>Ga0082212_10000581_pt1 | contig 52748 bp, 35 predicted proteins | sample TergutNt197P3_FD_71548 | JGI IMG/M metagenome (GOLD analysis project Ga0082212, IMG submission 71548) | Neocapritermes taracua P3 segment gut microbial communities from Petit-Saut dam, French Guiana - Nt197 P3 | ecosystem: Host-associated > Arthropoda: Insects > Digestive system > Gut ...
TCCCCAGGTGGATTACTTAACGCTTTCGCTGTAGAACTTGCAGTCTATCGCAAACTCCTAGTAATCATCGTTTACTGCGTGGACTACCAGGGTATCTAATCCTGTTTGATACCCACGCTTTCGTGCTTCAGTGTCAGTCATGCCCCAGCAAGCTGCCTACGCAATCGGAGTTCTGCGTGATCTCTATGCATTTCACCGCTACACCACGCATTCCGCCTGCTTTATCCATACTCAAGACCGGCAGTTTCAACGGCAAGTTTATCGTTAAGCGACCAAAATTTCACCGCTGACTTATCAGCCCACCTACGCACCCTTTAAACCCAATAAATCCGGATAACGCTCGCATCCTCCGTATTACCGCGGCTGCTGGCACGGAGTTAGCCGATGCTTATTCGCAGGGTACTTGCAACTCGCCACACGTGACGCTCTTTATTCCCCCGCAAAAGAAGTTTACAACCCGTAGGGCCTTCCTCCTTCACGCGACTTGGCTGGTTCAGCCTCCCGGCCATTGACCAATATTCCTCACTGCTGCCTCCCGTAGGAGTCTGGTCCGTGTCTCAGTACCAGTGTGGGGGACCTTCCTCTCAGAACCCCTAAACATCGCCGGCTTGGTAAGCCGTTACCCTACCAACTACCTAATGTTACGCATGCCCATCTCCAACCGATTAATCTTTAACAAATATCACCATGCGGTGCCCCTGTTTTATGAGGTATTAGGCCGCCTTTCGACGGGTTATCCCCCAGTTGAAGGCAGGTTGCATACGCGTTACTCACCCGTGCGCCGGTCGCCACCGTATTGCTACGTGATGCCCCTCGACTTGCATGTGTTAAGCCTGTCGCTAGCGTTCATCCTGAGCCAGGATCAAACTCTCCATTGTAATTATTGTTCTCTATTCTTTTTCCTTAGCCCGGAACGCTTCCTTCTTATTTGACGGTACTACTCTTATTATTATCGTTAACCTTAATCATAATCACCTATCTCGCAATAACTGACCCGATTATCACAATTAACTTTTTCCCTCGTACTACATCTTGTTTTATGTATAATCTTATCAAAGAACACTTGCTTTATAATCGAAAATCGACTGTTAAATGTCAAAAATTCTTCAAAAGCGGGTGCAAAGATAGAAACTTTATTTTTATCTTCCAAATATTTTCATCATTTTTTTTAAAAATAAACATAGAATTTTTCAGTCAACTTAATATACATCATATAATCAATATATTACATCATTATACCATGCCATAAAAAACTCGCGAAAAATATTTTTTTACCGGAAAATTGTTCAAACAATGTTTTACTAATCGCAATAATTCATTAAAAGTCTACGCTAAGCCTAAAATTCAACTGACGTCGGGTCAGATAGTTCGGAACGGCATGTTGTTGATCGTAAACATCTGTTATCCAGTAATAGGAAGTTGAATTGGCGATATCAAAGAGATTGAAAGCGTCTACGCCAAGCCAGATATTCTTGAAATGCCTGAAGAACGGTCGATCCATTATGGCGTCCTGCCCGCCTGCCAACTGATACGAAAAACCGATATCCACCCGACGATAGGGTCGCGTGCGGCGTGTATAGGATTCCCATCCCTGATTCGGCACGGTGACAGGCAGTCCGCCCGATAACAGTCCTTTCAGGTTGATCATGGCACGTTTGTTTCCCGGAAAATAATCCTGAAAATAAAGCGAGATATTGTATAACTGATCATTCGGCATCGGCGCTTTAATGTTGTCCATGAACATTTCGCCTCTATATGAATATAGCGGAATTAATATCGTTTGTTGCGAACTCATCAGTGAAACGCTCAGCCACGAATCGGCGCCGGGAACAAATTCACCGAAAAATTTCAGGTCGACACCCTTCGCATGTCCTTTGGCACAATTCCATCCGTAATACCTAATCTTTACATTATCAACTGTATAGGGGTTAATATCGTCCAATTTTTTATAATATAGTTCAGACGAAAACTTAAAATTCCGACCGGCTGCACGAAATGAATAATCGCCTCCCAGAATAAAATGCGTGGAGCGTTGCGACTTCAGTTCGTTATTCAACTTGACAGCATAGTTATTATAATCGTCTGCCGCGATAAGTCGCAGTTCTTTGTAAAATGGCGGTTGATAATAAAACCCTGTGGCAAAGCGTACGACAAGTCCATTCAGGGCATTTGGAATAAAACCTGCCGATAATCGCGGACTTATGATAAATTCCTTATTATAATCCCAATAACTGCCACGTAAACCGCCAATAATTGTAAACATCCCCTGTCCGGTACGAAATTTGAAAATATCCTGCACGTATGCCGAATGACGCCAACTCTCCAATGAATTATCGGAAAACAAGTTAGATATCACGTTGACCGTCGTTCCGTTTTGAGGCAGGCTATATCCGGATGAATCGCGACTTTCCCACTCGCTTATCCTGTCAGTGATATGCTCGTACTGCGAACTGAGACCAAACTTCAGCGTGTTGGAGGCGTTCAATTTAACAAGCCCGAAAACGCCGATATTGGCGACATTGGCGTTCAGCTTATTCCGGGCGTGTTCGTGATAACTTGCGAAATCCAAAGGCGAAATAATATCTTCAGTTGTTGTCGCCGATTCGGCAATATTCTGATTATAAATCCCTGTGATGTCATAACTTTCTTCTTCGCGGCTGTTGAAAGCGGAAGCCTGAATACCGTATTGAATATCATCACTGTGCAAGTATCTCAGTGTAAGGGCGCCAAAGGCAGTTTGAAAACGGTCGCGCTCCTTTCCATCAAAATAGACCATGAAAGTGCGGGGATTTAATGCAGTACCATACGATGTTTCGCGGCGACGCGGCTTAAAATTATAATTGTTCAGCGAGACGTTTCCGAGAAAATCCACCTCCAGTTTGGGCGACCATTGCCAGGTGATAAATGTTTGAAAATCTGTATAATCCGGATTGTATTCCGCATCCGTATCCAATGTCCCCAGCAGCGAACGGTTTGTTTTATACCGTAACCCGGTAACCTGCGTAAATTTACCGGCCGAACTGCCCCCATATGCGCTGCCACCCAGCAGGCTCCCGCTAACAGAACCTTCGAAGTCTCTCGGTTTTTTATAGGTAATATCCAATACCGAACTCATTTTATCGCCATACCGCGCTTCGAACCCGCCGGCGGAAAACTGCACTCTCTCAGTCATTTCCGGATTGATAAAACTCAATCCCTCCTGCTGTCCGGAGCGGATCAGCAACGGACGGAACACTTCCAATCCGTTGACATAGATGATATTTTCATCATAACTCCCTCCCCGTACCGAATATTGCGAACTCAATTCGTTCGTCGACGAAACGCCTGCATAGGTGACGACAATACTTTCGATGCTTCCACCCGAAGGGTCAGGCAACGCCTTCACCCTGCCGGCGTCCAGCGTTTCCATCATATCTGTCTGTACACGGGATGATTTCACAACGACTTCGCCAAATTCATACCACATGGATTTCAGGAGTACATTTATCCGCATGTCTTGCACTAATTCAGGGATAACACGCTCAGTTGCAGTATATCCGATACAGGAAAAAACAAGCGTTATCGAATCGCCCCCGTTAAGAGAAAAGGAATAGTAACCGGTTGCATTGGTTGCTGTCCCGACGATTGTACCTTTCACACGGACGCTAACCAACTCCATCGGATTGCCCTCCGAATCGCGCACATTTCCGTAAACTTTAAAATGCTTGCGTTCCTGACCTGAAACCGTTACCGCTATACATATATATATATATGTTATGAAAACAAAACGAAACTTCATTTTTTAATTACCAATTACTAATTACGAGACGTCATCCTGAACTTGATACTGGAACAAGTTATGAATATATTAACGCAAAAAAATCGTAATGCGTATAAATGAGAAAATAATTTTCAATTCTCAATTCTCAATTTTCAATTAATATCGTATCTTTACGCCCAAAAAGATCATGAATAATTTTAAATCGTTAATTACTGCGCGACGCAGCACGCGCAAGTTTTCTAACCAGCAACTATCGGTAGAAGATTTTAATAAACTGATGCAGGCAGCATTGCTGGCGCCTACGTCAAAGAACTGTAAATCTTGGGAATTTGTTGTTGTAAAAGACAAAAATCTGCTTCAACAGTTGTCGGTTTGTAAAAATTCAGGAAGCGCTTTTCTTGAAGGATGTACGTTGGCAGTTGTTGTTTTAGGAAATACGACAATAACGGATATTTGGGTGGAAGACGCCTCTATTGCTGCTACCTACATGCAATTGCAAGCCGAAGACCTGGACATCGGAAGTTGCTGGTGTCATATCCGGAACCGAAAGCGATACGAAGCTTCTGCCGAGCAATATGTACGTGATTTACTAAACATACCCGATTATTTCGGCGTTTTGTGTATCATCGGATTCGGTAATAAAATGCAGGAAAACAAACCGAATGATTTATCCGGCCTGACATGGGAAAAAGTACATTTCGACATGTATGGAACGACTGACAGACCACTTATGGCATAAACTGTTTTAACTTGATACGCTTGGAGTAAATGTTTACAGTCAGCGCCGAACAAAAAGATGAAGTCGTATTTATTGGAGCGGGTAACGTTGCCACAAATCTTTCGTTTACTATGCAGGAAGCCGGTTTTTCAATCGTGCAAATTTACAGTCGTAGCATCAATAGCGCACAGACATTGGCTGAAAAACTAAAATGCGGTTACACAACGAACCTGAAAGAAATAACAACCGAAGCCGACCTGTATATATTTGCAATAAGCGATGATGCGCTTCATAACGTATTGGATACAATGCGTGCCGATACCGTATTGCAGTCAAATACATGCACAAATCAATCAAATGACGACTGTACCACTATCCCTGCCAGTTCCGGCAAGGGTATATGGATTCATACATCAGGTAGCTTGCCTATGGACGTATTCAGTGGAATTTCAGATAGTTACGGAATACTTTATCCGTTGCAGACAATCTCGAAACAGCGAAAGGCAGACTTTTCGAAAGTTCCACTCTTTATTGAGGGGAATACAGCCGGCGTTGAGACTGCTATTCGCGACATCGCCGTCAGGTTGTCTGAAAACGTTACCGTTTTGTCATCTGATAAACGAAGATACCTTCACCTTGCCGCCGTTTTTGCCTGTAATTTCAGCAATCACCTGTTTACGGTTGCATCTCAAATCCTTGAAAAACAGGATATTGACTGGCGCGTCCTGCTTCCGCTAATTGACGAAACGGCGAACAAACTCTATTCAATGCATCCCGGTCAGGCACAAACAGGGCCTGCCATCCGCGGCGACCGGACGATCATGGAACTGCATAAATCTTTGCTGGATGACGAAAGTTTGTGTCAGCTGTATGAAATGATAAGTGAAAGTATTCACTCCCAAACTATTAATAAAGGACAACGATGATCAATTATGACTTAAAAAAAATCAAGGCGTTTGTTTTCGATGTCGACGGCGTTTTATCCGCAAACAGGATTACATTGGATATGAACGGCGACCCCATGCGAACCGTCAACATTAAAGACGGATTCGCTTTACAGTTAGCAGTGAAAAAAGGTTTTGAAGTCGGTATTATTACCGGAGGAATAACGGAATCCGTCAGAATCAGATACGCACGGCTGGGCATCAGGCATATCTACATGGGGAGTTTCGATAAACTATCTGATTACAGGGATTTTAAAAAGAATACACATCTGAAAAACAGGCAGATCATGTACTGTGGCGATGATTTGCCCGATTATCGCGTAATGGAAAAAGCCGGATTGCCGGTTGCACCCGCCGACGCTGCGCCCGAAATAAAAGACATTGCAATATATGTTTCACCCCATAACGGCGGCGACGGCGTTGCCCGCGACATCATCGAACAGACCCTGAAAATACACGGTCTCTGGATGGACGAAGAAGCCTTCGGATGGTAATGCAGGGGCAAGATATGCCTTGCCCCTGCAACGTTTATCTTACGACATGGCGGCGATGGCGGAACCTATCAGGTTGGCTTCTTTCAATTCGGCCATTGTCACAACAATATCGTCCGGTAACAATGCTTTGAGCCGGTCGGCGACTTGTAGATGATAGTCTTCACTGCTTATCCAGAAAACGCTGCCATCTGCTGCCAGATATACATTTTTGATAGTTTCATCATGTTTTTTACAGACTTGAATCAATCCGGCAAGCGACGCGGCCACTAAATTGGCTGAACGGGTGAGTATCCAGTTAGCAACATCAACAAATTCTTCCGGATTATCCTGCGGGTTTTTAATGATATTCGACAGGTTTTCGCCGTCAAAATCATACTTGATCTTATTGTAACAGAAAACGGTTTTAAATATTTCACCGATATATCCGCCGGATATGGCTTTTTCAAACCGCTGACTACCTTTATTGTTCGAGATTGCATCGACCAGTCCGTCGATAACGGTCAGGTAGGGAGGATTAAAATTGCCCGATTCCAAATTGACCGGCACAAATCCGCGACCTTTATTGTTCAGCTTTGGAATTTTGTTCATTTGCATCAGTCCGGCCATATTGGTTCCCGTCCCCACGATAAGTCCTATATAGGCGTCTTTACCGACGTCCGACAAACCGGCAAAAAGACAGGCCACGGTATCGTTGATCACCTTGATATCCGTAAATGTGGTAGGAATGGCCGGATTATTATTCAGATAATCCATTAACGGTTTACCGACAGGATTGCCTACCATTTCGGGGATATCAATTTCTTTTGTCCATCTAATAAGCTCTGCATCTCCGTCATACAGGCATTTGGCTGGATATGAAAAGCAGTATCCGATACGCGTAACTTGATTGTCCAGATTTTCCAGTCCGGCAATTAGCGCAGTCATCGCCTCGAAGAGATCATCTTGAGAAAAACCGATGGTTTCTTTTGCCGATAAAAGTTTTTTCTTCGATTCAATAATGACCGGATCGCAACCGGGAGCCAGCTCTACAATGGCCACCCTGAAATTGGTACCACCCCAGTCAAGCGCCAATACCCTACCCGCTTCGATTTCATCCTTCGGGTTAATGTACGTCGGGATACATAAAATTTCCGTACCGTCTTTTTCAAGACCCAATTCGATTTTTTCCTGAAGATTGTTCGCAATCTGTTTCAATTCTTCATTCGTTAATTCAAAAATGTTTTCTTTCATAGTAATTTGTTTTATAAATATAATAGTTCGTAAAAAAATCTTAGTCCTTAACATGTTGATATACAACTTCAAAGTCTGAGTACGGAGTGCATATCACGCCAATCTCCAACAGCTCCCGTATGTAATTGCCGTCAACCTTCGTCTGTTCCGGCAAAGTCTTATAAAAAAGATGCCATACCGCTATTTTTCGTTTTTTATGTTCCATTTTACTTCCGGACTGTTGTTTTACACGGATGACACAGCAATTCTTTCCATTTTTTAGTATGTTCAAACCATGCTTCGGACGTTTTATACCCAAAGGTCTCTTTCATGGATGTAAACGTGATATGATACGTAAAACCGGTTTTCCCTTCGGCGCCTATCTGATACAGATAGTTCACATTGTCGGATTTTTCCGACAGGATCAGTTCGCACGGAAGACAAGTAGCCAGTCCAACCGTTTCTTTTGCATATTTAACCGTATCGTTTACTGGCCAATCTGTCCCCCAGCAAGCAATGAGTCCTTCGTGGTCCGAAAAGGGTACGGATTCTTTCATATTGATTACACCGGTACAAAAGACTTCTTTTCTTAACGGTCGATCAAACGTAACCTGCACCTCACAGTCGCGGCGACCGGCATAAAGTATATAACGCGTTCTCATTTGCAAGTCGCTTTCCTGATATTGCCAGCCTGTCGCGATCACGTCAACAATTGTACGAACCGGACCGGAAGCAAGGATTGATTCCGTACGGCTTTCTACAGGTTCAATATGGGTAGCGCGCTTCCCGTCCCATCCTTTTAACGTCCCTAATCCGCAACTATTACCGACGAGCAGTACATCATCGCCAAAACCGCGCGCCAATTGCTCGTCGGTAGGATAAAATTGCGATTCTTCGATCTCTAACCCTTTGTTGAATTTCCCATATATATCGACCGTTTGTTTTTGATCAAAATAGATGCGATAGGCGGTTAACTCCGATTCAAAAGCCGGACCATGATGATGCAACTGATTGTAAATATTGCTTGTTCCCGGCAGTGTCAACGATAACACCCGAACATGTTTCCCCGCTTTATCGCTTACCAGCATTTCGGCAAAAACGCGCGACGGATATGCCTTTTGTGCTTTGTCCGAAGAAACAGTAATGAGAAATGTCTTCGTCGCAGATGCCGGTATATCAGTAATGAATGAGATTTCATCCATCTGTCGATCGCCATTCAAATCATCAATTTGAGAAGGAATTTCGTCGTTACCCTCCACGACAATGACCGACTTAACATCAAAGCTGCAATTCAGTTCGCCAATATCCAAAACAACAGGCACATTTTCCTTTGGTTCGCTCCAGTCATTTGAAACAATTACTGTAAAAGACTTTTCTTCTGCATTTATTGGCAAGCCTACGTTTAATAAAGCGATAGCGAACAAAATAAAAATATTCTTTTTCATAGTTTTTTCAGTTTTCAGTTAATTTATAATTCATAATTCACACACTCTCTATTGCATAATACTGATAATCACGTGTAAGTGTATGTAGGAACGTTTCATCGTCCGCCGAAGGCGAGATTTTCAGAAATTCCTTCACTTTGCCGGAAAGTTGTGTAATACGTCGTGGACGGTTCGTATCAAATCGCGTCAAGGCTTCATTGATGATATTTACCTGTTCAAGCGACAAGTTTTCCGCTTGCGGGAAAACCGGTTTGTAGCCGCGGCTCAAATAATCAAACTCGTCTAACGAAACCTGAATACGGTGATAGTCGCGTTCCTTGATCACCATCGTACCGGCGGCCAAATCACCAAAGCGCTGGTTGTTTTTATTTAACAGGATAGCCACAATTCCAACCCCCGAAAACCATATATCTATCATCATCAACATCCACCGCAACAGGTAGGCGCCAAGCGCCGGTGTTGTCCCGTCGCGCATCACGACCCTCATGCCGAAAGCCATCTTGCCCGGCGATCTGCCACGATTCAGCAACTCCCAAATCAGGGAATAAAAAATGACGGGAGCAGCCAGCATAAAAAAAACCAATACGCCGTAGTCGCCTTTAAAAAGAACTTTTAATCCGACTTTATCTATCAGATAAACTAATCCCATGACATAAAGTAACATAAACAGACAGTCCAGTATCCGTGCGAAAATCCGCTCGCCGACCCCTGCTGGTGTCTGGTCGATCTGAACATACTGGCTGGTAATAATTCGCGTCTCCATAGAAAAAATTTGACTGCAAATATAGTATTTTTATTCGGGAACCCGAATAAAAATACTATATTTGCAAAACTTATGGAGCATACCAATGAAAGAAGTTTTTTTTATTCGTCAAAATATCGATAAATGGAAGTCGCTGGAGAAAGTGGTTGACCAAGCCTCCATGCACAATCCTGCCGAACTTGCTGACGCCTATACGGAAATAACGACCGACCTTTCATTTTCGAGGGCGCATTATCCCAAATCGCGCATCACAATCTACCTGAACAACCTTGCTTCGGCGCTGCATAACCTGTTATATAAAAACAAAAAAGAAAGTTATTCGCGTTTCATTACCTTCTGGACACGGGAAATTCCGGAAGTGATGTATCATTCACGAAAAGAACTGCTTTATGCTTTTCTTGTCTTTGCAGTCAGCGTACTAATCGGAGTTGTTTCGGCTCAAAACGACGATTCGTTTGTCAGGCTGATTGTTGGAAACGGATATGTCGACATCACACTTCGTAACATAGAGAATGGAGAACCGATGAAAGTTTACGATTTATCGTCGCCGTTATCGATGTTTATTCAAATCGCGTATAATAATATCAAGGTTTCTTTTTTAATATTTGTCTTTGGATTGTTGACAGGCTTCGGTACCGGATTCGTGTTATTTCGGAACGGTGTGATGCTCGGCGCTATTCAGACTTTCTTCTTCCAGCATCAGGCAGGTTATGAATCGATGTTGGCGATCTGGTTGCACGGAACATTCGAAATTTCCGCCATTATCATTGCCGGCGCGGCAGGATTGGTTTTAGGCAACGGCTGGCTTTTCCCGGGAACCTACTCGCGCAGATATGCTTTCAGACAGGGAGCAAAGCGCGGACTTAAAATCGTCGTCGGGTTGATACCGGTTTTCATCACCGCCGGCTTTATCGAAAGCTACCTGACAAGACACGTTGAATATCCGACGTACTTTAGGTTGTCAATCATCCTCATTTCTTTGATCAGCGTTATTGTTTATTATATCATTATCCCTCAATTAATACATTATGGAAAATTTAAGACCAAGAATTGAATATTATCGCCAGCGTACATTCTCCGAGAAGATGAACGTTATTTTTGCATTTATCCGCGAAAACTGGAAACCGCTGCTCAAGTATTCGTTTTACCTGATCATGCCTGTTTGCCTGTTACAGTCGTTTGCCATGAGTTCTATGCTTGGCATTGCTTTTAATGCCGGCTTCAAAGCAGGCGCCGGAAGCGACAATCTTTTTGGAAGTTCATTAACTACCTTTTTTGGCTCCTATGGCGTACTGATGTTCTGTTTTATGACAGGCTCCTGCATCTTGTCGGGATTAGTCTATGCCATGATGCAAACTTATGCCGTGCGCGAGAACCGGTTGCAGGATGTTACGCTAAACGATTTTAAATATTTATTTTTCAAAAACGCATGGAAATACATCCGTTTGATGGTCGCCATTATTGTTGTATTTGTAATGATTGTGCTTCTCATGGGATTACTTGCATATATTTCTACCTGGTCGTTAATTGCTACAATTCCGTTGATGCTTGTATGTGTTCTTGTCATGATTCCGCTTATGTTGATTATTCCGGTATATATATTTGAGCGTGATATTACCTTTACAGGCGCTTTCCGAAAAGCATGGAAATTAGGCATGGCTACGCTTGGAGGAATGATCGGACTGATGATTGTCCTGTATTTTATCTCTTCCGCCATTCAGACGGTCACCATGTTGCCGTGGTATATGTTGACGATCATAGGTTCCATTTTTTCCGTAACATCCGAATCTGCGATGAATCAATCCGTTATATATAAGTTTTCGCAATATGTATTGGGGTTGATTCAGTCGTATGGCATGTATGTATCCTCAATAATAGGCGTCATCGGGCTTGCCTTCCAATATTTTCATGCACGCGAAAAAGTCGAAGGCGTCGCCATCGAATCGAATATTTCCAATTTCAGCAACCTTTAATCAGAATATAAAGTATAGTATTAAGCTGTTTTTATCATTTTGTCGCCGCAGATTTTTATTGCGGGTCAAGCCCGAAACGAGCGAAGCGAACCTTTATCGAATTAATAAAATGTTTCAAGTCGACACTATCATCTACGACACAAAGAAAATCGCTGCATATCAATCGGATAGCAAGTACGATTATCTTTCGCAACTCGAACTGCCCGACTATTCGTGGTTCGAGATGGTCGCCCGATGGTTCAACCGCCTTATCAACTCGATATTCAGCGGAAAGTTCGAACAGAACGTGACGACGCCGTTGATGATTGTCGTTTTTCTGATTATTCTTGCCTCCACACTTTATTTTCTGTATAAGAAACGCCCCGAACTTTTCATGCGTTCAAAAAAGAAAATCCCCATACCTTATACCGTCGAAGAAGAAAATATCCACCGGATCGACTTCGATACCGAGATCGACGCGGCGCTGCAAGCAAATGACTACCGGTTGGCTATACGGCTGCTCTATCTGCAAACCCTCCGGTTTTTATCTGATAACAGACTGATAGATTGGCAAATACACAAAACGCCGACGGATTACCTCTATGAAATAACAAATCCGGAAATGAAACAGCCGTTTCGTTCGCTGACCAATCATTTCCTGCACGTACGCTATGGCAACTTTCAAGCTTCCTGCGAGTTGTTTCAAACCATGCTTGATTTGCAGACAGACGTTAAGCAAACATGGAAAGGAGGCGCTCCATGAAAGGTAGCCGGCTCTATGTGTTATTGTTATTTGCATTTCTCGTCATCGTATTCATAGCAGAACTCAACGCGCCCCGTAAATTTGTATGGAAGCCGACGTATGATAAATACGACAGGGAACCTTTCGGAAGTTATGTTTTCGACGATGTGTTATCATCTTCCATCGACGATTATTCAGTTGTAAACAAGACGTTTTACCAGGTCTTTCAGGACGATTCAGTTTCGGGCGGACGCGCTTTCCTGCTGACCGAAGAGTATTTCCATTTCAATGTGACGGATATCGAATATATATATAAACTCGTTCATTTGGGAAATCAGATCATGATTTGTTCTGAAAACTTGCCATATCGATTAAAAGACACCCTTCGTTATGAAGTGAACCGCGAAAAAAACGCCTCTTTCACCGTGAAAAATATTACAGTAAGCCACGACCGCGACAGCATTTTTTTCGGACCGGACACATTGCATCCGGTACAGATTTTCGAGGTTTTTCCGTTGATTCATCCTGTTTCAATCATTTACCATGAGCGCAATTTATCGGATGCAACCGACTATGAAGGAGACGATAAGGAGGAAAACGGGCATTCCTCTGACGAAACTACGTCCGGTTTTACTCCGATCAATTGTGATTCGGTTGAAACGCTTGTTTGGAACAATCAAAATAAACCGCTTGCCGTTCGCGCTTTTATCGGAAAAGGAGAAATCATTTTAGTATCCACCCCGTTGATGTTTACAAATTTTGGAATGTTAGACGGTTCAAATGCTTCATACGCCTTCCGTCTTCTTTCCTGCATGAAAGAAAAGCGGCTCATCCGCATCGAAGCGTATGGTAAACACGATGATAAGCCGCAGACGCCGCTTCGTTACATCCTGTCGAAAGTTCCGTTGCGTTGGGCAACTTACACCGGCATGGCATTACTAATCCTTTTTATGATTTTTACCGCAAAACGGCGACAACGCATCATCCCGGTCGTAACAGCGCCTCAAAACCGATCGCTTGGCTTCATGCAACTTATCAGTAATCTTTACTATCAAAAACACGACAACATCGAAATGCTCAAAATGAAATACATGTATTTTTGCACAGAAGTGAAAAACCTGACTGGCGTGGAACTCTATGAGCAAGTCCCCGACGAAACCCGTTATGAACGACTGGTTGAAAAAACGGGGATGGAAAAAGATTTTATAAGCTTATTATTACAAAACATTCGTTATGCTACCTATAGCGGGGAGGTTGTCGATTTGCAACTGAAACGATACATAGATGGCATGAATGATATATTACGATCGTTAAAAACTTGAAATACAAATAGATTATGGATGAACAGAATGAAAAAACGGAATTGTCGCTTTTTACTGAAAAAGTAAACTGTTTGAGAAATGCGATAGGAAGCGTGATTGTAGGCCAGGAACGCGCTGTCGACCTGATACTCTCGGCTATTCTGGCGCGCGGGCATGTACTGCTGGAAGGTGTTCCGGGCGTTGCTAAAACGTTGTTGGCCAAGATGATTGCAAAACTTATCAATGCCGACTTCTCGCGTATCCAGTTCACGCCCGACCTGATGCCGTCGGACGTGCTCGGCACATCGGTTTTCGACATGAAGACGAGCGAATTCAGATTTCATCCCGGACCTGTCTTCGGCGACATCATTCTCGTCGACGAAGTGAACCGCGCGCCTGCCAAAACGCAATCCGCCCTGTTTGAGGTGATGGAAGAACGACAGGCTACGATCGACGGCGTCCTGCATACGATGAGCCCTATCTACACCATACTCGCCACGCAGAACCCGATTGAGCAGGAAGGCACCTACAAGCTGCCCGAAGCGCAGTTAGACCGTTTCATGATGAAGATCACCATCCCCTATCCTTCGTTGGTGGAAGAAATTGAAATACTGGAACGCCACAATCAAAATGCACAATTGGCAAAACTGACCGACGTTGAACCGGTTATCACGCGCGAAGAATTATTGGACATGTTCGGAGCGGTCGAAAGGGTCTTCATCGATAAATCGTTGCTGCACTATATCGCTTCCATTATCCAACAGACGCGCAACAGCAAAGCCGTCTTTCTCGGCGCGTCGCCGCGTGCATCCGTCAACCTGCTTCAATCGTCCAAATCCATGGCGCTGCTGCAGGGACGCGAATTTGTGACGCCCGAAGACATCAAGGCAGTCGCGCCTTTTGTGTTACAGCATCGCCTGATACTCAACGCCGAAGCCGAGATGGAAGGTCATACCCCGTTGAAAGTCGTGCAACGCCTCATAGAAAAAGTGGAAGTACCGAAGTAGAGTTTAGAGTTTAGTTATTAGAGTTTAGTTATTAGAGTTTAGTTATTAGAGTTTAGAGTACTGAAAAAAATGTTTTTAACAAAGCGCTTTTACATCGCCGGATTAGGCGCCGTCGCGCTGTTGATGACGGGGTATTTCGCAACTCCGGCTTTTTGGATCGGACAACTGCTCGTCGCGATACTCTTTATTGCATCCGTAATCGACGGCATGTTGCTATGGCGCCGCAAGAAGACAGCCGACGCCGAGCGATATTGTGCGCCCCGTTTTTCAAATGGCGACGACAACGACGTGCGTCTCGTGATTGAAAACTTCTATCCGTTAAGCGTCCGCATGGACATCATCGACGAGATACCCGTCGTCTTTCAGCGCCGCGACGTCCTGTTCAAAATCAACATGAAATCCGGACAAACGGAAGTGTTGCGTTACCAACTGCGTCCCACCCTGCGCGGTGAATACGATTTCGGACATATCCTCCTGTATGTTAAAACCGTACTTGGGCTTGTCAGCCGTCGTATTAAATGCGCGACGCCCATGCGTGTTGCCGTCTATCCATCCTATATCATGCTCCATCAATACGAATTTTTAGCCATTCATCACAATCTGCAAGAGTTAGGCATTAAAAAAATACGCCGCATCGGCCATAACACCGAATTTGAATCCATCAAGGAATATATCAAAGGCGACGATTACCGCACGATCAACTGGAAAGCAAGCGCGCGACGTCATTTTCCGATGGTAAACGTTTATCAGGACGAACGCTCCCAGCAAATATACAGCATCATCGACAAGGGACGCATCATGCAAAATGCTTTTCGCGGCATGACTTTACTCGACTATGCCATCAATGCGTCGCTCGTATTGTCGTTCATCGCCATCCGCAAAGACGACAAAGCCGGACTGGCCACTTTTGCCGAAAGGTTCGAGACGTTCATCCCTGCCGGCAAGCAAACGTCGCAGATGCAGCTCATACTCGACAGTCTGTATCGCCAGCAGACCACATTCGGCGAAAGCGATTACTCCTCCCTGTACGTCCACCTCAACAAACACATCAGCAAACGAAGTCTGCTTGTCATCTACACCAATTTCGATACGATCATCGGCATGGAACGCCAACTCGAATACCTACGCCAACTGGCGCGAAAGCATGTTGTTTTAGTCGTTTTTTTTGAAGACGTCGAACTGAAAACATTTGCTGCCCAACGACCCGCTTCGATGGAAGGCTATTACCGGCAAGTCATCGCCGACAAGTTTATCTTTGAAAAACAGCACGTCATCGCCATACTGAGGCAACATGGCATCTATTCCCTCCTCGCCGAACCGGATCAACTCTCGGTCAACATCATCAACAAATACCTCGAAATGAAAGCCCGGGGTATCATATGAAAACACCTATTCTTCGGGAAGCATGACTATTTCGATGACATTTTTTTGTTTCAGTATCTCTCCGGCAAAATCCTGAATGGCTTTCGCATCGGTTTTGTCAAACGTCGCCTGCCATGTGTTGTGCGTGTCTTTACCGTAATAATAGTAGTTATACAACACATTGCTCCAATACATGTTTTCTTTCTGATTCTGGACGAATTGTGATTTCATGTTCTCTTCCGTTTTTTGGAAATCTTCGGGCAATGGTCCGTGTTCGGCGATTTTCCTGATTTCGTCGTACGCCACTTCAATCAGTTCGTCTTTCATTTTGGGATCGGTATCGAACATGACCGTCAGTTGGTAACGTTCTTTCGGAAAGGTCGAGATGCTGCCGCTTACCGAAGCGCCGTACGTACCTCCGCGTTTTTCACGAATCTCTTCAACATAGCGGATGCGGAGAATACGCGACAGATAATTCATCGCCATTTCATTTTCCGGCGTATTTGATATTTCGCCGGAAAAAATGATATTCACGGTGGCTTTCTCCACTTGCATACGACGTCTGAAATGGTTCTTCACCTCGCCCTGTACCGGGTACATGCCCTGATCCTTGTAGGTCTCCTTGCGGTTCCCGGCAAGACCTCCCAGGTATTTCTCAATCAGCGGCTTAGCCGTTTTCAAATCTATATTGCCGATGAAAAGGAACGTGAACGCGCCGGGGTTGGCAAAACGCTTCGCGTAAGTCTCCTGCATTTTCGACATCGTTATTCGGTCTAAATCCTCTTCTTTCAGCGCTTGCGCACGCGGATGGAAGTTGTTTCTGTAATTGCTAAGCGTATCTCTAAGCGCAGTCGAAGGGTCTATGGATTGATTTCTCAAACTGTTTCTCAAACGTCCCATCGCAATATCGAAGTCGTTCGCGTCAAATCGCGGTTGCGTAAAGAAGAGATAAGTCAACTGCAACATCGTCTCGAAGTCTTTGGGAGAGCACGAACCGTTGATATTTTGCGTGAGATCGGAAAGATAAGGCATCACGCTTACCTTCTTACCGGTCATCATCTTGTTCAACGCCGTGCGGCTAAATGCTCCGACGCCCGAACTGCTTACCACGCCCGTCAAGTTTCGGGTGGCCTCCCATTCGTCGTCCGAAAGAACGGATGTTCCGCCGAAACTGAAACCGGTAAAAATGATTTCATCCTGTCTGAACGGGGTAGGTTTGACGATTACCTTTGTCCCGTTGCTCAACGTCCATTCGACTGCGTCTATTGCCGTATTTTTACTTTCCTTAGTCGCCTTGCCGGCTTTTATATTTTTGGCGATAAGCGGCTTGTCGATTACCACGTCCTCATACGGCGTCACTTCCTTTTTTCCCGCCCCGTACATCACGATGCCAAGCGTTTCGTCGTTCGGTACCGACACGTCGGCCTTATCCGGACCGGAAGCGAATATAATCGTGTTCGGACCATACGTTATCTTATTTTTCAAGAAGTCGTTCAGCTCGTCAACCCGGATGTCGGGATTGAATTTTTTATATAAGTTCAACGATTGTTCTTCACTCATCAGTACCGTGTTATTCTGAAAATGGTTGTAAGCATACCGGTTGTATTCCGTCGAATTTCTATTGTTGCGCTCGGCGTAACTGCTTTCGGCGCGTTGCAGGACATTCGCTTTGGCACGTTCGAGTTCGTCGGGCGTGAATCCAAACCGCCGCGCCTGTTCCAATAAGGTCAGTACCTCGTCGAAACCGGCTTCGAGTTCGTTGTTTTTCGTGCTGACTGAAAGCGAGAAAGCGTCGCGGTCGCCGGCAAAATTATAAATACCGGCAAAAGCGTTCAGGAATTTCGCTTCCGGCAATTGTTGCGCTTCGCTGAAACGGGTATTGAGCATAGTCGAAATATATCCTGTAACCAGGTCGTAGCGCACATATTCTTCGGTATTGCGGTTTGCCTTGTCGAATTGACGCGGGAATTTGATATATAGCGATACGCTGCTTTGGGTCAGCTCCGGGTCTTTGTATGTGTTGATAATCGGTTCGATATTGTCCGGCACATTGAACTCGGCTTTTATTTTCATGTTTTCGGGATTCGTCAGCGCGCTGAACCGGTTTTTCACCTTGTCCTCCATCATGTTCGCATCGAAATCGCCGACAATGACGACGGCTTGCAGGTTCGGACGATACCAGTCGCGATAAAAATCCAGTATGTCTTTTTGCGTGAAGTTGTTGATGATGGAGGTGTCGCCGATAACCGTGCGGGTGGCATACGGCGTTCCTGCGAAAAGCGTCTTGGCGCGCTCGTAATAACTGCGTCTTGGCGCGCTGTTGCCTGTACGCCATTCTTCGCGAATCACACCGCGTTCGGCGTCGAGTTCCTCCTGTTCGCAAAGGATACGACCGCTCCAGTCATGCAAAATCAACAGGCAAGTGTCAATGATGCCTTCACGGGATATAGGTACATTGGTTAATAAATATTGCGTAAGCGTCTGACCCGTCGAGGCGTTGATGTTGCCTCCAAACGAACAGCCGATAGACTGCATGTATTCCAGCATTTCCTTGCCGGGAAAATGTTCCAGCCCGTTGAAGGCCATGTGTTCGAGGAAGTGAGCCAATCCGTTTTGATTGTGCGTTTCATGCAATGAACCGATGTCGTGCGCAATCCAGAAGCACGCTTTCCCTTCCGGCTTGGGATTATGACGGATATAATATTTCATGCCGTTGGGCAAGGCGCCCATCCGCCATGCCGGATCATCCGGAGCCGGCGTCTGCGCTTGAACAGTCAAGCCGATAATGATTAACGCTAATGTTGTAGAAAATGTTTTCATGGTTACAATTATTTAAAATAGTGTACAATACAAATTAATAGTACACCGACGATGCCGATATCCTTGATTACTCACAAATAATCCGCATTAATACAAGAAAATCCGCGTCGTCGGTGTATTGATAAAACAGATGATTACTGAGTGACCGTTTCCGCAGCAGCGGCAGCGGCAACAGCAGCGGCTTCTTCTTCTTTCGCTTTCGCGGCGGCGGCGGCAGTGGCAGCAGCGGCAATATCCGCTTTCTTCTTTTTCAATGCCTCCGATTTAGCCTCATTGACTTCTTTCTCCGCTTCCAGACGCGCTTTAACCGTCGCTTTCTTTTGCTCTCTAACTTTGTCCTTTTCTTTTTGCAGCGATAAATTCCTTGTCTCCAACCACGCATCAAATTTTGCGTCGGCAGCAGCTTCGTCAAAAGCGCCTTTCTTTACGCCTTCTAATAAATGTTTTTTCAGGCATACGCCTTCACGCGACAGAATATTACGCGTCGTGTCGGTTGGCTGTGCGCCAACCTGTAACCAATACAAAGCCCTATCGAATTTCAAATCTACTGTAGCAGGATTAGTGTTCGGATTATATGAACCTATCCTTTCAATAAACTTTCCATCCCGTGGAGCCCTGCTGTCTGCAATTACGATGTGGTAAAAGGCATAGCCTTTACGACCGAATCTTTGCAATCTAATTTTTGTTGCCATCTTTGAATTTGATAAAATAAAACTTTGTTTTGTATTTTGAGGGCGCAAAGATAGTGAAAGTTGAACATAAAATAAAATAAATTGATTTATTTTTTTGCTGAAACGTGTCCTGTCCTTTAAATTTTACATTATGAAACGTTGAAAATTGAAATTGAAAAATATTTTATCTTCCGAACAACAGTTCTGTTTTTAAAAAAATCCCTACATTTGCCGCATCAACAATACTTGCGCTATATAAAAATAAAATCGGCATTAGGGTATAAATTACATGCAGATAAGAAATATTCAGATGAAAAAAATTTTACCGGCAACGATTGCCTTCCTTTCCTCCCTGAACCTGTCGGCACAAATGCTGACAGGCAGAGTTGCGGATACGGGAGAACAATCCATTCCAAATGCTACGGTTTACATCCATGAAACGGCGCAAGGTATTATGTCCGATGAAAACGGCGGTTTTCAAACTCAAATAGACGCCGGCGATTACACAATAGAAATCTCTTCGCTTGGGTACGAACGGAAAATAACAACGGTCTCCATTCCGCCGGAAGGCCTGTATCTCAATGTCCAACTGGCGGAAAAGGTATTCATGCTTCAAGAAGTAGTCGTCACGCCCGGCAAGGAAGACCCGGCATACCGCGTCATGCGCAATGTCATTTCGCGGGCGCCCTATCATCTGCATCAGGTAAAAAGCTTCATATCGGATGTTTACATAAAAGGCACTTTTAAAGTCGAAAAACTGCCGGCTATTATCAAGTCGCAAGTCAAAGACAAAAACGCTATTGGAAACCTGATGGTGTACGAATCGCAAAATGAAATCAAATATAGCGAACCTGACCGCTATGAACAACGGTTAATTGCCTTGACTTCCACCATCACAGAAGATGTGTACATTGACGATAAGATTCCGTTAGTGACGCTTGTGACGAACATCTATGATCCCAAATCGTTTAACGGACTGCTGGGACCCGGCTCCTTCTCAATCTACAAATTCAGGCTGGAAGATATTGTTAAAGAAGGTGATCATGATATCTATAAAATCCGCGTTATCCCACGAAAAAAAAACGGCCAGTTTGTTAGCGGCACACTTTATATTGTCGAAAACACCTGGTCAATCCAACAGGCGGCGCTCGAAATATCGTACATGGGCGTCATCATGCGTATCAATCTGAATTATAATGAAATTAAACCGGACGCTTTCCTGATTTCCGCTTTTAACATGTCGATGGATATGAACGTGATGGGCGTAAAAGGAGGCGGTCAGTTTTATGGATCTATCAAATATAACAAACTCGAAACGAATGATAATTACAATTTCAAAAAATCCGACGCTTCGAACGAACCGTCCGGCGCCGAACAGAAACCGCCCTTGTCGCCAAAGCGGCAAAAGGATATTCAAAAAATCGATGAACTCGCCGCAAAAGAAACCCTAACGACGCGTGAAGCATATAAAATGGCGCAACTTATCGAAAAAACGATCGAAACGGATGAAATGAGAGAACAAAAACATCAGCTTGAACTCCAATCGTCAAGTTCTAAAATGACCGTTACCCGCGACAGTATGGCGCTATTGCGCGATTCCACTTTCTGGAACAAGACACGCACGGCGCCCCTTCAATATGAAGAGCTTCGAAGCTACCTGAAAAACGACAGTCTCAAACTTGTCGGCGACTCGCTGAAAAGCGCCGATTCGCTGCAAAACCGCACTTTGGGAAAATGGGCGACCCATTTATTACTCGGCGAAAAAATAAATATCGGCAAGAATTATTTTGTTCGGTACGACGGCTTGCTGTCTGCCTGTCCGGAATATAATTTTGTCGACGGTTTTCGTATCGGTCAGCGGATAGAAACAGGTATAAATTTCGACAAGCCCCGTTCTTTCGCAGTTGCGCCCGCCATTTATTACACAACGGCGCGTAAAGATATAGATTTTGTCATCGACGGCGTTCTCAATTATGCGCCGTTGCGTAATGGCAAATTTTCTGTTTCGACCGGAAATTCTATCGCCGACTTTGCCGGGAAAAACGGATCGGGACGATTCACAAATGCGTTATCGTCTATTCTCGTTGCAGCAAATACAGCCAAGTTTTATCAAAAGAAATTTGTAAGCGTCTCAAACCGGATTGATATCGCAAACGGCCTCATGCTGGCTTCCTCTTTCAATTATGAAAACAGAAACGACCTCGAAAATAATACATCCTTTAACTTTTTCAACAAACAACCTGCTTCCAACCGGCCGCACGGACAAACCGACAGGATGCCGGATCATAAATCATACATTGCCCATATTGCGCTGGAATATACGCCAAGATATTATTATCGCATATCGAATGGCCGAAAATACTATGTCAAAACCAATTTCCCGACAATCAGACTGAACTATTCAAAAGGATTTTCAACCCTTTCACGTCACAGCTTCCTTTCGGATAAAAATTCCTCTTTCGACCGTATCGAAACATCCGCTTTACAATCTATACGAATCAATTTGTTCAACAGCATCTTCTATACCGTCAACGCCGGCGCTTTTCTAACCGATAAGCCCGTTTATCTGCCTGATTACATGCATTTTCAAACAAACGAGTTGTTTTTGACCGGTAAATCATTCAACACAAGTTTCACAATGGACAACTACCGTTATGCAACCAACGATAAATGGCTTCAGGCGCACATCGTTTATTCATCCCAATACCTGTTACTGAAACAGTTACCATTTATGCAGCGTTTTCCTTTTGAAGAATCCGTTTATCTGAAAACCTTATGGATACCCGGCCTGCATTATCACGAGGGAGGCTATTCCATCGGAATCGGAGACCTGATGCAAATCGGCGTCTTTGCCGGCTTCCGCAATCAGCGATATGAAAGTACCGGTTTGGTTGTAGGCATCCCATTATTCAACACGGTTACAAAGTGAGCATCCTGTTCCGGCGATGTACATTATTATCCGGCAATTTTGTCCGATATCATTTTTTTTATGTAGTTTTGCAGCGAAAATGATATGAATTGTTGTTGCTATGAGACGTTTTGTAATCTTTTTTATTGGCATGTGCGTTTGTCTAAGCGCATTACAGGCGCAGACTTACGAAGAGTTAGTCATGAAAAGCTATACGTATTCGGATGCACATAACTGGCAGGCAGCCGAAGAGTGCCTGATTACAGCCATGCGTCTCGAACCGGCGCACAGCCTCAATTATTTGCTGCTGACTAATCTGGGAACATGCCAGCGCCGTCAGGGAAAAACCGAAGAAGCGTTGCAATCCTACAGCGCTGCGTTGGGTCAGATGCCAAATGATAAAATAATTCTGTCCAACCGTGCCGAATTATATACTGAAATTGACGCAGTCGAAATGGCCATATTCGACTACAACAGCCTGCTTGTCAACTTCCCGGATGACGAACAGGGGCTTTACAGCAGAGGCATATTATATATCAAGACGGGCGATTACATACTGGCGCAATCGGATTTTGAACATATCATCGAAACAAACAAGGATACTTTTTGGGGTCGTTTCGGTTATGCGATCCTCGAAAAAGCACGTGGCAACTATGGCGACAGCGAGATCATTTTCAATTATCTGGCAGATAAGTATCCGGGCAACATGCGAGTGCTTGAGGAACGCGCCGAATTATTGTTCCTTACAAGGCGCAATGGTCGTGCCATGTCCGATCTGAACAAGGTCTTTGCCGCCAGGCTGGAGCCATCGGCTGAAATGTTCATGCTACGCGGTCGCATCAGGTTGGCACAGAACGAAAAAGCGTCGGCTGCCGTCGATTTCAAAAAGGCACGTGAACTCGGTTACGACGGGGAAACAGTGGAACGGCATCTTAAAGAATGTTTTTAGCCTTTTGTAACAAGTTATAGATGGCTTGCCATCCAGTCGCCAACTTCAGATGTACTATATGACTTATCGCCCTGTGCAATATCCCTGGTAACGATTCCGGCGTTGATAGAGGCGGCGACAGCATCGCGGATGGCTTTGCCCTCTTCCTGCAAGTCGAAAGCATATTCAAACATTAGGGCTGCCGACAAAATGGTCGCAACCGGATTGGCGATGTTTTTACCTGCCGCCTGCGGATAAGAACCGTGAATCGGCTCAAACACAGAGGTATGAAGCCCGATGGAAGCGGACGGCAGCATCCCCAGCGAACCGGTTATGACCGATGCCTCGTCGGTCAATATATCGCCGAACATATTGTCGGTTACCAGCACGTCAAAACTGTCGGGCCACTGGATAAGTCGCATGGCGGCATTATCAACAAACATATATTCGGTCTCGACCTCCGGAAAATCGTTTTCAATCGACTGTGTTACTTCGCGCCAAAGTCGCGAAGTGGCGAGGATGTTGGCCTTGTCGACAACCGTCAGTTTTTTCCTTCGCTTCATCGCATAGCCGTAAGCCAGACGGACAATTCGTTCAATCTCTTCGCGCGAATAGACACATGTATCATAGGCCGTATTACCATCTTCGCTCCGACCCTGCGGACGCCCGAAATAGATGCCACCCGTCAGTTCACGGATACACATCATATCGACGGCGCGTACCAATTCCGCACGTAATGGCGATTGATGCGCCAACGACGGGAAAGTCGTCACCGGACGGATGTTGGCATACAAACCGAGCTTCTTGCGCATGGCAAGCAAACCCTGTTCCGGACGCACTTTTGCCGACGGATCGTTATCGTACTTCGGATCCCCGATAGCACCGAATAGCACCGCGTCGCTTTGCATACAAAGCGCATGAGTCTCTTTAGGATAAGGATTACCAACGGCTTCAATAGCACAAGCGCCCGCCATCGCCGTTTGACGGTTCAATTTATGTTTATATCTCACACAGACAGCCTCTACAACTTTCATCGCCTGCGTTATAATTTCCGGCCCGATACCATCGCCCGGTAAAACGGCAATATTTAACTTCATCTTGAAAGCTATCTACTGAAATGAATATATTTAGGTTCCATGGGAACATACGAATCATCATCCCATAATGTACTGGTTATCATTAGATCGGCGCTATACCGGTTACATGCTATCGGTACATTGTGTACGCGACATTGACGTAGCAGCATCTGGATATCGGCTTCATGCGGCTGCGGATTCAGGTCGTCAATCAGGAAGATCGCCAGGTCTATTTGTTTGCGAACCACCATGGCGGCGATTTCTGCATCACCCCCCATCGGACCGGAGTGCATGCACTTTATATTACATGTATCCACTCCCGATTCTTCAAAGGCTTTGCGTATCAATCCGCCTGTCGTTCCGGTACAAACTATGTCATGTACCGACAAGAATTGCACGTTATGTACCGCCCATTCTATCATATCCACCTTCCGTTTGTCGTGCGCTACCAGCGCAATAGTCAGTTTTTTGTTCATAATCAATTTATTAAATATTTTTCATTCACTATCATTTTATTATACCAAAAAAATCATGTTCGATCCAAAACAATTCAAATATAATTTTATCCACAAATAACATCGTCAGATGATAGGCCAACAGTCTATATCATTGATGAAAAAACACATATTTTATTAATTTTCAAAACATTACACTATAATCAACCTGTTATGGACTTACAAAATTAATGTTTTCAATCGATAATGTTAAAAAAATATGTAGAAATTTGTAGATATAAGTATTGTTTTTTTATTTATTTTTGCGTCCGATTTATAAATAAAATGAAATTTAAGTAATTAGTGATGAAATTTTATTATATGGCAAAAAGATTTATTTCATTGTTGATGTTTGGTTTGCTATGCGTCGGGTGCGAACCTGTGATAGAAAAAATACCCATAACTATGAAACTCTCGACCGACATGCTGGATTTTGAATCCGACGGCGGAGAGCGGACAATCACGGTAGAAACCAATACGATCAATTGGAAAGTGGAAAGCGCCGAATCATGGCTCACCGTAAGGCAAAGCGCCGAATCAATGAACGGCGAGGTCACCGTCACCGCCGAACGCAATACGTCTTCAAAGAAAAAGGAAGCGACGGTTACCGTTACAGGTACGGGAATAGAAACACGAACCATCAGGGTATCTATCGCCGGCGCGCCGCAAACCTTATCGGTATCGCCGGCGGCGTTGAATTTTCCGGCAGCAGGTGGACAACGCACATTCGACATAACATCCAATACGGACTGGACGATCGGCATTGATACGATTTACGATCCTTTTTGTTTTGATGGGTTTGAGCTGGATTGGTGGCTTGCCGGATGGCTTAAATTTTCACAGGAAAAAGGCACAAATGACCGTACCCTTACAGTGACAGCCGACGCCAATCCCCTCATATTAGAACGTACACAAACAATTACGATATACGGACATCCGGATATGCCGGCAAAAGCCATCAAAGTGACACAAGAAGGTATTAATGACCCCCCCAGACTGCTTGTATCAAGAAAAACGCTGAATTTTCCAGCTTCAGGCTGGCACGAGGAATCTTTCGAAATTTCATCCAATACAGCATGGACTATGAGATGGGACGCTGACTGGTTTTTTTTCTCAGAATGTACTCCATTCGCGCCCCACTATCATGAAGGCCGTCTCAATGGAAGGGTACCTTTTGGATTACTTAAAAACAATCCAAACCCAACGCCACGTACTGCAATGATTATCGTAAGCGGCGAAGGAGGAGCAGAGACACAAACCATAGAAGTAACGCAGGAAGCAGGAGTTTCGCCGACGATTTTCGGCAACAACATTATAGCCACAAACAGTTACGGAGGTGGAAACGGAACGCAAAACTCCCCTTATTTAATCTATAATGCCCAACAATTAAAACGGTTAGTTGATGAAACAAATAGTGGCGCCAATTATGCCAATACTTATTTCAAATTGATGACCGATATTGAAGTGACTGCCAATGAATGGATTCCCATCGGTTTTCATGATAATTTCCCATTCAGTGGAAATTTTGATGGAAACAACCATGCCATAAGCGGAACGCTGCAATCAGACAGATTCGAAAATTTTGGGTTTTTTGGTGTTTTAGGTAAAAATGTACGCATATCAAATTTAACAATCGCTGCTACAGTTAAAAATGAAGTAAATTCTTCAACGAATGGAGTATTTACAGGAGCCGTAGCTGGTGAACTTCCATTTGGAAATAACGTAATCATTAACTGCCATTCAAAAGGAATGGTTAAAGGAGGAATGGATATTGACCAATTTTCCTATACCGGTGGCATATTGGGTATTGGGCAGGACGTTTCAATTCAAAATTGCGATGTCTCCAATCAAATCATCGGACCAAAACATACCGGTGGAATTGTAGGTGGGATTTGGAGTGAGGGATCTGAAATTACAAATTGTACGGTATTTGCTTCTGCATCAATACAGGGATACATAGCTACCGGAGGAATTGCAGGTGTATGTGGTTATGGACAAATCAATAATTGCATAAATCATGCAAATGTTTCCAGCGTTAATGTTACTGTTTCAGGCTTAAATGCAATCGGAGGAATTGTAGGCGAAGCTCATTATGGAATTATCAACAATTGCACAAATCATGCAACCATTTCGGGAGCAGGTATGACAGGAGGAATTGTCGGAGTTACATTTTTTGGGGTAATAATACATACCAGCCTTAATACAGGTAATATTATTTCAAGCAACTATGATGTTGTTGGTGGCTTAGTGGGCAATAATCAAGATATTGGAAACCATATTTATTCTTGCTGTACGAATCGCGGTACGGTTAACGGCCAGGCAGCCAATGCAAATAATCAAATCGGCGATGGAAGAAACGAAATCGAGCCATGCCCCGACGGTCATACGAAAAGATAATAATGTAAAAAATATATGAAATATGAAGAAAATTGTTTTATTAATCTTATGTATTTGCAGTTTTGAATCGCTTTTTTCACAAAACGAGAAGAAGGACGGCGACGACATGGCCGCCGCAGGCAATTACAGCGGCGCCGCTATGATGTACCGTCTGTGTATGGAAAGCGACGAACAATGCCTGTTTAAGCTATTTAAACTCATATATGACGAAAAAATTGAACCCGAATCGTCGGATGAACTCTTTCAGATGATCATCCCGCTTGCACAAAACGAAAATGCGGAAGGCCAGTATTATTTGGGCGAATTGTACTTATATGGCGCTGGAGGCGTTTCCCGAAACTTTGTAGAAGGTGTAAAATGGTTACAAAACAGCGCCGACAAAGGTTATGATGAGGCAATAAAAAAGTTACATTCACTTAAAGAACAAATCGCCCGGACAGCTGACGACATGGTCATCGCAGGAAGATATGACGACGCCTCCAGTATGTATCGGCTTTGTATGGTTAGTAATGAACAATGTAAACTCAAACTGTTCAAATTGATCCATGACGGAAGAATCAAACCGCAGACTGCCGACGAGTCCTATCGACTGGTCAGCGCGCTTGCAAAGCAGGGAAGCGCCGAAGCACAATATTACCTCGGCATGCTGTACCGAAAAGGTACCGGTGGCGTTCTGCAGGACAACAGCGAGGCGACTTTTTGGCTTCAATTAAGCGCCGATCAGGGGTTTTTGATTGCACAACATGAACTGCTCGCCTTAACTGCCGGGAAGCAGGAAACGACTGCTACTAAGGAACAGGAAAGCATCGATCCTCCTGAACAGAAAACTGTTGTCATGCAGGAAAGCATCGTTTCAAATAAAATGGCCACCCAGACCCATAAAAAAAACTATAAAGACAATATACTGGTTCAGAAAGACAAAAGTTCATCAAAAGGGTCTGCCATTCTTTTTGCGATCGGAGGCGTTGGAATTGCCGCAGGAACGGCTGCCTATTTTCTAATGAAGCAGGAAAAGGAAAATTGGAATGTAGCATCAGAGAACAACCATTATTATCACATGGAAACATCTTACAACCCCGTTTATCTGATTACCGGCGGCGTAGTTGGCGGTGTCTGTATCGGTACAGGCATCATCTTAAAAAGCAAAAAAAATCGCCAGGATAAAATAATGGCGTCCGAACCAAATCACATACACTCACATCCAAATGCTGCAACCGATGTGCGATTGAATCTCGTCGCCGCAGGCGCAGGCGCAGGCTTTCGTCTAACTTTTTAACATATAATGTTTCCCATACAGCCCTGCAATGAACAAGATTGAAAACTCAGTTTTCAATCTTGTTCAGCATCTTAACCGTCGCTTTAATGGCGGCTTCCATCTGGTCGGCATCCAATCCGCGGGTCTTAAAATCTGTTTCATTATAACGCCATGTGATGATCGTCTGCACAAAAGCGTCAGTTCGCCCGCCGGGGGGTATGGATACCGCGTAATTGACAAGCATCGGAAACGGGCGGTTCAGCGATTTGTATATCTTTCGTAACGCGCGTACAAAAGCATCATACTGTCCGTCGCCTGTCGCCGTCTCTTCGTAGGTCTTGTCGTCGATCATTAATTTCAGCGTTGCCACCGGCTTTAATCCCTGCGTCAAAGATAACGAATAATTCAATATTTTGATCCTGTTTTCGTGCAAATCCTGACGCAACACGTCGGAAATGATGTAGGGGAGGTCTTCCTGCGTTACGATTTCCTTTTTGTCGCCCAGTTCTATCACGCGTTGCGTCACTTTCCGCATGGATACCTCATCCATTTCGATGCCCAACGCCTCCAGGTTTTTTCGGATATTCGCTTTCCCCGACATCTTGCCCAGCGAATATTCACGGGTACGCCCGAACCGTTCCGGCATCAGCGAATTGTAATACAGGTTGTTTTTATTGTCGCCATCGGCGTGAACACCGGCGCATTGCGTAAAGACATTTTCGCCGATAACCGGCTGATTCGGCGCGATATGGATGCCCGAAAACATCTCGATACGCTTACTTACATGATGGATGTTTTCCTCATGGATACACGTCTTTTCCTTTAGCTGGTCGTGCAGCGCTGCGATCACGCTGCTGAACGAAGCATTGCCTGCACGCTCGCCCAAGCCGTTGATGGTCGTGTGTACGCCTTTGACGCCGGCACGTACTGCCGAACATGTGTTTGCCACAGCCAGGTCGTAATCGTTGTGTGCGTGAAAATCGAAATGTATTTCCGGATAACGGTCCACCATATCCTTACAATATTGATATACCGACAGCGGTTCCAGCATACCCAGCGTATCCGGGAGCATAAATCGCCTGACTGGCAGGTTTTTGAGTGCATCAACAAAGCGATATACATACGCCGGCGAGTTTTTCATGCCGTTCGACCAGTCTTCGAGATACAGGTTTACCTCAATACCCATCCCGGCTGCTAACAGGATTTGTCCGGTGATGTCGGCAAAATGCTGTTCGGGCGTCTTTTTCAATTGTTCTGTCAAATGTTTGAAGGAACCCTTGCAAAGCATATTGACCACCTGACATCCTGCTTCATTTATCCATTTGAGCGACAAACCGTTATCCACGAAGCCAAGCGCCTCGATCCGTTCGAGACAACCGTTTTTCCTCGCCCACCTGACGATTCCCCTGACCGAGTCAAACTCGCCGTCCGACACGCGCGCCGACGCTATCTCTATACGGTCGACATTCAATTCATTTATCAACATCAAAGCGATTGATTTTTTCTCGTGCATGGTGAATGACACACCATTTGTCTGCTCCCCGTCACGAAGCGTAGTGTCCATTATTTCTATCATATTTTACTTAATTACAAACTACTAACTAAACTCTATACTCTATACTCTATACTCTATACTCTATACTCTCGTATTCTTCAATTTTCCCCTTATTAGTCAAAAGATAGTCGATATCGTCCAGGCCGTTTGTCAAACAGTGTTTTTTATAACTGTTGATCTCAAAATGTTCGTATGTACCCGTTGAAAGATTCGATATGGTCTGATCCGGAAGATTAACTTCTACTTCCGTTTCGGGATTTGCTTCGATAGAAGCAAACAGTTCGGCAAGAAACGGTTCGCTCACAACAACCGGCAGTACGCCGTTATTCAGTTCGTTTTGTTTGTGGATGTCGGCAAAAAAACTTGATACGACAACGCGGAAGCCATAACCGGCAATCGCCCATGCCGCATGTTCACGACTTGAACCACTTCCGAAATTTTTGCCTGCCACCAGTATTTGCCCGCCATATCCCGGATCATTCAATACAAACGATTCGATTGGATTGCCTTCCTTATCGTACCGCCAATCGCGAAACAGGTTCTCTCCAAACCCCTCTTTGGTTGTCGCTTTCAGAAAACGCGCCGGTACGATCTGATCCGTGTCCACATTCTCTAAAGGAAGCGGCACGCATCTGCTTCGTAAAATTTTAAATTTTTCTCTCATAGTTTTTTATTTACTTTTACTGACAAGGGGGCATGCCCCCTTGTTTTGGATTTGTTATTTTCCCCGTAACTGCCGCGGCTGCCGCCACAAGCGGACTTGCGAGCAATGTCCGCGAACCGGGGCCTTGACGCCCTTCAAAGTTGCGGTTTGAGGTGGAAACGGCATACTTTCCTGCAGGAATTTTGTCGTCGTTCATCGCAAGACATGCGGAACATCCGGGTTGTCGTAATTCAAATCCCGCTTCTTCCAATACTTTATCAAGTCCTTCCGCCCGAATTTGCGCATCAACCATCCAGGACCCCGGTACGAGCCATGCCGTAACATTTGGCGCTTTCCGGCGACCTTTCACAAACGAGGCAAACATGCGAAAATCCTCTATACGTCCATTCGTGCATGAACCTAAAAATACATAATCGATGGGTTTTCCTACCAGTGTTTCTCCTTCGCGGAAGTTCATGTATTCAAGCGCTTTCAGATAGGAAGCGCGTCTAACCTCCGGCATTGTATCGGCATAAGGAATTGTTTGTGTGATGCCCGTTCCCATGCCCGGATTCGTGCCATAAGTAATCATTGGCTCCATGTCGCCGGCGTGAAAACATACTTCCCTGTCAAAAACGGCATCTTCATCGGTATGAAGCGTTCGCCAGTAATCCACCGCCTTTCGCCAGTCATCGCCTTTCGGCGCATAATCGCGTCCTTTCAGGTAATCGAATGTTGTATCGTCAGGCGCAACCATGCTCCCTCGTGCACCCATTTCAATGGAAAGGTTACACAAGGTCAGCCGTCCTTCCATCGTCATATCACGAACAACCGATCCGGCATATTCTACAAAATAACCCGTTGCGCCGGCAGTTGTCATCTTCGATATCACATACAGGGCGACATCTTTTGCCGTGACGCCTTTACTTAACACACCTTCGATACGGATACGCATCGTCTGCGGTTTTTGCAATAACAGGCACTGTGAAGCCAGAACCATCTCCACTTCGCTTGTCCCGACACCAAAAGCCACACAACCCATAGCGCCGTGCGTCGACGTGTGGCTATCACCGCACACAACAGTCATACCCGGAAGCGTCAGACCTCTTTCCGGCCCAACCACATGAATAATACCATTTTTGGGATGCATCATGCCGAAGTATGAAAGTCCGAAATCAGCGGCATTTTTTTCCAGCGCATCCACCTGCGCTTTGGATACCGGGTCTTCGATCGGTTGATCCTGGTCGTGCGTCGGCGTATTATGGTCGGGCATGCAAAATATACGTTCCGGTCGTAACGGACGCAATCCCCGCTGGCGAAGTCCGGCAAAAGCCTGCGGACTGGTCACTTCATGACAATATAGCCTGTCGACATATATCTGAACGGTATCTTCTTCCGGCATTGCCACAATATGTGAATTCCAGATTTTTTCAAATAATGTTCTCATATAAATTAATGTATAAAAATACGCATGTTATTTCACAAACTTATTGATCGCATCAATAAATGCTTCGATGGATGCTGCAATGATATCCGTGTTGGCTGCAAATCCATAATATATATTGCCGTCGTATGCAACCTGCATATGAACCTTACCCATATCATCGCTCCCTTTGCTGATCGCCTGAATCAAAAATTCCTGTATGGTCATCTGGCGGTGAATAATCTTTTTAACTGCCTTAATGCCTGCGTCAACAGGTCCGTTACCCGAAGCCGCTGCCTCAAACGTCTCGCCTGCAATATTCAGGCAAACGCTGGCCACCGACCGGACGCCAACGCCGGAAGTAACCTGCAGATAGTCTAACTTGATCCGGCTTGTAGCCTTGCGTCCCTCGCCCAAAAGCATCAGAATATCGTCATCGCTGATGTCCTTTTTCCGGTCGGCCAATTTTAGAAAATCCTGATAGATGCCATCTATTTTTTCCTGACCGAAAGCAACACCCAATAACTGCAGACGATGTTTGAGTGCAGCGCGGCCACTCCGTGCCGTAAGAACGATTGAGTTATCGTCAACCCCCACGTCTTTCGGGTTCATGATCTCATACGTCTGAACATTCTTCAATACACCGTCCTGATGAATACCCGATGAATGTGCAAACGCATTACGCCCTACAACCGCCTTATTCGGTTGAACGGGCATATTCATCAGGCTGGAAACCAAACGGCTTGTCGGATAAATCTTCTTTGTATTGATATTAGTATCCATATCAAGCGTTTTATGGCATTTAAGGATCATGGCGATTTCCTCCAGTGAAGTATTACCCGCCCGTTCGCCAATGCCGTTGACGGTCACTTCAGCTTGACGGGCGCCGTTGATGACACCTGCAATCGTGTTGGCAGTAGCCATTCCCAGATCGTTATGGCAATGCGTAGCAACAATTATCCGGTGAATACCGTCTACATGTTCCATCAGATAGCGGATCTTTGAACCGTACTCATCCGGCAAACAATAACCGGTCGTATCCGGGATATTGACCGTGGTAGCGCCGGCTTTAATCACCGCTTCGATCACGCGTGCCAGGTATTCGTTGTCGGTGCGACCCGCATCTTCGCAATAAAATTCAACGTCTTCCGCCAGCTTTTTAGCATATCGCGTGATGGCCGTTGCACGTTCCAGTATTTCTTCCCGCGTCGAATTAAACTTATAACGGATGTGATAATCCGATGTCCCAAGTCCGGTATGTATCAGTTTGCGTTTTGCATATTGAAGTGCTTCGGCTGCCATGTCGATGTCTTTTTCGACGCCACGCGTCAAAGCGCAGATCGCGGGCCATGTGACTGCTTTGGAAATCTCGACGACCGAGTTGAAATCACCCGGACTTGAAACCGGAAAACCGGCTTCGATAATATCCACGCCCAATGCCTCGAGCGCTTTGGCTACTTCTATCTTTTCAACTGTATTCAGTTGGCAACCCGGCACCTGCTCTCCATCGCGTAATGTTGTGTCAAAAATCAATAATCTTTCCATATTCGTTTCGTTTTATAATTGATAATCATATACCGCTAAATCTCAAAAAAAAACCTTTCTCAACATCACGGTGAGAAAGGTTTTCATACTTGCATACATATACACATATCTCACGTCCCATTTCGTTGCAAGGGCAGCAAAATAGAAATAATGTTAATAATCAAACTGTTATTAAATGTGTACGATGCCATGTGATCTTTTATTATTAATTTAATTTACGGCGCAAAGATAGATATAATATTCATATAAACAAATATAATGATAATTTATTTTCGGTGAATTTTTTTTGCTTCAGTTGTTTTTTAAAAATATTTCTTATATTTGCTCCCTGATTTTGTACAAAAATTACTTTTGATATGAAGATTTTTACTGGAAAAAGCCGCATGTTCTTTAGTTTGCAATCGCCTGAATGGCACGATTTTTGCAGAGAGAGAGAGAGAGAGAGAGAGAGAGAGAGAAAGAGTTACATCTGTAATTTCCCCAAAAAGTTTTTATTGTATCCAAGCCGGACATTGCGTTAAGCAACATCCGGCTTTTTATGCTTATTTCTACAATCAATAAAATATTATTTGTTAAAACACATTTCCTATGAAAAAAGAAAGAATGAAAAATTTTACTATGCTTTTATCTGTTGTCATTCTGTTTCAGACAGGATGCAACTTTTCAGAGAATGAAAATTTTTTTCAGCAGGAATATATTAAAAACCTGATGATTAAAGTCACAAAATGGCAATTGAACAATCCAAAACATGAATTGTGTGACTGGACCAACGGCGCCTTCTATTCAGGCATGTTTGCTGCATGGAAGACCACCGGTTCGGATGAAATTTACAAAGCTTTGATGGATATGGGCGAAAAAACAGGTTGGAAACCCTGTAACACCTGGAATTTGGCACGGGCGAATGATATTACGATTAGTCAAACGCATGTCGAACTTTACCGGATAGAAAAGAAGGATGTAATGATTCGTCCGTTCATTGATTCATTAAATGTCTTTATGACAAGGGAATTTCCAGTACAGGGAATGTTTGTGCAGGAATGGTGGTGGTGCGATGCCCTGTTTATGGCACCGCCTTCAATCGTCAAACTGGGGGTTACACTTAATAATATGGATTATTTGCGGTATAACGACAAGATGTTTAGAAGTTGTTATGATTTGCTGTACGATAAGGAAGAACACTTATTTGCACGTGACATCCTATATTTAATAAAAGGTACTGATAAGGACATTCGCGAAGCCAATGGTCAAAAGATTTTCTGGGGAAGAGGCAACGGATGGGTAGCCGGTGGATTAACTCTTGTTCTGGACGAACTTCCATCCGATTATCCGGAGCGACCCTTTTATGAAAACATGTTCAAGGAAATGATGACCAAACTGGCATCTATTCAGCAACCTGACGGATTGTGGAGGTGCAGTTTGCTTGATCCGGATTCGTATCCGGGCGGTGAGGTAAGCGGTTCCGGTTTTTTCTGTTATGCCATGGCATGGGGTATCAATAATGGTTTATTGGACAAAAAGATTTTTTTGCCAGTAGTAAAAAAAGCATGGATTGGATTGAATGGCTGTTTGAATGATGAAGGTCGCCTTGGCTGGGTACAACCTATTGGCGACAATCCCAAAAAGAATTTCAGTGAAAATAGCTGGGAAGTGTATGGTACGGGTGCATTTTTGCTGGCCGGAAGTGAAGTAATTAAATTAAAGAAGTAAAAAATGATTTTACCCCTTCATAATAATTGTTTTACCAAAAGTCTTTACGCCAGGATATGTGTACTGTCATTTTTGCTTGTTGTTATAAAACCGGGTAATACAACCGCTACAACAGACCGACAATTGCCTGCAAAAGACAGTACTTTCATATTATTGCAACGACTTGACTTAACGAAGCCGGGACTTGAAAAGGTGAAAACCGCTGCTAATGACCCTGATCTTGCAACAAAAGAGTTATTGAATTATTATCGGGAACGCACTTCTGTAAAACACCCGGTAGACAGGACATTGAAAAAGTCTTACTTGGGAAACTATGCCAATGCGGGCACGATGGAAACAGCTGATAATGCGATGAAGCATATTTTTTTAGGACAACCGGCCTATCCTCCTTATTTTTGTGGCGATGATATTGACTGGGGTTATCATCCTCCCATTTCGGACTATTATCAATGGGTAGTACAACTCAATCGCATGTATTTCTGGACTTCAATGGCGCAGGCATACTGGCATACAGGAGACGAAAAATATGCGAAAGAATGGGTTTCCCAATTATGTGATTGGGTAAAAAAGGTTCCGCGTGACAAAGAGCATGATTATGCCTGGTTATCGCTAAATGCCGGAATTCGCGGATATCAATGGTCTTATCTATTTATGTATTTTTTAGATTCACCTGCATTTACGCCTGAATTTCTTGTTACATTTCTGAACAGCTGTCATCAACATGCAGACTACTTAATGGGCACTTACACGGCAAAAAGCAATTGGGCATTGATGGAAGCAGAGGGGATGGCTTTCATTGCCATATTGTTCCCTGAATTTAAAGATGCGGAAAAATGGAAAACAACTGCCGCCGACAGATTGAACATGGAAATTGACAATCAGGTTTATTCTGACGGCCACCAACGCGAATTAGCTATGGGATACCATTTAGGCTGTATCAATTGGTTCTGCAGGACACTTGACCTGGCTGTAATGAACGGCATGAACGATCTTTTTCCGGAATCATACCAAAAAAAGATTGAATTAATGTGTGAAGTACCCATGAAATTAGGATTACCTGATGGTTCAAATACGCAATTTGGCGATTCATGGAAAGGGAATCCGGGAGCAAATTGGGGAATCTTGAAACAGTGGGCAACAAGATGCAATCGACCTGACTTTCTGTATGTTGCTACAGAAGGCGCCGAAGGTGAAAAGCCCGGGGAAACAGCTTTCGCTTACAAAGAAAGCGGCCTCTATTCCATGCGTAGCGGATGGAACAAAGATGCTATTTGCTTCATAATGAAATGTGGCCCCGATGGTGGGTGGCATTGCGAACCTGATAATGGCACGTTTGAATTGTATGCGGGCGGACGACATCTAATGCCCGACGGCAGCGGCTATATTTACAATGCCGAACCGGAAAACAGGGCTTGGTTTCGTCAGACAAAAGTACATCAAACGATCACGCTTAATGGAGAAAATTCGCTGTATGCCCCAAAGCATTTGCTTTGGCAAACGGGAGAAAATCTGGATGTACTGGTCGTTGAGAATGAAAGTTATCCGAACCTCACACACCGGCGCGCCGTCTTTTTTGTGGATAAATCCTGTTTTGTGATTGTTGATGAAGTATATGGCGAAGGAGCTGGTGATGTGGATCTTCATTTCCAGTTTGCGCCGGGAGATATTAAATTCGACAATCAAAAAATGATTGCACAAACCTCATTTAATGACGGATGGAATGTGTTGGTGCAAAACGTACTGCCCAAGGAGGTAAAAATGGAAGAAGAAGAAGGACAAATTTCTTTTGTGTATGCTCAGAAAGAACCCCGCCCGGCTTTTCGTTACCGTGTTCCAAAGAAAGTGGACGAAACCGGAATACGGTTTGTAACCATCGTAGTTCCCTTTTCCAATAAGGCGCCGGAAATAAAAGCAGAGATCATGGGAAATCCTGAAATTTGCAGTAATAAGGTTGATTTGAAAATTTCAGTTAATGGAATTTATAAACAAATCGGGTATAATCTGTCCGAAAATTTGCGAACATTGTGAGTATTAACAGTATATTGTATTAAATCCTGAAAAACCAATTGCCTATGAAAAAATCCGAAACGGAAAAAACAACACAAATTCGCCAAGTATAAAACACGCGACGATAAAGAGAAAATAAAAAAAACGTTGTTCTTTGTAAAAACGAAGGACAGTTGTTTATGAATGTAATCACTTTAAATTAAAATTATTAATGAAATACATTTTTTATATCAAATTAATATGTATATGTTTTCTTGCTGGAACATTATCTGTTCATGCAAAAACTGATGAAAATCTTGTGAAAACCGTACAGCAAGGTATTACCATTACCGGTACGGTTACAGAAGCCGGTGAAACCCTTCCAGGAGTGAACGTTACTGTGAAAGGTACTACCATTGGCGTGATGACGGATACTAATGGAAAATACAGCATTGTTGTACCCAATTCAGACGCCGTGTTGCAATTTTCCTATGTGGGCTTTACAACAATTGAGATACAGGTGGGTACCCGGCGTGAGATCAATATTGCGCTCACAGAAGACACCCAACAACTTGAAGAAGTAGTTGTAGTCGGATATGGCGTTCAGAAAAAAGAGAGTATTGTGGGCGCCATTGCACGGGCTACCGATGAAGACATCAAACGAACCGGCGGCGGTTCCGATCTTCGTACCGCATTAGGTGGACAATTGCCCGGACTCGTATTGTTAACATCATCGGGCGAACCGGGAGGAATACTTTCCGGAGAGACTGCCACCAGTATGTTTATTCGCGGACAAAACACATGGAATGGTGGTCAGCCATTGATACTCGTCGATGGAATTGAAAGAGACATGAGCAATGTTGATGCCAACGACGTCTCCAGTATTTCCGTTTTGAAAGATGCTTCGGCAACTGCTGTTTTTGGGGTCAAAGGAGCCAATGGCGTCATCCTGATCACTACCAAACGGGGAACGGAAGGTAAAACAAAAATGAACGCCTCCTACAGGGGAACAGGACTTATGCTGTCGAAAGTGCCCGGCAGTCTGGATTCCTATGAGGCCATGATGGCAAAGAATGAGACGATCGAACGCGAGGTTGTATTAAATGAATCTTCGTGGAACGATTATGTCCCTTACCAAATGGTATCGCATTTTAAAAAACCGCAATCAACTCAGGATGCGTTAATTTACCCGAATATCAATTGGGAGAAAGAGATGTTTAAAAAAATGGGATTTTCGCATCAGATTAATCTCAACGCACAAGGCGGTAATAAATCGATACTCTATTACGGATCGTTATCCTATAATAAGGAAGGCGATATTATGAAATACCAGGAGAATGGGAAAGGGTACGAACCCGACTATTCATTTCATCGCTTCAATTTCAGAACGAATGTGGATGTAAAGCTTACACGAACGACAACATTTAAAATAAATTTTGACGGTTATTACGGACAAAAAAACACCAATTACAATAACGAAGGAAGTACCAGCCGTGCTGACGAATGGATGTGGCGTGCCGTATATGGATTGGCGCCGAACCTGTTTCCAGTGAAGTATCCTGACGGTCGTTGGGGCGTTTATTCGGAAGGCGGTAATGCTACGGCTAATCCGGCTGCAGTTATCGCTAATCTTGGCATACGACAGGCACGGATGACGCAATTGAACTCAAATTTCGTCATTAACCAGGACTTGAGTTTTATCACCAAAGGATTGAATGTAAGTGCATTTATTACAATTGATAATTTCATTCGTTCCGAAGGCGGAATTTGGGACACGAATCACGTACGCCCGAATGAAAGCGGTTCCAATGTGCCTTTTAAACAAATTTACTGGAAACGTTATGATCCTGATAATCCCAATCAGGATCCATCCGAATACACTGTTTACTTTCCTTCAAATTCAAGCGAGTTCGACTGGGTTGTGACGCCATGGAGCCGTCGTGCGGAATTAATCCGGAATAATGAAAACTGGAGTGGCAAATTACCTGTTAACAGGTCTCTTGTTTATCAATTTCAATTGGATTATGCCCGGACTTTCGGCTCGCACAATGTAACGGGTACCGGTGTTTTCAAACGGGAAGAATATGCCGAAGGAAACGAATTTTTTCATTACCTGGAAAACTGGATTTTCCGCACCACATATGATTATTCTTCACGTTATATGCTCGAACTCAACGGTGCTTACAACGGCTCCGAACAATTCGGACCCGGTTATCGTTTTGCCTTTTTCCCCTCGCTGGCGGTAGGATGGTACATTTCGAACGAGAAATTTCTCTCGGATGTTACATGGCTTGACCGCTTAAAAGTCAGATATAGCATCGGTAAGGTAGGCGACGATAAGATCAGCAACTCCAGATGGCTTTACGATTCGCAATATGCCTATGGCGGATTGGCAAGACTGGGAAGTACTACTATTTCTGAAAGCCCCTATAGATATTACCGGCAGACGGTTGTAGGTAATCCCGATATCCAGTGGGAAAGCGCCGTGAAAAATAATATTGGCCTGGAATTGGGTATTTTGAAAAATCTTGTTTCATTTTCATTCGATTATTTCAATGAAGACCGTACCAAAATATTGATGGTAGGCACAAGCAGAAGCGTTCCCGCATATTTCGGCTACAGCCCTCCAAGCGCCAATTTAGGTCATGTAAAATCAAAGGGGTATGAAATTGAACTGGGCGTAAACAAATCATTCAGGGATCTGAGGCTTATGGGCAAGCTTGCTATTACCCACAATGAGAATAAGATTATTTTCAGGGATGATCCCCAGTTGCAATTCGATTACCTGAAACAGGCAGGCTATCCGATCGGCCAGATTAGGAATGGAATGAATACAGGGTATTTTTATACGAACTGGGATGAAGTGTATGCCAGTGTTCCTACTGAAAACAACGACTTGCTGAAATTGCCCGGCTTTTACGATCTGCTTGACTTCAATGCAGACGGAATCTACAAGGGCAGTGAAGATACACCTCCGATAGGTTATTCGGAAGTACCGCAAAACACGGCTAATCTGACGTTAGGCGCCAATTACAAGGGATTTAGTTTCCATGTGCAGTTTTATGGTGTGAACAATGCAACCCGTGTAGTATCGTTGTCAAATTTCTATAGCTACACAGATATTTTGTTCGATCATGTTTCTGATTACTGGTCGAAGGACAATCCGAACGCGACTTCATTTCTGCCACGCTGGAGAACGCAGGGCGGGAATATTGGACATTACTATGTGTTCGACGCTTCCTATGTCAGGTTGAGGAACATTGAATTGGGCTATTCGTTTTCCAATAACGCCTGGGCGAAAAGAGCAGGCGTATCAAATCTGAGGCTTTACCTGAACGGAAATGATTTATGGTTCTGGTCGAGAGTACCCGACGACAGACAAACAACCTATAATGGAGGAAGCGCTTCAGGAGGCGCCTATCCGACGCTGAAAAGAATCAGTTTGGGTATAGAATTATCATTTTAATTTTTAAATACATATCAAAATGAAAAAGATAATAAACAACATGCATTACTGCATATATGCTTTATGCCTTTCAGCTCTGTTTGTCTCGTGCGAAAAATATCTGGATAAAGCGCCGGAATCAAATTATACAGAAAAGGATATTTTCGGGAACTTCAGGAGTTTTCAGGGTTTTGTAGAACAAATGTACGGCTGTGTTGTCGACCCTGACAAGTGCGGTGCATGGAACAATTATATGTTTGCCGATGAAATTCTGAACACCTCTCCAATGGCATTCGACCTCGGCAATTACTGGGGTGCCGAGGGATATTTTTATGGAGGTAATATCAACAACTTGCCTAATGATGCGTATAGAGACAGGCGCATATGGGAATTTGCCTGGTATGCGATTGCCGCGGCAAATACTGCACTTGACAAGCTTGAGCAGGAGGATTTATTTTCCGGAACGGAAGAAGAAAGAAGGTTACTCAAGGGACAGGCCCTGTATTTCAGGGGATGGTTTTATTTTGAGATTTGCCGTTTCTGGGGAGGAATGCCTTATGTAGCCAGGGCATTATCGCCGTCCGAGCCATTTGATACCGATGAATTTGAAAGGTTGAATTTTCAACAAACCGCTTTAAAGATGGCCGAAGACTTCAGAGCCGCTGCCGATCTGTTACCCAATCACTGGGATGACTGCACAGGTGATCAGGTGAGAATAACTGCAGGCAACAATCGCGACAGAATCAACAAGTTTATGGCTTTGGGATATCTTGGGAAATCGTTATTGTATGCCGCAAGCCCTATGATAAACGAGGAGGCCACCGGTGTCAATGCATTTGATCCTGCATTGTGTGCCAGGGCAGCCGACGCTTTTGGCGAACTGTTGAAACTTGCCACTGAAAATCCGGGATATTATTCTTTGGAGCCGTTGGAAAATTACATGAATAACTTCCAGGCATGGGGTAACGCGCGACCTGGGCTGGCAGAATGTATCGTATCACCCACTATTTATGACAGAGGTCGCGTCAGGTGGTCCACACAGCCTGTCTACTGTCCGAATGATATGGGTTTGAATGCGGGAAACACATCTATTGTGCCGACGCATAATATCATTCAAAATTACGGTATGGCTAACGGTCTGCCTATTGATCATCCCCAGTCGGGATATGACCCGGGCGATCCGTGGACAAACCGCGACCCCCGTTTTTATCAGGTTATTGCCATTGACGGAGAAAAGGTCCATAGCTTCGCCGGATTGCCACAAGAATTGGCAACGCATAGAACCGGCTATCACCGTACAATGACCAATCCTACCGCAACAGGTTATTATATGAAGAAGTTCAGCGGATTAAGACCTGACCTGCTCATGCCCATGCTGGATCAGTTCATGGCATTTTGCCCTTACCTGCGTTTAGCTGAAGTATACCTGTTTTATGCAGAAGCGGTTAATTTCCAAACAGGCGGCGGACCCAAAGCGAGGTCATCCAACTTTTCAATGACTGCCGAAGAGGCTTTAAATGTGGTCAGAAACCGTGCGCAATTGCCTAACCTCACGGATGAATTTTCTGCCGGTAAAGATGTGTTTTTCGAAGAAATAGTTCGTGAAAGAGCCGTTGAACTGATTTTCGAAGGCGCAAGATTCTGCGATTTGCGGCGTTGGAACCGAAATGGCGATCTCCGGTATTTAAGGAAAACATCATTTGATTTTGACAGAGATCCTGCTACGGAAAAACCGGTCAATACGACAGAAAGAACGGTCATCACAAGGGTAGCCGAAAAGAAGCATAACTGGTTGCCTATTCAGGTAAAATGGACAACCATGTTTTGGAATTTTCCGCAAAATCCGGGATGGTAATTGTAATTGTTAATTTTATAACATTATATCAAATGAAAAAAAGATATTATCTTATTACCCTTTTCCTGTTCGCAGCATTGTATATGAATGTTCATGTAACTTATGCACAGAAAGAAAAGGAGGTTAAAACCAATATTGAGGCTATTGTAGAGGATTCAGAAGGTAATCCGGTCGTTAATGCCGAATTATTCAGCGACAACAGTTATGCTAAAACCGGAGCAGACGGTCGGTTTTCGATAGCAATGGCTTCAGATGCTTTTTTAATTGTAAGAGCCAAAGGATATGAAACTTTGAGGCTGCACTATACTGAGGCCGGCAATATGTCTAAATTCATCCTTGAAAAGTCTGAATTTCTGTATGCTGAAAGTGATATGGTAAATTTGGGATTCCGTAAAGCCTACCAGGGCGATGTTGTTGGCGCTGTTTCGAGTTTGAATGCACCCGAGATTCGTCAATACGATAATACGACCAACGCCATATCGATTTCATATGGACGGGCTTTGGGTTTGAATGGAAACAGCAATGTCAGAGGTTTGGGTATCAACTATGATATGGGCATGCTTACCAGTGCAGGCGCTTATTCGTCGGCAGCCATGCTTATTGTAGACGGTTTACCCCGCAACTGGGATTTCTTAAAAGGTACTGAAATAGAAACCATCACTGTGTTGAAAGATGCCAATGCAGTAGTACTGTATGGCGCACCGGCCATTAACGGGGTGATTGTAGTCACTACCAAACGGGGCGAATCGTCCAGAAAACAGAATGATATTACTGTACGGTACGGGGTTAGAACACGCAGAGAAATGCCGAACTATTTGAATTCAGCGGATTACATGGAATGGTACAATCAGGCGCGTCGAAATGACGGTCTGACGGATCTGTATTCGTCGGAAGACATTCAAAACTATCGGACAGGAAACAAATACCGTTACCCTGACATCGACTATTTTTCCAGCGATTATTTGAAACCGTTCTCCGACAATTTCGACCTGAATGGAGAATTATCGGGCGGGAACAACTTTGCCAAATTCTATGCCAATTATGGCTGGGGGTCTTCTGGCGATTTCTATAAAATAGGTTACGGTAAAGAAGCCCGGGAAAATATTTTCAATGTGCGGCTAAATGCCGATTTAAAGATTAACGACTGGATCAATACCGAGACCGACGGAGCTGTAATTCTTTACAACAACAAGCAACCAAGAATGCAAAATCCCGATACCGAATCCTATTTTATTTTGGCAAACACAATCAGGCCTAACGAATATTCGCCACTGTTGCCAATTGATCTTATGCCCGCCGACAATATTTTAGTAAACGGGAGGAAAAAAGATGTGGACGGAATTTATTTGCTGGGCGGTAACCCCTCTAATTTGCGGGGATTACTCCCGACAATGTATGGCGCCGGTACTTATGAAATGATTTTCCGTGACTTTTCTATTAATAACCGGATCAATTTCGATTTTGACAAATGGATCAAGGGATTGTCATTTCATACCAATGTCAGTTTCAACCTTACTTCCGGATTCAGTCAATCGGTAGTGCATACTTTTTCGGTATATCAGGCAACCTGGGATTCCAGTAACAGGATTACCGGTTTAACACAGATGGGTGACCCCGATGCTAAGTCAACCAGTCCGCTGGTTGACAGGATATATCTCCGGAGAAGGTTCGCAGCCTATGGTATGTTAAGCTATGACAGAACTTTCAACGACACGCATCACTTTACCGGTAATCTTTTTACTTTCGGCAGTATCTACAAACGTTCGGATGATTATCAGGGTTCAAAGAATGCGCACTTGGGTTTGCAGTTGGGTTATGCTTTCAATAAACGTTACATGTTCGATTTCAGCGGCGTTCTTGTCAATTCGATGAGGCTGGCGCCCGGTCATCAGGGCGACTTCTCTCCAACAGCGGGAATAGCCTGGGTGATGAGTAACGAAGATTTCATGTCGTCGGCAAGCAATATCGATTTTTTGAAAATCAGGTTGTCTGCCGGTATAATTAAGAGCGACCTGACCGCAACGTCTGCCATAGAGAATAACCTTTCCTATGGCTCGCAACATTTCCTCTGGGACGACCTTTATGGCACTACCACCAGTTTTGCATGGAACGAAGGATCAAAGAGCCGTTCCAGCGTTCAAGCCAGCCGGGGGAAAAACGTTGACCTGGGTTTTATCAACCGCAAAGACCTGAACATAGGTCTGGAAGCCGTATTGTTTGAGAAATCGGTCGGATTTACAGCCAATTATTTCTATACGACAAACGAAGGTTATATTCTGCGTCCAAGTACCATCTATCCGGCTTTTTACAGTCCTTTCGTGCCGTTTAGTAATTACAATAACGTGAAATATCAGGGATTTGAAGCAGGATTGAATTATACCAAAAGCGTGCAGGACTGGACGTTTTTTGCCGGAGTGAACGTATTATACAGGACTTCGGAAAGAACCAGAACCGACGAGGTATATGCATGGGATTACCAATACCGGAACGGTTATCCGATAGATGCTCAATTCGGACTGGAAGCTATCGGTCTGTTTCAGGATCAGAATGAAATTGACAACAGTCCACGTCAAACATTCGGCACAGTACGTCCGGGCGACATTAAATACAAGGATCAAAACGGCGACGGAATCATTGATGCCAATGACGAAGTTTTTTTGCGTAGAACAAACCCTCCTTTTTACGGAAACTTACAATTACGGGTATCTTACAAAGGTGTAACATTAATGGCTTTAGGTACTGGTCAAATCCAAACCGGTTCATTCAATTCCGACTATTACAGACCTGACGGGAATTTGAAATATTCCGAAGAGGTATTGAAAAGTTGGACGCCCGAAACGAAAAGTACAGCCATTTATCCCCGTTTGAGTACATCGCGTAACGAAAACAACCGTCGCACGTCGGATTTTTGGTTTTATAATGCCAATTATTTTAACATTAACAGGATTCAATTGACCTATCAACTGCCTGGTAATGTAACGAAAGCCGTGTTGATGAAAAATTGGGAAATATTTGCTCAATGCACAGCTCCTTTTGTGATTGCCCCAAACAAAAGAATGATTTTGCTAAGTACCGGTTATCCGTCGGTGCGTAGTTTTACACTCGGTTTGAAAGCGTCTTTTTGAAAAATGTTAATTTCTAAATGATAAAAAAATGAAAATATACCAAAAGATATTAGCAGTAATGATTGTCATCACAACCTTTTCATGTCAACAGTTTCTTGATCCGTTGGATGACAACCACAGTAATTTTGACAGGGTAATCAGCGACCCGAACTGGGCAGACGGACTGTTACTTCGCGGTTACACATTGATGCCGCCCGTTCAAACAAACTACAGTTGGGATGAAGTTGCTACCGACGATGCGGTGAACACTGTTATTACCAGCGCGTTCAGGCGAATAGGTACTGGAGGTTGGTCTGCCTTGGATAATCCACATTCCGTATGGGACTTCTGTAATCAGGGCATCATGTATGCCAACCGTTTTTTAGAAATTGTAGATTTGGCTCCTTTCAGACCTTCCGCTGATAATATTGACAAACTGTACAAGGTTCGTTTTAGAGGAGAGGCATATGCGGTAAGAGGGATATTAAAGTATTACCTTTTGCGTAACCATGCTGGAATCGGCGCCAACGATCAACTGCTGGGTACTCCGATTTACGATGAGTTCCTGGATATCAACAGCGATTTCGCGAAGCCGCGCGATAGTTTTGAAGATTGTGTGGCAAGTGTTTACAGAGATTTTGAAGAAGCGCTTCGTTATCTTCCGCTGGATTATGGCGATGTAGCCCAGGTACCATCAAAGTTTTCGAGTTTCGTTTCCGGACTTTCAGTGCCCGATTACAATTATGTGTGCGGAGACCAGGCGCGGCAACGTATTAGTGGACGTATCATAATGGCTTTCCAGGCTCGATTGGCGTTGCTTCATGCAAGCCCAGCCTTTAACATTAACAATAATGCTTCATTATGGGAAACAGCAGCCGATTATGCTGCCAAAGTGCTGGATATTCTTGGAGGGGACGTTGTGGATCAGTTAGACCCTGTGGGACATATCTGGTATCTCGGTCCGCAGGTTGCCCGATGCAATATTGTAGCCACCATACCTACCGATTTGCCCGAAATGTTATGGCGCAGACCCTATTTTTCAGAAAGCGCTAAAGAAGAAGCCAATTTTCCACCTTCATTGTATGGACAGGGGTCAATTAATCCTTCGCAAAATTTTGTGGATGCTTTTCCCATGAGCAACGGTTATCCGATAAACCATGAAGCATCCGGTTATGACCCTAACGATCCTTATACAGGCAGGGATCCACGTCTTGCCCAGACGGTGATATTCGATGGAATGACCTTCAAGGGTCAAACCATCAATACTTACCTGGGAAATGAAGGGAATAATGTCATGAATACTTTGCCCACTTCTACCCGAACGGGATATTATCTGAAAAAAATGCTTCGCGAAGACGTCAATATAAGTCCGACACAGGCTCAAAATCATGTGAATCCCTATATTCGGTATACCGAAATGTTTTTGTCGTATGCGGAAGCAGCCAACGAGGCATGGGGGCCTGATGGCGGACCAAAAGCTTATAAGGCGAGAGACATCATTCAAGCTATTCGTAAACGCGGAGGCATTGAAGAATCTGATCCCTATCTTGCTTCGATTACAGACAAAAATGAAATGCGCGAAATGATTCAAAACGAAAGACGAATTGAACTTAGTTTTGAAAGTTTCCGTTTTTGGGATCTGCGCCGTTGGAAGAAGCCTTTAAACGAACCTGTCAAAGACTATCTGGGAAACACTGTAGAGCAACGTCCTTTCAGTGATTTTATGTATTACGGTCCCATACCGAATGCAGAAGTCGTCAAATTCAATTTCGTTCAAAATAAAGGGTGGTAATAATAAATCATTAAAAACAAGAAATATGAAAAAAAATTTTTTAGTATTATTTGCAGTTATTTTGAGTATGGGCGCATGTCAAAATTTCGAAATCGAACATCCAAATTATAAATATACAGCCGGCTATTTCCCTTATCAGTTTCCGGTAAGGACATTGATTCTCGGCGATTATATCTATGACAACGAAAATGACAATGCACACAGGTTCGTTATATCAGCAGAATTTGGAGGTGTTTATGAGAATAAGACAAACAGAAAATTTGTCTTTCAAGTGGACAACAGTTTGTGCAACAATATTCTTTTCAGTAGTGGAGGAGAACCTATACAAGCCATGCCTTCCAATTATTATACGTTGAGTTCGCCTTCCGAGATTGTAATCCCGAAAGGTAAAATGAGCGGAGGAGTCACAGTACAGTTGACCGACGCCTTTTTTGATGATCCCGGTGCCATCAAACGCACGTATGTAGTGCCTCTCCGGTTGGTAAGTTCGAATGATGTGGATACTATCCTGTCAGGTCTTGCCACGATGGCTAATCCCGACCCCCGCATTGTTGGAAACTGGACGCTTGCGCCAAAGAATTTCACCATGTTCGCCGTGAAATATATCAATGAATATGATGGAACCTATTTATATTATGGTAAAAGTACCGTAAAAAATGCAGCAGGTACGATGCTCGGTGAATCAACATACAAGGATAAATATGTTGAATATAATTCTATTATGAGGTTTAACACAACCGCGCGCAGACAGGTTACTACGCCCGGAACGATTGCATTCCGTTCAGTGATGCCTGGAAATTTCCCCTTAGTATTGAGTTTCGACAACAACGATAACTGTACAGTTAGCGGAACAGGCACTTATACCAGAACCGGAAGCGTACCGGATCCGAATGATCCTGAAAAAGAAATAGATGTAACTTATACAACATCTTATCAAGTCAGCGGAAACGGCAAGTTTGTTTCCAAACAGAAAGATTCATACACATCATTCGGCAATAAGGATCGCGACGTCATTAATTTGAATTATACTGTTGTTGTGACTTCAACGAACGATCCGAATGTCGATTCCGGTTGGGTCTATTCAGCAGAGGATTCATTTGTGTTCCGGAACCGGAATGTGGTAATGGAGGTATATACGCCGGCGCTTGCCGTTCAATAACACCTCCCGGTAAAGTCTCTTTTTAACCGCCTCGCTCTCTATATAGTAGAGAGCGAGGCGGGAAGAGATTTTTTTACACTAAATAATTCTAATACAGATGAAGAAATTTATTTTATTATTTGCATGGTTAACGCTTTCTTTTTCGGTACTAGCGCAAGACCAAAACCTGATGAGCGGAAAATATCCGGTTACAGAACTCCAGAAAGTATTAATCCCCCATGCTGAATGGGCCCCGTTTCCACGATTAAACGATCGTGCCGGATGGGCGAAAGCCGATCAGGGAATAATGAACGCATACATTAAGGCTGCAGAATCATACCTTGATTTCGATTGGCCTACGCTTCCGGCTACCTTGTCGTTGTTGATTGTACGTACAGGCAATCGTAGCGAATATGAAGCTATCAGTTTTAGAAAGAGATCCGTCCTGGGAACTCTGATTTTAGCAGAAGTTGCCGAAAATAAAGGCCGGTTTATTGACCAGATCGTTAATGGAATCTGGTCGATTTGTGAAGAATCGTGGTGGGGCGTTCCCGCCTGTTTACCCAATACGAAAGAGCTTTCAGGCTTGATGGACATATCAAAACCTTTTGTTTGTTTGTTCGGGGCAGAAACAGGCACATTTCTGGCATGGGCAGATTATTTTTTCGGAGAAAAGTTTGACGCGATCTCTCCCCAGATTCGTAAACGCATCTATAACGAAATCAATTACCGGCTGATGGAACCGTTGATGAATCAACGCCATTGGTGGATGTATAGAACCGCTGACGGAAGAGGCCCCAATAACTGGAATCCGTGGATTTGCTCTAACTGGATGAATTTTGTGTTATTGATCGAAAAAGACGACGCCCGACGCGCGGAAATGATCGGCAGGCTGTTGACGGTTTTAGACGAATTTATAAACCCGTATCCACAGGATGGCGGTTGTGATGAAGGCCCAAGTTATTGGGGTGTGGCGGCGGCGTCACTGTACGACAATGTATCCATGCTGAACCTTGCAAGCCGCGACGCTTTTCGGTATGTGTACGACGATGAAAGGTTCAGAAATATGGGAAGGTTCATTTACCGTGCTCAAATCAGTGAAAACTATTTTCTTAATTTTGCAGATGCCAATCCCAATCCCGGCGTGTCGGCAACGATGGTGTATCGTTTCGGGACTGACATTCACGATAAAAACATGATGGATTTCGGCGCCTGGTATCGCAGACCGGAAGCAAGTGGCCGTGTAGGCAGTTCTACTTATTTCAGAAACCTCTTTGCCTTATTTATGCAGGATGAACTTCAAAAGGCCGACCAGCGGTTGCCCTTGCCAAAAGATGTATGGATGTCCGATGTGCAAATAATGGCTACCCGTGATTCGGAAGGCACATCCAATGGTTTTTATCTTGCCGCGAAAGGTGGACACAACGATGAAAGTCATAACCACAACGATATTGGTAATTTTGTTGTATTTTATGATGGACAGCCACTTTTGATTGATGTCGGTCGTGGCACATATACAGCCAAGACATTCGGTAACCGACGATATGATATTTGGTACAATTGTTCCGATTATCATAATCTTCCAACGATCAATGGAGTAACACAAAGCCCGGGTCTCAAGTATCAGGCTTCAAATGTGAATTACAAGTCGGGAAAAGCAACTGTGGAATTTACACTTGATATTGCGAAAGCATATCCTCCAGAAGCGCAGGTTAACGGGTGGAAACGAACAATTTTACTCAATCGCGGCAAGAGTGTTCAATGGAAAGATGTGGTTGACCTTGAAAAAGCCGAATCGGTGACGCAACATCTGATGACCTGTTATCCGGGCGAAGTAACAAAAGCCGGTGAATTAGTTATTCATTATAAACCCAAAGATGGAAAAGCGGTTGATTTTGCCATCAAATACGATGCCAGACAGTTTAAGGCATCCATAGAAAAAGTCAAATTGGAAACCGAGGAGGATAATGGCATCCGATCGGGTTGGGGTGATGTGATTCACCGAATCAATTTTGAACTTCTCTCGCCAAAGAAAAAAGATACTTATGTATTTGAAGTTGTAAAGAAATAACAAATTAATAAAACATGAAAACTGCAATTATTCCGATAAAATATTTTCGATTATTATTAATGTTTCTGTTGTTTGCCACCACCGGCATACATGCACAATTGAAACATTTACCCAATGAGAACAACATTCCAGCACATCCCCGCATTTTATTGCTTGCGGGAGAAGAACAGCAGATTAAAGCCAATATTGCCGCCGAACCGGCGTGGAATAAAATTCATCAATCAATCATGGAAGAGTGCGACAAATTAACAACCGTTCCTGTATTAGAACGCATTGTGGAAGGCCGCCGACTGCTTGGTGTTTCACGTGAAGCGCTTCGACGCATTTTTTACCTTTCGTATGCTTATCGAATGACCGGCCAGGCAAAATATGCGGAAAGAGCTGAAAAGGAATTATTAGCCGTATCGACTTTCAGCGACTGGAATCCTTCCCATTTTTTGGATGTTGCCGAAATGACCATGGCTGTGGCTATCGGCTACGACTGGCTGTTCGACAAATTAACGCCGGCTTCGCGCAAAATCATTCAATCGGCCATTCTCCAAAAAGGTATCGATCCTTCGCTCAGTAGCCGGAACAACGGATGGTTGCGGGGTTCTAACAACTGGAATCAGGTTTGTAACGGCGGGATGACTTATGGCGCGCTGGCTGTTTTTGAAGAAGCGCCCGAACTTTCCAAGATGATTATCGACAGAGCGGTAGAGAGCATCCGTGTCTCGATGAATGTATATAGCCCTGATGGCGCTTACCCCGAAGGTTACGGTTACTGGGATTATGGCACAAGCTTCAATGCCATGTTCCTTTCCGCTATTGAAAAACTCTGGAAAACGGACTATACACTGTCGCAGATACCGGGTTTTATAAAAACGGCCGCTTATATGGCAAATATGACTGGTCCGACAGGGTATTGCTACAACTATGCGGATTGCGGTCTGGGAGGCGGTTTGCTGCCTACCATGTTCTGGTTTGCCGCCAAAACAAACGACAAATCGGTGTTGTGGAGTCAGCGTAAGTACATGGAAAACGATAGAAAATTCACATGGGATCGGCTGTTGCCAGCCATCATGATTTGGGGTAGCGGTATCAGGTTATCCGAGATCAGTCAACCGGCAGAAAAAATGTGGGCGGGAAGAGGAATAACACCGGTGGCGCTGATGCGTACTTCATGGACCGATCCTAACGCTATTTATGTCGGTTTTAAAGGAGGACGCGCATCAAGTAGCCATGCACACATGGATGCCGGTTCTTTTATCATGGAAGCCAATGGCGTTCGCTGGGCAAGCGATTTCGGGATGCAGGATTACCACTCGCTCGAACAGGTAGGCGTTGACCTATGGAATATGAGTCAAAATGCACAGCGCTGGCAGGTATTCAGGTACAATAACTATGCCCACAATACCTTGACCATCAACAATCAGTTACACGTTGTGAATGGCGCTGCCGACATGGTATCCTGGTCGTCCAATCCTGCTTTTATGAATGCCGTTACCGATATGTCGAAAGTCTTCGAAGGACAACTTTCAAGCAGCACAAGGGGTGTTGCCGTTATGAACGGGCAGTATGTAGTTGTAAGGGATGAGATAACGGCAACCGATAAGGAAGCAACCGTACGCTGGACGATGATGACGACAGCGGATGCAAAAATCGCCGGGAAAAACGCCATTGCTTTAACTAAAGACGGGAAAAGATTGACACTGCAGGTTGCGGAACCGGCAAAGGTTACCATGAAGACCTGGACAACCGTTTCAACGAACGATTTTGATGCAGCAAACCCCGGTACCGTTTTAGTCGGATTCGAGGTAAAAGTACCTGCCAACACGAATGTCACATTGTTAGTCAAACTTATTCCGCAAGACGCGAAAAAAACGTTTGCGAAAATACCGGCGTTGAAGGACTGGCCGGCAGATGTAAAAGAAGAACCTATGGAAACATTAATCAAAGACCGTCTTGACCGTTCGGCGCAACAATATCTACTGATGGCAGCATCGCTCAAAGACCAGCCGGGAAAATTGCCCCAAACGATTGATGCCAGCGGAAAGTTAGTCACCAGCAATTCGGACTGGTGGTGCAGCGGGTTTGTACCGGGAACGCTCTGGTATTTGTATGAATACAACAAAGACCCGCAATTGTTATCATATGCCCGCGACTATACGGCGCGTTTAGAAAAGGAGAAAAATAATAAAGGTACGCACGATCTCGGTTTCATGCTATACTGCAGCTATGGTAACGGATATCGTATTG
>Ga0082212_10000582_pt1 | contig 52746 bp, 46 predicted proteins | sample TergutNt197P3_FD_71548 | JGI IMG/M metagenome (GOLD analysis project Ga0082212, IMG submission 71548) | Neocapritermes taracua P3 segment gut microbial communities from Petit-Saut dam, French Guiana - Nt197 P3 | ecosystem: Host-associated > Arthropoda: Insects > Digestive system > Gut ...
AGTGGTACTCTATGTCCACCAAGCTAAGAGCGGTTGGCGTGGGTGCCTCGGACATCCTGAGCATAGCGAAGGATTCCGAGAGATCACGACCGCTAGATGCTTGCAAGGGACAAATCTTAGTTCCGCGCCGTTCAAGGTTGCGGGGCAACCTTGAATGGCACCACAGAACTTAGATTTGTCAAACTTGCTCTGCCGTTAAGCATGCATCTAAAGCGTGACTAGGTACTAGTGATTAATTCCAGCTCAACATTCTGAAACGGCTAATGAAACTGCCACTGACTGGCGAAAACTGGTATAAAATCGTTTCATTATGTCTGACTTATTTCCAGAATCCGCCTCCAAGCGAGTCCTCATCGTCGAGGACGACGAGGGCTTTAGGGATGTTCTGGTCATGGGGCTTCATGCAGAGGGCATTGAGGCATTTGCAGTGGGCTCATTGAAGGAGGCCATAGATATTTTGGGCAGACGGTCGTTCGCAGCAGTTGTTTCTGACATGAGGCTGGGGGGCGAAAGCGGACTCGACTTGTTGAAGTGGATGAATGAAAGGGGCCTAGAAATACCTTCAGTTATCATGACCGCTTTTGCAACCACAGAAACGACCGTTCTGGCCCTTTCACTGGGAGCAGTCGATTTTCTCACAAAAGCCAAAAATGACATTCAAGAGCTGATAAAAGTAATTCAGGGGATTCTGGCCAAGTCTGCGCCTGCCAAATCGGTGGATGATGGGGGCGTTGGCGATTTGGTAGGTGTAAGCGACAGCATTCGGCGGACACAGGCCCTCATAGGCAAATACGCCATTGCCGATGCCACGGTTTTGATAACCGGCGAGAGCGGCACTGGCAAAGAGGTCGCTGCGAGGCTGATTCACCGCTATTCAGTTAGGAATAAAGGACCCTTTGTTGCAGTCAACTGCGGAGCCTTGCCAGAAAACCTGCTTGAATCGGAGCTGTTTGGCTACGAAAAAGGTAGCTTTACTGGCGCAAGCACTATGAAAAGGGGCATTTTCGAAGAGGCAAACGGAGGCATCGTATTTCTTGATGAAATTGGCGAGATGCCCATCCCGTTGCAGGTCAAGCTGTTGAGGGTTCTCCAGGAGCTCAAGGTCAGGAGGATTGGCTCAAGCAAAGAGGCACCTATAGACGTGCGCGTAATTTGCGCCACCAACATCAACATCAGAGAATTGGCCGAAAGCGGCACTTTTCGCCAGGATTTGTATTACAGGATAAATATTTTACATTTAGAACTCCCCCCCTTAAGGGAGAGGCTGGAAGATCTTCCAGCCTTTGTAAACCATTTTTTGTCCAATGCCTGCAAACGCCACGGAAAGCCGCCAATGGCCCTGTCCCAGGATGCAATGAAATTGTTGGGGGCCTATTCGTTTCCCGGAAATGTGCGGGAGCTAGAAAACCTCATGGAGCGTTTTGCCGCCCTGGGCTCCGGTGGTGTTTTGGACGTTGAAGTATTCCCCGACGGCTTCCTTTCAGACCAGGTGACAAGCAGGCCAGTCCTTGCGGCCTCCCCAATTCTGAATAACTCCGGGATGCCAGAAGGCGGATTCGATATGGACAGGTATCTAAAATCCTGCAAGAGCTTCTTAATGCACAGGGCGCTGGAGTTGTCCGGTGGAAGCAATACAAAGGCCGCTCATTTTTTGGGCATGGCAGTCCGTCCCTTCAAGCACTGGGTAGAAGAAGTGGGAGGCGCCGACGCCCTTCCGAAACACCCGCCGTCTCCTGCGGACTTCCCTCGGAGAACAAAGGCTTAGAGAATTTCGATTTGAGTGTAGCGGGCGCGTAGGGTTACCGAAAAATAGTGTCAGAATTTTTATTTATTGTCACCTTTTTAAGCCATGCCGCACTCATGGACATAACGTCGGGTCTGGGCCATTTGACTTTATCCTTTGCAATATGGCAACATGGATACATTCAACCGCCTCATCTCCTTCCAGGGGTCTGTATGGGAATTGTAAAAAAAAATAAACAAAAGGGGTTTTCGCTGATGGAGCTGATGATTGCAATGACAATTATCGGCATTTTGGCTGTCATAGGAATGAGGTTTTTTGGCAACTCGGCTGACGAAGCCAGGCGCTTGCAGGCATTTGATACCATGCTCACAGTCGAAAAGGGCCTTAAAGAATACTACTTAAAAACCGGTAACTATCCTGAAATTGGCAGTTGGGAGGCCATGATCGGTGCAAACTCCCCATTGGTAACAAGGCATATGATTCCAGTCAACGTGTCCGCCAACGACCCCTGGGGCACTCCTTATGAAGGCAAGTCTACAAAGGGCTCTTACGAACTGAAGTGTGCAGGCCGTCCAGAACAGGGTGAAGACCTCGGCCCAATCACAATGACTCCAAATGGGACGATAGGCGCCCCTGGGCAGACAGGCCGGAATGATGGCTTACCAGCTGGCCCCGCCGTAGCCGCCCCGACCCCAGCGGCATCTCCTCAGTGATAGAGTTGTCAAAGCTGGCCGCCGAGGGTCTTCGTCTGGAAGGCGCCTTGGGGCATGTACAAGTGGAAGCCAACGAGGCCCTGCGAAATCTCCGATGGCAGGTTTTTGTTCAGCCTTCCGACTTGGATTTTTTCATCGACATAAAAGCCGAGGCTGTTTTTGAAGGTTCTTGCGGCAGGTGCCTCGAGCCGGTTGACAAAGAGACGGCCATAAGGGCCCAGTTTTTGGGTAGCTCGGACTCGGATTTGGTTGCTAGAGGGTCGCATACATTGGGGACTCAGGATCTTGACGTAGTCTATCTGCCAGAAGAAGTACTTGATGAAGAGGCCCTAGTTAGAGAACAATTTATATTGCAGCGTCCAATGCAGTTGCTTTGCAGGGATGACTGTCAGGGACTTTGTCCCCAGTGTGGAAAAAACTGGAATAAAGGGCGTTGCCAGTGTAGCCCGGATTGCAACAAATCGCCGAGTGCTCTGGCTGTGGCTCTGGCGGACATAAAGCTGGACGCAGGTCATTGACAGAGTGCCCGGCCTCACAAGGCTCGTTTTTTTTAGAAACTAGTAAGGAGTAATAAATGCCAAACCCAAAACGCCGCCACTCAAAAGCCCGCCGCGACCGCCGCCGCGCCCATGACGGACTGGACGTAATGAGTTACAGTACGTGCCCAAACTGTAGCACTCCAAAGATGCCTCACCGAGTCTGCCCTTCCTGCGGTTTTTATAGAGGCAGGCAGGTCATCAGGACAGCTGAAGCTGTCTGAGGTTGCATGTGGCGGTATACCCTGCTCAGTCCCCCTGCCGCATAGCGCTGGATGCTATGGGGGGGGATCATGGCCCCAAGGTCACTTTGGCCGGAGCGGCCTTGGCCCTCCAGGCTCTTCCAGAGCTTTTTTTGCTTCTTGTTGGCAAAAAGTCTGAAATAGAAGCCAATATCGAACACAGCGGCTTATGCGGCGAACTCCTTGCCCGCACAGAAGTCGTTCATGCCGATTCTGTGGTGGAAATGGATGACAGGGCAACCTGCGTGCTAAAAGAAAAGAAGGAAAGCTCGGTAAGGCTGGCCGCAGAATGCGTGCGAGAGCGTGAAGCCGTTGGGCTGGTCACAATGGGTCACACAGGTGCTGCCATGGTTGCCTCGATGAAAGTCATTGGCAGGCTTAACGGCGTTGCCCGTCCGTGCCTTGCCACAATTTTTCCCAGCCTGAAAAAGGGTACCCCGACGGTATTTCTGGATGTTGGCGCAAATGTCGACTGCAAGTCGGAGCATATCGCTCAGTTTGCCTTGATGGGCGGGGTGTATGCAGAAGAAGTCTTGGGCATCCACAGGCCAAAAGTCGGAATTCTGAGCGTGGGCGAAGAAGATGCCAAAGGCTCTGGCCTGACCAGAAACGCAGCCGCCTCTTTGAGGGCGATGGACATTAATTTTGGGGGAAACGCCGAAGGCAGAGATATCTGGAAAGGAGATTTTGACGTCATAGCCTGTGACGGATTTGTAGGCAATGTCGTGCTCAAATCATCCGAAGCCCTTGCCGAGAGCATCAGAGTCGGTCTCAGAGAGAGCCTTGAGGGCAACGTGGTGAGCCGTTTGGGCGGACTGTTTGTTCGGCCTTCGATGAGAAAGTTCTATAAACGGCTAGACTATGCCGAATATGGCGGAGCACCGCTTCTTGGCGTTAAGGGCATCTCAATCATTGGCCATGGCCGTAGCAATGGCCGAGCCGTGGCCAGTGCACTTCGCGCAGCCGTCCTTGGTGCGACGCACAGCATCAATGACAGAATACAAGAACGTTTGCGCCACCTAGAAGAGGTTGCCCATGAGGCATGATGGGCAGGCCCGCAAAATCGAATCAAATTTTCAGACGTGCCTCCCTGTTGGGGGGCTTTTTTTGGGACTAGTACCGAGTCGCAATCAAAAGATTGCAACTCGGTATTTAGCGTTTCGCGTTCAAAGTGTTTTGAACGCAACTTAGTATAGGGCGAAAATTTATGAAATATAAACGCGTGCTCCTAAAGCTCTCAGGCGAAGCTCTGATGGGCGGGCAAAAAAGCGGAATCGATCCCGCAGTGGTAAAAAGTATCGCCGAGCAGGTAAAGGAGATTAGGGATCGCGGAGTCGATGTAGGCATCGTTATCGGGGGGGGTAACATCTTTCGCGGGATTGCCGGGGCCACCAAGGGCATGGACAGAGTTACCGCAGACCACATGGGAATGCTTGCTACTGTCATCAACGCCCTGGCCTTGCAAGATGCAATCGAGCAGATAGGCTTGCCTGCACGGGTTCTGTCCGGCATCGAAATGCAAAAGATAGCCGAGTCCTTCATCAGGCGGCGGGCCATGAGCCACCTTAACAAGGGGCGGGTCGTCATATTTGGTGCTGGCACGGGTAACCCATTTTTTAGCACGGACACAGCTGCAGCGCTACGCGCCATCGAAATAGAAGCTCAAGTGATAATGAAGGCCACCAACGTAGATGGCGTCTATTCAGCAGACCCCAAGAAAGACCCGGATGCAATTCGGTACGACCGCATTTCTTATCAGGATGTCCTGGAAAAAAATCTTAAAGTGATGGACGGCGCCGCAATAGCCATATGCCGCGAAAGCGGGATCCCCATACTGATTTTTGATATGAAGGTGTCCGGAAGCCTTGTGGCCGCCCTCCAGGGCGACCTAGTTGGGACTCTCGTGGACTGATTTTTGCCAAGTTGCGTTCAAAGGGCTTTGCTCGAATGGCAAAGGCTATCTGCCAAATTCTGTGTAGGTGGTCACGTTGTGGACGTGGCCGTCATGATCCAGCATCTCTCCCGCCATCAAGTCTGAAATCGAATTGCCGCCCACCAGGCTTTCTGCCTTCAACAGCAACAGAAGTCCATCAAAAGGCTCAGTCACATCTATGGAAATGCCGTTGTGTAGAGAAATTCTTGTACAGTCCTGGTGTTTTTCAGTCATGACAATGTAAGCGGGGTTCACACAGATTTGGCCCTTTGAAACAGCCTCGGTGAGGATGATAAATGACATGCAAAAAACCTCCATTCGGCCATTATAGCAATGTTATATCATTTTCTATTGCTGATTTAATAAATGCCTGGCGCACATCTGCGCTGGGCAAGGCTTTTCGTCTCCTAACTCGTAACTCGTAACTAGAAACTGGTATTACTGCAATTCCCCTGTTCTAAAACCTATACCTCAACTCCAAGCTCAATGCGCGGCCCTGGCTGGGGTAGCCTTCAGCAAAGCCAACATTGTTGCGCCCCTTGTCCTTGCCCACTTCCCAGTCTTCCCTGCTGAGACCGTCTTGGAAGAGCCTTTCGGCCCGCAAGGTGGCGGCAAGGGATTTGTTTATTTGGATACCCGCCCGAATTGAGCAGTCCACATAGTGCGTCTTGTTTGCGGCAGGGCCGGAAGCGGCATGGGGATAGTCGTAGCGATGCCCAATGTAGGAAAGGTTAAGCCAGAAATCCATATTGCCGGTTATCCAGTTGGCCCTCAGGCCCCCCGAAAAAAATGGCCGCCTTTGAAATGCCGCTATTAGTTGGCTCTCCTCAGGCTCGTCCAGCTTGCGGCCTTCCTGGCTCCTGGCCCAAAGCTCTGCATCCCAATTATTGCCCCTCATTCCCCCTGTCAATTCCAGGCCCTGAACGCGAATATTGTAAATATTGAAATAATAAAGATTCCATGCCTCTGTATATGCGTATTGCAGAGCCTCGCTGTAGTTAATGCGGGAAGCATCCGCCCTGATCCACCACGTTTTGTCATGCTCGTATCCAATGCCTGCCAGAACGGAGCGGCTTTTTTCATTGCCAGGGGCAGGCATTTCGGCGTGCATGTTTGAGTTTATTTCAGAAACGCTCGCAGTGTTGAACGACGTGCCAGCACTCATATAACCGCGGAAACCTGAAGGCAAAATGAGATTGGCCCCTGCCTTCCAGGTCAATTGAGCTTCTGAAACATCGGCATCCTTATATGGGCTCAGCACGTCCCACTGTTGCCGCACACTACATACAAAGCGCAATACCGGCATTGGCTCTATGCTTCCTTCCATAGCCAAGGCTGTATGCTTTCCAGAGGAAAGCACGCCATTGTCCATTTCTCCCAGGACAGGGTTCCAAAAATCATTCCGGAGCTCTTCAGTGATAAAGTCCCCAAGGAGCGTAGCGCTTGCTTTTTCGCCCCTCCATGTTGTGCGGGCGTTCACTTGGTTCCTGTCCAGTTTGGGAGAGGTAGAACTGGCAGTATTTGCATCGTTAAGGTTTTCCTGGCTTATATTCCCAAGGTTGAATTCACCATAAAAGCTATCAAAAAAATTCCCTTTGACAGAAGCAGTTGTGATGCTTTGCCACATAAGGTATTCTCGGCCGCCGTCAAAATATCGGTCTGCCGGCCAGCCAACTGTAGCATATGGCGCAGGAGCTCCGACATAACTGGTACGATGATTGGCAGAAAACATCCAGGTTTCGCTTATCTGCCGACCGAAACCAACATAGCCAGATGCCTGCCTGTATGCATTTTCTGTCTTGATGGCCTGGGGGCTTTGTTCGCTGTCTCCGCCTCCCTGTAGCCAGCCATTGTTCCACCCGTAGGACACTAGCGTTCCGGCCCGTATTTGCCCAAGAGTACTTCCCTGTCCAAACATATAACCAGAAAATCCAGAACCGGAAGGGCCGCGGCTGGACATTGAAACAACGCCGCCATGGGCATCCGCGCCATAAAGAGTCGAAGCAGGGCCAGTCAGGATTTCGACCCGATCAACTCCAGATAGTAAAAAGTTGGACATGCTTAAGCCCAGGTTATTGTCTGTGATTCGGATTCCATCCAACAACACAACTGAGTCCTTGGAGCGGGCACCATTTATGAAAAGGCTCGTCTGGGTGCCGGGGCCGCCCATAGGCACGGCGCGGCCAGGAAATACGAACTCCAGCAATTTTGTCAGGCTGGTTGAGCCGACCTGCTCAATTTTTTTAGCGTCTACCACAATCACCGGGCTGGGCGTCTTTGCCACTTCAATTGTGTCGGCCTCGGCCGTGATAGTCACTGTCGCGCTGAGTACCGCCTGCGGGTCTTTTTTTTGTTTATCCTCATCCTCCCGTGATAAAGACTGTGCCGCCGAAAAAGAGCTCGCCAAGACTGATCCCACGATCAGGAGCGAAATTTTGCTGTTCATCCATGCCTCCACGCATGAAGCCGGGGGAAGCACAAAACAAGGATACAGAGCCAAATGGCCCATCAAGCCTGTCCGCTCCCTCGGCGGGGGTTATGTGCGCTGGATCGGTCTCCGGACTTGCAGATTCGACGGGATTGCAACAATCCCCCGATGCCTTCCCAGTTTCCCAGTGGCACCGGCCTCGAGGTCCCGCATCAATGAATGCTTGATGCGTTGCTCACCGTTGCGGGGCAGTGCCGGAATCTCACCGGCTTCCCGACATCCAGAACTATCAGAGTGATACTAACGAAAAAGCCCCAGGAAATGCAAGTAGAAAAGTTGCTCCCCTGAGGACAGGGAGTGTCAAAAGCAATATAATGGTGTTGATGGAAGACAATCCAGCTGTGCAAAAGAGCCTAACACTGCATTTGGCAAAAAATTTTCGAGAGTTGCTCGACATGATTAAATTCGAGCACACGATATTCGCTCTCCCCTTCGCCTTGGTTGGCGCACTTGGAGCGACGGTTGGCAGGGTGCCATGGATTAGCTATTTTTGGATTGCAGTGGCGATGGTCGGAGCAAGGACGCTTGCCATGACATTTAACCGGTTGGCAGATGCCGACCTGGATGCCGAAAACCCCAGAACTTGCACAAGGGCCCTCCCCGCCGGGCGGGTCAAGCCCTGGATGGCTTGGCTCATGGTGGGAGCTTCTGCCCTTGTATTTGGCTGTGCGGCGGCCAGGTTGGGGCCGCTCCCGGCAAAGCTGGCCCCCTACGCTTTTGTCGTCCTGCTCGGATATTCGCTAACCAAGCGTTTCCTGACATGGTCTCACGCGGTATTGGGACTGGCCTTGGGTCTGGCTCCCGTAGGCGCATGGATCGCCATCTCAGGGAGAGTAGAGACCCCGGCCCTATGGCTCGGACTGGGGGTGCTGGCCTGGACAACGGGCTTCGATATTATATATGCCTTACAAGACAGAGATTTTGACATCCAAAAAGGCCTGTACTCGATTCCAGTAGAAGTGGGAGTTCGCCTAGCCCTGATTCTATCCAGAATTTGCCACATTGCCGCAGTGCTATCATGGGCCGTATTTCTCAGGGAAACAAATGCTACATCCTATGCCTGGGCCTCCCTGTTGGTTGTCGGGGGAATTCTCTGGCGCGAACAGTGGGTTATCCGTAAAGGTAATCTGGACAAAGTAGACCAGGCATTCTTTACAATAAACAGCATGGTAGGCCCAGTTTTTTTCTTAGGTTTTTTACTGCACTGGATGAGACTCAGAGGCATTGCATGATTTCGACCCCCATTTCGATCGCGTTCAATCCCTATTGAACATAACTTGATTTCAGTGCCATACTTGTATTTAGAGCCAACTTAGCTCAGCTGGTAGAGCGGCTGATTCGTAATCAGCAGGTCGCAGGTTCGAGTCCTGTAGTTGGCTCCAGCGGTAGTCCGGTTTTTCTGGCAAAATATAGGGAGGTCTTATATGAGCGTTGGTTGCAAGTACGGTTCCCACAGAGTCCTCGAGCCGCTGGGAGTTTTGCCCCAGCCTGCCGCACGCCTGGATAACGACATGTCCAAGCTTTACGACAACGAGATCCTGTTAGACGTATCTGCCCTAAACATTGATTCAGCAAGCTTCACCCAGCTGGAGCAAGCCGCAGGCGGAGACATGAAAAAAGTGGAGTCTGAGATACTCAGCATCGTTTCTCGGCGTGGCAAAATGCAGAATCCGGTAACAGGTTCAGGAGGCATGTTTATCGGCACGGTGGCACAAATCGGGAGCGCACTTGCTGGAAGGCCTCTGGCAGTTGGCGACCGTATTGCCTCCTTAGTTTCATTGAGCCTTACTCCGCTCAAAATAGAGAAAATTATCAAAATCCGGCCCGAAATAGACAGAGTGGAAATTAAAGGACAGGCGATTCTCTTTGAATCGGGTGTCTATGCCAAATTGCCCGAGGATATGGACGAAGGTCTTGCGCTGGCCGCCCTGGATGTCGCCGGGGCTCCTGCCCAGGCTGCCAGGCTTATAGGGTCGGGGCAGAGCGTGCTGGTGCTGGGGGCGGGAGGCAAGTCTGGAATGCTGGTTGCTTATGAGGCAATGAAGCGAGTCGGCCCAACTGGCCGAGTCGTTTGTAGCGTCCGCAATCCTGGCTACACCGAAACGCTAATTTCGCTCAACCTGTGCCACCAAGTTGTAGTAGAAGATGCCACAAAGCCGGTCGCCCATCTGCACAAAGCCTTGGAAGCAAACTTCGGTGCCGAGTATGACGTGGTCTTTAACTGCGTAAACATCCCAGATACCGAAATGAGCACAATCCTGCCCTGTCGCCAGGGGGGCACCGTGTATTTCTTCAGCATGGCTACCCATTTCGGCAAAGCCGCCCTTGGAGCCGAGGGAGTGGGCAAGGACATCACTATGATTGTTGGCAATGGATATTCAAAAGACCACGCCGAAATAACCCTGCACGAATTACGAGAACACAAAGGGCTACGAAAGCTGTTCGAACAAAAATTTATCTGATACCGAGGTGCAATCTTTTGATTGCGACTCGGTATCACCGCCACAATCCAAACAGTTATCTTGTTTTTACATCCACGACGAGGGCGTTATGCACTTGCTTAGATTCCCTGTCCTGGATAAATACAACAGCTTTTAAGTTGCTACGGCTGATTTTATTGTTCTTTTGGGGCCATTTGGAGCCTGTAATCCGTGTTTGCGGAGCAGTCTTGCCCCAATCGGAAATGTGGGTATCGGCCAATTTTTCTGATTCTGGCAAATCGAAGGTCACGCTCGCGCTACCTCCGGGCGGCACAGTTTCGATATCACGCACGACCATCTTGTGGCTCTTGATTCCATTGTAGCCCTTAAATTCTTCCTCTGTCTGAGCGAGGACTACGTGGTAATCGGCGCCTTCGACTATGTTGGAGAATTCACAATCTACTGTCACCTTGTCGCTATCGATTGTCGCACTGGCGCGTATGGTTACAAGCGGGGTGCCACTCAAGAGCGGGTCAATTTCATTTTTTGCCCTGAAAAACGTATCGAACGATGCGGTTCGATAGCCCCCCGCAGGGACGGATTTGACCCCATCAATGATGGCTGTAGGAGTGCTTCGGACGGCATAATAGTCCTGCCTCTTTTGGGTGGCCGGGTTCATCATAGGGTCATATCGGGGAATTGGCAGATGGTACTTGAGGACTGCTAGATATTGCGTCGAATAATAGTCCTTCAGCGCATCGTACCCAAAACCTGCCGATACACAGGGTGGACATTCAGAGCCAGTGAACACTTCGGCCAGCACCGTCTTGCCCTTCCAGTTTTCGGGGGCCGAAAAAGGAGGCGGGCTAAAAGGACGAGTTTCCCTGAGCTTTTCTATCTCTGCCTCAAATCCAGCTTCGTTGCCATTTAATTTTACGTAGATCTCCCTTGCCTTTTCCGTGGCGGCAGGGTTACTTTCTGCGGCAACCTGTAAAAATGCTTCCAATGCTTCATTGTCGCGTTTCTGGTCTAAATATGCTTCACCCAAAGCAAAGTAGTAGGCAGTCCCGCGGGAGTGCTCTCCATGCTTCTCTAGCGTAGCGATTGCGGCCTGCCCATCGCCGCACTGTAGCTGGGCTCTGGCAATTGAAACTTCAAACATATCCTTGTAGCTAGCCGGGATTGTATAGCTGAATTTTTGTGGAACGCTGGTCAAATTGTCTGGGTTAGCCAGTATTGTCAGTGCCTTGACTTTATTGTCCTGAATCGCCTTCAGGACTTCGGGCATGGAAAATTCTGATGTTTTGGGGTGCGAAAGAAGCACGTCCGTAGAGTCAAGCAACAGCCAAAAACGATCTTGGATTTTGCTAGAGCCGATTGCCTCCATCTGAGCGGCAAGCAGTCCATCGAGGCTGTCAGTATTTAAACTTGCAGTGGCGAGTATGGCCAAATCGATGGTATAGCTGACAGTGCTTTGAGGATATGCTTCTTTAATTCGCTTCAGCTCTTTGAGGCGAGCGGAAACATCGGAGATATTCCTTGCAGCGACCAATTCGGCCTGCTCAGGTGGGCCCTGCTGTTGTGGAGCTTGCGCCGAAACGCCGGGGCAAATGCCCAGTCCGAGGCACAGTCCGATGAGTATTTGGGCAAAAGAAGGCAGTGATCTCATATCCTGGTTCCTTTATTTTACGTCTGCGACAAAGGCATTATGGACTTGCTTTGATTCCTTGTCCTGTACAAAGACTACGGCTTTCAAGCCTTTGCGGTCAATTTTATAATTTATCTGAGGCCATTTGGAACTAGCGAATATTCCCTGGTTGACAGTCTTGGCCCACTCGGTGACGTATTCTTCCGCTGATTTTTCGGACTCGGGTATGTTGAAGGTGACACTGGCACTCGTAGCTGGGGCGATGGTCTCTATGTCTCGCACAACCATTTTGTGATGGACGATCCCGTTGCCGCCCTCAAATTCTTCCACGCCCTGAACCAAGACAATGTTGTAGTCAGAGTCATCGACTACTTTTGAAAATTCGCAATCAACCCTAACGGCGTCTCCTGAGAGGGTCGCCGTGGCCTTAATGATGACAGGAGTTTCATTACCCAAAAGAGGATCGATGCCCGTCTTGACCCTGTTGAAGCTACCCTCCGAAGCGGATCGCCCACCGCCGGCGGGGATTGACTTGGTGCCGTCAATTATGCTGGTTGGAGTGCCAGTGATGACCGAACGGCCATAGTAGTCTTGCCGCGCCTTAGTGGCAGGGTTCATCATAGGGTCATAGCGTGGAATAGGCAGGTGGTATTCCAGGACGACCAGGTGTTTGGCTGGATAGCTTTCGATGAAGCCATCAAAGGCAAAGTCGGCGGCCACGCAGGGCGGGCACTCAGAACCAGTAAAAAGCTCAGCCAGCACGGCCTTGCCCTGCCAGTTTTCAGGGGCAACAAATGGAGGTGGATGGAAAGGAAGCTGTGCCTTGCGCGCCAGCAGGACAGCGTCAAATCCTGCCTCGCTGCCTTTTACCTTCACATATATCTTCTTGGCGCTCTCCGCGGCTGGGCCAGTGCCATCGGCTGCTGCCGTGAGGTAGGCATCTAGGGCCTCATCGAAGCGTTCCAATTTCAAAAGCGCTTCGCCCTGAGCAGCATAATAGTCGGCATTCAACGCACCGGCCTTTTTAAGTTCTTCCAGAATACCAAGGGCCGCTTGAGCATTTCCGGCCATCACCTGTGCCCTAGCTATAGGAATTTCAAAATCGCTCTTCAGGCGATTTGGCACTTCTTCGCGTAAATCCTCGGGAATAGTAGCAATAAATACTGGATTGGCAAAGAGTGGGGTGCCCTTATCCTTATACCCCTGGATCGCCTTCAGGACCTCTGCCCCTGAAAAATCATTTATTTTGGGATGGGCGATGAGGGCCCGGGCCGCAGTGGAAAGCATTGAATACTGGCCTATCGAAACTGTTTCGTCAAAGTCAAGGATTTCTTTCTGTTCCTTAAGGGCCTCCTCGAGGCTCTCGGTTATTCCTGTCGCATTGTTAAGGATAAAACCGTTGATGGCATTGGCCAAAACGCTATTGGGGTATGCCGCCTTGATACGTTTCAGCTCTTTGACGCGGGCCGGAATATCCGCATTGCTCATGGCGGCATTTATTTCTGCCACTTCGGGTGGCGGTTGCTGTGTTTGGGCGAAGAGGCCAGAGCACAGGCCAAGCGCCAGGATGGCTTGGATTAGGGGCGATTTCATCGAAAACTCCTTTTGGGCGCGGGAAAACAAAAAATAGACACACGAAATTCAAGTTCTGTTGAAAAAGAAAGCACAATTTACACAACGACTAAACAATCATCGCTCCTTCCATTACTTTAACAGCCTTTCCGGCTATGTGGACGCGGGTATCTAAATCCTGGCAACGCAGGGCCCCACCCCTCTGGGATAGTTGGAGGGCATCCAAGTCCTTCTTATTGAGTCGCCCAGACCAATAGGGGATCAATGTACTGTGGGCGCTACCCGTTACAGGGTCTTCGGGGATTCCGTCCGTGGGAAAGAAACAGCGGCTGACAAAATCTGCGTTGTCCCCCTTCGCCGTGGCTAGGACTCCAAACCCTGGCAAGGATGCCATTAAATCAAAATCGGGTTTGAGGCATCGGACTTGTTCTTCTGTTTCGAGCACGGCTACTAGGTCGCGGGATAAAAGTGCCTCGCGAGGCACTGCCCCCAATGCTTTTGCCAGGGCGGGGATGTGTTCTGGAGTCGGCTTACCCGGCCGCCTCGGGAAGTCCAAGACAAGCCAGTCGCCATCTTTTTTCACCGCCAAAGGGCCGCTCATGGATTGGAAGGTCACTGAGGGCCAGTCACGGTGCAATTCATTAAGGATGAGCCAGGCACTGGCAAGGGTTGCGTGTCCACACAGGTCTACCTCGTTGGCTGGGGTAAACCAACGGATTTTGTAGCCATTGCCCTCCGGCACAAAAAAGGCAGTTTCAGAAAGCTGGTTTTCCATCGCGATCGACTGCATAAGTCCATCAGGTAGCCATTGCTCCAGAGGCATCACGGCCGCCGGGTTCCCTTCAAAGGGCCTTTCGGCAAAAGCATCGATTTGGTGTATTGGCAAGCGCATAAAAATCCCCCCCAAAAAAACGGCTACTGAGTCTTCTCTCCCCCCAGTGCCATTTGCAGTCCTTCCCAGTCATGTAGCGCATACATCAATTCCTCTTCAATTTGTTTTATTGCTAGGGTTTTTTCAGAAAAGCTCTTCCAATCGCTTGGGTCTGTCATTTCCAACAATTCATTTAGCCGTGATATTTGTGACTCCAGCTCGCTAATCCGGGCTTCAGAGTCGCAAAGTTGCCTTTCGAGCTTTTTTATCTTTTTTTGCTGTTCCCTTTCATAGGTTTGGGATCGAGATCTATCGAATGGTTTTTTTTGTAGTTTGCCGTCAGGCGTAGCCAGTTGTTTGGCAGAGGGCTTTGGTTTAATGCTCTCGCGTTCTTCGCACTCTTCTGCTTCCAAATCAAGGTCAACCCAGGCTTGGTTGTCCTCATAGCCGCCTTCTCTAAACTCAGCTTTGCTTTCATGGATGCGCAATATACAGTCAGCGACCCTCCCCAGCAGGTAGCGGTCATGGGTCACCAGGGCGACAGCCCCTTCAAAGGCTATCAGAGTGTCTTCCATGGCCTCCATGCTCTGGATGTCCATGTGGTTTGTCGGCTCGTCCATCAACAGCAGGTTGCAGCCTTGGCGAATCAGAGTGGCAACCGACAGCCGCGCCCTTTCTCCTCCAGACAGCACTGACAGGGGTTTTTCCACATCATCGCCCCGAAACTGAAACTTGGCGAGGAAACCCAAAATGTCCTGCTTTGTGGCAAGGGAGGCTGAGACTGCCTGTATTTGCTGAAAGACATTATTTCGGAAATCCAGGTTGCCGTGGTGCTGGTCAAAATAGCCCAGCCTGACCTGGCTACCGAGGCGGCACTGGCCGGCCACAAAGGGAATATGGCCCGCAATGGTCTTTAGGAGGGTTGATTTGCCTGTGCCATTGAGGCCGACGATGCCCAGCTTTTGGCCACGGCGGATCTGATGGTGGGCTATAGGCTCAAAAAGGCCCATGCCATTCCATCCAGCGCTTGCATGGTCAAGCACTAGTGCCACATCGCCGCTTCTCAGGGTCTCAGGGAACTTGAACTTAATTTGCCTCCGATCCCTCAAGGGGCGTTCGAGCCTTTTGAGCTTGGCCAAATGAGTCCGCCGCCCCCTGGCCTGCTTAGTGTTTTGTCCAGCTATGTTGCGCCGGATATATTCCTCCTGCTTTTTTACATAGTTCTGCTGAAGTTCAAAAGCCTTTTGGGCGGCCTCGTCGGCGGCTTCCTTTTTTTCCATGAATTCTGTATAGTTGCCGTCGTAGGCCCTGCTATAGCCCCCCTCAATTTCCAGGATCGAAGTGGACACACTGTCCAGAAAATATCTGTCATGGCTGATTGCCGCCACGGTGGCAGAAGTGTTTTGGACAAAATCCTCAAGCCATCGCAGGCTCGGCAAATCTAGATGATTTGTGGGTTCGTCCAGTAGCAACAAATCCTGGCCCTGCAATATCGCCTTGGCGAGCATCACGCGACACTTTTGTCCGCCGGAAAGCTCGCTGACACTTTTTTCCAGCATTTCTTTTGAAAAGCCTAAGTTAAACAAAATTGACTCTGCTCGGGCGCGTACCGAAAAACCATCCAGCCGCTCAAACGCCTCCTGTGTCCGCTGATAGCGCTCAAAGATGGATTCCAGGCCCGTGCCCGGCCCGGCCATCGCATGCTCCAGCTCCCGCATCTCATGCGCCAATCGCTCAATATCTTCAAAGGCATTGAGCGTCTCCTCCAATACATTGCCGTCCGTGGACGGCCTCAAATCCTGGGAATAGTAGCCCAGTTTTATGCCTCTCTCTGCCGTTGGCCTGACAACCGCTCCCTGGTCTGCCTCCAGCTGGCCCAACAGCATTTTAAATAGCGAACTCTTGCCGGCCCCATTTCGGCCGATGACCCCCCAGACCTCGTCCGTCTCAATGACCCAGGTGACGTCCCTTAAGACTTCCAGGGGGCCAAAGGCAAGATGGACATGGTTTAAACTGGCAAGCATGGCGACGGCTGATGGCTAGTAGTGAGTGGCAAGTAGTGCAATGTAGCATTTAAATGTTGCGTTGCAATAGGTTGGGATTTGCTTGCAAATCACCACTTGCGCAACACACCACTCATTATACTATACAGTAGATGTAGCCCGTATTGCCTGTGCTGGCTTAATAAATGCTTGGCGCACATCTGCGCTGGGCAAGGCTTTTCGTCTCGTAACTCGTAACTCGTAACTCGTAACTCGTAACTAGGAACTAGCATCAGACATCTTGGCGATGGCTTCTTTTGCAGAATTCAATGCGGCTTCTATCCCTTCGCTGTACTTGCTGGAAAAAGCGCTTAAAAACGTCTCTGCCGTTTTTTGTCCGCGAGAAAGGGCAGACCCCAGGTCAATGTCCGAAGACTTGCCCATTTTATCTACATGTTCCTTTAGGTACTCGTTAATGATGCCGTTTAGCTTATCCCAATCGTTCTTGTAGTTTTGGGAGCTCCCGATCTTCTCAGACATGTCTGAAAACATCTTGTCATAGTGTTGGGTGATTGCGGCCAGTGCGTCTCCCAAGTCCATTTGCTTGCCGGGAGAGGAGGCAAAAACTCCATTCCCCAGGCGCATAAGCATTGCCCTTGCTTGAGGGGAGAGATTATTAGAATCCTTGACTGGGGATTTGGCTGAGTCCAGGGCCGCCTTGGCTTCAGCAGAAAGGCTCAATATGTCCTCCAGGGGGGGGACGGCATTGGCAGATTCCTTTGGTGTGGAGGGGCTTTGGGTCGTATTTGCGACAGGGCCCAATCCCACTGACGGCGTGACTTCCATTTTTGCGCCCCCTTTCCTCTCATACCAAGATGCGTTCAAAATACTTTGAACGCGAAAGATATACAGCCCTACATGATTTATCGTCAGGCTCTGAATAATCTTTAGAGCATAGACCAGCTTCGGGACTGGAACTTTTTTAAACCTGGCTGGATCGACAGATGGACGTTGCAAGACAAAGTGCGCCGTTTCAAAGTATCAGGTTTAGAAAATACCTTGGCAAAAAGTCTTATTGACCGCAATTTGGTATAATGTGGCTTTTAGCAGTTCAACTTATTGCAGTTGAACTGTTGCCGACAAAGCCTGGCCCTGCGTCGTTGAAGGTTGTGGGGTAGCCTTGAATGGCATTGCAGGGCTTGGGTTTGTCAACTTTGCTCGTAAATTATGGTTGCTATAGCTTGTAAAGCGGACTTTGCTCGCGGTTAAGCAAGCAACAAAAGCCAACATAGCTATAAGTCAAGTTGCTCATCGTCCCAGGCCGTCACATCCAGAAAGGGGCTTTTTATGGCACAGTCCGCACCAAAGCTAAATCTAGCAAAATCGATGCAGATGTATGAGGAGGCCCAAAAACTTTCCCCTGGGGGGATGATGGGCATACGACGCCCCTACAACTTTATACCTGGCGAATACCCAATATTTTTAGAGCGGGGCTACGCTGGCCATATCGTTGACGTTGATGGCAATGACTACATAGACATGCTTTGCGCTTACGGCCCAATTATCATGGGTTATGACGAAAGCGAAATTAACGACGCAGTCAAGGCCCAGATGGAAAAAGGCTTTTGTTTTTCATTAGTCCAGCCAATCCAAAACGAATTGGAACAAAAACTAATCGAAATAATCCCATGTGCAGAAAAAGCAATACTAGTAAAAACCGGCTCGGACGCCACCAGTGTCGCAGTGCGGATAGCAAGGGGCTATACAGACAAAAATACAATTCTCAGGTGCGGATATCACGGTTGGCATGACTGGGCTGTAGAAGTTCAAGGGGGAGTTCCCCAGTGCGTGCAGGACTTGACCGCAGAATTTGAATATGGTGACCTCCATGACCTCGAAGCCAAGCTAAGAGCCCACAAAGATGATCTGGCAGGAATCATCGTCACACCTGTGGGCCATCCCCTGGCCAAGCCAGTAATGCCCCCGCCAGCAGGCTATTTGCAGTCAGTGCGTGCCTTGGCCGACAAATATGGGGCCGTGCTCATCTTCGACGAAATACGCACAGGCTTCCGCATCGCCTTAGGTGGCGCCCAGGCCCAATACGGAATAACGCCAGACCTGAGCACCTTTGGCAAGGCAATGGCAAATGGCTACCCTATCAGCGCAGTTGTGGGCAAAGCAAAATTCATGGATGTCTGCGAGAAAAAAGTGTTTATAAGCTCCACATTTTTTCCCAATAGTCTTGAAATGGCGGCAGCGCTAAAATGTATTGAAATTATTCAGCGGGACAAGATTATCGATGCAGTTTGGAGCAAAGGGAAAACTTTTCTCAGGGAATTAGAAGATATCGTCGCCAGCACCGAAGCCCCGGCCCAGGTAAGCGGCATCCCCCCGATGCCGTACCTGACATTTAACAAAGTGGACGGTTTTTATAAAGAGCGCCGCGAGCGCTTTTATACAGAGACCATCCGGCGGGGGCTTTTCATCCAGCCTTACCACCATTGGTACATAAGTGCCAGGCATACTGAAGCCGACCTTGAAAAAGCCATTGTGGCTATCCGTGAGGCCTTACAGGTAGTGATGCAGGAGTATCCTGTCAATGGCTGATAGCAATATTTCCCCTTTTCTAACTTATCTCTGCCATCTTTAGTCTGGCCTGTTCCTGGCGGAGCCAGGCCTGCTGGTCTGCTGTCAGGCCCACGTCTGCGGCCTGAGCGGCGGCCTTCCGGCATCGGGTCAGCAATTGTCTGTCGCGGACTAAATCGGCAACCTGAAAGCGGGGGATGCCCGACTGTCTTGCGCCAAAAAATTCCCCCGGGCCTCTGATTTCCAAGTCCCTCTGTGCTATGCGAAAACCGTCTGAAGTTTGAGTCAGGGCCTCCAGACGGTCAGTTTCGCTGTCGGAGATCATTATGAAAGTCCCGCCATGCTCTCCTCGCCCTATCCTGCCCCTCAGCTGATGTAGCTGGCTGAGGCCAAAACGTTCGGCGTGGTCGACCACCATGGCCGTGGCATTTGGAACATCCATTCCCACCTCTATAACCGTAGTAGCCAACAGGAGGCGGGTGCGCCCTTCTACAAAGTCTGCCATGCGCTGTGTTAGCTCGTCTGTTTTCAGGCGTCCATGGACTATTGCGAGGGGAGTGTCGGGGAATCGCGAGCGAAGGTATGCCTCCATCTTACTGATGTCTCTTAGAGAGATTCTTTTTTGGCTCTCGCTCTCAGAAGTATCAATAGCAGGGCTGACCACAAAGGCCTGCCGTCCTTTTGACAGCTCCCTCTCCACAATATTCCATGCCCTCTCTGCATTGTCAGTACTAAAAAGGCAAGTTTTTACGGACCTGCGTCCTGGAGGCAGTTCGTCAAGCACGGACTGGTCAAGGTCTCCAAAGATGGCCAGAGCGAGGCTACGGGGGATAGGCGTGGCGCTCATCACCAGCCAGTGCGGGTCGATGCCCTTGTCTTTGATGGCTTCCCTCTGTTTCACGCCAAACCTGTGTTGCTCATCCACCACTATCAGGCGAAGATTGCAAAAAGACACCCCCTCCTGAAAAAGGCTGTGCGTGCCAATTATGTAACTGGCTTGGCCGTTGGCGATACGCTCGACGGCATGTTTCTTTTCAGAGTTTTTCATTGCTCCAAGCAGTAGTTGCATCCTGTGTCCATCATCGCCGAGCAACTTTGAAAAGCTGGCGGCATGTTGCCTGGCCAAAACTTCCGTAGGGACTAGCAACGCGGCCTGGCCATCTGTTTCGGCGGCCATCGCCATCGTGAGGAAGGCCACGAGGGTTTTGCCAGACCCGACGTCCCCTTGTAGCATTCGGTGCATGACTCGGCCAGAGGTGAGATCTTGCACAATTTCCTTAAAGGCAGTGCGTTGCGCGTTTGTTAGGCTAAATGGCAGGAATGATTTTAGTTTATCTCTGAGTTTGGCAGATGTTGGAATATTGTAGCCAGGGCGGTTTAGCCTGCCTGCTCGCCTGAGTTCGATTCCCAGAGCGAAAGCAAACAGTTCTTCTGTGGCAAGCCTCTTGTGTGCTGGCGTTTGGCAAGTCTCAAGGTCATTCTGGTCGCTGTCATCCGGTGGGTTGTGGAGGAGACGCAGGGCCGTCATCACGTCTGGCAAACCCTTAGAGAGTTCCAGCGGCAAAAATATGCCTGGACACTCAACCTGACGAAAGGCCCTGTCGATTAGCTTTTGCCTGGCCTTGCCAGTTATGAATGCAATGCGGCGATATATTGGCAAGTACCTCGCAACGAATGGGTTTTCAGTTGCCCCGTTCATTTTATCCCTTTGGCTTGAGAGGCGTTCCCACGTAGGGGATCTCATTTCAAAGCCATGCCTGCCAAGGGATATGGCCCCCCAAACTAAAAGGGTATCCCCAATTTTCATCGCCTTTGACAGAAAGGGCTGATTAAACCATATGAGGCGGATTGTTCCAGAGTCATCTCCCAATAACGCCTCCGAAAGGGGCATTCTCTGAATGCGGGAGACGCTTTGGCGGAAGTCCAGGATATTTCCCATCAAAGTGACAATGTTGCCTTCCCCAGTATCCGATTGGTTCGGAAGGGTCTCGAGCCTCCCTATGGGCATGACGCTACCGCGGTCAATGTAGCGGTATGGCAGGCCCCAGAGAAGGTCTTCTATAGTATGGAATCCCGCGCCGGCAAAAATTTCGGCCAGTTTCCCCCCCACGCCGCTGAGGGCAGTAAGTTTGGAGGAGAGGGGAAGAAGCATTTACAGCACAACTTCCGTTGCCCATAGCCATGGTGCAGTAAATTTTACCGATATTCCAACGGTTCCGCCTGTTGCTTGAACGTAGGCCAACATTTGCCCGCGGAATACCCAATGCACGTAGTCGTGGTAATTTGTCACGTCGGCTCCGATGCCTGCCTCTAGCCCCAGTAGCTTGGCTGGGCCTTCAATTAAGCAGGTTACTTCATCTGTTGCATCACAGTAAGATCAGCTCTTGCATACACATCATGATACACAGTTGTGACAGATAGACAATTCTCTTGGTGGTAGGTACAGTAAATCTGGGGCAATCCCCTACGTGCCAACGTGTGTGAGACTCTGTCTCGTAACTCGTAACTCGTAGCTTGGAGCTGGAATCCTATGCTCAAAAAAATCATACTCCACGAAATGTTGCTCAACCTGGTTTCTTTTCGATTCCTGCTGATTGTCAGCCTATTTGTAGTGATGTGCTTCAGCGGTCTCATCGTCAGCATCGACAGCTATAATGTCGCCCAAAAGGAGTATACCGAAATAGCGGCGGTGCCAGAAAACATAGGGTCTCACTCCATGGCCATACCGCCCAACCCCCTGGGTGCCTTTGCGGAGGGCACGGATAAAAGCTCGGCGGTAGAGGTTGTTACTGACATCCTGCTGTACGATTTTATGGTCAAGGTACTCGGCGAAAGCGATGTTTCCCTGCGGCTGTCAGCCTTTGATGCGCTGGATATGAACTTTGTGGTCAAGGTGATATTGAGTTTGGGGGCCATACTGATTACTTTTGCCTCTGTCTCAGGCGAGAGGTTTCACGGCACTCTAAAATTGGCAAGCGCCTCCGGTGCATCGAGAAAGAACTTGATATTGGGCAAGCTCATTGCTTCTTTCATCTGCCTATCAGTGCCATTGATAATTTGCACGATCATTTCCTGCCTGATACTGGCCCTAAACGACATGCTTTCAACGTCTATGGATATTGTGCGGGTCTGCCTGTTTATGCTCTTTTCGATGGTATATATTCTATTCTTTCTGCTGGTGGGATTGGTGATCTCTATATCCACTAAGCGCCCCCAGGAGAGCCTAATCACAGGAGTTCTGTGTTGGCTGGTGCTTGTGTTTATCTTGCCAGCGGTTATCCCCCAACTTTCTAAGGCATTTGTGCGGTTGCCATCCGCCAGGGCTATGGAGCAGGCCAGGGCTTTCAAATTTTATGCGGCGATTTTTGAAAGAGACAATTCCCTAAACCCGCCGCGGTCTAGAGACGTTTTAATGCAATTGAATGATGGGTTTGACGCTGTTTGGGAAGAAAACAGAAATCAACTTGCCAACCAGGCCAGGATTAACCGATGGCTTGCCATGCTATCGCCGTCGGACATATACAATAACGCCAGCGTGGAAATCGTAGGCAATGGAGTACAGAACGCCATCCACGCAAAAAAAAGCATAGTGCAACATATAGATAATTTGGCAAAAGATCGATACAAACCCAGAGATCAAAGAACTTTGCCAAGTTTTACATTTAACAGGATGGGCTTTGCCGCCGACTCAAAAGCTGCCCTAGCCTCAATATTTTTTCTTTGCCTCGAAACAATTGTCTTGCTGTTATTTGCCTACAGGAAATTCATGTCTCTTGATTTAAGGGAGGGATGAACATGATAATCCATGTTGCCAAAAAGGAGGTCCTGGAACACCTCAAGAGCTTCAGGTTCCTTGTGGCATTTGTTTTTATCATCGCCACTTTTTTCATGATGATGTTCATGCGGCACTTTGATTACAAATCAAAATATGACGACTACCTGCTCAGGATAAATAACCAGGAAGAGGCTCTGAACAAGTATGCCAGCCGTTCAAATTTTGGAGCGTTTTCCAATCCGATAGTGCCGCCGATGCAGATGGAAATAGTCGTTGATCCTTCTATTATTGGTGCTATTGCCCAGCCCAGTCGCAACTTGGATGACAACCCCATTGGTTCAATCAACATAAAATTGGATATTATCGCCATTGTTGGCATTTTGGGTAGCCTACTGGCGTTGCTATTGAGCTATGACAGCATCAATCGCGAAGTAAACGAAGGCACTGTTAAATTGATGCTCTCTTCTGGCGTTCCCCGAATAAAAATTGTTCTGGGTAAAATCCTTGGAGGCAGTCTAGCCGCAACCCTGCCCGTAGCAATAATCTTTTTTCTCACATCAATCTGGCTGGCGATTATCGATGGACAGGGCTTTGGGTTAAACCATTGGACATCGCTGTTGGGGATATTTCTGGTTTCAATTATTTACATAATGTTCTTCTATTGCCTGGGCGCGCTTGTGTCCTCCGTTATTGCGGATCATACCTTGTCGGCCCTATCCTGTTTTGGCGTATGGATACTGTTTATTGTAATTGTGCCGGTGCTGAGTCCATACATGGCAAAGTCCTTCGTAAAAGTCCCTGGCGTAGCAGAAATTCGGCGCCAGCAAAATTTCGAGGGTACAGAAGCCAATCTTGAATGGGTAGACCAACTTAGAGCGTTAACTTCCCAAGGCCTTTCTGACGCAGAAGCCAGAGAAAAACTTGACGCTGAATGGAAGCTGCGCTGGGAAGCAATGTCCGCCAAGTTCACTGCAATGGCAGAAGACTATAAAAATGCCCTGGCTTGGCAAATTAAACTATCCATCAGGCTGGCCTGTATTTCCCCATATTCAATTTATGCGGTTGCTGTGGAAGAACTCTCTGGCATGGGCTATGGGCGCTTTCAGCACATCGAAAGCCTCATAAGCAATCAGTGGCAGCAAGTGGATGAATATGTAAATCATCAGTACGACGAGGCCCGTAAACGCAACCCGGAACATGCTGACAGCAACAAATTAGACCTATCCAACATGCCGCGCTTTAAATATATAGAGCCTACCATCGGCTACAAGTACTCCCACGCCCTGCCATATATTTTATTGCTCTCGGCTTATTTCTTAGTGCTGCCTTTCCTGTTTGTGTATGCGCTGTATTCGAGGAGGAGGCTGTTTTGATTGGCACAGCGACCTGTTGGATGTCTGCGCCATCAGATGTATATTGAACTACGGAGCAAGAATGGACTTCAAAGAAATAGAGAAAATAATCAAGAAAGATGGATGGAGATTGAAGAATACAAATGGCTCCCATTATCAGTACGAACACCCAACAAAAACAGGCAAAGTCACCATTCCACATCATTCAGGCGACATACAAAAGGTAATAGTCAAGTACATCCTTCAGCAAGCACAAATCAGGAGAAAACCATGAAATTGACATACCCTGCTTGTTTTTACAAGGACAGCGATTCAGACGCTTATGCAGTAGTCGTCCCGGATTTGCCAGGCTGCGTCTCAGGCGGTAGCACACTTGAAGAAGCAATTCTGATGGGAATAGATGCTGCCTCTGGTTGGGTCTTGGATGAACTTGAAGATGGGAAGGTTCCGCCAAAAGCCAGTGCCATTGAGTCTATCAAGCCAGATCAAGGCGGCTTTGTATCATTGCTTTTATTGGATATGGCAAGCTATGCAGAAAAATACGGGGGAAAAACAGTAACCAAAAAATTTACAATTCCCGCATTTTTGGACACCTTCGCTGAATCCCAAAACATCGACTATTCTCACCTTATACAGGAATCTTTATCCGAAAGGCATCGACAATTATATTTATAATTTTTGTAAACAGAATTTTTGCTAGCCCCTTCCAAATTAATTTATCAGCAGCACCGCAATTAGTTCCCCTGAAGTGCTATCCATGGCTACAAGAGGCTTGCTCTATGCTAAAAAAAATCATACTCCACGAAATGTTGCTCAATCTGGTGTCCCTTCGTTTTCTGCTGATTGTCGGCCTGTTTGTAGTGCTGTTTTTCGGCGGCCTAGCCGTAAACGTCAGTAGCTACAAGCTCAGGCTGAGGGAGTATACCGAGGTAATGGCGGTTGAAAACTCCGGTGCCCAACATAACCTGGCTATCCCGCCAAATCCCCTAAACGCCTTTGCAGAGGGCACAGACCAGTATTCGGCCATGTCAGTCGCCACAAGCAGTACGGCTACCAACTTCACTGTAAAAACCCTGGGTAAGGCTGATGTTTCCCTGCGCTTGTCGGCATTTGAGACGATGGATTTCAATTTTGTCACCAGGGTAATCCTGAGCCTGGGGGCCATATTGATTACTTTTGCCTCCGTTTCCGGCGAGAGGTTTTATGGCACCTTGAAGCTCGCAAGTGCATCCGGTGCATCAAGAAAGCACCTGATACTTGGCAAGCTGTCGGCTTCCTTCATTTGTCTGGCGACCCCATTACTGATATGTGCTCTGGTATCAGTTGTTGTGCTTGCCATCAACAACATGCTCGCCTTTCAGTTGGACATTGTCCGTATCGGCCTGTTTGTCCTTTTTTCATTGATATATATCCTGTTTTTTGTGCTGGTTGGCCTCGCCGTTTCCATCTTTACCAAGAGGCCTCAAGAGAGTTTAATTACTGGGATGCTCTGCTGGCTGGTATTGATCTTTATTTTGCCCGCCGTAGTGCCACAGGCCTCCAAACTATTTGTGGATATGCCTTCAGCCAAGGCCCTGGCAGAAGATAGACGGCTCAGGTCGGCAATAGCAGATACTGAGTACAGACTGAACTATTACAATCCTGACGCCTGGGAAAAGATGATGGCTAAAATTCAGGCCGGACATGACGCTGGCTGGGAGAGGGCCAGAAATCAATTTGCGAATTATGCCAAAATCAATCGTTTGTTTTGCCTTTTTTCTCCGTCAGACATATTCAGCAGGGCCTCAATGGAAATTGTTGGCAATGGCATCCAAAATGCCATTCATGCAAAAAATAGCATCCTGCGGCATAAAGACAACATAGTGAGAGAGGGCGGCAATCCAAATTATATCCATGTTGGCGGCACCGGGGTGGGTGGGGATTCCAATCCCAATCGCACCGCTTTTGTCTTTAACAGACAGGGTTTTGCGTCAGACTTGGTGCCGGCCCTTATTTCAATGTTTATCCTCTGTCTCGAAACAACAATATTACTGATATTTGCATACAAGAAATTCATGCAGATGGACTTGAGGGAGGGATAAGGGGCGGCCATGGTCATTCATATTGCTAAAAAGGAAGTATTAGAGCACATCAAGAGTTTCAGATTTATTGTGGCCTTTTTTTTCATCCTTTTATCATTTTTTATAATGATGTTCACCCGCCATTTGGAGTACACGTCAAAATACGACGACTATTTGCTCAGATTGCGATCCATGGAAGAAACGCTGAGCAATCATACAACTTATGAAAACGCGAACGTAATTCTTATACCCATCGTGCCCCCATCGCCCATGGAAAAGCTTGTAGACCCAGCCGTGACTGGCGCTGTAACGCAATCCGGGCGTAGCCTGGATGACGATCCCTTTGGCACCATCAATACCAACTTTGACATGGTGGCACTTGTGGGCATCCTTGGTAGCCTGCTGGCCCTTCTTTTGAGTTATGACAGCATCAACAGGGAAGTGAACGAGGGAACAATCAGGCTGTTACTTTCCTCGTGCATCCCCCGGATAAAGATAGTCCTGGGCAAAATCCTGGGAGGCAGTTTGGCCGCCACCTTGCCCATAGCAACAATATTTTTGCTGACGTCTATTTGGTTGGCCTTTACAGGGGGGTTTGGCTTTGGAATCAATCAATGGATGTCGCTATTAGGCATATTTCTGGTTTCTGTTGTTTACATAATGTTTTTTTATTGCCTGGGAACCTGGCTATCGTCGGTAATTCTGGATTCTACACTGTCGGCCCTCTCCTGTTTCGGAGTCTGGATACTATTTATTGTTGTCATACCCCTGATAGCTCCTTACATTGCGAGGTCTGTTGTTAAAGTGGCAGATTTGGCCAGCGTTCAGCGCCAGAGACAGCTCATCGTGGGAGAAATGTCTGAGCTCCAAAACCAAGTCTCGCAAAAAATGAGGGCCGAAGGCCTTTCATGGCAAGAGGTAAATAACAATCTCCAAGAAATGCACGAAGAATTATTAAAACCCCTCGTAGAGAGGTCAGACGCCTTGATGGATGACTACAAAAGGGCCACGGCGAGGCAGACAAAATTTTCTATCCGCCTGTCCTGCATTTCGCCCTATTCAGTTTATTTGATTGCTGTAGAAGAGCTATCTGGCCTGGGTTTCGAGCGCTTTACCCACCTCGAAAATATCATCAATAACTGGACTCAAAAAGCCAGGGAGCACCTAACGTATCAATTTGAAGAAGCCAAAAAGCGCAATCCCTGGTCTATTTGGGATGAAAAATTAGACACGACCGACATGGCCCGCTTTCAGTACCTCGAGCCAACCACGGGTTATAAGTACTCCCACGCCCTACCGTATATATTATTGATGTCCGCTTACTTCTTTGTATTGCCATTCCTGTTTGTTTATGCGCTATATTCAAAGAGGAGACTCTTCTAATGGCTATCGTGCAAAGCATCAGATTGCCTGCAAGACTGTTGCTTCTTGCGTGCCTTTTCTCCGCCTGCCTCCATTCCCAGGATCAGGCAACCCTCCTCTACAACGTAAAAAACGCAGAAATCCAGGTCAGCACCTACAAGCTGGACTATGAGACAAAAGAAACGCTTTTCAAAGAGGGCCTCCTTTCCGCCAAAGAGTTTGAGGACGTCAAAAACAGATACTTGCAGGCCAGGCTCAGTTATGTCTATGCCTTAATCCGTGCCACGTCAGGCTCCTTTTACGTCAGCGTAGAAAGGGCCGAAAAATATCAAAAGCCCGACGGCACCAAGTGGGTCAAATTAACTCTGCTCAACAGCCTGCCCGACATCGGTAAAACCATCGACGAATTTTTAGGGATGGATGGCACAGAGGAAGTCAGCAATTACAAGGAGCTGTACAACAACGAAATCCGAAATGTCTTTTTATCCATCGAAAAAGACGGCATTTTGGCCGGCCAGCCCCTTGAATATAAAATCAACGCCCTGGGTTTTGGCGAAAAGAGGGACTTCGAGTTCCAGATAATGCGCGACATGGACGAGGTCGAAATATGTATAAGGTATGACCTGCACAGCGTCGAGCGCAGAAAAGTAATACTGACCCCCTCAGGCATTGCCGCACAGATAGTTTTGACCCCCGAAAACTTTTCAGTCGAGTCCAATTTGGGCAACAGGGCCGTGTATAAAGTGCTGGTTGAAAGGTACATGATGGGGGCCAGCGTCGTCAAACTCAGCATCCCAGACCTGTCATCCCAGCTCCAATGGGACATCTACGACGGCCAGACGCGGATTTCCGACATCAACTTTAGAGAAAACGACTTCAAAAAAGAATTGACCCTCAATATCCACCTTCCCCCCAGGGAGAGCCAGCACATCACGATGGATACCCCCATAGAATTTCATCTAGTGGCGAGCGAGCAGGCGACGGTTGACGGAAAGCCGCATACCATCGAGGGCAGGACAAAGCTGGTGCTCATCCCCAGGGGCATAGGAGAGATCGAAATCAAAGCAGACAATCTGTTTCAGGAGAGTTCCGGTTCGGCCCCCATAAAGATGCCCATCAGGATAGCCAATAACGGAAGCCGGGACATCCTGGACATCACACTGACCATTCGGGGCGGTAGCGGATGGGAAAACACAGTTGACCCCATAGCCATCACCAGCCTGCAACCTCAGAGGGAAGGCACCTTCAACCTGCTCCTCGCCCCTCCGGCTAACGTTCATCCAGGAGAGTATGACTTCAGGGTGGCAATAAGGGGTCTGTCAGACGGCAAGACCGTCTATGCCGAAGAAAAGACATTCAGAGTTAAGATAAACGCCAGAACCAACTGGATAGTGGTAGTCCTTGGGACGCTCCTCTCGCTGGGCCTCATAGGCGGAGCCGCATACGGCGCGATCAGGATAATGAAGAATTAAAACAACTCTAAAAGCACGAATGTGCTAAGAGCCATGGATGGAAATGCAATGAGCGACAGCGGAGCGAATGGAATGGACAAACATGGCCCAAGATAAACACACTTAATATAGAATTTTAACAATCTACCGAAAGGAAATCACCATGCTACAGGCCGAAAACCTCACCAAGCGCTACGAGGATGGCAACCTCGCGCTGGACAGCCTTAACCTGACCATCAACGAGGGCGAGACATTTTGTCTTTTGGGGGCCAACGGTGCCGGAAAGACGACGACCATTAATATGCTGTTCAACTTCATCCAGCCAACCGAAGGCAAGGCCGTGGTGGATGGCATCGACGTCGCCAAATCGCCCATTGAGGCCCGTAAGAAAATGGCCTATATTTCAGAAAACGTCATGCTCTACGGCGTTTTGACCGCAAAGCAAAACCTCAAGTTTTTTGCCGACATTTCCGGCAAGTCCTCCTCCAACATCGATTTTGAAATATTGCTCGACAGGGTGGGCCTGGACGTAGGCAAGCTAAATACCAGGGTAAAGGCATTTTCAAAGGGGATGCGCCAAAAGCTGGGCCTGGCCATAGCCCTCATGCGGGACACGCCCGTGATCATCATGGATGAGCCAACATCTGGCCTCGACCCAAAGGCATCCAAAGACTTTATCGATTTAGTCATCGACCTGAAAAAGCATGGCAAGACCATGCTGATTTCTACCCATGACATCCACAGGGTTAAAGAGATAGGCGACCGTGCAGGCATCATGAAGCGGGGCAAGATGGTGATAGAAAAAACCAACAGTGAATTTACCACCGAGAGCCTGCAGGCGATGTATATCCAGTGCATGAATGATGAGTAGACGTCTGATACCAAGTCGCAATAAATACTATACGCTGATCCGCATGGCACAATGGTATTAGTCTCGTAACTCGTAACTTTGGAACTCGAAACTGTTATTAGCTCTCCCTCCCTCAAAGTCAGCGGCTAACCGTGCGCTGGTTTTGGCTTTTCTGTCAGAGGGGATGGACGGCGCAGAAAGGGTATGGGACGGACTCAGGGAAAGCTCTTTCCCCCTGGCTGACGACATTCGATTGATGTATGAAGCCCTCGTGTCACTGACCGCTTGCCACTCGCCACTGGCCACCTTAGATGTAGGGGCCGCAGGGACGGTGCTACGCTTCCTCTTGCCCCTGGCGGCACTACACTGTGATGAGCCTGTCAGATTCAGTGGTTCCATGAGGCTGTTTCAGCGGCCCTTGGCACCGTTGCTGGAAGCCCTCGCCAAGTTTGGGACGGCCTGGAAGAAAGACAAAAATGGCGGACTGCTCATACCACCGGAGAGCAAGCCGGACTATTTAGAACTCGAAGTCGATGGCTCACTGAGTAGCCAGTTCATTTCGGGCCTGGCCATGTCTTCTGCGGCGCTATCCGGCGGGGGCATAATCCGATGGAAGTCCGACGTAGTCTCCCGTCCCTATCTTTCCCTAACAAAACTATGGCTGGAGCGGTTTGGCTGTCGGGCCTCATTGCTCGATAATTCTTTTGAAGTCCAGGGCGGACTGAAATACAGAACTCAGAAAGTTGAAGATGGGGTTGAGATAAACGGCGACTGGTCTGCGGCGGCGGTTGCCTTTTGCGTGGCGGCGGTAATGGGGAAGGATTTGAAGGTCGGACCACTGGACAATACCGACGGACAGCCAGACGTCGCGGTTTTGGAGATATTAAAAAAGGTTGGTTGCTCATGGCGTATTAACAACGGCGAGTGCCATTTTGATGGTCGCCTGGATGAGGCCGTAAACGCAGACTTGCTTGGTTGCCCAGACTTGGCTCCTCCCCTGGCGGCCCTGGCTGTATTTGCGCCAGGAGTTTCGATCCTGAGAGGGCTCAGAGCTTTACCCAACAAGGAGAGCGACCGCCTGGGGGGAATAATAAACCTTGTAGAATGGCTGGGAGGTAGGGCAGAGCTCCTGCCTGGCCCCTCTCTGAAAATCTATCCCGCACTGCTATCTAAAAAATCTCCGGTAGCCGCCATGCCCTTTGACCCCATGGATGACCACCGCCTCGCCTTTGCGGCGGCCATAGGTTCGCTAAAGGTCGGCGGGACTGTCCTCAACATGGAGTGCGTAAACAAGTCCTGGCCAGGTTTTTGGCAGTGGGCAAAGATAAAATAAAAATGCCTACAGCACCATAAACGGCTTGGCTATTTCTTTGTCGACGCCCAATTTAATAGATGTGACACCATACATGTTTATGTTTCTGGTGTACCTCACTCGGACTGTACACATTCCCTGGGTGGATTCAGATGCAGGGTTTGTGCGGGCCACTGCAATAGCTCCTGGTTCCTGTGCTTCGGCGATTTTCAGCTCTTTGGCCTTTGCCAGAATCTGGGCTCTGATGTCCCCTTCAGTAACATTGGATGCCCTGCCAGCAATTTCCTCGACAGCCGAGATGAATTTATTGTTGGACAAGTATGCAGGGATGGCCTTGATGCCAGCTGCCACTAACACGGCCGCGAGCAATAGGGTGACGATAAAGCCTATCTTGCCGTCGCCGCGCTGTTTTTGAAAAGAGGGTGTTTCGCAAAGCATGTGTCTCTCCATAAATCAGTCTCCAGTTTACAGCATTGATTTGACAAAAACTAACCAATGGCGACTATACTCACCAGCTTGCCGCCTGGGGGAATGATAACCTTTTTGATTTCCTTTCCATTTAGATGGGGAAGGGCCTCGGGGCAGGAGAGGGCGGCGGCCTTGCGCTCTTCTTCGGTGGCCGTGGCCGACATGGTTATTCGGCCTCTCACCTTGCCGTTTATTTGGACAACTACCAATTGCTCATCTGTCTCCAGCCATGATGGCTCGGCCTCTGGCCAAGGTGCGTGCATACAGAATCCCTGCTCCCCATATTTTTCCCATAACTGTTCCGCAAGATGGGGGGCAACAGGAGACATGAGCCTAATGAAGGCCGAAAGGGCATGGCGGACAATGCAGGTGCCATGAGGTGAGTCCTTGGGGAGCGCAGAAATATCATTTAGTAGCTCCATGAGGCTGGATACGACGGTGTTGAACTGGTAGCGCACCTCCAGATCGTCCGTGATGTGTTTGATGGCCGCATGTAGCTTGTGCATAAGCTTTTTTTCTTCTGCGGACATTTCGGATTTAGTGGGGATGGCTACAGCGCTGGTGGGAGCCTGTTGACAGTGATCCTCCACCATGCGTGCAACTCGCTTGAGGAAGCGGGTGGCCCCTTCGATCCCCTCAAAGCCTGTCCAGTCAATTTCTTTTTCTATGGGAGCCGCAAAGGCCATAAAGAGGCGTAGCGCGTCTGCCCCGTACCGTTCAATCACTTCATCGGGATCGACCGTGTTGCCCTTGGACTTGGACATTTTTGAGCCGTCCTTTAGCACCATGCCTTGGCAGATGAGCTTTTTAAATGGCTCCTTGCATGACGCCATGCCCAGGTCTCTGAGGACTTTATGGAAATAGCGGGCGTATACGAGGTGGGCAGTGGCGTGCTCGATGCCGCCAATGTATAGATCAACGGGCATCCATGCATCCGCTTCTGATTTGGCAAAGGGGAGTTGTTCATTTTTTGGGTCAAGGTAGCGGAGGAAATACCAACTGGAATCCACAAAGGTATCCATGGTGTCCGTTTCTCGCCTGGCTGGGGCGCCGCATTTAGGGCATGTCGCTCCGAGAAATGCCTGGGATGTTGTGAGCGGAGATGGCCCAACGCCGCTAAAGGTGATATCCTCCGGCAACTGGACTGGTAGCTGGTCTTGGCTGACCGGCTGTACGCCGTGTTGCGGGCAATGTACCGTTGGGACTGGGGTGCCCCAGTACCTCTGTCGTGACAGGCCCCAATCCTTGAGTTTATAAGTAATAGCCTTTTCGGCCCTGCCGCCGAGCTGTTGCACCATGGCATCCACAGCCTCGTCGCTTGCCATGCCGTTAAAAGGGCCAGAGTTTACGAGGGTGCCCTTTTCCCAAGGGTCGTCGGGGTTTGGAGTCTGTATCACCTGCACTATGGGAAGGTCATATTTTTTTGCAAACTCGTTATCACGCTCGTCGTGGGCCGGAACTCCCATGACCGCCCCAGAGCCATAGTCCATCAAAACATAATTCGCGGCAAATACTGGTATCGGCTCATTGGTAAAAGGATGTAGCGCCTGGAGGGCAGTCAGACATCCTTCCTTAGTTTCGCAGGCCAGCCTGTCCTCGCGGCTCAGGGAGGCTATGCGCTCGCAAAACTCCCTTAGTGCCGGGTCAGTCTTGGCGGCCTCCGCGACGAGAGGGTGTTCGGTAGAGAGGGCCATAAAACTAACGCCATAGAGAGTGTCGAGGCGGGTGGTAAAGACCTTGATGGTGCTATCAGAAAACTGGGGACTGACGATTGAAAACTCGACGTTGGCCCCCTCGCTCCTGCCTATCCAATGCCTCTGCATGACCTTTACATTGTCCGGCCAGTCGATGCTGTCCAGGTCGCTAAGCAGTTCTTCGGCGTACTTAGTGATTTTTAAAAAGTACTGCTCCATGGGCTTTTGGACCACTGGGTCGCCGGTGCGCTCGTACTTGCCGTCAATTACTTGCTCGTTTGCCAGGACGGTGCCCAGCGCTTCGCACCAATTGACGTTGCGCTCTGCGCGAAAAACGTCGCCCCTCTCCCACATCTTGAGAAACAGCCACTGATTCCAGCGGTAATAATCGCCAAAGCACGTGGCTATTTCCCGATCCCAGTCATAGCTGATGCCCATTCGGACGATTTGGGCCTTCATGTCACTGATGTTTTGCCGCGTCCATGTAGCGGGGTGTACTCCATGCTGGATTGCCGCATTTTCAGCCGGAAGCCCAAATGCGTCCCACCCCAGCGGGTGACAGACTGCCGCGCCCTTCATTCGCTGAAAGCGGGCCACCATGTCTCCAAGCGTGTAATTTCTTACATGCCCCATGTGGATGCGTCCACTCGGATACGGTAGCATCACGAGCATATAGAACTTACGCCTGCCGCCCATCTCGGATGAAGAAGGAGAGGCAAAGGCTCTATTGTCTACCCATTTCTTTTGGATCTTGCTTTCGTCGCTAACGAGGCCCATCTATTTCTCCACGGCTTGCCAAAGCAACAGCATCGCCTTTTTACATATTGTAGCAGGTACCATCGGTATGACGCACACCCGCACGTGGCAAGGCTTTTCGTCTCGTAAATAGAAACTCGTAACTCGAAGTTGGTATTAAAGCTTGGGGATCGCAAAAACCGAAAATGCTTCGCCCTGCAAAGAAAGTTCCTCTGCATCATCGTCATCAATCCATATGGCGGCGCGGCCATTTACCCAACCTGCAACAAACACGTGCCCGCCTGCTACGAAAACAGAATTGGCGCGCGAACTTTCAGTACTGAGGATAGCTGGAGATTCATCGTTCACCCATAAAGTGGCACGGCCAGAATTATTTCGCCCTGCAACATATATATTCTCGCCCTTTACGTACACCGAATTGGCATCACCGGCCAAACCGGCGATTTTTATAGGTTCTTCGTCATCAACCCATAGCGTCGGTATCCCATTTTCGGTTCCGACCGCATAAATGATGCCATCGGCAACAAAGACGGACCTGGCCTCTGCGTCATCTTGTCCATCGCTGAGATTTGTTCTGGTGTACGCATCATTTTTCCATAAGGTGGCGATCTTCTTTTTATCGTCGCCGCTACCGCTCTCCTCATATCCTGCGATGTACACATTGCCTTCATATGCAAAAACGGACAGGGCCTCGGCCTTGTTTTCAAATTGTCTGTTGAGATCTGAAAACATTCCGTTTTTCCACGCGACAGCCAAGTCAAGGTCTAGATAATTCTCCCACCCTGCCGCCCATACGTTTGGTCCAGATACCGTGACGGAATTGGCCTCAGCATGAAATTTTCCATCAGACATATCCCAGGCTTCGCCGTTGATCCAGACAGTGGCGACTCGTATATCTTCGTCATTGATTTCCCACCCAGCGACGTACACGTCCTGGCCGTCTACAAAGACAGAAAGCGCTCGTCCTTCTTCCCTGCCCAAAGTTTGAGGAGTGCCATTTTTCCACAGGGTAGCGACATTTTTCCTTAGTGTGGAGTCATATCGATATCCAGCCACATACACGTCCATGGTCGTCGCGACCACCACAGTAACGGCACATTCAGCCGTTTTTGCGCCATCTTCCGTTGTGGCTGTTATTTTGGCCTTACCAAGGCCGATGCCTGTCACAACGCCATCCTTGACGCTTGCCACTGTATCGTCATCGCTTTCCCACAATACCTTTTTGTTGAGGGCTCCCGGAGGTGCCACCGTGGCGACAAGGGTCTCCCTGCCACCCAAGGCTAATTGCATCACGTTTTTGTTTAGCGTAACGCCTGTCACTCCGGTAGAAGTCTGGCCTTCAACAATCACGTAACAAAACGCTTTTTTGTCGCCATCCTGGGTCGTAACAGTAATAATCGTGCCGCCTGGAGAGACACCTCTTACAGTGGTCTGGCTGTTGTTTCCCGCTGTATTGGTAACCGTGGCTATTCTCGGTTCGAGGCTGTCCCATCTGACATTTTTATTAGTGGCATTGGTGGGCAACACCACTGCGGTAAGCGTGAGGGTTTCGCCCAAAGAGATTGTCGCCGAGCTATCGATGACTCCTTCCAGCTCAACGTCGGTCACCCGAATGCTAGCTGTTACAGTCACCTGGCATGTGGCAGTTTTGCCTCCATCCGCCGTTGTTGCCGTAATTGTAGCGACACCAGCGCCGGTTCCCGTCACGAGACCGGTGGTGGATACGGTGGCCACATCGTGGTTATTGCTCGACCAGGCCACGTCTTTGACGGATGCATCGGCTGGTTGCACAGTTGGCACGAGCGTATCCATATCGCCAACCAAGAGACCAATATTTGTTTTGTTAAGAGTTATGCCTGTCACCGCGATGCCCTTAGGCAACACTTGCAACTCGCAGACAGCAGAATGGAGGCCATCATGGGTGGTTGCGATGATCGACGTTTCGCCCCGAGCGAGGGCGACAATAACACCATCTTCTACAGAGGCCACCTCCGGTTCCGTTGACTCCCATGTAACTTTTTTGTTTGTAGCGGCGGCTGGCTCAACGGTGGCCACTAGAGTTTCTGTTTCCTCCGCCTTCAAGGTCAAGGTGTTCTTATTCAATGACACGCCAGTGACGCGGACGGCGGGGCTTTGGTTGTCAATGTGGTCTCCGGCGCTACAGGCGGTCATGCCGAGGATGGAGGCCAAGATTGCTCCAAGGAGGAGCGCAGTTTTTTTATAGGCGGAAAAGCGGATTGGCATAGAGTCACCTTTGCTGGAACTTTGACACCAAGGTGCAATCTGAGCTTTGCACCTCAGTACCAGGATTATCTTAGAACTATGGTAATCCTGCAAAGTCTTTTTGAACACAACCTATCTGATGGCCCTGCTAAAGGGTAGCACACAGTTGTGGTTTCCAAAGCTCTAAGCTCTAAGTTCTAAGCTCTAAGTTCTAAGTTCTAAGCTCCCCCCACCCCTTCTCCGCGAAGTCGCTCAGCTTGCGCTCACTTCTTTGTAGCGCCAAAGACCTCGCGACATATCTTCCGATGGGGTCTGCCTCAATATTGACCTCTGTCCCGGAGGCAAGGTTTTTTAGGCAGGTGGAAGCCACCGTCTGCGGTATCAGCGACACTGCAAGGGAATGGCCGTCAATGTCTGCGATGGTGAGGCTTATTCCGTCGATGGCTACGCTACCTTTGTGGGCTAGCATAGGGGCCAGGGTGGGCGGATAGGAAAATCGCCACAGTCCTTCGCTATCGGTGCGTTCCAATAGCGTGCCCACTCCGTCCACGTGGCCCGAAACCACGTGGCCGTCCATCGGATCGCCTGCGAGAAGGGAGGGCTCAAGATTGAGGCCCGTGCCAGGCAGTAGTGAGCCAAGCGTGGTTTTTGCGAGAGTCTCCAGACTCAGGTCTGCTTCAAAAGAAAGCGAATCTCGGCCTATCGCCGTGAGGCATACCCCCATCACCGCAATGGATGCCCCCAGGTCTGCCCTGGAAAGTAGTTCTGGCCCAGCACCGATGCAGAGCCTGGCCAGGTTGCCGCGTGGCTGGCGCGACAAGAGGGTTCCGATGTGTCTGATAAGGCCGGTGAACATTTTGTAGTGGATCAGGAAGCGCCTGCGGCGGGGGGTGCGGGGGGGTATCGAACGAAGTGAGCCACCCCGCGATAGCACTCAGAAGCTTTTAGCAAAATAGTACCCAATAACACAGTGGTGCCCATTTGCCAGAACTGGGGGGTTAGGAACCAAGTCTCACTTCTAACAACAATACTACCAACTCTCTGTTTTCAAGTTAAACTATTGCTACGTCACAAAGAAGGGGGGCGACCATGAGCGACAAGCTAATCCTCACTTGTGCCATTACTGGGGCAGAAACCACGCGGGAGCAACAGCCTGCACTTCCAATCACTCCCGAAGAAATAGCCACCGGAGCCTTTGAAGCCTGGGAGGCCGGGGCATCCATCCTGCATCTGCATGTCAGAGAAAACGACGGCTCGCCGACCCAAGACAAGGCCGTCTTCAAAAAAGCCATTGACCTGGTGCGTTCCAAGTGCGACCTGGTGATCGAGACCACCACCGGCGGAGCGGTTGGAATGACTCCAGAGGAGCGGCTCCAGCCAGTCACGCTCAGGCCCGAGATGGCAAGCCTCGATTGCGGCACCGTCAACTTTGGCGACGAGTACATCGTCAACACCCTTCCCATCATGCGGGAGTTTGCCAGGGCGATGAAGGACTGCTCTGTCAGGCCGACGCTGGAATGTTTCGACCTGGGCCACGTCTATGCAAGCCACATCCTGATTAAAGAGGGCCTGCTGGAAGAGCCATATCATTATGGTCTGGTTTTGAATGTGCCAGGGGCCGTTAGGTACGAAGTAGACGTGCTGGACTTCATGGTTCGCAAGTTGCCAAAGGGCGCGTTTTGGACTGCAATGGGCATCGGAGGCAAAGCCAACCTCGATGCCATATACGGCGCGTTGGCACTAAAAGGCAACATCAGGGTGGGGTTTGAAGACAACGTCTATTACTCCAAAGGCCGCCTCGCCAGGAGCAATGCCGAACTTGTCGAGAGAGCGGCGCGGATAGCAAAGGACAGCGGCAGGGAAATAGCCAGACCAGATGATGTTAGGGCAATGCTCAAGTTGAGGAAAAACTGATGGCGAATATCGATTACGATTCAGTCGCCTGGCGAACCATAGACTTATTCCGAAACGTCACCGACGATCAGTGGCACGATTGGCGATGGCAGCTCAAAAACAGCATCAGCACGGTTGAAGACCTCGAAAAAGTAGTTGCGCTGGCCGCCGACGAAAAACAGAATCTAATCAAGTGCCTCAAAAAATTCAGGATGGCAATAACCCCATACTATGCCGCCCTGATGGATAGTAACGACCCAGAATGTCCTGTGAGGATGCAGTCTGTGCCTCAGTTGGACGAATTGCACGACGATGCCTCCGAACTGAGCGATCCATTGCACGAAGATATTGACAGCCCCGTGCCAGGGCTGACCCACAGATATCCAGACAGGGTTTTGATGCTGGTCACAAATATCTGCTCCATGAACTGTCGGCACTGTACCAGGCGGCGCATGGTGGGCGACAGCGACCACCACATGTCCCATGACAATATCCAAAAAGCGATTGATTACATCAAAAAAACTCCCACAGTGCGAGATGTCCTCATCAGCGGCGGCGATCCCCTGGTGCTCTCGGATGATATGCTGGAGTCAGTAATAAAGCGAGTCCGCGAAATAGAGCATGTAGAAATAATCAGGCTGGGCACCAGAATCCCAGTGGTGATGCCCCAGCGCATCACAGACGATTTGGCCAGGATGCTAAAAAAGTATCACCCAATCTACATAAATACCCACTTCAATCACCCTAAAGAAATTACGGCAGAAGTCAAAGAAGCCTGCGCCAAATTGTCCGATGCTGGCATTCCCCTGGGAAATCAGAGTGTGTTGCTAAAGGGACTCAACGACGACCCGGCCGTGATGAAAAAACTTGTACACAAATTGCTCACGATTCGCGTCAAACCCTATTACATCTATCAATGCGACCTGTCATTGGGCATCAGCCACTTCAGGACGAGCGTATCCAAGGGCATAGAAATAATCGAAAACCTTCGCGGCCATACAACGGGCATGGCCGTGCCCACCTTTGTAGTCGACGCTCCCGGCGGCGGCGGAAAAATACCCGTCATGCCAAACTATCTGATATCAATGGGGGATGGGCGGGCCATTTTGCGAAACTACGAGGGCGTGATTACCAGGTACTCCTGGCCTGCCTCAGGTGGCTCTGCCCACCGCGCCGCAATAGAGCCTAGCGACCAAGCCCAGTACGGGGCAAGGGAGGGCGTCGCCGCGCTCCTCTCCGGTGACGCGCTGTGCCTGGAACCAGCTGGGTTGGCAAGAAAGAACAGGCGGTAACACTGTTTCATACCGAGTCGCAAGATGTTAACCGTTGCACTACCCTCTGTTTGCCAGTTGTTCAAAAAATTTGCGAAAGAACTTGGTATGATACCATTTCCAGTTTCTAATGCAATAAACACAATACGCAGATCCGCATGGTACATTGGTTTTGGTCTCGTAACTCGTAACTTGTAACTAGGAACTGGTATGAGCACCACCACCGTATTCGCCGGTCTGGGCAAGGGTTCGGGCAAGACGTCGGCCCTCTGTTTGGCCCTGTCCGAAGCCCAAAAGGCGGGCCCTGTGGGTGTTTTTACCATCGGTTTTGATGGCGATGAAACCTCTGCGGTCAGAGTGGGGCAGGGGGACGTGGTAGTTACCACAGCCACCCTGGCGCGCTCTGCCCAGGCAGGGCTGGAAATAATCGAGACCCTGCCAGGCCGCTCAGCCATTGGCCAGCTCTGCCTCTGCCGTGCTGTGCGGAGCGGGGCAGTTGCCCTTGTCGGCCCTGAGCATTTCGGCCATTTGGTTTGGGCAATAGAATTTGTACGCCAAAAAGGTATGGCCAATTCTGTATTGATAGATGGAGCAGGGGCTAGGCTCACCCAGGCCGGGGCATTGCCGGACTGTCAGTTGGTTTACTGCGCCAGGGCAGACAACGCAAACTACAGGCGAGTGGCCGAAAAGATTGACCTAATAGCCAAACTCGCGGACTTGCCGCTGGAAGATGGCAACAGGCAGAGCGATAACATCAAATGTAGAATTGACGGCCCTCTCACGGCTTCTATTCTTGATGGCCTGCATAAAGACACGACGCATATCTCAATTGAGACCTTTGCCGACTGCTTTTTGGATGCCGTCTCTTTCAAACGGGCATCCCAGCGCTACAAAATAATGGTGCGAAGGCAAATCCCTCTGCTGGGTTTTGTGGTCGCCCTCAAAAATGTTCGGCCCGAAATTTTCTCTGCCGCCGCTCCGTCAGCGTCATCCCGAATAGCCTTCAATCCATTTGAGAATCAAGAACTCAGATAGACTACCAAGATGAACAACTTCGCCGCCTATGCAGATTTTGAAAGCTTCTGGGCCAAATTCAGCCCCAAGACACCCTATGGGCGCGAAGTGCATGAAAAGCAGGACTTATTTTTTGACGCTGCCGAACTAAAAAAAATCTACGACCAAACAGACGCTCTGCTGGCCCTGCGCAAAGAGCTGTGTGGCGATCCCTCCCGCCTGTCGCTCATCTCCCATCACCTAAAGCAGCTTCCGAGGATTTCAGAGCATGGGCAGTCTTGCCTTGATGAAATAGACCTTTTCCAGGTAAAAAAATTCCTGCACAACTACCATGGACTGATGGATCAGTTGCCCGAAGATGTGCGTCGGCGCTTTGGTTTTCAATACTGCTCCCACGCTCTGGAAGAACAACTGAATCTGGGCCAGCAGAGCGCCGAGACTTTTTATATCGCAGACGAATACAGCTCAGAATTGTCAATAATCAGGGCAGAAATACTCCAGGCCGATGCTGGCATAAAGAAATTAGAAGAGGATCGAAGGGCAGAAATTCGAGATAAATTTGGATTTAGCTTTGAGGACAGGGCCTTCTTGCTAGTGCCAAAAGAATCGGTGAAAGATTTGGCTTCTGCCTCGAAGCTCATGGCCATCGACCCTTACGACGACCTCGCCTTTTCTGTTCGCCCCCTCGAGTGCGTCGGCGCTTTGACCCTGGCAGAAAAGCGGCAAGAACTCGCCCAGCAAGAACGCATCAGCGAAGAAGCCGTGCTGGAATCGTTGTCCAAGCTAGTCAGGGCCGAGTTGCCAAACCTGACAGCCTATCGCCAGGCCGCCCTGGCCTTTGATCTGGCATGGGCCAGGGCAGACATGGCTATGGAACACAGCCTGATCCGCCCAAAGATACATAAAAAAAATCACATCTGTGTCCAAAATGGCATTTATATCCCCTGCCAGTCCCTTTGTAGCAAACACGGCCTTCCATATACCCCGCTGGATGCGACATTTCAGGCAGGTTCAGCCGTCATCTATGGCTCCAACATGGGCGGAAAGACTGTTGTCTTGCAGACCCTGGCATTCCTCCAACTGGCCGCGCAGTCGGGGCTGTTTGTTCCGGCGAGTCGGTTTGAAACCCGCATATTCAATAACTTCCACTACATAGGCGAGAGACGCGGAGATAGCGACAGACAAACTCAATCCGGCCTGTCCGGCTTTGCCATAGAAATGCAACAACTCATGGAGGCATGGCGGTCTATCGACGCAGACCAGGATGGGACATTGCTCTTGATGGACGAGTTTGCCAGGACTACCAGCTCAACCGAAGCCGAGGCCCTGCTGACCGCAGTGTTGGAGACCATCGCAAAAAAAACAAATACAATCGCCCTATGCTCAACCCACTTCCATCGCCTGCCCCGATTGCCGGAGGTCAGATTTTTGAGGATGTCCGGACTGAGCCAGTGCCTAGAGCTGAGAGCTGAGAACTTAGAGATTAAAGCTACGAGCCTGGGGAATGAAGCGAAAAACAGTGCCATCAATGAAATTGCCAAACACATGACCTATAGCCTCGTACCGGACAATGGCAACCAGTGTTCGGATGCCATAGCAGTTGCCCGTATGCTGGGAGTGGATGAGAAGCTGGTGGATAGGGCAAATTTTTTTTTTCAAGTAGCCAATCCATGAGCGACAAGCTGCCCCAAATATTTGAGAATGCGCCCCAGGAATCAATTGGCATGAAAATGATTTTGGTGTCAAGAAAATGTAGCATAGCTTCGCTTGTTTTGTTATTTGTAAGTCCAGTATTTGTTTTTCTGGCGCTTATAATAAGACCTATTGGTTTGCTTTTTGGCATTACGATCATATGTAGCATCCTCTTAGCAGTTACAGGCTTGGTTGTGGGCATACTTGGCAGAAAGAAGCTGGAAGGCATCGAAAAAATGAGAGCTAACCTACATCTACAGTGTTGTGTTTGCCTCCTGTACGGGTTGCCTATTTTGGTAAACCTAATTATTATCATACATAGATGACTGGAACCCCGACCCTCCGCACCCATTTCATCCGATCACTATAGCTTTCTCTTTCAAACTCGATACATAATATGAGAGGAGCCAACATGACTACGATTCAAATTGATACAGCCGAAATAGCATCGAAGTTGCTCCGGGACCAGGATTTCATAAGAGGTCTGGCCAAAGCATTGAGAGAGAGTCTGGCGGAAGAGTCGCCTAAAGCCTCTACTGTCGAAGAATTATTGCAAATGAAAGCAGACTTCGAAGCAGGGCACATACAAGCAAAACCATGGCGCGAAGTAAGGCAGAGAGCCAATGCCATACACAGTTAAATTGGGGCCAAAGGCCGAGGCAGACTACGCCTATTGGGAAAAACACAATCCCGGCAATGCTGACAGAATAGACGAACTCCTTGTAGACATTGAGCGAGATCCATTCAAAGGCAAGGGCAAGCCAGAACCGTTAAAACATGATCTGCATGGCTATTGGAGTCGCCAAATCACCCAAAGACATAGATTGTTGTACATGGTTAAGAACGATTTGGTGATAGTCCACCGTTGCTTTGGGCATTACGAATAAATTGAGGTCTAATTGATTTATGCAAAAAAAACTCTGTCTGCCAGATAGCCAGATAGCCAGAGCACGCGACCTTGCGGTGCAGATAACAAAGCCAGTCATGGACTTCATCGCAGGGCACACCACGGTGGCCGTGGAGCGGGCCGCCTTGCGACTCCTGGGGGCGGACGGCGCAGACGCCAACGGCGTGCCGGTGCCAAATATTATCATCGACCAGCTTAAAGGCATATTGGATGGTGGCGCCTCCCGATATTACATAAACGCCCTGCTGAGGACAGGCCAGCCGCCCGAGGCCATGAACGCCCAAATAGCCAAAGGCCATAAACTGACAGAGCATCCCCTGGCCGACCAGAGGGCCATCGAAGCCAAAGGCACCGAGCTGGCAAATCAATACCTGTTGCGTATCAGATCCAACAGGCGGCGAAGGGAAGACAAGCTCGAAAAATACAGCGGCAAAAATCATGACCCCCTGCTCTATGTAATAGTGGCTACCGGTAATATCCACGAAGACGTAAAGCAGGCCGAGGCCGCCGCCTGGCAGGGGGCAGACGTAATCGCCGTCATCCGCACCACCGCCCAGAGCCTCCTCGACTACGTGCCTTACGGGGCCACCACCGAGGGCTTTGGCGGCACCTTTGCCACACAAGAAAACTTTCGCATCATGCGCGCCGCCCTGGATGAAGTATCCGAAAAACAGCAGAAATACATATATCTCACCAACTATGCCTCTGGCCTGTGCATGCCCGAGATAGCTGCCATGGGCGCGTTGGAACGGCTTGACATGATGCTCAACGATTCAATGTACGGCATACTCTTTCGCGACATCAACATGTATCGCACATTCGTAGACCAAAAATTTAGCCGCATGATTAACGCCTATGCCGGAATAATAATTAACACTGGCGAAGACAACTATCTCACCACCTCCGATGCGGTCGAAAAAGCCCACACCGTGCTGGCCAGCCAGTTTCTAAATGAGCGCTTCGCCATCGAAGCAGGGTTGCCGCCCAGTCAAATGGGGCTGGGCCACGCCTTCGAAATCGACCCAGAGATAAAAAATGGCTTTTTGATGGAGGTGGCCCAGGCGCAAATGGCCAGGGAAATATTCCCCGAGGCCCCGCTCAAGTACATGCCACCCACCAAGTTTATGACTGGCGACATCTTTAAGGGCGCCGTGCAGAACGCAATGTTCAATTTTGCATCAAAGCTCACCGGTCAGGGCATCCACCTACTGGGGATGCTCACCGAAGCAATACACACCCCCCACATGCAGGACAGGGGACTTGCCCTGGACAACGCCAAATATGTAATGAACTCGATGGCCGACTTAGGTTCCGAGCTCACCTTTAGGCAGGATGGCCAAATCGTAAAGCGCGCCAATCAAGTATTGACCGAGGCCGTCGAATTTCTGGAGTCCATAGCAAAGAGAGGCCTGATGGAGAGCATGGAGCTGGGGGCTTTCGCCGACATCAAGCGCCCCAGGGACATGGGCAAGGGCCTGGATGGCCTCGTCAAAAAAGGCCCCGACTACTGGAACCCAGTAGAGGCAGAGCTTAGAGCTTAGAGCTTAGAACTTAGAACTTAGAGCTTAGAACTTAGAGCTTAGTAACTCGTAACTAGTAACTAGTAACTGCTTTTCCCAAAGGGCAAAAATGCACATCAGATCATATGGCGATACCCTCGATGACGGCGCGGTGCAGCTCTCCCTCACCCTGCCGGTTCCCTTTGGCGCCAAGGGTCGCGAGGCCGCCCGCCAGTACGTCCAAAAGATGGGATTTCAGCATGTGGACATAGTGCACAGCCATCCCCTTTCCGATGGCTTTTCCTTTTATGTCGCGTACGGAAAAACACAAATAAGCATTGACTACGATCAAATACACGTAGAAGAAGCCACTGGCGAAAAACTATACTCCATGCAGGAAGCCTGCGACATAATCCTAAGACGCATCGGCAGAAAAATAGTGATAGTGGGAGCCTGCACCGGCTTTGATGCCCATACCGTCGGCATAGACGCCATAATGAACATGAAGGGCTACAACCACCACTATGGCCTCGAGCGCTATTCCGAAGTGGACGCCCACAACCTGGGGGCGCAGGTTCCCAACGAAAAACTAATCGAATACGCCGAAAAAGTCAAAGCGGATGCAATATTGATAAGCCAGATAGTCACCCAAAAAGACATCCACATCCAAAACCTGACAGAGTTTATAGAGCTGTTGCAGTCCAAGGGCCTGCGCGAAAAATTCATCCTCTGCATTGGCGGTTCCCGCATAAGCAACAAACTGGCAGTCGAGTTGGGCTTTGATGCCGGCTTCGGCCAGGGCACCTACGCCGAACAAGTGGCCACCTTTGTAATCGACCGCATCCTCGCCAGGCAAGGCTTTTCGTCTCGTAACTCGTAACTAGTAACTCGTAACTGATGTTATTGCGTCAGCCCCGGGTGTATCCTCCATAGGCCCCAATTTAGGGCTTGGCGGAAACCACACGTCCCTTACGGCCTTGTGCCGCGCCAAATATTCCCTGTACCAAAAACTCATGTTGGCGGCCAATCCAATGCTCTGCGTGGCGCTGGGCACGCCATAGGCGTCCAGCCCCAGATTTTTGGCAAGGTAAAGAGTGCGGGCGATGTGAAATTCTGAGGTGACGACAACAATCTTTTCCTGCCCAAATACCATCCTTGCCCGCTTCAGGCTGTCATAGGTGCGCCTGCCGGCATAGTCGCTGACAATCATGTTGGCGGGCACCCCTCGCTTGATCAGCCACCGACTCATCGCCTGGGGCTCGTTGTAATTGAGCGTCCTGTTGTCTCCCGATACCAGTATCCAGGCCACCTTTTTTTCCAAATACAGATTCAGCGCCACCTGTAGCCGTCCCTCTAGCACTTGGGTAGGCTCTCCATTGGACTTGACCCCAGCGCCAAGTACCAGCAACGGTAGCCCTTGAGGGAGCGATTCAGGCGCGGTAGCCTTATGGTCGTTAGGGAACTTAATGCAAAACCAAAACACGTCAATAATGACAGCCAGCACTATGGCCGTTGCCGGAATCCAGCAAATCGGTTTTTTTAAAAATCTGGACAAGGCAAATCTAACCATATAGGTTAGGATAGAGCCTTATAGCTCTGTTTTTGTACTAAATTTATCCCCGAGAAGAGTCAATGCCAAAAAACTCCAGCAATTCAGCCGCCGCCCACTCCGCCAGCAAGGAGCTCCCACCTCTAAGCTCTAAGCTCTCAGTTCTAAGTTCTCAGTTCTCAGTTCTAAGCTCTCAGTTCTCAGCTCTAAGTTCTAAGTTCTCAGTTCTAAGCTCTCTCCTAGCTGTCCTTGTATCCTCGGTTGCCTGCTATCGTGCCACGGGCTACGACAGGGCCGCTCTCATTGCCCAGGAAATTCCAGCGGTGGGTGGTGACCGCGTACCGGGCCTAAAGTCCATGGCGGGCGCCGGAGATTATTTTGTCGGCAACGACTTTGTGGCCCTGGCCGTAGATGGCACCCCTCTCTCCGAGCTATCTGGCATAGCCGGAGCCGTAGGTGGCGGGAGCATCGTCGACGTGGGCTTTATTTCCCTGGACACCAGCTACCGCCGAGTCCCCATGCCCTGCGACATGCTGGACAGGATGACCACGGTAATCAATCAGGATCCGGACATCTCGGCGGTGTTTCATGAATTTGGCACAATCAACGAAATCGGCAAGTCAAGTCTGGTAATGCATGGCTGGATTCATGATCCCGCCCACAAACTGCTCGGGGCAAGCTGGGACGATAGGGGCTTTGTCCATGACGTCTCCATCACGACCACCATCAGCCTTGGCTCCCTGGACAGAAGATTCGGCATCGAGACAACCGTTGCCAACCACCGCTCCAGCTCGGTCGGAATCCGTAGCATCGGTGACCTCATATACCAGCGGGGGGGCGGCTTCCGAATCCTGGCGCCCGTATGCGCAGATAAAGACGGCGTACCGCTATCCACATGGGGAGTAAACCTGCCAGGCACCGATTTTTCAGATCCCCTGTCCAACAGTGTCCGCTCAGGCCCTGTAACGCTTATGGGAACCGAGCCTGGCGCGGATACCCTCGACTGCCACATCACCTTGGGGCTGTTGCCATGGGACGCCAAACAATTTTTGGTTGCCTCCGACCCACAGGACAGCCTTGGCGAAACCAGGCCCGTATTTCCAGAGCGCTTTGTAGCCGGTAGCCTGGACTCCGGCATTCCCCTTGGCTCAAACGAAACCCTGACCCACAAACGCTATTTGTATGTAAAAGGTGGTACCAGTGGCGCCGCCGAATATACCTTTTCCTTCTACACCCAAAGCACCCCCAACCAGGCCACCGGAATCCTAAACGAAATGTTTGTCGGCCAGGCCAGCATGAACGAAACAAAAATCGGCCTATTGAATTTCACACTGGAGGGGACGGCCCTTCGCTCTGGCCCAATACCTGCCGAACTGCGCTTCGAACGCTACATAGGGGAGGGCGACCCCGCAACGGATGAAGACTCCGCAAACTGGTTGCTGGAAAGGCTCGAATGGATGGAGCCAATGGAGACCACCGAATACTACTCCGACTACTACTACACCCCAACCTCCTCATTCGGCGTTTTCCTTCCAGAAGGCACATATCGCATCGTCTCCAAAAACGCCCACCAATCGACCACCATGCAGGTAGGCACAAATGTCGCCAACGAAGACAGGCCAGGCCTACAGGCGCCCATCGTCCTGGATTCAGAACTCCCCTTCGTTCTTTCCGAGAGGATTAGTCCCGAGCGGTCGGACGTTTTGTCTCCCTATGGTTCCCGGGTTGCCATAGCCCAGTCCGGCTTTTCCATAACCGCCCGCGGTAGCGATTCCCTGGCTGGCTTTATCCAGCCGATGAGATTTTCTGCCGTCGGCCTGGACGGGTTGCCAGACCCAGCCATGAGGAGAAACAGAAGCATTACCTCCATCTACGACCCCACAGCAAGGTATCCAAGGCCGACCGTGTCCTTGCCTGGCTCCTTCCACTTTGCCGGGGGCAACTCCGCCTTTGGAGTCCAGCTCACAAACGCACTAGTCATATGGACAGTTCCTGGTAGGTACCAGGCCTACGGTTCAAGGGGCCCACTGTCCACCCTGGAGTCGTTCATAATAGATTCGAGGCCGGGGCTGGGCACGTCTGGTCGCGGCATCACCGTCTTTCAGACCCCGCTTCCCGAAGGATGGATTGCCTTTGATACCCCGGGGCCTTCCATGGCCAGTAGCGGCGGAATGTTGCCCTGCGAGCAGCTGTCCTCAGCCATGGCCGAAGCCATAAACATCGTGGCCCGCACAGAAATTGACCTCCAGACGGACGCCGACAAGTTGCAGGACGAATTTCAAGCAGAGATAGCCTACGAAGAAGACTATATCGAAGCCGTGGGCACAGATCCGATGGTCGTAGGTGCCCGCACATCAAATCTGGAAGGGTATGGAGCCATCACAGCCTACTTTACGCCCTTTGACCCCGAAGGCCGCAACGGAGGCGCGAGGCCATCGCGAGGGTGGACGCTGGCCGACTTTTTAGCCCAGGCCGATGGCAAGTACAACGTAATACACCGGCCCCGCGGCCCCCAGGGCGCATTTACCAAACTGGGTTTCGACCCTGGCTTGCCTCTTTCCGCCGGAGCGCCATGGTGGCATTTATCCGGCCCCCTCTCGCTGGGCCTCACAAACGGACAGTTTGACGCAATCGAAATAATCAGCGCAGGCACGGTCGCCAGCTCAGGCGTCGATGTTTGGTGGTCCGAATACAAAGCCCTGAGAAATGACTGGTTTGCGATTCTCTGCCAGCAGTTGCCCGACTCATATACAAAAGCCCTGGGTTTTTCCTCTGGCAGATTTAGCCAGGACACCCCAGTGGGCCTTGCCAGGACATACCTCAACATCGGCTCCGCCGAACTTAGCCAGGACGATCTCGAACCTGTCCTGCTGGCCCTAAAAACAGGTGCCGCCGTAGCTTCCACTGGCCCATTGCTTGACATAGCCATCAGCGCCCCAGGCACTGATGCCCCTGACGGCGTCGGCCCTGGTGGGCTGGTAGCCATCGGCGGTTCCCCTGCCTTCATCACCTTAAACGTCACCATGCTTGCCACCGATTGGATGCCCGTGGACGAGCTAAGAGTCATTGTCAACGGCAAGCTGGCCCTGACAGTCCCCGACCCCAAGTCTGTCTTCGAACAATCCGAAGAAGACTACCGACATTTTACCGGCACCATCCAAGTGCCCCTCCCCGCCAGCAAAGACGCCTGGCTGGTGGTCGAAGCAGGCGCTTCCCTCGATGCCGCAGGCCCATATAGGCAGGGCACCCCCTGGAGCGTGCAAATGAAAGGCATTTACCCAATAGCAATCACAAACCCCATCTTCCTCTCCCTGACCCCCGGCCCCTACCTCCCTCCCGGCCTGTAGACGATTCAGCTGTTGCCCGCCAACATCTCTCGCTATTAGTAACTAAAAGTAGCTAAAAGTAGCTATGAGTAGCAAACACCAATCGACATTGAGGGCTATTGGCTCAAGGCCCGTCCCAAAGACTTTGAATTGGGACGATATCGAATCCCTGTTCAAATTCCTTGGATGTACGGTCATCGAGCGCAAAGGGTCAGGCATTTGTGTTCGGTACGTAGTGCACTGCAAGGATAAGCCGGATGAAATTGTTCAGGAAATTTTTCATCGTCCTCATCCGGCCAAAACTGCTAAAATCTACCAAGTCGATAGAGCCAGACATTTTCTTCAAAGAATGGGGCACCTGAAATGAATCCAGCAACACTGGCGCCGTACAAAGGCTACACGCCAAGCATCGCCTTCAGCAAAGAGGACGGCTGTTTTGTCGGTTCAGTGCTGGGGCTCAATCTGCATGGAATAAACTTTGACGGAACTACGGAAGAAGAAGTCCGCAACAATTTTACTGATGCCGTCGACTTTTACCTGGATGTGACAGCAAACCCCGAGGCTCCCTTTGCTGGACGAATAACCCTCCAGCTAACCCCAATGATGCACAAAGAGCTGTCAAATAAAGCCGACAGGGCCGGCGCCGCTAGTCTGGACAGCTGGCTTGTTCAAGAATTGAAAGAATCCGTGTTGCACCATTCCTGAATCACGGAGGCAATCTCCCCTACCTACTACCTAACCTCCCGGCCTGTAGACGATTCAGCTGTTGCCCGCCAACATCCCTAGTAACTAGTAACTCGTAACTAGTAACTGGTTCTAACTAGTAACTCCTACCCCATTGCCAAGATGGACAAATGAATTTCAAAGAGCTGGAGAGAATCATCAAGGCCGATGGCTGGAGTCTGGACAGAGTGGAAGGGTCACACCACCAATACAGGCATCCAACAAAGCCTGGCATCGCCACGATTCCGCGACATTCGCACGACATTCACAAAAAAATAGTAAAATCGGTACTGCGCCAGGCATGTATAAAGGTGAAGCCATGAAACTAGCATATCCAGCATGCTTCTACAAAGACGAAGATTCAGACGTGTATGCTGTCGAAGTTCCAGATCTTCCAGGATGCGCTTCGGGCGGCAACAGCCTGGTAGAGGCGCTTGCAATGGGAATAGATGCGGCGTCTGGCTGGATACTGACCTACATGGAAGAAGGCCGGTTGATTCCCGTACCATCGCCCATTGGCAATATAAAACTTGAAGACGAAGGATTCGTGAGCCTGATATACCTTGACATAGACGAGTACGCAAAAAGGTATGGGAAAAAAGCAGTAAGAAAAAATATAACCATTCCGGCCTACCTCAACGCTTTTGCAGAATCCCAGCACATCAATTTTTCCCAGCTTGTGCATGATGCCCTCGCCGAAAAATCTCGCCAGCTTCAACAGTAAGCCCGCCAACTTCCCTTGCAACTCGTAACTCGTAACTCGTAACTAGTAACTGGTTCTAACTAGTAACTGGTTCTAACTAGTAACTGGTTCTAACTAGTAACTCCCAGCAAAAATGTCCCAAGACTGGATCCCAGAGCACCTCCCAGAAGACCTCGACGCAGAGAGGTCTCTCATCGCCACCTGCTGTGCCCCTGGCATGGAGCAGGAGGCCGCCGAAGCCGTATTTGCCCTAACCGAAGACGACTTCGTCCATCCTGCCCACAAAGCAATTTTCAGGGCGATGTGCAGGCTGGTAGAAGCCGGTCTCCCAATAAATGCCCTCACACTAAAAGACACCCTCGCCAACGCCAAAGACCTTTCCCGGGTGGGCGACTTTGCGGGCATCGTCGAAATATTGATAGCAGAAGAAGTCCAAAACCCCCAAGTCCTCTCCGACATACTAATAAGAAAACGCAAGCACAGAGACCTCATCCGCCTGGGCGCCCAGCTCACCAGAAAGGCCGCAACGGAAGAAGAGCCCCCGCAGGTATTGGTCGAGCAAGTCAGCCAGGAGCTCTTCCGAATAGCTCAGGGCCAGGATGCCAGAGGATTGGAGCCTATCTCCAAAGTAATGGACGACGCTTACCAAAACCTCCTTGGCCGCCTGCAAAAAGGAGGCTCCTCCGGCGTGCGCGTAGGCTTCTCCCGCCTCGACAACGTTACCCAGGGCTTTCAGCCAGGCAATCTCGTAGTCCTCGCCGCCAGGCCGGGCATAGGCAAGACCGCCCTTGCCCTCAACTGGCTATTGCACGCCTCAGTCAGGTACCACAGGCACGTAGCCTTTTTCAGTCTCGAAATGAGCAGGGAAGAAGTCAGCAACCGCCTCATCTCCACCCACACCCAAATAGACCTCAGATCCGTCAGCCACGGCCAGTTGAGTGACGAAGAACACCAGCAGATACTCAGCGGAAAAAACGAGCTGGGCCAGCACCACATATACATCTGCGACAGAGCGGCCATCACCGTCAGAGAAATAACCGCAATGGTAGACAAACTCTGCACCCAATCCAACCAAAAGCTGGATCTGGTGATAATCGACTACCTCCAGCTCATATCCAGCCCCCAGGATAGCCGCGCCGCCAGACAGACAGAAGCAGTGCGGATAGGTGAGATCAGCCGCGCACTAAAAATTCTTGCCAAAGAGCGCAACATCCCAGTTGTCGTGCTGTCCCAGCTCAACCGCGAAGTAGAGCACAGACAGGGCGGTCGCCCCCAGCTCTCCGACCTCAGAGATTCCGGGGCAATAGAGCAGGACGCAGACATCGTAATGTTTATCCACCGCAAAGCCAGGCCAGTCATGGATCACGAAGAGCAGGACAAAAACGCAGAGCTAATAATCTCCAAGCACAGAAATGGCCCAACGACAGTAATACCGCTCTGGTTCGAGCCCCAACTCACCCTTTACCGCGAATTAGAGCGCCAGCCAGAGCCAGAAATCGACTAACGCTACGTTGTGCTCATACCGAGTTGCAATCAAAGTATTTTGAACGCACGCAACTTGGTATAACACCATTATTCTATTGCCGATTCAATAAATGCCTGACGCACACCTGCACTGGGCAAGGCTTTTCGTCTCGTAACTCGTAACTAGTAACTCGTAACTACTCCAAGTTCGGCTGATAAAAACCTCTTGACTTCCCCTCCTTTTGCTCGCACTATTCAGATAGTGGCCTTTGCCCAAACGCACGCCCCAAAAATAGTGCATTTCCAGAATCTCCCCAAGGTAACTTTTTTGTTAAAATTCAAATGATTGGCGTATATTTGAGTGAGCCCCCAGAGGGCAACAAAAAAAATGTAAAAAATAGAAAAAAGTTGTTGACTTGTTTTTTTAGGGTGCTGTAACTTAACTATATGTGTCTGATTTGGACTCTTAAAACTTGAGAAGGTTAACCGAGAAACTTCTCCCATTTACCCTCTAGGAGGTAGCATGACCAATCGTTTTATCCGCAACCTTGCCGGTGTCACTGCCGTTACGGGCCTGGCCCTCGCGCTCGCGTGCGGCGGTAGCGACTCTTCGGGCCCCGTAGTCGAGCCCCCAATCAACGTTCCGACACCGGCCGGGAACCCTTAC
>Ga0082212_10000583_pt1 | contig 52745 bp, 54 predicted proteins | sample TergutNt197P3_FD_71548 | JGI IMG/M metagenome (GOLD analysis project Ga0082212, IMG submission 71548) | Neocapritermes taracua P3 segment gut microbial communities from Petit-Saut dam, French Guiana - Nt197 P3 | ecosystem: Host-associated > Arthropoda: Insects > Digestive system > Gut ...
GACGTCGCGGAACAGGAACCCGATGATGCCCACGGGGACCGACCCGACGATCACCACCCACGCCATGCGGTAGTCCTGCCCGCGCTCCCGGCCGTTCGCCAGGCCCCGCACCCAGGCGGCGACGAGCCGGACGATGTCGTGCCAGAAGTACAGGAGCACCGCGGCGATGGCCCCGACCTGGATGATCGCCGTGAAGGCAGTGACGCCGGCGTCGTCGATCCTCAGCCCGAGGAGCTTCTCGACGATGGTCAGGTGGCCGGTCGAGGAGACCGGGAGGAACTCGGTGACGCCCTCGACGACACCGAGCAGCAGCGCGGACCACAGGTTCATGACCGGAGGATGCCGGTGGGGCACGAAGAAACGTCCAAGATGCCGCCGCGGGCGCCGACCTTCATCGATTCTTAGCCGAGACGGGCGATCCTGGGACGATGCTCGACGAGGGTTCCCCGCCGCACCGGCCCCCGCTGCCCCGGCTGCTGCTGGTCGAGGACGACCCGCGCCTGGGCCCCACGATCGCCGAGTACCTGTCCGACACGTACGACGTCACGCACCGCACCGACGGGGTGTCGGGCCTGGACAGCGCGACGCAGACGCTGTTCGACGTCATGGTCATCGACCGGCGGCTGCCCGGGCTCGACGGCGTCGACGTCGTGCGGGCCCTGCGGCGCGCGCGCATCGCGACGCCGATCCTGCTGCTCACCGCCCTGGGCTCGGTGGCCGACAAGGTCGGCGGCCTGGACGCCGGCGCCAACGACTACCTGACCAAGCCGTTCGAGTTCGACGAGCTGCTGGCCCGCCTGCGCGCGCTGCGCCGCACGTTCGGCGCGGAACCCGGGTCGGTCGCCATCGGCACGTGGGAGTACTACCCGGAGACCCGGTTCCTCTACTCCCCCTACGACGCGCCCGTCGTGCTCACGCCCAAGGAGAACGACCTGCTGCGCCTGCTGGCCACCGACCCGCGCCGCACCTTCCCGCGCGACGAGATCGCCACCACCGTGTTCGGGCCGGACGGCCAGCGTGGGGCCGTCGACGCGTACGTGCACTACGTGCGCCGCAAGACGGAGCCGGGCATCATCGTCACCGTGCGCGGCCAGGGCTACCGGCTGGGGAGCCTGTGATGCCGGGCCGCCTCGCGCACGAGGAGGTCGTGGACAGCGACGCCCAGGCCGTCCGGCGCGCCGCCCGGACCGTCACCTGGCAGATCTCGGCCGCCGCGACCCTGCTGGTGCTCGCGATCATCGCCGTCGCCGTGCTGGTGATCATCGCCCAGTCGCGCCCCAGCGAGCTGCTGGAGCCCACCAGCCCCGGCCAGCAGCGGATCTACGCCGACTCGCACGAGCTGATCGTCGCGCTCGTCGTCATCGGGGCCGGGGCCGTCGTGGTCGCCGCGGCGATCAGCTGGCTCGTGGCGCGGCGGGCCGTGCGGCCCCTCGGGGAGGCCCTGCGCATCCAGCGCACGTTCGTCGCCGACGCGAGCCACGAGCTGCGCACCCCCCTGGCCGCCCTCGACGCCCGCATCCAGCTGCTGCAGCGCCGCGCGACGCCGGGCAGCCCGCTCTCCGACGGCCTGCGCGAGCTGCGCACCGACTCCCGCGTGCTCATCGGCCTGGTCAACGACCTGCTCCTGGCAGCAGAGGTCGCGCCGCCCGACCCCACCGCACCCACCGACGCCGTCTTCGCCGCCGGCGCGGCGATCGACGCGATGCGCGTGCTCGCGGCCGCCCGCGGGATCACCATCGGGTTCGACCACAGCCCCACGGTCACGGTGCTCATGCCCGACGTCGGCGTCCGCCGATGCGTCACCGCCCTGGTCGACAACGCCGTCAACCACTCGCCCGACGGCGCCGACGTGCTGGTACGGCTCACCGTCGAGGGCAAGACCGCGAGGCTCGCCGTCATCGACCACGCCGGCGGCATCCGCGGGGTCGAGCCGGAACGCATCTTTGACCGGTTCGCCCACGCCGAGCCACCCGCCTCCCGACCCGGGCAGCGGTCCGGGTTCGGCATCGGCCTGGCACTGGTGCGCGACCTCGCCGTCCGCAACGGAGGCACCGTCGCCGTCGCCGAGACGTCCGAGCACGGCACCACCATCGTCGTGACCCTCCCCACCGCCTGACCCGGAGCACGGGCGACGTAGCATCCGAGGCATGGCCATCAAGCTGGAGAACGTCGGCATCGCCGTGCGCGACCTCGAGGCGACGATCGCCTTCTTCACCGACCTCGGCCTCACGGTCGTCGGCCGCGACGTCGTCCGCGGCGAGTGGACCGACACCGCCGTCGGGCTGGACGGCAACCACGCCAAGATCGCGATGCTCCGGACGCCCGACGGGCAGGGCTTCCTCGAGCTCTTCGAGTACATCCATCCCGACGCGATCGAGACCGAGCCCACCCTCCCGAACGAGATCGGCATGCACCGCGTCCTGTTCTCCGTCGACGACCTCGACGCGGCGCTCGAGGTCGCCGCCCGGCACGGGTGCGTCCCGCTGCGCGGCGTCGCCACCTACCAGGACGTCTACAGGCTCACGTACCTGCGCGGGCCCAGCGGCATCCTCGTGATGCTCGCCGAGGACCTGCGGAAGGGCTGAGGCCGGGTCAGACGCCCGTCTCCGCGGGGACGCGCCCCGCGTCCACGGCCGCGGCGAGGCCGGCGTGGTCCTTCTCGTTCTGGTCGGCGTACGCCTCGGCGAACTCCGTGACGGCGCGCGAGAAGCGGTCGCTCTTGCCCACGTAGGCCGCGATCGCGATCCTGTCCCCGGCGCGCGCGTGGGCGCGAGCGAGTGTCCACCCGCACATCCGGGCGTAGAGGTCCATGCTCGCCGGCGCGATCCCGTCGATCTCGGCCGAGATCTTCCAGTCGCGCAGCTGGCGCAGGTAGTAGTCGTGCTCGAGTCCCTCCGGCCCGATGTCGCGCAGCCAGCCGAGGAACAGGTCGCTGCTCGCCTGCATCAGCCGCTGGCCCGTCACCACTCTCTCGCCCTCCTGCTGCCAGGCCGACGCCGGCTCCCCGCGCGGGCCCGGGACGTGGTCGGCGAGGACGGAACGCTGGGCCTGCTTGGCCTGGAGCACCAGGGTCTCGCCCTCGGCGCTGCCCTGGAAGAGCAGCACCCAGGCGCGCGTGCCGACGCTGCCCACCCCCACCACCTTGTGCGCGATGTCGACCAGCTCGAAGTTGTCGAACAGCCGGCGCCTCTCGGCGGCCAGGGTGTCCCGATAGTCGGCGACGAGCGTCGTCAGGCGCTGGAAGACGAGGTCGCGGTCGAGCTCGGTGATGTCGTCCAGGCGCATCATCAACGGCGGGTCGCTGACGAACCGCCGCTGCCCGTCGTCGACCTCGGTCAGCTTCCCGAGGGCCTGCAGGCTGTCGCGGGTGCGCGCCTTCGCCAGCGCCTTGTCGGCGCCGTCCAGGTCGCCCCGGTGCTCCTTGCGCTTCCGGTGGGACAACGACTCGGTGAACCGGGTGAGGGTCTCGGCGAGGTCGAGCCGCGCGTACCAGACGGCCAGGACGGGCTGGGCGGCGAAGTCGCGCATGGCGGTCCGGTAGGCCTCGACCGCCGTCATGGCCACGCGCCGGCACTGCTTCGCGCCGTACCCGTTGTCACGCCCGGCCACGACCAGGCTGGCCGCCAGCCGCTTGACGTCCCACTCGAACGGCCCGGGATGGGTCTCGTCGAAGTCGTTGATGTCGAACACGAGCGTGCGCTCGGCCGACGCGAACCCGCCGAAGTTCGACAGGTGCGCGTCGCCGCAGAGCTGGGCGTCGAGCCCGCAGACCGGCGTGTCGGCGAGGTCGGCGGCCATCACCAGCGCCGCGCCCCGGTAGAAGGCGAACGGGGACGCCAGCATCCGGCCGTGCCGGATCGGCACCAGCTGCGGCACGCGCGTCGCGGCCTGGCCCAGCAGCAGGCCGACGGGGTCCACGTGGTCGCGCCGCCGGAACTCGGCGTGCGCCTCGAGCGGCGTCGTCGCACGGGCCGCCTTGCCGCGCGACGCGCGCTCGCGGACGGTGAGAGACGTCGATGTCGAGGCCGTCGCGTTCATGTGCTCCGCTCCCATCCCGTTCCGTGCTCGCCTACCAGGAGCCCGGCTTCGCCGTGCTCAGGCCCACCACGTCGGCGAACGAGTGTGGTGGCACCGGATCCAGCCCGTCCGGGGTGTTCAGGTATCCCGGCTGGGCACCCGCCTGACCCGTGTGCCCGTACTGCCAGACGATCTTGTTCCGGGCAGGGTCCAGCACGACCACCCGGTGGTTGTCGTCGTCGTTGAGCAGGATGTCGCCGTTCGGCAGCCCTTCCGCCAGGGACGGGTGGTTCAGCCGGCCGTCGCCGCTGCTCGGGTCCCACCGCCACCTGACCGCACCGGACTGGTCGAACACCACGACCTGCCCCACGTCGGAGTAGTCGGCCGTGACATACAGGCCAGGTCTGTACTGGCTCGAGTCCGACGGGTAGGCGACGGCGGGCGGGTGCGTGGACCACAGCACGTGGCCCGCCCGGTCGATCTCGTCGACCCAGTCGCCGCGGATCTCCGTCACGAGGAAGTGCCCGTCCGGCAGCGGGAACACCCCGTTGGGGCTGCCGTAGTGCGTCGGCGGCTGGTGCCAGCACGCCCCGAGCGTGCCGAGCGTCCACAGCGGGGCCGAAGACGACGGCGAGAGGTCGACGATGCGGCAGTTCTTGATGTCGGGGGCGAGCACCGTCCGGTCGGGCAGCATCATGCCGTCGTCCGGGTTCCACAGCTGGTTCGGACCGGAGCCATGGGTGCCCGGCGTCCCGTACCGCCAGACGATCTTGCGCGTCGTGACGTCGACCTCGGTGATGACGAAGTCGTCCTCCTCCGTCGCGATGACGTCCTTGCCGTCGGGCGTGACGAAGACGTCGTCGGGAATCACGAACGTCTGGCCGGGGGCCAGGTCACCGGGCTGCGGCCACTGCCAGAGCACCTGCCCCCGGGGGCTCACGACGACGAGCCGGTCGTTCTTCTTGTCGGCGATCAGCACGGGCCCGGGCAAAACGCTCGGGTCGGACCCGGCGGCGAGATAGCCGGGAGCGCCCGCCGGGGCGGCGGCCGGCCACGCCGTGGGCGAGGGCTTCGGCGTCAGTGACGCGGGCCTCGTGGGCGTGGGTGCGGCAGAGGTGGGCGACGGCGCCGCGGCCGCCGACGTCGGACGTGACGGACCGGGCTGCGCCACGGTGCAGGCGGACACGAGCAGCACGACCGACACCGACGTCGCGACTGCCGCACGAGACCGCACCATGGCGGGAGTGTGCGTCCGCGCCGGTGGGCGCGCCATCGGAGACGGCGCGCCCACCGGCGGAGCGTCAGGTCACGCCGGCACCTTGGTCGCCACGCCCACCTGCTGCCAGGCGTCCGCGACGATGCCCGCGCCGTCGGCCCCGTACAGCCCGTGGGCCTTGGTGACGGTCAGCTGGGCGAAGTCGGCGAAGCTGTTGCTGCTGGGCCGGGTCGGGTCGATCAGCGCCTGGTACCAGACGGGGCCCGCCTTGGCCCACGCGTAGCCGCCGAACCCGACGGCCGCGAGATAGAACGCGCGGTTCGGGATGCCGGAGTTGATGTGGACGCCCCCGTTGTCCTGCGTCGTCTTGACGTAGTGGGCCATGTCCGCCGGCTGCGGGTCCTTGCCCAGCGTCGGGTCGTCGTACGCGGTGCCGGGCGCCTTCATGGAGCGCAGCGCGACGCCCTTGACCCCCGGGGCGAGCAGGCCCGCGCCGATCAGCCAGTCGGCGTCGGCGGCCTTGGTCCTCGGCGAGGCGTGATACTGCTTCACCATCGAGCCGAACACGTCGGACATCGACTCGTTGAGCGCGCCCGCCTGCCCCTGGTAGTCCATGCCGCCGCTGTGCTGCGTGACGCCGTGGGTCAGCTCGTGGCCCATGATGTCGATCGCGATGGTGAAGCGGTTGAACAGCGTGCCGTCGCCGTCGCCGAACACCATCTGCTCGCCGTTCCAGTACGCGTTGTCGTAGTCCTGGTCGAAGTGCACGGTGCCGATCAGAGGCATGCCGGCGCCGTCGACGGAGTTGCGGTCGAACTTGTCGCCGTAGAGCTTCAGGGTCGCCTTGAGCCCGGTCCAGGCCTCGTTGACGGCGACGTCGCTGCTCTTCTTGCCGGTGTTGGTGCGCACGACGGTGCCGGGCAGCGTGGTGCCGTGGTTCGCCGTGTAGATGGCGGTGGTCGCCGTAGCAACGAGCGACTGGACCGGCCGGAACGGCTGGGCCTCGCGGTTCGAGCGCAGCGTGGCGGACAGCTCCAGGGTCCGCCGGGCCCGCTCCTTCTGGTCGGCGGTGCCGTGCTTCTTGATGGCGTCCAGGACGTGCGGCGGGAGGATGCATTCGATCGGGTGGTGGGTGTCAGACGACATCGTGGTCGCCCCCTTCGGGCTCATGACCAGTCTTGGGTGCCCGCGTGCGGGCGAGGCGCTTGACCTCGGCGACGAGCTCGCGGAAGGCGGGGTCGGCGTCGAGCTCGGTGACCTCGACGACGACGGTGCGGCGGTCGGTCACGGTGAGCGTGGAGGTCCGGTAGTCGGCGGCACCGGGCGGTGCGGCCGAGACGCGCGGACGCGTGTCGAGGTGCGCGGCGTCGACGAGCCCGGCGAGGTGCGCGGCGTCGGCGGGCTCAAGGTCGGCGGAGTCCACGGCGACGGTCGCGAGCGCCGGCGGGAGGGGCGCGAACCCGCCCGACTGCGTCAGCGTGACCTTCACCGTGAGTCCCGTCGGAGTGACGAACCTGGTACCCGAACAGATGCCCCGCCCGGGCCGTCTGATACACGCTGCACGGGGCCGTGCGTGCCGCCTTCCGGACACGCCCTCCATCCCGATCTTGTTCGCTCACAGCGAACCGGACCCCACCTCCGGATTAACCGGAGGAAGCCTCGTGTTGTGCCGAGTACGACCGACGAGGAAGGAGCCCCCACGATGAGTGTCTGGACCCCCGAGCTTCCCCTCCCCCGCTGGCTCGCCTTCGCGCAGCCGGCCCTGACCTGGTACCAGGTCCGCCGTGACCTTGCGGACCTGACGGCTGAGCTCGAGCAGGAGCTCGAGACCTCCGCCGCCGACGCCGACCTCCCGTGCGCGGCGTGACCCGCTGACACACTGACCCCTACGCCGCCCGCGGCACGACCGCGAGCGCCGCTCGATCCACCACCCACGCCCAGGCGAGCAACCCGCCCGGCAGCGGGTGCCCCAGCGCCCAGAGCACGACCCCGGCCCCGCCGAACAGCACCGCCTCGATCAGCACCCGCACCACGGGGCTGGGCCTGTGCGCGGCGCGCGGCGACAGCCACATCCCCCACACGACGCCGACGACGATCGGCGCGAGCACCGCTGCCGGCCACCGCAACCCGGGGCCGGCAGCGGCGTACGCGCACCATGCCACCGCGACGAGCAGGGCGATCTCGAGGGCGAAGCGCGTCAGCAGCGCGAGCCCGCGCACGACCGCTCCGGGACCCTCCGCCGTGGGGCCCAGGTCCGGGTCAGGCTGCCCCGTCGCAGTCATGGCGCGACGGTACCGCGTCCCCACCATGTCCGCAGGTCACGGTAGGGTCCGGGCTCATGATGGGTGGACACCACGCCGCGTCCGGAGCGGCAGCCTGGGTCGCGGTCACCGCGACGACGCCGATCGCGTTCGGGTGGTACCCGGTGTCCGACGTCGGCATCATCACCGGCGCCCTCGTGTGCGCCGGCGCGGCGCTGCTCCCGGACGCCGACCACCACTCCGGGACGATCGCGCACTCGCTGCCGCCCGTCTCCGAGGGCGTGACGCGCGCGATCGCGGCGGTGTCCGGCGGGCACCGCGGGGGCACCCACTCGCTGCTGGGCGTCGCGGTGTTCACCGCGTTCGCGTGGGCGGCCGGCCGGGTCTACGTGCACACCCACACGTTCGGGGACGTGCTGATCGGCCCGGGCATCGTGGCGGTGCTGCTGATCTCGTTCGCCCTGCGCGCCCTGCGGCTCACCAAGACCAGCACGGCCTGGTCGTGGCTCGCTTCGCTGGTGCTCGCCGCGCTGGTCGCCGTGTTCGCGCCCGAGGAGTGGTACTGGATGCCGTTCTGCGTGGGCCTCGGCGGGCTGGTGCACCTGCTCGGCGACCTGCTGACCACCAACGGCATCCCGCTGCTCTGGCCGATCCGGTTCCGCTCGCCGCGCTGGGTGCGCAAGCACCGAGCCCTGCCGTTCGACGACGTGTGGCGCGCGGGCGGCAACGTGTCCGTGCCGCTGCTGGGCGACGCCGGGTCGTGGCGGGAGTGGCTCGTGATGACGCCCGTGAGCATCTACGCCGTCGTCGGCGTCGCATGGGCGGCGCTCGACCTGGTGGGCGTCAACGTGCTCGGCGCGTGGGACGCGGCGGCGTCGTTCGCCGGGTCGCTGCTGGGGGCCTGACGGCCTAGGAGGGCCGCACCGGCTTGGTGCGGACCGGGCCCAGAGCCCGCAGCAGCAGCACCGCCGTGATCGAGCCGGCCGTGAGCACGCAGGCCAGCACCACGATCTGGAACCGGCCCGCGTCCAGCGGCGACGCGCCGCCGAAGATCGAGCCGACGAACGCGCCCGGCAAGGTCACCAGTCCCGTGGTGCGCGTCTGGTCGATGGTGGGCACGAGCGCCTCGAAGGCGGCCTCCCGGCGGATCACCGCCGTGGCCGTCAGGGGCGTGGCGCCCAGCGCGAACCAGCCCTCGACCTCGTCCCAGCGGTCGTGCACGCCCAGGAACAGGCGCCGGCCGGCGAGCGTCGCGATCGACATCGAGTTGCCGACGATGATCCCGCCCAGCGCCAGCGCGTACCGCGGCGTGAACGCCAGGGCCCCCGTCACGAACGCGATCCCGACGGCCACCACCACGCCGACCACCATCGCGCCCGACACGACGGCGAGCCGGTGCCACGAGAAGCCCAGCCGCCGCGTCGAGGTCGACGCCGCGACCGTGAACATCACCGCGAGCGCCGCGGCCACCCACCAGCCGTTCGTGAGGACGCCGCGCAGCACCAGGGCGATGACGGCGAGCTGCACGGCGCCGCGCAGCACCGCCCACGGCGGCGCCCACCGGCGCGGGACACGGGCCACGCCGAGCACGGCGACAGTGACCGCCATGAGCGCGACCAGCGCCACGACCAGCGGGAACAGCGACTCCACGGGCCCACCGTACGGCCCGCGCCGTAAAACCGTGGACCGCGGCCCGCGCGGGGTGCAAGCATCGGCGCCGATGAGCCGCGCGAGCCGGCTCCCGCCGAGAGGAGGCAAGGACATGACCGTCGTCGTTCACCCCTGCCTCCCGGCGCTCGCTCGCTGACACGCACCCGGGAGGCAGGGCTGCAGCCCCGCATCGTTCCCTCCCGAGGAGACCACCCATGTCCGTCCTGGACACGTTCGACCTGCCCGCGCCCGGCACCCGCTGGTCCACCTGGACCTCCGTCGCCAAGGGCCAGCGCGGCCCCCAGCCCCACCCCTCCTGGATCGTCACCGCGGCCGCCGCGCTCGACACCGAGCTCGGCGTCCTCAAGACGGGCAAGGAGGCCGACGTCCACCTGATCGAGCGGGCCGTCCCCGCCGATCCCGACCAGTGGTCGCTGCTCGCCGCCAAGCGGTACCGCGGCCACGAGCACCGCCAGTTCACGCGCGACGACTCGTACTCCGAGGGCCGCAAGGTCAAGCGGTCGCGCGACCAGCGCGCGGCCGACGACCGCAAGTCCGAGTACGGGCGTGCCGTGCGGGCGGGCCACTGGGCGGCCGTCGAGTTCGACGCCCTGTGCGCCCTGTACGAGGCGGGCGCGCCCGTCCCCTACCCCGTCCAGATCGACGGCACCGAGATCCTCATGGAGTTCGTCGGCACGCAGTCCGACGACGGTGGCTGGGTCGCCGCGCCGCGCCTGGCCCAGGCGCGCCCGGAGCCCGGCGTGCTCGCCGGGTACTTCGAGCAGCTGCGCGACGCCATGGGCACCATCGCCCGGCTGGGCTGGGCGCACGGGGACCTGTCCCCGTACAACGTGCTGGCCCACGGCGAGCGGCTCGTCATCATCGACGTGCCGCAGGTGGTGGACCTCGCGGCGAGCCCGTTCGCGGTGGAGTTCCTGCACCGCGACTGCGTGAACATGTGCGCCTGGTTCACGGCGCGCGGCCTGGAGGTCGACCCCGACGAGCTGTTCGCAGAGGTGTACGCCCAGGCGTGGTGACCGGCGTGGTGGTCAGCGGAAGTCCCTGCTGCGCGTCGTCACGGGGATGCGCAGCGGGGCCAGGTGCTCGGCCACCAGGTTGGTGGCGCCGTCGGCCTTCTCCACGCGGCCCCGCACCACCATCGCCGAGGCGTTGCGGGCGACGGTGCGGAAACGTTGCCACAGCCCCGGCGAGCAGATGACGTTGAGCAGCCCCGTCTCGTCCTCGACGGACAGGAAGGTCACGCCTCCGGCGGTGCCCGGGCGCTGGCGGTGCGTGATCACGCCGCCGACGGCGATGCGGCGGCCCGCGGGCGTCGTCGTCGCCTCGAGGACGGTGACGACGCCACCCCGGGTCAGGCCCTCGCGCACCAGCTCGACGGGCGAGAGGCCCGGGGTCACCCCGGTGGCCCACGCGTCGGCGACCGCCGTCTCGACGTCGGACATGCCCGGCAGCACCGGGGCCTCGACGCCCACGCTGACGCCCTCGAGCGTGTCCGGGCCCTCCTGGCCCAGCGCCCCGGCGGCCCAGAGTGCCTCGCGGCGGGTCACGCCCAGGCAGTCGGCGGCACCCGCCGTCGCGAGGGCCTCGAGCTGCGGCGTCGTGAGGTCTACCCGACGCACCAGGTCGCGCAGGTCGCGGAACGCCCCGTGGGCATCCCGCTCGGCGACGATCGTCTCGGCCAGGTCCTTGCCGATGCCGCGCACCTCCGCGAGGCCCTGCCGGACGGCGAGCGTGAGGTCCGGCGGCGGGCCGAGCTCCGGCGACGGCGTGCGCGGCAGCGGGATGCGCTCCGGCTCGAGCGCCGCGCCGTCGGGCAGCCGCTCCACGGACGCCAGCGCCGCCGACGCGTTGAGGTCGGGCCGCAGCACCGTCACCCCGTGGCGCCGCGCGTCGCCCACCAGCGACTGCGGGGAGTAGAAGCCCATCGGCTGCGCCGCGAGCAGGCCCGCGTAGAACGCGGCCGGGTGGTGCACCTTGAGCCAGCTCGACGCGTACACGAGGAACGCGAACGAGTACGCGTGCGACTCCGGGAAGCCGAAGTCGGCGAACGCCTTGAGCTTGTCGTAGACCTGCTCCTGGACGTCCCCGGGCACCCCGTTGGCCGTCATGCCCGCCAGCAGCCGCCCGCGCAGCGCCTCCATCTTCTCCAGCGACCGCTTGGAGCCCATGGCGCGGCGCAGCCGGTCCGACTCGGCGGGCGTGAACCCCGCGACGTCGATCGCCATCTGCATGAGCTGCTCCTGGAACAGCGGCACCCCGAGGGTGCGCGCCAGCGACTTCTCCAGCAGCGGGTGCAGGTAGGTGACGGGCTGGCGGCCGTTGCGCCGCTCGATGAAGGGGTGCACGCTGCCGCCCTGGATGGGCCCCGGCCGGATGAGCGCCACCTCGACCACGATGTCGTAGAAGTTCCGCGGCTTGAGGCGCGGCAGCGTCGCCATCTGCGCGCGCGACTCCACCTGGAACACGCCCACGGTGTCCGCGGCGCACAGCAGCTCGTAGACGGCGGGGTCGTCGTCGGGCAGGTGGTGCAGGTGCAGGCGCTCGCCCGTGCGCGCCTCGATGCCCTCGAAGGCGTACCGGATCGCCGTCAGCATGCCCAGGCCCAGCAGGTCGAACTTCACCAGGCCGGCGTCGGCGCAGTCCTCCTTGTCCCACTGGAGCACCGTGCGGCCCTCCATGCGGGCCCACTCGACGGGGCACACCTCGATGACCGGCCGGTCGCACATCACCATGCCGCCCGAGTGGATGCCCAGGTGCCGCGGCAGGCGCAGGAACCGCTCCGCCAGGTCGATGACGTGCTCGGGGATCTCGGCGGTGTCGGCGGCCGACGGCGGCGTGTACGCGGGCACGACGTCGTGCGTGTCGTCCGCCCGCCACAGGGCCTCGCGCGGCACGCCCTCCTCGCGCGCGAGCGGGTCCACCACGTGCCCCAGGCTGGGCGACCACTCGCGCGGGTGCCACATCGCGGCGACCTTGGCGTCCTTGAGCGCGGTCTTGCTCTCGACCGGATCCGTCCCGTGAGTCTTCGGCTTGTCCCGCAGCGAGCCCCAGCGCTCGATCGACTTGGACCACGCGTCCTGCTGCCCGACGTCGTACCCCAGCGCCCGCGCGGCGTCGCGCACGGCGGAGCGCGGCCGGTAAGAGATGACGTTGGCGACCTGCGCGGCGTGCGTGCGCCCGAACTTGGCGTAGACGTGCTGGATCACCTCCTCGCGGCGCACCGACTCGATGTCGACGTCGATGTCGGGCGGGCCGTCGCGCTCGGGGGCGAGGAAACGCTCGAACAGCAGGCCGTGCTTGACGGCGTCGACGGCCGTGATGCCGAGCGCATAGCAGACCGCGGAGTTGGCCGCGCTGCCCCGGCCCTGCGCGAGGATCCCCTGGACGCGGCAGAACTCGACCAGGTCGTAGACCACCAGGAAGTAGCCCGGGAAGTGGAGCTGCTCGATGATCGCGAGCTCGTGGTCGAGCTGCGCCCACGCGCCCCGGACCCGCTCGGACTCGCGCGGCCCGTACCGTTCGACGGCGCCGCGGCGCACCAGCTCGCGCAGCCACGACGCCTCGTCGTGGCCGTCGGGCACCGGGTACGGCGGCAGGTCGGGGGCCACGAGGCTGAGCGGGAACGCGCACTCGGCGGCGAGGTCGGCCGCCGTCGGCACGGACTGCGGGTGGCGATGGTGCAGCCGGGCCATCTCCGCCGGCGAGCGCAGGTGGGCCGTGGGCGCGCCGGGCAGCCAGCCGTCCATCGCCTCCAGCGAGCTCGTGGCGCGCACGGCCGCGAGCGCCTGGGCCAGGTGGGCGTCGCGCGGGCGCGCGTAGTGCGCGTTGGTGGTGGCCACGAGCGGCAGGCGGGCGTCGCGGGCGAGCGCGGCGAGCGCGGCGTGGAGGTCGGCGTCGCGGGGGTCGCCCGTGGCGGTGATCTCGACGGCCACGTTGTCGCGGCCGAACAGCGCGGTGAGGCGGTCGAGCTCGCGGCGGGCCGCGGCCGGGCCGTGCGCGGCGAGCGCCCGGCGCACGGCCCCCTTGCGGCAGCCCGTGAGCACCAGCCACTCGCCGCCGGCCTGCTCCCCCAGCCGCTCCAGGTGGTAGGTGGCGCGCCCCTTGACGCCCGCCTCGAGGTGCCCGGTCGCGAGGGCGCTCGACAGGCGCGCGTACCCGTCGGCGCCGCGCGCGAGCACCAGCAGATGGTCGGCGCGCGGGTCGGGCACGCCGGTGACGTCGTCGAGCACGGGGCGCGCGCCGTGCACCCCGGCGGGCACGGGCAGGTGCAGCTCGGCGCCGAACACCGCGGGCAGCGCGGCGGCGGCGGCCGCCTGGGAGTGCCGCACGATGCCGTACAGCCCGTCGTGGTCGGTGATCGCGAGCCCGCTCAGCCCCAGGCGCGACGCCTCGGCGGCGAGCTCCTCGGGGTGCGAGGCGCCGTCCAGGAAGCTGAACGACGAGTGCGCGTGCAGCTCGGCGTACCGGGGCTCAGTCATAGACCGCCTCCACGTGCCAGACGCCCGCGTCCTGCGCGAGCAGCAGCCCGCGTCCGTCGTCGAGCACCACCTGCAGCAGCACGCGGCGCTGCCCGCCGCCCGGCTCCCACCACCGCTCGTCCAGCGGCCACGGCCCGGCCCACCCCACGACGGCGGACCGGGTGGCCGAGCCCGTCCCGGACGGCTCGACCTCGGCGGGTTCCGTGGGCATCTGCAGGCGGGTGTCGACGACGACGTCGGCGCCATCCGCCGTGAGGAGCCGGACGCGCTCGCGCTCGGCCAGGACCGTCGCGGGCGCGGGCGAGGGCAGCGCCCCCGGCCACGGCAGAGTCGCGTCGCGCGCCGGGGCGGCCTGCTCGCCGAACGGGACCAGGTGGACGCGGTCGCGCGGGTCGCGGCCGCCCTGGACCTCCACGGTGAGCACCGCGTCGCCGCCCAGCAGGCCCTGCACGCGGCCCAGCGCGCGGCGGGCGCGCACGTCGCCACCCGCGTCCGCCCCCCACAGGCTGGGCTGGTGCGTGCCGGCGGGCGCCACCTCCTCCGCCGCGAGCGCCAGGTGCACGATCGGCGCGGGCGCCGCGTCGCCGTCGCGCCCGCGGCGCGCCGACGCCGACGTCAGCCAGCCCTCGAGCTGCCAGCGCACCCGGTCGGTGATGCGGGCGGCGCTCAGCCCGCCCGTCGCGGCGTCGTCCGTGCGCCAGACGCGCTCGAGCTCGGCCTCCTCGGTGCGCGCGGTGATGCGCAGGCGCCCGCACGCGAGCCCGCGGCGGGACAGCAGCTCGTGCAGCGCCTCGGCCAGGCGGCGGGCGGCGAACGTCGCGACGTCGACGCGCAGCGCCGGCGGGTCCAGGTCCTCCGCGACGGCGAGGTCCTCCTCGGGGCGGCGCCGGGCGGGCGGGCGCATGTCCTCCCCGCGGGCGAGCCGCTGCGCCCACGCCCCGAGGTCGCCGAACCGCCCGCTCACGCTCGCTGGCGGCAGCCCCGCCAGGTCGCCCAGCGTGCGCACGCCCAGCCGCCACCACAGGTCGACGGCGGCGCGCACCGCCGCGACGACGCCCGGGTCGGTCACCGCGTGCAGCAGGTCGGCGGTGGGGCGCTGCGCGAGGAACGCGGCCGACCCCCCGGGAGGCACGACGGCGTCCGCGCGCGCCGCGAGCACCGCGCCCAGCAGACCGTCGGCCAGCCCCACCTGCGGCTCGAACCCTGCCGCTGCCACGGCCTCGACCAGGGCCCGCGCCAGCTCCCCCTCGGTGCCGTGGTAGCGCGCCGCGCCGTCGGAGGGCAGCAGCAGCAGGCCCGGCCGCGCCACCTCCACCCCCGCGACCACGGTCTCGGCCGCCACCGCGACCGGCTCGAACTCACGGGCGTCGCGCGCGTCGTCGGCGGTCAGCAGCACCAGCTCGGGGCAGCGTTCCTGCGCGGCGCGGCGCCGCATGCCGCGACGCACCCCGGCCGAGCGCGCGACGGCCGACGCCGCGACCACCCCCTGGTGGGTGAGCACCGCGGCGGGCACGTGCGCGTCGACGCCGGCGACGCCCATCGCCGCGACGACGGGCCAGTCGGGCACCCACAGGACGGCGGTGCGCGTCATGCGACGACCCGCAGCGCGGGGGCCGGGGCCTCCCCGGCGGCCGAGCGGTCCCCGGCGGTCGAGCCTGTCGAGACCACCTCGTCCCCGGGGACGGCCGGCGCCACCGGCACCTCCACCTCGAGCTCCACGGGCCGGGCCGCCGCGCCGCGCCCCGTGCGCAGCACGCTCAGCGTGCGCCGCCGCAGCCAGCCCGCCCCTTGGTCCACGCCCCACCACGTGCCGCCGCGGGCGTCCAGGGTCACGTGCGCGCCCGGCCAGCGCACGGTCGAGACGAGCACCGCCCCCCGCTCGCGGGCGCGCGCGGCGAGGCGGCGCCGGTCGGCGTCGAGCAGCGTGGTGCCCGGGCCCACGACGACGACGTCGATGCCGTCGAGCAGCGCGGCGACCACGGTGGGGGCGTCCGCCCCCGGGTCAGGGACCAGGCCGACGCGCTCGAGCGCCATGCCGGCGTCGGCGGCGGCGAGCATCCCGACCGCAGGCGCCCCGACGAACGCGACCCACGCGCCCTCGTGGGAGGCGGTGGCGAGCAGCCCGAGCAGCAGCGACGTCGACCCCTGGACCGCGAGCGTGCCCCCCACCGGCAGCACGCCGCCGTGCAGCAGCGCGGCGAGGTCGGGGTGGACGCGGACGCGGCCGGCGTCGAGGTGGGTGGTGCGGCGGGAGGACTCGACCGGCGGAGAGGGCTCGACCACCGGGAGCGCCGCCGCGGGCGGCCGACGCACCCCGGTGCGCTGCTCCGCGGCCGCGAGCGCCGCCAGGGCGTACGCCATCCGCCCTGCGCCGCCCGCGGTCCCCACGGAGGGGGCACGCTCGTCGGTGACGACGACGGTCATGGGGATCCCCCTTCCCCGCGGGCGGCGCTGGTGAACACTGCGCCCGAACCCCTGTTCGAACACTTGTTCTAGTGAACGCCCTGCCGCGCGCGGCTGTCAACCAGGGTGGCGTGGGCCCGTCGGCCGGAGCACGATGCACTCATGAGCCTCGATCGCCCCTATCCCCCTGACCCGTACTCGCTGCTGCCGCAGGTGCCGTCGTTCACCCTGACCAGCCCGGACGTCGTCGACGGGCAGCGGCTGGACGCCCGGTTCAGCGTCGACGGCGCGGGCGAGTCGCCCGCCCTGGAGTGGTCGGGCGCGCCGGAGGGCACCGCCTCGTTCGTGGTCAACGTGTACGACCCGGACGCGCCGACGCCGTCGGGCTACTGGCACTGGAACGTGGTGGACGTGCCCGCGACGACGACGTCGCTGCCGCGCGGCGCGGGCGCCGTGGGCGGGGCGTCGCTGCCCGCCGGCGCCTACCACGTGCGCTCGGACGGCGGCGAGGACGGGTACGAGGGCTCCGGCCCGCCCGCCGGCGACCACGAGCACCGGTACTTCATCGCGGTGCACGCCGTCGACGTGCCGCAGCTGGGCGTCGGGCCGGGCGCGTCGAACGCCGTCGTCGCCTTCAACCTGGCTTTCCACACGCTGGGACGCGCCGTGATCGTGGGGACCTACCAGCGCTGACCCGTCAGAGCACCCCGACCAGCACGATCACCAGGGCCGGCATGAGGATGAAGAAGCCGAGCAGGTAGACGGCGATCACCCACTTGCGGTCCGTGGCGACGCGCGCGAGCCACTCGGAGCACCACAGCGGCACCGGCCGCAGCAGCGGGAACACGTACACCACCACGAGCGAGCCGATGTTGTAGAGCAGGTGCACGAGCGCCGCCTGCAGGCCGATCCGGGCGTCCGCGCCGACGATCGCGAACGCCGCGAACACGGTGGTGAACGTGGTGCCCAGGTTGGCGCCGACGGTGATCGGGTAGAGCTGCTTGGTGCTCAGCAGCCCCGCTCCTGCGAACGGCACCAGCACGGACGTGGTGATGGTCGAGGACTGGGTCACGACCGTCACCCCGAGGCCGGTCACCAGCGCGGCGGCGGGGTTGCGCCCTGCGGCGCGCGTCAGCATGTCGCGGGCGCGCCCCACCATGAGCAGCTTGAGGAGCTTGCTGAGGTACTTGACCGCGACGAAGATCAGCCCGGCGCCCACCACGATGAGCACCAGCGGGCCGACGGCGCCGTCGAGCGGCGACGTCGCGCCGGCCGCGGCGTTGACCACCGGCCGGGTGAGGGTGCGCATGATGTTGAACTCGGCCGGGTCGGGCAGCCACGCGGTGCCGTACAGCGCGTCCGTCAGGGCCCCGCTGGCACGTTGCAGCGGCTGCCAGGCCAGCTCGATGGGGAAGAAGACCAGCAGCGCCAGCCAGTTGTAGAAGTCGTGGATCGACGACGCCTCGAGCGCTCGGCGGTACTCGACGCGGTTGCGGATGTAGCCCAGCGCGATGAGCGTCGTGGTCACCGTGGTGCCGACGTTCGCGCCGAACAGGATGGGGACCGCGCTGGTCAGGGGCAGTGCGCCCGCGCCCACGGCGGTCACGGTGATCGCCGTCGTCGTGGTCGACGACTGGATCAGCACCGTGGCGAGCACGCCCACCATGAGCCCGACCCACGGGTTCTGGGCGAAGTCGAACAGGCCGTGCGCGGCGTCGCCGCTCAGACCCGAGAAGCCGCGGCTGATGATGCTCACGGCACAGATGAGCAGGTAGATGAGGCCGACGACGCCGCCCCATCCGAGGCCCCTGCCCCACGGCGGGACGGCGCTGGTGCCGATCCGCACGGTCTCCGACGCGTGCGAGGCGACCGCTGGCGGCCCGTCCGTCGGCGGCGTCACCCCGGTGGCGTCGCCACGAACGGAGCTCTCTGTCGGTGCGGCTACCGCCGTCCCCTGAACCATGCGCCGCACGCTAGGGGCCGAAGGTTACGGCGAGAGGTTCAGCGGCGGTTCTTCCTTCGTCCTCTGTCCGCAAAAGTACGTACCAACATCAGCCCTCGGCCTTGCCACGCCTCCAGTAGCCCATGAACGCGACAGCCTTGCGGTCGAGGCCGCGGTCGGCGACCAGGAAGCGGCGCAGCCCCTTGATCACGCCCGCCTCGCCCGCCAGCCAGGCGTAGAGGTGGGCGTCGCGGGCGAGGGCGCGGCCGTCGTCGTCGATCGGCACCTCCCACAGCAGGTCCCGGTCGACGTCGACGTCCTCCAGCGCGGAGCCCGCCGACCGGGGCACCGCGACCCTGCTCAGCAGCCGGTCGGTGGCGGCCTGGGCCGCCGGCGTCAGCAGGTCGCCGTGGGCGAGCCCGTCGCGGCCCAGCCACTGCACGCGCACCCCGGCGGGCGCCTTGAGGGTCCAGCGGTCCTCGCGGTGGGGCACCTCGAGCAGCACCTCGCCGACGACGTCGTCCGGCAGCGACTCGCAGATCGCCGCGATCGCGGGCACGGCCGTCTCGTCGCCCGCGAGCAGCACGGCGCGCGTGCCGTCCGGCGGCGCGAACCCGAGGCCGCCGTGCGGGCCGTCGTAGCGGGCGTCGGGGCCGAGGATCACCAGCGGCGTTCCGGGCCGGGCCCCGTTGGCCCAGCGCGTGGCCGGGCCGGTGTCGCCGTGGAGCACGACGTCGACGTCGACCTCGTTCATCGACTGCCGCACCGTGCGGACCGTGTAGGTGCGCAGCGGGTTGCGGCGCTCCTCCGGCAGCTCGCGCCATGCCGTGTACCAGTCGGGGTTCTGCCGGTCGAGGTACTCCCAGCCGCCGCACGGGGCGGGCAGCAGGAACTTCACGCGCTGGTCGCGGCCGTTGTCGGCGAGCTGGTGCAGGTCCGGGCCGGTGAACGTGATCCGCACGAACGAGGGGCACAGCCGTACCACGCGGGAGACCACGACGTCGAACATCCGCCACGGGTGCACCTGCTCGATGGCGGCGGGTGCGTCGAGGGCCTGGGTCACGCAGGCAAGCCTAACCTCACTCCGCGAGAGGTCGGGACCGCAGCCCTGCGAGCACCACGTCGAGGAAGAAGTCGCGGCCCTCCCCGCCGCCCACGCGGACGGCGTACTCGACCCCGCAGACGAGGTGCCGCAGCGCGTCCATCGTCAGGTCGTCGCGGACGACGCCGGCGCGCCGGGCGGCGTCGACCACCGCGGCCGTCACCTCGCCGAGCTCCCGCTTGAGGGCCTGGACCTCGGCGGACGCGTCCTCAGACGCCAGCAGCACCGCCTGCAGGCTGCCGTCGGAGAGCTGCAGCGCGAGGCCCTCGCGCACCAGCAGCTCCAGCGCCGCGGCAGGGTCAGGCTCGGCGGCCGCGCGGCGGGCCAGGTCACGGTAGCGCTCGAGGTCGCCTGTCGCGAGCGCCTCGGTGAGGGCGTGCACGGTCGGGAAGTGGCGGTACACGGTCCCCACGCCCACCCCCGCCCGGCGTGCGACCTCGTTGAGGCGCAGCTCGCCGGGCTCGTTCCGGGCGGCGTCGAGGATGCGTTCGCGGCTGCGGACGGCGTCGGATCGGGGGCTCATGCTCCCCAAGGTACCGGATAGTCGATCCGTTTCCTGTGCTACGGTTCAAGCGGATCAACTATCCACTTTGCTCTCACCCCCTCGGAGCCCGTCATGACCTGGAACCCCGCCCACGTGCCCGACCAGTCCGGCCGCACCCACGTCGTCACCGGGTCGACCGCGGGCATCGGCTACTTCGCCGCCGAACAGCTCGCCGGCGCCGGCGCCCACGTGGTGCTGGCCGGCCGCTCCCCCGCCAGGCTCGGCGCGGCGCGCGACTCGATCCGTGAGCAGGTGCCCGGCGCCGCGGTGTCCACCGTGGTGCTCGACCTGGCGTCGCTGGCCTCGGTCCGCCACGCGGCCGAGGAGCTCGGGGACCTCGACGCGCTCGACGGCGTCTTCCTCAACGGCGGGGCGATGCGCGGGCCGGGCGACACCACCGCCGACGGGCTGCCGGTGCTGCTGGGCACCCACGTCGTGGCGAACGTCGCCCTCACAGGCCTGCTGCTGCCGGCGCTCGCCGCGACCGGTCGTGCTACGGGGCGGCCGGCGCGTGTCGTGCACGCTTCGTCGGGTTTCGTGCGCCGGTTCCGCACCGACGTCGACGACGTCACCACCCCGCAGCGCGGGTTCGTCCGCGCGTACACGCACGCCAAGACGGTGACCGAGCTCTACGCGTTCGAGCTCGACCGGCGCCTGCGCGCCGACGGGGTCGCCGCCGCGTCGATCCTCAGCCACCCGGGCGTCGGCGTCGACGCCAAGACCCCCGCGCGCCACGGCGTCTACGACCCCCGCACGCAGCGCCGCCGCAACCCCTTCAGCCCGTGGGCCCAGGGCAAGGACGCCGCGGCCTGGCCCGCCGTGCGGGCCCTGACCGACCCGGAGGCCACCGGCGGCGACTTCTTCGGCCCCGCCGAGGGCCGGCGCGGCCTGCCCGTGCGCGTCCCGGTGAACCCGCACACCGCCGCGCCCGACGGCGACCGCGCCGCTCGCGTGTGGGCGCAGCTCGAGGCGCTGTCGGGGGTGCCCGCGCTGCGCTAGCTCTCCACCCTTGTCGCCCAGAACGCGACGGCCGACGCCGCCGCCACGTTGAGCGAGTCCACGCCCCCGGCCATGGGGATCTTCACCACGACGTCGCACGCCGCGACCGCCGCGTCCGTCATGCCGTGCCCCTCCGTGCCGAGCACCAGGGCGAGGCGCTCGGGCGGGTCGGCGACCAGGTCGTCCAGGGAGACGGCGTCGTCGGTGAGGGCCAGCGCGGCGACCGTGAACCCCGACTCCTGGAGCTCGCGCAGGCCGCCCGGCCACGTCTCCAACCGTGTCCACGGCACCTGGAACACGGTGCCCATGGACACGCGGACCGAGCGGCGGTAGAGCGGGTCGGCGCAGCGCGGGGTGACCAGCACGGCGTCGACTCCCAGGGCGGCGGCGCTCCGGAACGCGGCGCCCACGTTCGTGTGGTCGACGATGTCCTCGAGCACCGCCACGCGGCGGGCGCCCGCTCCCCCGCGCGCCCCCGCGACCAGGTCGTGCACCGGCAGCAGCGCGGGCCGGTGCATCGCCGCGAGCGCCCCGCGGTGCAGGTGGAACCCGGTGATCTGCTCGAGCACCGCCCCGGTCCCCACGAACACGGGCACGCCGGGCCACTCGGCGACGACGTCGGCCATGGACTCGAGCCACTTGTCGGCCATGAGGAACGACCGCGGCCGGTGCCCGGCGGCGAGCGCCCGGCGGATCACGGTGCTCGACTCGGCCATGTAGAGCCCCTCGGCGGGCTCGCGCCGGGACCGCAGCGCGACGTCCTTGAGGTCGGTGTAGTCGACGAGGCGAGGGTCGGTGGGATCGTCGATGCGAACGAGGTCAGGGCTGGTCACGGCCCCCATTCTCCCGCCCGCCGCGCCGCGCTCGGGCCGCCCGCTGAGCGTTGTGGGTCCCTGAGACTCCGGTGATCGGGGCCGATAACCGGAGTCTCAGGGACCCACAACGCTGTCGCGCCTCATGCCAGCGTCAGCTCCGTCGTCGTGCCGTCCGGGGACGTCACCGCGTACGTGCCCTTGAAGCCCTCGACCGTCACCTGGCCCGTCGCGTCCGTGCGGACGGTGGTCGGCTTGACCCACCACTCGTCCTTGACCAGCCCGAGGAACCGGTCGTAGGCCGGCTTGGCCGACCCGTCGCGGCGCAGCAGGCCGCCTGGTGCGTTGAGCCACATGCCGCGGTCGCCCAGGCCCCAGTAGGTGAACGCCTCGACCAGCGGGTGCGCCACCAGGGTGCGGACGAACTCCTCGAGCTCGTCGGCCTGGCGGGCCTCGCCCTCCGGCGTCGACGGCCACTGCTCCGCCGTGACCTGCCAGTCGTTGAGGTCGACGATGTGCTTGGGCATGACCTCGCCCGACATGAGCGTCGTCTCGGTGAAGTGGATCGGCAGGTTGTAGCGGCCGAACCGGTCCAGGATGCGCTGCGTCTTCTCCAGACCCCAGTACCCCTGGTGCTGGTGGGACTGCAGGCCCAGCACGTCGATGCTGATGCCCGCCTCGAGCACGGCCTCGATGAGGCACTCGTAGGCGGTCGACATGTCGAAGTCGTTGAGCAGCAGCTTCACGTTCGGGTTCGTCGCGCGCGCCTCCTCCATCGCGAGGCGGATCATCTCGACGCGGCCCTTGATGCGGGCGAGCGGCGTGATGCCGTTCTCCTCCGCCTCGAACACGGGCATGATGACGACCTCGTTGATGGCGTCCCACGTGTCGACGACGCCGGCGAACGCGTTGACGTCGCGGCGGATGCGCTCGCGCTGCAGGCGCTCGACCTCGGCCGGCGTGTACTTGAGGAGCCACTGGGGCTGGACGGTGTGCCACACCAGCGGGTGGCCCTTGAGGGACACGCCGCGCTCCTTGAACCAGAGGGCGGCGCGCATGAACTCCTCGGTGCGCGGCTGGCCCTCCTGCGGCTCGAAGCGGCCCCAGTAGAACGGCAGCGTCGCCGAGTTGTGCAGCGCCAGCCACTTCTCGGCGAAGGCGGCGTCGTACTCGCGGTCGCCGCGCTCGCCCGGACGGCCGACGCGCTGCGTCGGCTGGTCGGTGGTGCCGTGCGCGTAGCCGTTGATGTAGTCGATCAGCTCGAAGCCGATGTTGCCGAACTTGAACGCGTGGCCGGTCTGCTCGACGACGACGTCGGCGTGGGCGACGGGCGTGCCGTCCGCGCCGGTCACGGTGACGGTCTGGGACGCGCGGCGGTGGGCCATGCCCGGGTCGAGCGCGTAGTCGGAGGCGGGCGGGGTGAAGAGGGACGTCGTTGTGCTCACGGCGCCAGCATGGCACGCCCGAGCAACCGGGGACGAATCGATTCGACAGTGATGTCGGTCGCGGCGGCGCGCCACGCGCAAGGGCCCCGGCGGGCCCGACCGTCACGGTGCCGGGCGAGCCCGTCGAGGCCCCCGTCTGCTACGCCTCGACCTCGTCCACGACCGGGGCCGCGAACTGCGACTGGTACAGCCGCGCGTACGCGCCGCCGGCCTCGAGCAGCGTCTCGTGGTCGCCCGTCTCGACGATCTGCCCGTGCTCCATGACGACGATGACGTCGGCGTCGCGGATGGTGGACAGACGGTGCGCGATGACGAACGACGTGCGCCCGCTGCGCAGCGCGTTCATCGCCTGCTGCACCAGCACCTCGGTGCGGGTGTCGACCGACGACGTCGCCTCGTCGAGCACGAGGATCTCCGGGTCGGCGAGGAACGCCCGCGCGATGGTGAGCAGCTGCTTCTCGCCCGCCGAGAGCGAGGAGCCCTCGTCGTCGAGCTTGGTCGCGTAGCCGTCCGGGAGGGTGCGGACGAACGGGTCGACGTGCGTGGCGCGCGTGGCGGCGAGGAACTCGTCCTCGCTCACCTCGCGCTTGATGCCGTAGCGCAGGTTCTCCTCGATCGTGCCCTTGAACAGCCACGTGTCCTGCAGCACCATGCCGATGCTGGAGCGCAGCGCGTCCCGGGTGAGCGCACGCGTGTCGACGCCGTCGAGCGTGATGCGGCCCGAGTCCACCTCGTAGAACCGCATGAGCAGGTTGACGAGCGTCGTCTTGCCGGCGCCCGTGGGCCCCACGATGGCGACCGTCTGCCCCTGCTCGGCCACGAGGTCCAGGTGCTCGATGAGCGGCTTGGCCGGGTCGTAGGAGAACGAGACGTCCTCGAACGCGACCCGCCCGTGCACGGCCTCGATCACCTCGGGCCGCTCCGGGTCCTCGATCTGCTCGGGGGCGTCGAGCAGCTCGTAGACCCGCTCCACCGACGCGACGCCGGACTGGAGCAGGTTCATCATCGACGCGACCTGCGTGAGCGGCTGCGTGAACTGGCGCGAGTACTGGATGAACGCCTGCACGTCGCCGAGCGACAGCGACCCCGAGGCCACGCGCAGGCCGCCGACGACGGCGACCACCACGTAGTTGAGGTTCGCCAGGAAGCCCATCGACGGCATGATCGTGCCGCTGATGGCCTGAGCCCGCTGGGACGCCTTGAACAGCGACTCGTTCTCGGCGTCGAACTTCTCGGCCGCCGCCTGCTGCTGCCCGTACACCTTGACCAGCGAGTGGCCGGTGAACATCTCCTCGACGTGCGCGTTGAGGCGGCCCGTGGACGCCCACTGCTTGACGAACTGCGGCTGGCTGCGCTTGGCGATCCGCGTCGTCACGATGACGGAGAGCGGCACGGTCACGAGCGCGACCAGCGCGAGGATCCAGGAGATCCAGAACATCATCACGAGCACGCCGATCACGGTGAGCACCGACGTGATGAGCTGCGCGAGCGTCTGCGTGGTCGTCTGGGCGACGTTGTCGATGTCGTTGGTGACGCGCGACAGGATCTCGCCGCGCTGCTGCTTGTCGACGTAGCTGAGCGGCACGCGGTGCAGCTTGGCCTCGACCTCGTCGCGCAGGCGCCGCATGGTGTTCTGCACGGCGACCGTCATGATGCGCGCCTGCAGCCAGCCGAACAGGAACGCGCCCACGTAGATGGCGAGCACGCCGACGAGGATCTCGCCGAGGCGCGTGAAGTCGATGCCGTGGCCGGCGACGGCGTTCGGCACCGCGGCGAGCATGTCGGCCGCACCGCCCTGGCCCTCCGAGCGCAGAGCCTCGGCGGCCTGGGCCGCGGTGGTGCCGTCGGGCACGTGGTTGGCCGAGAGGAGCTTGCCGACCACGCCCTCGAAGATGACGTTGGTGCCGTGGCCGAGGATCCTCGGCCCCGTCACGGACAGCGCGACGGACGCGATGCCGCACAGCACCAGCAGCACGACGCGGACGCGCTCCGGGCGCATCGACCGCGCGAAGCGCAGCAGCGAACCCTTGAAGTTCAGCGCCTTCTCCCCGGGCATGCCCATGCCCATGGGGCCGCCGCCGCCCGGGCCGAACCCGCGCCGGGGCGGACGCTTGACGGTGGACTGCTGCGTGCTCATGCCGCCTCCTCGAGGGACATCTGGGAGGTGACGATCTCCTGGTACGTCTCGTTGTCTGCCAGCAGCTCGGCGTGCGTGCCGCGGCCGACGATGCGCCCGTGCTCCAGCACGAGGATCTGGTCGGCGTCGCGGATCGTGGCCACGCGCTGGGCCACGATCAGCACCGTCGCGTCCTGCGTGCGCGGCGCGAGCGCGGCCCGCAGGCGCGCGTCCGTGGCGTAGTCCAGGGCCGAGAAGGAGTCGTCGAACAGGTAGATGCGGGGCCGGCGGATCACGGCCCGGGCGATGGCCAGGCGCTGGCGCTGGCCACCGGAGAACGTGGTGCCGCCCTGCGCGACCGGTGCTTCGAGGCCCTCGGGGAGCGCCTCGACGAAGTCGCGCGCCTGCGCCACCTCGAGGGCCTCCCACATCTCCGCCTCGGTGGCGTCGGGCTTGCCGTAGCGCAGGTTCGAGGCGATCGTCCCGCTGAACAGGAAGGCCTTCTGCGGCACCAGGCCCAGCATCGACCCGAGGTCCTGCGTGGCGAGGTCGCGGACGTCGACGCCGTCGATCCGCACCGAGCCGCCGGTCGCGTCGAACAGGCGTGGCACCAGGTTGAGCAGCGTCGTCTTGCCGGCGCCGGTAGAGCCGATGACGGCGGTGACCGTGCCGGGCTCCGCGCGGAACGTGACGTCGTTGAGCACGGGCTCGGCCGCGCCCGGGTAGTGGAACTCGACGCCCTGGAGCTCGAGCAGGCCCTGGGGGCCGTCGCCGTCCGAGAGCGACGTCAGCGAGACCGGGTGCTCCGGCTCGGCGACCGTCGTCGTCGTGCCGAGGACGGCGCCCGCACGGTCCGCAGCGACGGACGCACGCGGCACCATCATGACCATCATCGTCGACATCATCACGGCCATGAGGATCTGCATCAGGTAGCTGAGGAACGCCGTCAGCGACCCGACCTGCATGGTGCCCGCGTCGATCTGCTTGGCGCCGAACCACAGCACCGACACCGACGACAGGTTCATGATCAGCATGACGACCGGGAAGGCGAGCGCCATGAGCTTGCCGGCGCCGAGCTGGGTCCGGTACAGGTCCTCGTTCGCCTGGCCGAACCGCTCGATCTCCCGCTGCTCGCGGACGAACGCGCGCACCACGCGCAGGCCCGAGATCTGCTCGCGCAGCACACCGTTGATGGAGTCGATGCGCCCCTGCATCGCCCGGAAGTACGGGACCATCCGCGAGAGCAGGATGCCCATGACGATGCCGAGCACCGGCACGATCACCAGCAGCAGACCGGACAGCGCGACGTCCTGCCGCAGCGCCATGATGACGCCGCCGACCATCATGATCGGGGCCATCACCATGATGGTGAAGCCCATGAGCAGCACCATCTGGATCTGCTGGACGTCGTTGGTGGTGCGGGTGATCAGCGACGGGGCGCCGAACTTGCCGACCTCGCGCGCGCTGAACGTCTGCACCGTGGTGAACAGGTCGTGACGCAGGTCGCGGCCGAAGGAGGTGGCCGCCTTGGCGCCGAGCACGACCGCGCCGATCGAGCACAGCACCTGCCCGAGGCTCACGCCGAGCATCCAGCCACCGGTGGACCAGATGTAGCCGATGTCCTGCTTGACGACGCCGTTGTCGATGATGTCGGCGTTGAGCGTGGGCAGGTACAGCGAGGCGAGCGTCTGCAGCAGCTGCAGCACCAGCAGCACGAGCACCGCCGGGAGGTATGGCCGCAGGTATCTGCGGCCCAGGGTCACGAGCATCAGGGTTCCTTGCTCTGGGATGCGTAGGTGGTCACGATGCCGTTGACGACGGCATCGGCGAGGACGGAGGCCGGCAACGAGGGAGCCAGCCTTCCGGGGTCCGGGCGACGGTGCACGATGGCGGCCTCGATGAGGGCCGCGGCCACGTCGATGGGGACACGGAGCCGGTCCAGGTCGGGGGCGAGGGCCGCCGTGAGGCCCTCGGAGACGACGGCACGGTGCAGCTCGTGCTGCGTCATGAGGCGGGTGCGCAGCCCGCGGATGCGCTCCTCGTCGGCCGGGGAGCGCGTCGCGCCGTCGGACCGCTCGCGCAGGGAGCGCAGCACGCCGAACCAGCGCGCCGACTGCTCCATGCGGCCCTGACCCTGGTCGATGATCGTGGCGACGCGCTCGACGAGCGGCAGCGACCTGTCGACGGACTCGAGGTCGGCGCGCGTGGCCGCGGGCTCGGAGGCGCGCAGCAGGGCGGTGATCGCCACCTCCGCCACGAGGGCGCTCTTGTCGGAGAACACGCGGAACAGGGTGCCCTCGGCGACGCCGGCGGCCGCGGCGAGCTCGCGCGTGGTCACGTCGGCGCCCTGCGACGCGACGAGCGGCATCACGGAGTCGATGATCGCGGCGCGTCGCTCCTCGGGAGCGAGCGGCGCCGCGCGCCGCCTGGTCTCCACCTGCTGGCTGCTCACCATCGCACCCTAAATGAGTGAGCGCTCACTCCGCAAGCATCTTCGCGGGCCGAAACGGCCCGGAAGACCACCCGCGAGATAGAACGCTAGCCCGCGCTCTAACTCGCGGGGCCGGGCTCTAACTCGCGGGGCTGGGTCCTATCTCGCGGGACGTCGGCCGGGTGGCGGACGGCCCGGGTGTCAGGCCTCCGGGTCCGTGGTCGGCTCGACCGTCGGCTCCGTCGCGGGGGTCGGGGGCAGCGGCGCCGGGGGCTCGCCCGGGTGCTGGCCCGCCTCGTGCGACGGGTCGAACGGCAGGCCGGAGCGGGTGCCCGACGCCGTGGCGTCGGCCGTCGCCGCCTCGGACTGACGCTGCGCCTCGCGCAGCGCCTCGGCCGCGTTGGCGAGCGCAGCGCCGCCCATCTCCTTCATACGTTCCTTGCGCAGCGCCTTGGTCGCGTCGGACTCCTCCTCCTCGGGCCCGCTGACCGGGGCACCCGGCACGCCGGGGATGCCCGAGCCGCCGAAGCCCTTCGAGATCGCGCCCAGGGCAGCCGTGAACTCCGTGGGGACCACCCACAGCTTCGAGGCCGTGCCGTTGGCGACCTGCGGCAGCATCTGCAGGTACTGGTAGGCCAGCAGCTTGGGGTCGGCGTCGCCCGTGTGGATGGCGTCGAACACCTGGAGGATGGCTCGCGCCTCACCCTCGGCGCGGAGCACGCGGGACTGCGCGTCACCCTCGGCGCGGAGGATGGCCGACTGCTTCTCGCCCTCCGCCGTGAGGATCTGCGACTGCTTGACACCCTCGGCGGTGAGGATCGCGGCGCGGCGGTCACGCTCGGCGCGCATCTGCTGCTCCATCGAGCCCTGCACCGAGGCGGGCGGGTCGATCGACTTGAGCTCGACGCGGTTGACGCGCACGCCCCAGCGGCCGGTCGCCTCGTCGAGCACGCCGCGCAGCTGGCCGTTGATCTGGTCACGGCTGGTCAGCGTCTGCTCGAGGTCCATGGAGCCGACCACGTTACGCAGCGTGGTGACCGTGAGCTGCTCGATACCGGTGATGTAGTTCGCGATCTCGTAGACCGCCGACTTGGGGTCGGTGACCTGGAAGTAGATGACGGTGTCGATCGACACGACCAGGTTGTCGGACGTGATCACCGGCTGCGGCGGGAACGACACGACCTGCTCGCGCAGGTCGACGCCGGCGCGCACGCGGTCCACGAAAGGAACGAGCCAGTGCAGGCCCGGCTCGAACGTCTTCTGGTAGCGACCGAGGCGCTCGATGATGAGCGCGGTCGCCTGGGGAACGATCCGGATCGTCCTGAGCAGCGCGGTGATCAGGAAGATCACCACGACGATCAGGACGATGTAGCCGACGATCGTGCCCGGGGAAGCATTGTCCACGTCAGTTCTCCTCGTCACTCCGGGCCCGGTGGCCCGGAAGCTGTTGAGCCGGTGCGCGCGTGCGTCGACCGGCCGTCACGCCACGGTCGGGCTGGGTGTCCCCGTCGACGACCCGGCCCCGCCCTCGGCGGGGACCGGGGCCACGACGGCGGTCGCGCCGTCGATCCGCAGCACCTTGACCTCGAGACCGACCGGCAGGGTGGGTGACCCCGGGTGCCCGTCCTCCTCGAGGCGGGCCGTCCAGACCTCGCCCATCAGCTTGATGCGCCCGCCACCCTCGGTCACGGGTGCCACGACGACGGCGGTGCGGCCGACGTGCGCGGCCGCGTTCGTCTCGGCCAGCGGCCGCCGCTTGCGCAGGTTCTTCAGCAGCCAGGGCCGCAGGGTGCCGACGAGCAGGGCGGCCACGACGCACGCGATCACGACCTGGACCCAGAGGTCGGCGCCGAGCGCCGCCGCGAGCGCGCCGGCGAGCGCGCCTCCGATGAGCATCAGCACGACGACGTCGAGAACCCAGATCTCCACGATCGCCAGCGCGAACGCCACCGCGACCCACCACAGCCAGTCCATCGTGACCCCTTCGACGAGCCGTTCCCACGGCTGGCCAACCACTGCCTTTTACCGGGATTTTACCCGGGGCGGGGGTGCGTGCCTAGAGGACGCACTGACGCACCCCGCGTGTCAGTGCCGCCCGGCGCCCGCCGTCGCGGGCCGCGCGGCACGGGCGAGCCAGCGCCCGCCACCGTGCGCCACCAGCAGGTTCACGCCGAACGCCGCCGACAGGTTCTCGGAGGTGAGCACGTCCTCCAGCTTGCCCGCGGCCTGCACCTTGCCGTGCGGGCCGAGCAGCAGCATGTGCGTGAACCCCGGCGGGATCTCCTCGACGTGGTGCGTCACGAGCACCAGCACCGGGGAGGCCGGGTCGTCCGCGAGCTCGCTCAGCGCGCCCACCAGCTCCTCGCGGCCGCCCAGGTCGAGGCCCGCGCCCGGCTCGTCGAGGATCAGCAGCTCCGGGTCGGTCATGAGCGCGCGGGCGATCTGCACGCGCTTGCGCTCGCCCTCCGACAGCGTGCCGTAGGTGCGCTCCGCCAGGGTGTCGACCTGGAACGCGCGCAGCAGCTGGGCGGCCCGCGCCACGTCGAGGTCCTCGTACTGCTCGTTCCAGCGGCCCGTCACGCCGTAGGCGGCGGTCACGACGACGTCGCGCACCAGCTCGCCGGCCGGGATCTGCTCCGCCAGCGCGGCGGACGCCAGGCCCACGCGCGGCCGCAGCTCGAACACGTCGACCTTGCCGAGGGTCTCGCCGAGGATCTGCGCCGTGCCCGACGTCGGGTGCATGCGCGTCGACGCGATCTGCATGAGGGTCGTCTTGCCGGCGCCGTTGGGGCCGAGCACGATCCAGCGCTCGCCCTCCTCCACCTGCCAGTCCAGCGCGTCGAGGATGGTCGTGGTGCCGCGTCGCACGGTGACGCCTTGCAGGTCGAGAACCCAGCTCATGCGCCTGACCCTATAGGTACGCTGACGCGGTGCTGGTGAACCCCGCGTCCGACCCGGCCGGTCTGCCCCGTTCGGCGGTCCTGGCGCTCTGGTTGCAGGCCGAGACCGTCTCCCCCGGCGTCGTCGTCCGGTGCGTGCAGGGCGACGACGAGCCCCACACCGTCACGGGGCTGCCGGGCTTCGGGCCGGAGGCGGCGAGCCTCAAGGACCTCGTGGCCGCCTGGTCGCGCGGGCCGCGGGAGGTGGTGGCGCTCGCGCCCGCCCCGGGCGACCCGGCGGGCGTCCCGGCGGCGGCGTCCGCGGCCGCGACGGAGGCGGGCGAGTGCCTCGCCGTCGCGACGTCGGCCGGGTCGTGGGTGGTGGTGCCGCGCGTGACGCAGTTCGGCAGCGCGCTGGAACCGGGCCACCTGGTCGCATGGGAGGCGGTCGAGGTGCCGTCGTGGTCGACGGCGGTCGCGGGGGCGCTCGGCTCGCTCGCCGACGCCGAGCGCGAGCTGCGCACCTCCCTCATCACCGCCACGGAGGCGCTCGACCAGCTCGACGTGGCGCGCTGGCGCGACGACGCCGCCGACGCCATCGAGAAGGTGCGCCGCACGTCGACCGACGCCTGGCCGGTGCCGCCCCTGGACGGGCGGCGAGCCCGCGTGCTCCAGCTCGCCACGCGGCTGCTGGCGATCGTCGACCTCGCCACGGACGACGACGGCGGCGCCGTCAACATCTGGCAGGTCGACCAGCGCTCGACGGCGCTGCGCGAGGTGGAGCGCACGGCCCGCCACGCCCTCGCCGCGGCGACGTACGGGCGGTCGCTCAGAGGCTGAGCCTGCCGAGACCACGGACCGGGGTGGTCTCGACAGGCTCGACCGGCGAGGTCGCTCAGCCCGCCAGCACCTGGCGGTAGACCGCCATGGTCCGCTCGGCGATGGCCGACCACGCGAAGTGGTCCTCGGCGCGCTTGCGGCCCGCCGCGCCCATGTCGGCGGCACGCTGCGGGTCGGCGAGCACGCGCAGCATCGCGTCCGAGAGGTCGGAGACGTACTGCTGCGGGTCGAGAGGGGTGCCCGTGCCGTCCTGCACCTGCTCGATCGGCACCAGCACGCCGGTGACGTCGTCGGCCACGACCTCGGGGATGCCGCCCGTCGCGGAGGCGACCACGGGCAGGCCCACGGCCATGGCCTCGAGGTTGACGATGCCCAGCGGCTCGTAGACCGACGGGCACACGAACAGCGTGCTGGCCGCGAGCACGGCGATGAGCTCCGGGCGGGGCAGCATCTCCTCGATCCAGATGACGCCGGCGTCGTCGTGCGGGCCGCCGCCGCGCAGCTCGCGCAGGTTCGCCACCAGCGACTTGACCTCGGCCATGATCTCCGGGGTGTCGGGGGCGCCGGCGCACAGGACCAGCTGGACGTCGTGCGGCAGCGCCTCGGCCGCGCGCAGCAGGTACGGCAGGCCCTTCTGCCGCGTGATGCGGCCGACGAACACGACCGACTGCTTCCGCGGGTCGATGCCCAGCCGCTCGACGGTCGCACGCGCGGCGTCGGCCTCGGGGCCCGTCTCGGCGGGGCGCACCCAGCCGGACAGGTCGATGCCGTTGTGCACCACGTGCACCTTTGCCGGGTCGAGCTCGGGGTAGCTGCGCAGGATGTCGGCGCGCATGCCGCCCGAGACGGCGATGATGCCCGCCGCGCCCAGGTAGGCGGTCTTCTCGGCCCAGGAGGAGATGGCGTAGCCGCCGCCGAGCTGCTCGGCCTTCCACGGGCGCATGGGCTCGAGCGAGTGCGCGGAGATGACGTGCGGGATGCCGTGCAGCAGGCCGCCGAGGTGGCCCGCCATGTTGGCGTACCAGGTGTGGGAGTGGACCAGGTCGGCGCCGGCGACGTCGTTCGCCATCTGCAGGTCGACGCCGAGCGTCGAGAGCGCCGGGTTGGCGGAGCGGAGCGTGTCGGGCACGTCGTAGCCGAAGATCCCCTCGGCCTCGGCCTCGGGGCCGCGGGGCCCGTCGAAGGCGCGGACACGCACGTCCGCGTGGGGCTTCAGCACCGCGGAGAGCTCGGCGACGTGGACTCCCGCACCGCCGTAGACGTGCGGCGGGAACTCGCGGGTGAGCAGGTCGATGCGCGGGCGCGACGAAGCGGCGCCGTGGTTCTCGGTCACACGGCACACCGTAGGCGACACGTCGGACGCCACGCTATGGAAACGTCGCGGCCTGACAGCGCATGAGACCGTCAACGGCCATAGGGTCGGGCCATGGCGTCCAACCCCCGCGTACTCGCAATCGTCCTGGCCGGTGGCGAGGGCAAGAGGCTGATGCCGCTGACGGCGCACCGGGCGAAGCCCGCGGTGCCGTTCGGCGGGATCTATCGCCTCATCGACTTCGCGCTCTCCAACATCATCAACTCCGGCTTCCTGCGCGTCGTCGTGCTGACTCAGTACAAGTCGCACTCGCTCGACAAGCACATCTCCAAGACCTGGCGGATGTCACCGCTGCTCGGCAACTACGTGTCGTCGGTGCCTGCCCAGCAGCGCGTCGGCAAGCACTGGTACCTCGGCAGCGCGGACGCCATCTACCAGTGCCTCAACATCATCGAGGACGACCGTCCGGACATCGTCGTCGTCGTCGGCGCCGACCACGTGTACCGCATGGACTTCTCGCAGATGGTCGCCGCGCACATCGAGTCCGGTGCCCGGGCCACCGTCGCGGCGATCCGCCAGCCGATCGCGCTCGCGAACGAGTTCGGCGTCATCGACGTCGACCCCAGCGACACGACGCGCATCCGCGAGTTCCTGGAGAAGCCGACCAACCCCGTCGGCCTGCCGGACTCGCCGCAGGAGGTCCTGGCCTCCATGGGCAACTACGTGTTCGACGCCGACGCGCTCGTCGAGGCCGTCACGCGTGACGCCGCCGACCCGACGTCGCGCCACGACATGGGCGGCGACATCATCCCGGCGTTCGTCGAGCAGGGCACCGCGGGCGTGTACGACTTCATCCGCAACGACGTGCCGGGCAGCACGGACCGCGACCGCGACTACTGGCGCGACGTGGGCACCATGGACGCCTACTTCGAGGCGAACAAGGACCTCATCGCGGTGCAGCCCGTGTTCAACCTGTACAACGACGAGTGGCCCCTGTTCACCGGCTACATCGGCCTGCCGCCGGCCAAGTTCGTGCACGCCGGCCCGGGTCGACTGGGCCACGCGGCCGACTCGATCGTCTCGCCCGGCGTGCTCGTCTCGGGCGCGACCGTCGCGGGGTCGATCCTGTCCCCCGGCGTGTACCTGCACTCGTGGGCGACGGTCACCAACGCGGTGCTCATGGACGACGTCCAGGTGCACCGCCACGCGCAGGTCCACCGCGCCGTCATCGACAAGAACGTCGTCGTGGGCGAGCGCGCGCGGATCGGCGTGGACCACGAGGAGGACCGCGCGCGCGGCTTCACCGTGACCGAGTCGGGCATCACGGTCGTGCCAAAGGGCACAATCGTCACGTGACCCACGCTCTCCCCCGACGCCTTGTCGTCACCGACGTCGACTCCACGTTCATCCAGCAGGAGGTGATCGAGCTCATCGCCGAGCACGCCGGCACGCGCGACCTGGTCGCGGCCGTGACCGAGCGGGCCATGCGCGGCGAGCTCGACTTCGCCGAGTCCCTGCGCGAGCGGGTGGCCACCCTGGCGGGGGTGCCGGCGTCGGCGCTCGACGCGGTGCGCGAGGCCGTGGAGCTGTCGCCGGGCGCAGCCGCGCTGGTGGCCGAGTGCCATCGGCGCGGCTGGGCCTTCGGGCTCGTCTCGGGCGGGTTCGAGGAGATCGTGGGGCCGATCGCGGAGTCGCTCGGCATCACGCACGTGCGGGCCAACCGCCTGGAGATCGTCGACGGCGTGCTCACGGGCCGCACGGTCGGCACGGTGGTGGACCGCACGGTCAAGGCCCAGACGCTGCGCGCGTGGGCGGCCGAGGAGGGCGTGGACCTGGCCGACACGGTGGCCGTCGGCGACGGCGCCAACGACCTGGACATGCTCGCGACGGCGGGCATCGGCGTCGCCTACCGGGCCAAGCCCGTGGTGCGCGACCAGGCCGACCACGCGATCGAGAACGCCCTGACCGAGGTGCTGGACCTGCTGGACGCCCCGCTCCCCCAGCCCCGCTGAGCGCTCAGCACCCAACGTTGTGGGTCCCTGGGACTCCGGTTATCAGGCCTGATGACCGGAGTCCCAGGGACCCACAACGTCTTTTGTCTGCGAGGGCACGCGGCTACTTCGGGCGGGCCACCGTGAGCAGGCGGGCCATTGAGCGGCCCCAGGCAGGCCAGTCGTCGTCGGACTCCAGGATCGAGTACGACGCCGTCGGCACGCCCACGCGCACCTGCGCGAGCGCCGACTCGTCCGACCCCGGTCCCGCGAGGTGCGCGGCCGTGGCCGCCATCGTGGGCTCGTGCCCGACCACCAGCACCGTGGACGCGCCGTCGCCGACGGCCCGCACGAGCGCCAGGACGTCGGCCACCGACGCCTCGTACAGCTCCTCGTGCAGCTGGAGCTCCGTGACGGCCGGCTTGAGGCCCGCCGCCAGGAGCTCCCACGTCTGCCGGGTGCGCAGCGCCGTCGAGACGAGCGCCAGGTCGGGGACGAGGCCGGCCGACGCGAACGCCTTGCCGACCCCGCCCGCCTGCTTGCGACCGTTGGTCGCGAGGGGACGCAGCACGTCCGGGAGCTTGTCCCGGCCAGGCTCAGCCTTCGCGTGACGCAGGAGCACGAGCCTGCGGGTCATCGTCCCCTCCAAGGTGCTCTGGGGGCCTTACTGCCCCATGACGTGCACGCCGCCGTCGACGTGCACGATCTCACCGGTCGTGGCAGGGAACCAGTCGGACAGCAGCGCGACCACGGCACGCGCCGCGGGCTCCGCCGTCGTGAGGTCCCAGCCGAGGGGCGCCCGGGTCGGCCACGCCTCCTCCATGGTCGCGAAGCCGGGGATCGACTTCGCGGCGGTGGTACGGATCGGGCCGGCGGACACCAGGTTGGCGCGGATGCCGTCCGGGCCCAGGTCGCGGGCCAGGTAGCGGTTGACGGCCTCGAGGCCGGCCTTCGCCACGCCCATCCAGTCGTAGACCGGCCAGGCGAACTGCGCGTCGAAGGTCAGGCCGACGACGGCGCCGCCGTTCGACATGAGCGGCTTGGCCGCCACGGCGAGCGACTTGTACGAGAACGCGGAGACCTGCACGGCGGTGGCGACGTCGTCCCACCCGCCGGCGAGGAAGTTGCCGCCCATGACGGACTGCGGGGCGAACCCGATCGAGTGCACCACGCCGTCGAGGCTGTCGAGGCCCGCGGCGCGCACGGCGTCGGCGAGCCCGTCGAGGTCCTCCTGCGACGTCACGTCGAGCTGGACGACGGGGGCCTCGACGGGCAGGCGCTTGGAGAACGCGGCCGTGAGCTTGGCCTGGCGGCCGAACGAGGAGAGCACGACCTGCGCGCCCTCCTGCTGCGCGAGGCGCGCGGCGTGGAACGCGATCGAGGAGTCGGTCAGCACCCCGGTGATGAGGAGCTTCTTGCCGTCGAGCAGACCCATGGTGACCTTCCGGAAGTTCTGGTGGGAGACAGTACGCGAACGCGAGCGTTCAGTGGCCCATGCCGAGGCCGCCGTCGACCGGGATCACTGCCCCGGAGACGTACGCGGCGGCGTCGGACGCGAGGAATCGGACCACGCCGGCCACCTCCTCGACCTGGCCGAAGCGGGCGGCGGGGATGGCGGCCTTGTAGGCCTTCTGCGTGTCGTCGGGGAGCACGGCCGTCATCTGCGTCTCGATGAACCCCGGCGCGACGACGTTCGCGGTGATGCCGCGGCCGCCGAGCTCGCGCGTGATCGAGCGGGCCATGCCCACGAGGGCGGCCTTGGACGCGGAGTAGTTGACCTGGCCCGAGCCGCCGTAGAGGCCGACGACGGAGCCGATCATCACGATGCGGCCGCGGCGCAGGCGGATCATGCCCTTGGAGGCGCGGCGCACGACGTGGAACGTGCCCTTGAGGTTGACGTCGACGACCGTGTCGAAGTCCTCGTCGGACATGCGCATGAGCAGCCCATCGCGCGTGAGGCCGGCGTTGGCCACGAGCACCTCGACCGGGCCGAGGTCCTTCTCGATGGCCGTGAAGGCGGCGTCGACGGCGGCCGCGTCGGCGACGTCGGCGGCGTAGCCCTGGACACCCTCGGGCGCCTCGCCGGTCCGGGAGAGCGCGGCGACGGTGTCGCCGTTCGCGACGAAGGCCTCGGCGATCGCCTGGCCGATGCCGCGGGACGCACCGGTCACGACGACGACGCGGGGGTTGCTCACAAGGGTTCCTTTCGACGGATCGTGGGCCGTCCTCGAACTTATCCCGCGCGCCGCGGCGCCGATGCGCACGTCCGGGACCGCATCGGCGCCCGTGCTTGTCGGTTTTCTACAACGCGATGGCGGCGTCCGGACCATCAGCAGGCGCTCGTAGACTGACGAGGTGAGCACCTCCGCGGCGACGCCGCATCCCCCCGCCCGCCGGCGGGACGACCAGGTGCCCTCGATCACGAGCGCACCCGAGCCCCTGGCCGACGACCAGGCCCGCCGTCTGCACCGGTACTTCCTGCAGATGGGGTTCCGCGTCGTGTGCTTCTGGGGCGCCTACCTCGCCTCGGGCTGGCTGCGCTGGACGCTGGTCGCGATCGCCATCGTGCTCCCGTACATCGCTGTGATCCTGGTCAACGCGGGCCGCGACAAGGTCGAGTACGACACGTCGCCGATGGTGCCGCAGGCGCCACGCGAGCTGCCGCCGCTGGCCGAGGGTGCGACCGTCGTCGAGCAGGTCGACGACCCCGCCGACGACGAGACCGACGGCCCGGACCGCTCGCAGCACCAGGACCGCACGGATCACGACGCGGCGCCCCCGGAGCCGGGGCGTCCCGAGGAGGACCGATGAACCCCCTGTCCACCGCCGACCCCGTCGCCGAGGGCGAGCTCGTCTGCTCCGGCAAGGGGTGCCGCGCGGAGGCCGTGTGGGGCCTGCTGTGGAACAACCCGAAGATCCACACCCCGGAGCGCCGCAAGGTGTGGCTCGCCTGCGACGACCACCGCGCCCACCTCGAGGAGTTCCTGGGTCTGCGCGGGTTCCTCCAGCAGGTGGTCCCCGTCGGCGAGCTCGAGCGCTTCGCCCCGGACGCGCAGCGGTGACGGCCGCCACCACGCGGGGCGCCGCTCCCGGCACGACGGCGCCGCAGCGCACCACCCGCCAGTGGGTCACGCTCGGGCTGGGGGCCGTCCTGGTCGCGGCGCTGTGCGTCCTGGCGGCCGTCTGGCAGTGGCACCGGTACACGAGCCGCGAGGAGCAGATCACCCTCGTCAACACGAACTTCGGCGCCGAGCCCGTGGCCGTCGGCGAGCTGCTGCCCGGCCCGGGCTCGGTGCTCGCGGCCCACGAGGAGTGGCGGCCCGTGACGATGACGGGCACCTACCGCCCGGACGACACGGTGCTGCTGCGCAACCGTCCCGTGACGGGCGCCCCGGGCTGGCACGTGCTGGTGCCGTTCGTGACGGACGACGGCACCGTGGTCGTCGTGGACCGCGGGTTCATCGAGGTGGGCGACGGCAGCTCCGACCGGCCCGCCTCCATCCCCGCTCCCCCGGCCGGCGAGGTCACCGTCACGGTGACGCTGCGGGCCGACGAGCCGGCGTCGTCGGGCGGCGCTCCCCCCGGGCAGGTGCAGGCGATCTCCACCAGGCAGGTGCTCGCCGCCGGGCCCGACGGGGCCGCCTGGGCCCAGGGCAGGACGGTGGGCGCCTACGGGCAGCTGCGCACCGAGGTGCCCGCGCCCGCGCAGTCGCTCGAGCCGCTCGCGGCGCCGGACCTCGACCCGGGCTCGCACCTGTCGTACACGTTCCAGTGGTGCGTGTTCGCCGCCGGCGCCATCGGCGGGTACATCGTGCTGTGGCGCCGCGAGACGCGCGGCACCGAGCCCACCGCGGGCGACCTGCTGCTCGCCTCGGGCGAGGACGGCACGCGCCGGGCGCGCACGCCGCGCAAGCGCCGCGAGACCGACGAAGAGGCCGAGGACGCGCTGCTCGGCTACGACGACGAGGACTGACCCGCTCAGAGCCGGGCGGCGTGCAGCACGTCGCACGAGCTGAGCGTGCCGCCGTCGTAGCCCACGGAGAACCAGCGCTCGCGCTGCGCGGACGTGCCGTGCGTGAACAGGTCGGGGTTGATCCGGCCCGTGGCCTGCTGCTGGATGTGGTCGTCGCCCACCGACTGCGCGGCCGACAGGGCGTCCTTGAGGTCCTGCTGCGTGAGCGGCTCGAGGAACGTCACGCCCGTGTCCGGGTCCTTGGTGGTGGCGGCGTGCGCCGCCCACATGCCGGCGAAGCAGTCGGCCTCGAGCTCGATGCGCACGGAGTCCGACGTCGCGCCGCTGCCGCCCCGGTTCGCCTGGTCCATCGCGCCGACGAGGTTCTCGATGTGGTGCCCGTACTCGTGCGCGACGACGTACTCGCGGGCCAGCGGGCCGCCGGACGAGCCGAACTGCGTGACGAGCTGCTGGTAGAACGACACGTCGATGTAGATGGTCTGGTCGGGCGGGCAGTAGAACGGGCCCGTGTCGGCGCTGGCCGGGCCGCAGCCGGTGTCGGTCTGGCCGTCGAAGCTGACCACCTCGGGCAGGGTGAGCTGGACGTTCGCCTGCTGCGGCAGGGCGTCCTGCCAGTACGCGTCGAGCGACTGCACCGTCGCCGACAGCCCGCACTGGAGGTCGGTGTTCGCCTGCTCCGCGGTGCACTCGCCGACGCTGCCGCCCGTGTTCTGGTCCGTGCCCGCGTCGCCGCCGGGCAGCGCGCCCGTGAGCTGGCCGAGGTCGCCGCCGTTGCCGAAGAACATCGCGAGCAGGGCCACGATCACGGCGCCGATACCGCCACCAGCGATGACGCCGGTGCGCGCGCCGCCCCCAGCCTTCTTGACGCGGCCGCCCTCGAACTTCCCACCCTCCGTGAAGGTCATGGATCCACGGTAGGCGCCGGACATCGCCCCCGCGCGCCCCGGTAGACTGCTCGGGCCGTCGCCGAGGCCGGCCATCCCTGCACCCCCGACCGAAGGTCCCCCATCGTGATCACCGCCCACGGCGTCGAGCTGCGCATCGGCGCCCGCGTCCTGCTGAACGCGGCGACCTTCCGCATCGCCCCCGGCGACCGCATCGGCCTGGTGGGCCGCAACGGCGCCGGCAAGACCACCCTCACCAAGACGCTCGCCGGGGAGACCCAGCCGACGGGCGGGCAGATCACCCGCTCCTCCGAGGTCGGCTACCTGCCGCAGGACCCGCGCACGGGCGACGTCGAGGTCGTCGCGATGGACCGCGTGCTCTCCGCCCGCGGGCTCGACTACCTGGTCAAGACGATGCGGGAGACGGAGACGAAGATGTCGTCGCCCGACCCCGACGTCATGGCGGCCGCCCTGGACCGCTACCCCAAGCTCGAGGCCCGGTTCCTCGCCGCCGGCGGGTACGCCGCCGAGTCCGAGGCGCACCGCATCACCAGCAACCTGGGCCTCGACGCGCGCATCCTCGGCCAGCCGCTGCGCACCCTCTCGGGCGGCCAGCGCCGCCGCGTGGAGCTGGCGCGCATCCTGTTCAGCGGCGTCGACACGCTGCTGCTCGACGAGCCGACCAACCACCTGGACGCCGACTCGATCATCTGGCTGCGCGACTACCTCAAGACGTACCCGGGCGGGTTCGTGGTGATCAGCCACTCGGTCGAGCTGCTCGCCGACACCGTCAACAAGGTGTGGCACCTGGACGCCAACCGCGGCGAGCTGGACCAGTACAACCTGGGCTGGGACAAGTACCTGGAGCAGCGCGAGCAGGACGAGAAGCGCCGCCGCCGCGAGCGCGCCAACGCCGAGAAGAAGGCCTCCGCGCTCATGGCGCAGGCCGAGAAGATGCGCGCCAAGGCCACCAAGGCCGTGGCCGCCCAGAACATGATCCGTCGCGCGGAGACACTGGTGGGCGGCCTGGAGGGCGTGCGCCAGGCGGACCGCGTGGCCAAGCTGCGGTTCCCGAAGCCGGCGCCGTCGGGCAAGACGCCGCTCACGGGCAAGGACCTGTCGAAGTCGTACGGCTCGCTCGAGGTGTTCACGGGCGTGGACCTGGCGATCGACCGCGGGTCGCGCGTGGTGATCCTGGGCCTCAACGGCGCGGGCAAGACGACGATGCTACGCATCCTTGCGGGCGTCGAGCAGCCCGACACGGGCGAGGTCCAGCCCGGCCACGGCCTCAAGCTGGGCTACTACGCCCAGGAGCACGACACGCTCGACATGAACGTGACCGTGGTCGAGAACCTGCGCCACGCGGCCCCCGACCTCAGCGACACCGAGGTGCGGTCCGTGCTGGGCTCGTTCCTGTTCTCGGGTGACGACGCCGACAAGCCGACCAGCGTGCTCTCGGGCGGCGAGAAGACCCGCCTGGCCCTGGCGACGCTCGTGGTGTCGTCGGCCAACGTGCTGCTGCTCGACGAGCCGACCAACAACCTGGACCCGGCGTCGCGCGCCGAGATCCTGGGCGCCCTGCACACCTACGAGGGCGCGATCGTCATGGTCACGCACGACGACGGCGCCGTCGACGCGCTCAACCCGGAGCGCGTGCTGCTGCTCCCGGACGGCGACGAGGACCTCTGGAGCGAGACGTACCGCGACCTGGTGTCGCTGGCGTAGCGGGGTCTCGACGGGCTCTCGGTGGTCGAGCGCGTCGAGACCAGCTTGTCGAAACGACCACCCGTGCCAAGGTCGTCCCTGTGAAGGCCTCGCTCCTGCCGCTCCGGCTCGCCTCCCAGCGCCTCGCCGGCAACCCGCTCCCTGACGGCGCCGCCGTGGTCACCCACCTGGGGGCCGTGCAGGCGCAGCTGCCCGAGATGTCGCTGTGGGCGCTCTCGATGCGCAGCGGGCGCACGCGCGCGGAGCTGTCCGCCGAGCTCGACGCCGGCGCGTTCGTGCGCACGCACGTGCTGCGCCCCACCTGGCACTACGTGCTGGCCGACGACCTGCCCGACCTGCTCGCCGTGAGCGCCGACCGGGTGCGCCGGTCGCTCGACGCCGGCGAGCGCGTGTCCAGCCTCTCCCCCGCCGCGCGGCACGCGGCCGCCGACGTCGCCGTCGAGGCGGTGCGCACCCACGGCCCGCTGACCAGGGCCGACGTCGTCACACACCTGGAGGACGCCGGCCTGCACGGGCCCACCGGCGCGTGGCTGACGACCCCGCTGGCGTTCGTGCTCATGGAGGCCGAGCTGCGGGGCGCGATCGGCTCCGGGCCCGCGCGCGGCCGGCAGGGCACCTACCGCGCGCTCGACCTGCCGGAGCCGGACCGCACGCCCGACGAGAGGCTGGCGTGGCTCGCGCGCACGTACCTGCGCGGGCACGGCCCGGCCACGCCGCAGGACCTCGCATGGTGGGCGGGCACGACGCTCAGCACGGCCCGACGCGCGTTCCGGCTCGCCGACCCGCGGCCGGTCGAGGTCGCCGGCGTCGAGCTGTTCGCCGACGCGGACACCGCCCCCGAGCCGGCCGAGGTGCCCGCGGCCCTGCTGATCCCCAACTACGACGAGGTGCTGAGCTACCGCCGCGACCCCGGCGACTGGGGCCCGTACGGCACGGACGCCGTGCTGCGGGCGGCCGGGCTGCTGCTGGTGGACGGCGCGCTGGCCGGGTCGTGGAAGCGCACCGAGCGGGGCGGGCAGGTGACCGTCGAGGTGACGGCTCCGGAGCCGGTCACGCGGCGCGTCGGCGCGGCGCTGGAGGCCGAGGTCGAGCGGTTCGGGCGGTTCGCGGGGGTGCCGGCGGAGCTGACCGTCACCGGTGGTTGAGCCCGTCGAGACCACTCACGCGAAGTCGAACACCGGCGGGAACACCAGCACCACCACGGCCGCCCACACGGCGTAGACGGGCAGGTAGCGCGTCTGCCACCGCTCGACGGCGGCGAACGTGCCCCGCGCGCGCAGGAACCGGGACAGCAGCGCGCCGGTCCACACCAGGTGCACGAGCAGCGCCACGTTGAGCCCCAGCGCGGCGGTCTTGTTGGCCGTCCACCCGGCGTCGGCGATGCGCGTGACCATCGCGGTGAGCGCGACGACGTCGACCGCGAACGCCGCGACGACGAGCGCGAGCTGCAGCCAGTCGAACGGCCTGCCCGGCGCGAGCGGGTCGCGGGCGCTGAACGAGTAGAGCAGCAGCGCGAGCACCAGCACCAGGATCGCGTCCATGAGGATCAGCAGGTTGCGGTCCACGGCGGCCAGCGGCCCGCCGGTCACCAGCGCGACGAACGCCGCGACGAGGAGTGCGAGCGTCAGGGGCGTGAAGACCCGCGTGAGCACGGGCGCCATGTTCTCGACGACGTTCTTCTTCGCCTCGACCAGCCAGGCGGACACGAGGAACGCCCCGGGCACCGCGAACGGCATGACCCAGCCGTCGAACGCGCGTGACACGTCGACCCCGACCAGGTTGAACGTCGAGTACGTCAGCCCCACCAGCACGGCGCCGCCCAGGGCGATGAGCACGAAGTAGATGAGCAGCTCGCCCGTGAACCGCACGAAGTCCATGCGGCGGGCGGCGTCGCGCCACGCCCCGCCGGTGTACGCGACGCCGAGCAGCAGCCACAGGACCACGGGGACGTGGGTGGCCGCGAGCAGCATGGTCGCGCCAGGGGCGCCGTGGGCGAGGGTCTCGAACGGGTAGAGGTTGAGGGCGAGCGCCAGCACCGCCGCGACCCCGACCAGCACGCCCGTGACCCGGCCGGGCAGGCGCCGCGACCACCCGAAGTAGGCGGCGAGGAACGGCAGCACCACGAGGGCCACGTTCCGCCCGATCACGCCGGTGTCGCCGCTGCCGAACAGCAGCTTGACCGCGACGCCCGCACCGGCAGCGAGGGCGAGCAGCACCCAGAGCTCGCGCCAGCGGCCGCCGTCGAGCGGACCCTCCGGCACCAGGACGAGCTGCTTCCAGAGCCGCTCGGAGTGCTCGCGGGCGAACTCGCGCGAGACGTCGTCGAGGTTGCCCATGCGCTTGACCGCGACGAGGAACGCCTCGTCGTCGTCGAGTCCGCCGGACCGCAGGTCGGCGACCTGGCCGCGCAGGTTGTCCTCGAGCTCGTCGACGTCGTCGGACGTGATGGCCTCGCGGCCCGAGACCCAGCGGCGCCACTGGTCGATCTGCGTCTCGAGCGCGCTCATGCCCAGGCCTCCGTCGCGGCGGCGGGGCCCTGGAGGGAGTCCCAGACCTGGCGCAGCGCGTCGGCGACCACCGACCACTGGGCCTGCCGCTCGCCGAGCGCCTGGCGCCCCGCGGCCGTCAGCGCGTAGTGCTTGCGCTTGCGGCCGGCGTCGGACACGCCCCACGCGGCCGACACCCAGCCGTTGCGCTCCAGGCGGTGCAGCAGCGGGTAGAGCATGCCGTCGGTCCACTGCATGCGGCCCCCGGACAGCTCCCCGACGCGCTTGAGGATGGCGTACCCGTGCAGGTCGCCGTCCGCGAGGATGCCGAGGACCAACGGGGTCGCGGAGGCCGCGACGAGGTCCTTGTCGATGTGCACGAGCACGCTCCCATACCTTGTGGTTCTAGGGGTTTGAACCCTAGCACCACGAGGTATGCCGGCGTCAGGTGTCACCACCATGCCGATCGTCGGCAAGAACGGAGAGGTCCGGACCAGCGAGCTCCCCTCGACGCTGCGGCGCTCCAGCCACAAGGCACAGGAGACGTTCGCCAAGGCGCACGACGCCGCCGCCGAGGAGTACCACAGCGAGGAGCGCGCCTACCGCGTGGCCTGGGCCGCCGTGAAGCACGAGTTCAAGAAGTCGGGCGACCACTGGACCCGGAAGTCCTGAGCCGCCCTGGCCGCGCCACCTGCGGGTCCCGCCCGGACGAGGGCAGGATGGCGGCATGAGGATCGCCGTCGCCGGAGGTACCGGCACCGTGGGCAGGCCCACCGCCGCGGCCGCCGCGGCCGCCGGGCACGACGTCGTGCTGCTGACCAGGTCTGCGGGCGTCGACCTGACGACCGGGTCGGGGCTCGCCGCCGCGCTCGAGGGCGTGGACGCCGTCATCGACCTGTCGAACGACATGAAGGCGCAGTCGGCCAAGGCCTCGACGGCGTTCTTCACGGCCGTCACCAGGAACCTGCTGGCGGCGGAGCGGGCCACGGGCGTCGGCCACCACGTGGCGATCTCGATCGTCGGGGCCGCCACCGTGGACGGCGGCTACTACGCCGGCAAGGCCGCCCAGGAGCGGCTGCTCCAGGCCCAGCCGGACGGCTGGTCGATCCTGCGGGCCACGCAGTTCCACGAGCTCGTGGCGCCGCTGCTCAAGCAGGGCCGGTTCGGACCCCTGCAGGTGGTGCCCAGGGCCGTGGCGCAGCCCGTGGCCGCGGCCGAGGCCGCCCCGGTGCTGGTGGCCGCCGCCGAGGCGGGGCCGTCCGGGCTGCTGCCCGAGCTCGCCGGGCCGCGCCCGGAGTCGCTCGCCACGCTGGCACGGCACTACCTGGCCGCCCACCACGACCACGCCCGGGTGGTCGAGGTGCCGTTCCCGGGACGGTTCGGCCGCGGTGCCCGCGACGGCACGCTGCTGCCCGGCCCGGGCGCGACGCTCGGCAGGCAGACCTTCGACGAGTGGCTGGCCGCTCAGCGCGGGTAGACGCGCACCTCGGCCGCCTTGACGGTCAGGAAGACGGGCAGCCCGGGCGCGAGCCGCAGCTCGGCGACGGAGGCAGGCGTGACGTCGGCCGCGAGGTCGCCGCACCGCACCCGCACCAGGTCGCCCTGCGGCTCCAGCGCGGTCACGGTGCGCTCCCACGTGTTGCGCGGCGACCCCGTGACCGGCGTCAGGTGCACGGCGACGGCGGACGGCCGGAACGCCGCGACGGCCACGTCGCCCACCGTGAGCTCGCCCTCCAGGACGCCGCGCACGTGCTCTCCCGCCGCCGTCCGCAGCGCCTCGCCGTCCCACGTCCCGGCCAGCACGTCCAGCCCGGCGACGCGCGCCGCGAACGCGCTGCGCGGGCGTGTGAGCACCTCCTGAGCCGGCCCGTGCTCGACCACGCGGCCGCCGTCGAGCACCGCGACGTCGTCGGCGAGCAGCAGCGCGTCGAGCACGTCGTGCGTCGCGACGACGGCGGTGCGCCCGGCCAGCACGCGGTGCAGCGTATGGCGCAGGGCGGGCGTGACGTCGGCGTCGAGGGCGGCGAGCGGCTCGTCGAGCAGCACCAGAGCCGGGTCGGTGGCCAGGGCGCGGGCGATGGCAACGCGCTGCGCCTGCCCGCCGGAGAGCTGGCGGGGGCGCCGGGCCGCCAGGTCGCCGACGCCGACGTCGTCGAGCAGGCCCTGCGCCGCCTCGCGCGCGATCCCGCGCGGCACGCCCGCGGCCCGCGGTCCGAACGCGACGTTCTCCAGCACGCTGAGGTGCGGGAACAGGCGGGCGTCCTGGGCGAGAAGCCCGACGCCGCGCGCGTGCGGCGGCACCCAGACCCGCGTCCGGCCCCGCTCGGTGACGGTGAGGTCGCGGCCGCCGACGGAGATGCGGGCGTCGTGCGGTCGCAGCAGGCCCGCCGCCGACTCGAGCAGCGTGGACTTGCCGGCGCCGTTGGGTCCGAGCAGCGCGAGGGTGCGCCCCTCGGGCACCTCGAGGGCGACGTCGAAGCCGCGCTCGGGCACGGCGGCGGCGAAAGAGAGCGTCATGGCTCGCTCCGGTCGCGCCGGGCGAGCCCGATGACGGCGAGCGCCACCACCACGAGGAGCAGCGAGAGCGCGACGGCCGCATCGGGGTCGACCTCGCGCTGCAGGTAGATCTCCAGCGGCAGGGTCCGGGTGACGCCCTGGAGGGACCCGGCGAACGTGATCGTCGCGCCGAACTCCCCCAGCGCGCGGGCGAACGCCAGCACCGTGCCGGAGCCCAGCGCGGGCGCCACGAGGGGCAGCGTCACGCGCAGCAGCACGCGGGTGGGCCGGGCGCCGAGCGTCGCGGCGACCGCCTCGTACCGGTCCCCCGCCGTGCGCAGCGCCCCCTCGAGGCTCACCACGAGGAACGGCAGGGCGACGAACGTCTGGGCGAGCACCACCGCCGTCGTCGAGAAGGCCACCTGCACGCCCAGCACCTGGAGCGTGTGCCCGAGCAGCCCCCGGCGCCCGAACGTGTAGAGCAGCGCGATGCCGCCCACGACCGGCGGCAGCACCAGGGGCAGCAGCACCAGCGAGCGCAGCAGGCCCCGCCCAGGGAACCGGGCCCTGGCCAGCACGAGCGCCATCGGCACGCCCAGCAGCACGCACGCCGCCGTGGCCACCGCGGACGTGCGCAGGCTCAGCAGCAGCGCGATGACGGACGACTGGCTGGTGACCAGCGACCAGAACCGCCCCCACGGCACGCGGGCGGCCAGCGCGGCGAGCGGCAGCAGCACCAGCAGCCCGCCCAGCACGGCCGGGACCAGCGCCCAGCGGGGAACGCCTCTCACGGCCTCTCCGTCCGGGTTCCCATGGCGGCCACAGTAGCCGTCGTCGCAGGTGAGGGCACCGAAACCCGGCGCCCGGCAATACACAGGGCACTCACAGGGTCCTTCGGGGCGAAGGCCCAGCCTGCGGGGATACGTTCCGGCCGTGAGCAGGCAGCGCGCGCAGAAGCGCATCCGTGTGGCGTCGGGCGGGAGGGCGCGGGTCGGCGACGACGGCGCCCGTTCGGGACTGGGCCGGGCGTGGTCCCGCCCGTGGGGCAAGGTTCTCATCATCGTGGTCGCGCTGGCGATCGTCGCCGCCCCGGCGTTCGGGGTGTGGCTGGTCATGCGGCCGACGTCGACGGCTGACGCGGCGACCCTCCAGATCAAGAGCACCAAGGCGACCGCCACCGTCGGCACGGCGACGTTCCAGAAGTCGGTCAGCAGCACCGGCACGCTGGCGCCGACGGTCCAGGACGACGTGAGCTTCGCCGCGTCGGGCACGGTCACGGCGGTGGACGTCGCGGCGGGCGACACGGTCACGAAGGGCCAGGTGCTCGCCACCATCGACACGCTCCAGCTGGACGCCGCCGCGGCCACCGCGAAGGCGAACCTCGCCACGGCGCAGGCCCAGCTCGCCTCGGCGCAGAGCGCCGACGACGGCTCCGCGGCCGCGGCGGCCCAGGTCTCCGCCCGTCAGGCGGCCGTCGCGGTGGCGCAGGCCGCCGAGGACACGGCCACGGCCAACCTCGCGGACTCCACGCTCACGGCGCCCGACGCGGGCCTGGTCACCGAGGTCAACCTCGCCGTGGGCGACACGGTCTCCTCGGGCGGCTCGGGCGGCAACGGCAGCAACGGCGGCGGGGCCTCGACAGGCGGGGCGAGCACGGGCGCCTCGACCGGCTCGACGGGCGGCGGGAGCACCAGCAGCTCCTCGGCCGACTTCGTGGTCGTCGGCACGAACGCCTGGCAGGTCTCGGTCGACGTGTCCGAGAACGACGTCGCGAACGTCAAGGTGGGCCAGCAGGTCGAGCTCACCGGCACCGACCTGAGCCAGACGGTGTTCGGCACGGTCTCCGCGATCGCGCTGCTCCCGTCCACCAGCAGCGGCACGGTCACCTACCCCGTCACGGTTGCCGTCACCGGCTCGCCCAAGGGCCTGCACGACGGCGTCTCGGTGACCGCGGCGATCATCTACGAGCGCCGCAGCAACGTCCTCTCCGTCCCCGCCGCCGCGGTCACCACGGCGGCGGACGGCACGACGACGGTCGACGTCGTCGGCACGGGCGGCAAGGCGACGCCCACCACGGTGACCGTCGGCGAGCGCAACGGCCAGGAGGTCGAGATCACGGCGGGCCTCACCCAGGGCGAGACGGTGCAGTACACGCAGACCACCGTGACCCGCACCGGCGGCACGGGCGGCACGGGCACCAACCCGTTCGGCGGCTTCGGCGGCGGCGCGGGCGGGGGCGCCGGCGGCGGTGGCTTCGGCGGCTTCGGCGGCCAGGGCGGCGGGCAGGGCGGCAACGGCCAGGGCGGCGCCCGCACCGGCGGTGCCGGGTTCCGCTCCTTCGGCGGCGGCGCGGGGGGCAACTGATGAGCGGCACCCCCGTGATCGAGATGACCGGCGGCCGCAAGACGTACACCACCGGGGCGCTGAGCTTCGAGGCGCTGCGCGGCGTGGACCTGCGCATCGACGAGGGCGAGTACGTGGCCGTCATCGGCCCGTCCGGCTCCGGCAAGTCCACCCTCATGCACGTGCTGGGCTGCCTGGACGTGCTCACCGAGGGCAGCTACCGGCTCACCGGGCACGACGTCGGCGACCTCGACGAGGTCGAGCTGGCGGCCGTGCGCAACCTGCAGATCGGGTTCGTCTTCCAGCAGTTCCACCTGCTGCCCTCGCTGCCGGCCTGGCGCAACGTCGAGCTGCCGCTGGTCTACCGCGGCGTGCCGCGGGCCGAGCGCCGGGCGCTGGCGGTCGAGGCGCTGGAGCGCGTGGGCCTGGGCGACCGGCTCGAGAACCGTCCGGGCCAGCTCTCGGGCGGCCAGCAGCAGCGCGTGGCGATCGCCCGCGCGCTGGTCGGGTCGCCCGCGATGATCCTCGCGGACGAGCCGACCGGAAACCTGGACTCGGCGTCCACGGAGGACGTCCTCGCCCTCTTCGACGAGCTCCACGCCTCGGGCCGCACGGTCGTGCTCATCACGCACGAGGCGGAGGTGGCCGAGCGCGCCGCCCGCGTGGTGCGCGTGCTCGACGGGCTCATCCAGTCCGACGGCCCCTCGGCCGCCACGCCCCTGACGCACCTCGCGCCCGTCGGCCCCGACGGGGGCGCCCGATGAGCTGGCTCGAGACCCTCCACACCGGCTGGCAGGCCATCCGGTCGCACGCGACCCGCTCGCTGCTGACGGTGCTGGGCATCCTCATCGGCATCGCCGCCGTGATCCTCACGGTCGGCCTGGGCCTGGGCACGCAGAAGGACGTCAGCGCGCAGATCAGCTCGCTGGGCTCCAACCTGCTCATCGTCACGCCCGGCTCGACGACGTCGGCCGCGGGCCTGCGCGGCGGCTTCGGCTCGGCGACCACGCTCACGGTGTCCGACGCCGACGCGCTCGGTTCCAAGACCGTCGCGCCCGACGTCGCCGCCGTCGCCCCGCAGCGCAGCTCCTCGGAGAGCCTGACGGCGGGCACCAACAACTGGACCACCACCGTGGTGGGCACCACGCCGTCGTGGCGGGGCGTGCGCTCGCGCACCATGCTCCAGGGCCGGTTCCTCACGGACGCCGACGTCACGGGCCAGACGACCAACATCGTGCTGGGCACCCAGACCGCGAACGAGCTGTTCGGCACGACGTTCGCCGTCGGGCGCACGGTGACCATCTCCGGCACGGAGTACACCGTGGTGGGCGTGCTCGCCTCGGCCGGGTCGAGCACCAGCGACAACCTCGACGACACCGCCGTGATCCCGCTGTCGACCATGCAGAACCAGCTGGTCGGCGGGTCGGGCCGCACGTCCGTGTCGACGATCTACGTCAAGGCGACCACCACCGACACGATCTCGGCGGCCGACCAGGAGGTCACCGCGCTGCTGCTCAACCTGCACGGCATCACGAGCGCGTCGAGCGCCGACTTCACCGTCAGCAGCCAGGACGCCCTGGTCAGCACCGCCACGAGCGTCTACCGCACCCTCACCGTGCTGCTCACGGGCATCGCGGCGCTGTCCCTGCTGGTCGGCGGCATCGGCGTCATGAACATCATGCTCGTGTCCGTCACCGAGCGGACCCGCGAGATCGGCCTGCGCAAGGCGCTCGGCGCCCCGCCCACGGCCATCCGGCGGCAGTTCCTCACGGAGGCGTCCGTGCTGGGGCTGGCGGGCGGCGTGATCGGCGCGGTGCTCGGCATCGTGGCGGCCAAGGTGCTGCCCAGGCTGCTGTCCACCTCGATCGTCGTGTCCCCGGCGGCCGTCGTCGGCTCGATCGCCGTCGCGCTCGCCATCGGCCTGGTCTTCGGCGTCTCCCCCGCCGTGCGAGCCGCGCGGCTCGCCCCCATCGACGCCCTGCGGTCCGAGTGACCCGGGTCCGCACCCTCGGCAAGGAGCTTTCCATGAACCACACCACCTCCCTCCGCACGGCCGGGGTCCTCGGCACGGTCCTGGCCGTCGCCCTCACGCTCGGCGCGTGCTCGGGCGGCGCGTCGGCGGGCGACGCGACCCCGAAGGCCACGGCCCCCAGCGCGGCCGCGCCCTCCGGCGCGCCGGCCCAGCGCCAGTTCCCCGGGGCGTCCGGCCAGGTCGCGGCCGTGACCGGGTCCACGGCGCAGGTGCAGAGCACCGACTCGCAGACGGCCGTCACCTGGACGGGCACCACCAAGATCACCGACGAGGTCGCCGGCACGCTCGCCGACGTCAAGGTCGGCGCGTGCGTCACGGCCGTCGCCGCCCCGGCCGCGGACGGCGCCTCCTCCGGCGCGACGCCCAGCACGTCCACCCCGCTGGCCGCCACCACCGTGACGGTGCTGGCCGCATCCAGCGACGGCAGCTGCACCGGCGGGTTCGGCGGCGGGTTCGGTGGCGGGTTCGGTGGCGGCCAGGGTGGCGGCGCGGGTGGCGGCGGGTTCCGGTTCCGCGGCGGCGCGGGCGGCGGGACCGGCGGCACGGCCGGCACCGGCGGCGGCGGCCGGGCGCAGGGCGCGCGGCCGTCCGGGCGGCCCAGCGGCGCCCCGCGCGGCGGGTTCGGCGGCTTCGGCGGGGCGGCGTTCGGCAAGGTGACCGCGGTGACCTCGACGGGCTTCACCGTCGCGGAGACGCAGCTCACCCGCCCCCCCGGCGGCCCCGCGAGCCCCCCCCCCCGCCGCAAGAAGGCGTCCGCCACGTCGTGGACGGCCAGGGCGATGCCGCCGTTCCGCCAGCGGCGGCCGTCGCCCGCCACGTAGACGGACACGCCCGTCATGGCGCGGTTGCCCTCGGTTCCGGCCACCTTGTGCTCGCCAAACCAGTACAGGCGCCCGTCGTGGCGCAGCAGGCCGCCGCCGTGGGCGTTGATGTGCGCCCCGTCCGCGTCCGGCCAGCGCTCGCCATTGACGAAGGGGGGGGGCATGGGCATCCTTTGCGGTCCGGGGGCCCAGGGGGTCCGCGGATTATAGCGCAATCCACCCAAAGGGGACAGGGAGGACAATGGACGGCAAGGAACTGGCCCTGGCCGCCATCGAGGGCCGGCCCGCGCGGGGGATACCCGCCTGGGAAGCCAACATCATGGAGCACCGGATGATCGACCGGCTGGCCGGCCTTCCGGAGGGCAGCTACGTCCGGGAGCCGGAGGCCGCCTACATGGCCATGCAGCGCGCGCTGTCGTGCTGAATGGTGGACCAGCAGCTGTGGGACAACCCCCTTTCCATGCGGCAGGACGGCTACGGCCCGGAGACGGCCCGCGGGGCCACCACGGGCGCGGCCGAGATCGTCCTGGACGGCATGCGGATAGGCTCGCCCGAGGCGGTGGCCGCGCACATCGAGGCCCATCTGCTGCCCCAGCGCCAGGCCGAACTGGCGGCCTTCGACGCCGAGGCCTGGGCGGGCTGGGTGGCGGAGGGCGAGCGCGCGGCCCAGGAGCGCCTGGGCCAGGACATCCTGAAGGCGCCCTACGGCTGGGCGGGTTTTCCGGTGTTCCGGTACGGCCTGTACGGGTACGAGCACTACTTTTCGGCCTGGGCCCTGTATCCGGAGGTCATCGAGCGGGAGATGTCCCTCACGGCCGACCTGTGCGCGCTGCGGAACGCCGCGACGGCGCGGGCCATCGTGGAAAACGGCTTGCCCCCGTACATCCGCCTGGACTTCGACCTGGCGGACTCGCGGGGGACGCTGGCCAGCCCGGAAAGCCTGGACCGTATATGGCTGCCGCACTTCGCGCGCGCGGTGGCGCCCCTGGCCCGCAGCCCCGTCCGGATGGTCTGGCACTGCGACGGCAACCTGATGGCCCTGGCGCCGCGCCTGCTGGAGGCGGGGGTCAAGGGCTTCCAGGGCTTCCAGTACGAGGACGGCATGGACTACGAGGCCATCTGCCGCATGAAGGCCCGCGACGGGGACGACCTGCTGATCATCGGCGGGGTGTCGGTCACCCGCACGCTGCCCTTCGGCCGCCCGGCCGACGTGGCGCGGGAGCTGTCGTGGCTGGTCCGGCACGGGCCCAGGAACCGGCTCTTCCTGGGCGTGTCCAGCTCCGTGGCCCCGGGCGCCCCCTGGGAAAACCTGCAGGCCCTGGCCCAGGGGCTGCGGCACTACCGGGAGGGGGGGCGGTGACCGCAATGGACAATGGACAATGGACAATGGACAATTCCGTGCCGTAGGGCGGCAACGCGTTGATGCGAGGTTGCGGCAACCTGCCGCCCCGCGCGGCTGGCGGCTGGCGGCTCGCGGATCCGCGTTTCCATCCGTAGGGGCGGCAACCTGCCGCCCCGGCGTTGAT
>Ga0082212_10000584_pt1 | contig 52691 bp, 34 predicted proteins | sample TergutNt197P3_FD_71548 | JGI IMG/M metagenome (GOLD analysis project Ga0082212, IMG submission 71548) | Neocapritermes taracua P3 segment gut microbial communities from Petit-Saut dam, French Guiana - Nt197 P3 | ecosystem: Host-associated > Arthropoda: Insects > Digestive system > Gut ...
AGGACGGCCGTATTGACGCGCTATAGACTGCGCTTGCTTTGCGGTTGTGTATTCACGCCAATCGCATAGTATATCTATACCGGGCAACTGGAACGAGCGCAGTGAACGCATAACCTCGCCCAGAGCGGCTGTCTGGCTTTGCAAAGTCGGCTCTTCCATCATATGTCCGGTTAGCATCAAACCGTGTTCCTCGCACCAAGCTCCGCACTGGTCAGCAAACGCCTCCGTGAAGCGTTGGGAGATGTAGTCGTGGTATCGGTAGCGTGTCAATGAATAATTTCCGCCGGGCAGTTCCCATAGCAACTCAGGAAGATGATTAACAATACTGCCGCCATAAGCATCACGGTATGTCTCCGGCAAATCGGTCGTCCACGGCAGAGTAACATCCTTGCTTTCATGAGCAAAACCAAGGGTCTGTTTATGCGAGAACTGCGGCTCGTCAGTAAATATAGCCGGTGCGATGCCGCCGAAGTCATCGGCTGTTTTTTCTTTGTAACGTTCATATGTAATCTTTATAAACTCAGCAATAGCATCGGGATTAAGCGTATCAACATAAGTCTGATTGTTAAACCACGGATTGGGAACTGCGGTTTCCTCATAAGCATACAGCTTGAAGCCGCCGGGGACAGCGTTCTCATCTATCATTTGATAATGTACCAGATTGCCGACATTATCCAGACATATGTCAAAACACGCGAGCAGTGTGCCGTTTTCTGTCCGCTGTGACTGTCCGGTAGATGTGTGCAGGTTTGTTAATGAATCCGTACCGCCGTAGGGTACGCGCGTCAGCAGTAAATGGCGGCTGCGGTATTGCGGGTTTTTGGTGACATATCCGCCCGCCGCGCCGGACGGCCAGCGGTCTTCATCATAGAGCCATGCCAGCATATTCTCGTCACGCGCTTTTTCAATGCAAACCTTTACGGCATCCATGAAGTCCGCGCCCAGATAGTCCGTAGACATACCTGAGCGTGAGTGCATATGGAAGCCGCCGAAGCCCATCTTCTTTAATATGCTGATTTGCCACGTAAGCTCATCCGTGTCCAGCTTGTTATTCCACGCCCAAAACGGTGTTCCGCGGTATTCGCTAGTCGGATTTTGGAACAGTTCGGGGGTGAGAGGCAAGTTCTTTTTCGGGTACAGCATATAGGTTAATCTCCTTCATATCAATTACTCCATCGCCGCTTCTCTCATAGCGATGATGTTTTCAGGATTTACAATGGGCAGGATTGCCTCATGGCTGGGTGACACGATAAACCTTTCGCCAAACACTTTCTTTAACCTTCTGACTTCCGCTTTGACTTGCTCCGGGGTTCCGAACGGCAGAAGCTGCTGCGTATCAACTCCCCCGATGAAAGCAATATCCTTCTTGTACTCTCCGGCTAATGTCTCTGCGTCCATTCCTTTCGCTTTTGCCTGCAACGGATGAAGAGCGTCAATACCCGCGTCAATCAGCATTGGGATAACCTCCGCTATAGATCCGCATGAGTGCAGAACAACTTTTAAGTCAAAGGATTTTGCGAGGGTTATTAATTTTTTGAAACCGGGCAGGATGAACCTCCTAAAGCAATCCGGAGAAACAAGAAGACTTTCCTGACTTCCGAAATCGTTAGCTAAAAAGAAAGCGTCAATCTTTGAACCCACTTGCTCAAAACACTTTTTATTTGCCTCAAGATAAAAATTTACAACCCTCTCAGTAACGGCTTCAACGACATCGGGATTTGTGTGCATTTTTACAAAATAATTATCCATTCCGAAAAACGAACACAAATCGTGGAAAAACACAGACAACAAACCACTGAATACAGCCTTGTTTTTATAGGTTTCCTTTCCGATTTCTTCTATTAACGGTGTAATAGTCAAAACCTTTGGGTCAGGCCAGTCAAAGGCTTCGACTTCCGCCACAGACTCGCATTCCGCGAACACTCCCGGCTGATTGAGGCTCATTTGCTTTTTTCCGCCATAGAAATCAAATACAGGTCTGTCCTTAAAAGGCCACATATATCCATCTGCCCAAACATGGTTCAGGTCATTTTCAAACGCCTCATTTAGCGCGGCTCTATTATTTACCTTAAAATAATCAAAATAGATTTTCTCTGCTTCATCTGTAGGTATACCTGCCCAAAAACCAACTCTTTCCGCGCGTTTACCGTCAAGAATAGCTTTTACTATATCCTTTGAACTCATATTCATTGCCTCCCGCTTTTCTTAATGGGACAAGTGCGGTATACTTCAATTTATAAAAACTCGCGCGCAGCGACTTTTATTTGAACATAAGAAAAGAACCCGCGCTGCTCACTGTGAATTCCTCCGTGTCCGCCGTAACCAGCAATGTTGAGCCGGCGGGATATACACTGCCGTTGACCGTAAGCGTTCCTTCCGCCGCGAATAGCACACGGAAATTGCCCTCGATTCTTATTATCCCCGAACCGAAGCCCCGCGCGGCAGAAAAATATGCCGTCTCAGGCCATATGTCCAAGTGTAAGCTGCCGTTAGAGACAGACCGCACCGCCGCAAGTTCACCTCCAAGGGAAAAGTCGGTCACATCTATTGCTTTTTGAATGTGCAGTTCACGCGGATGTCCGTTGGCATCCACGCGACCCCAGTCATACACCCGGTATGTCGCATCGGAGTTCTGCTGCAATTCGGCGATTACCAGACCTTCTCCGATTGCGTGTACAAGTCCGGCAGGGATTATGACGGCATCACCTGCGGACACAGGTATTCTTCGCAGTATTTTTTCCAATGTCTGCTGTTGGATATGCTCTCTGAACTCGTCCGCGCTGATTGGGTGTTCAAATCCTGCGAAAATGCAAGCATCGGGTTCGGCTTGCAGTACAATCCACATCTCCGTTTTACCGCGCTCGTTATCGCGCGCGGCATACTCGTCATTGGGGTGTACCTGCACGCTCAGACGCTGTTTCGCGTCAATCAGCTTGAAAAGAATGGGCAGCTTTCGATTAGGAACACTCGACCCATAAAACCTATCACCTGATAAGGCAGCCGCCCTATCAAGTGTTAGACCATCGAACTCACCGCCCGTAATGATGGAGCTGCCGTTTTTATGACAAGCTGCCTCCCAGCTCTCTGCCACAATACCCTGCGGCCGGTCTTCGCGGGGATAACTCTTTTTCAATGCGTTCCCGCCCCAGATATAATCCTTGTAACAGGGTTTCAACTGTAATATCGGCATATCGTTTACCTTTTCTATAGACTGGGTTTAACTAAAACCTTACCGCATTTGCGGTAGGCGGCATAGGTTACGCCATCGGTAATCAACTGTTATGAATGTTTTCCGTCAGGCTTCGCCGGAACTCTTTTGGGGACGCTCCGTATTTCTTTTTGAACAACCTATAAAAATATGTCTGATTCTGTATACCGACCTGAGACAATATTTCGCTTATATTTAGTTCTGTGGATTCCAAAAGTTCCACTACTTTTTTCAGTCTGACTTCGTTGATATATTCGCCAATCGAGACACCGTATGCGCCTTTGAATATTTGGCTAAGATACCCTGAAGAAATTTTGATTCTTTCCGATATGCTTTGAAGACAAAGCATATTGTCTGAATAGTTCAAATCAATTACAGCCTTTGCGCTTTCGGCAACATATGAGTGCTTTACGCTCAAATCGTTACCTTCCCTAGACTTGCATAATATATCAAGCTGCCGCTCGATAACCGAGAAAAATTCATCACAAGTTTCTATCTCAAAAATCCCGCTCCTCAAAAAAGCGAAATCAATATATATCGGCTTTATGCTGATTTTGTTCAAATCAATTACAACATCCTCAAAAATGCTAAGTGTTTTAATCATCGCCACAATAACATCGGTATAACTTAACTTTGTGATTTCTTTAGAAAGCACCCCTAATAAGTGCTTTATTTTATCTGAATTATTGGATTTTATACTTTCAGAAAACTTCTTCTCAAAATCACTTGAATACTCTCTGAAAAAGTAATCGTACCGTTTATCAATCATAACCGGAGTTATAATTGACCCCTCACCGTACACCAGCCTATACTGCGAACTCTTGATCGCCGACACATATAACGCTGAAAGGGCGGAAATATTCTCACCGTAACCGCTGAACGCGACTGAAAATGATATATTAAAATACTCGTTAACATACTCCTGACTTCGTTTGAACAGTTTTTTCAGGTCTGGGTATATTGAATCTTCCATTTTCTTAGTATTGATGATAACGGCAATTTTATCATTACCGGTATCCACGCCTTCTACGCGATAGCTCGCGGAAAGCACTTCACAAGTTATGTTTATGATGGCGTATTTATAAATATTTTTGCTCTGTATATCGTTGACCTTGTCGAACTCTTTGTATCGGTCAATCATAATAAGGCAGACATAAAACCCGCTATCGGCTTTGAAGGCAATGTCTTTGTGTTCAAACAATTTAATGATGGTCTCATCATCGAAAGAGCTTGTCAGAAGATTTTTCAAATGATAGTCTTTTTGGGCACTCGGTAAGATGGCGGTCGTTTTATTGCTGCTGCCTATCAAAGTGTCTATAGTCTCGCTAATATAGGCAATTTCATCGGTCGTTTCATTCTTATTTGCTGACTTTTCCATACGCATTTTGGATATAAGATTCGCCAAAGGCTTGTAAATCCTTTTGGAAACCATATAGGAAGGCAGTAACCCGATGACGATAAATACCGCGGTTATAAAAAGTATGTTGGTAAAGATAATGCCCAGTATACTGAAAAAGCTGTCGTACAACTGCGTCTTCAATAAGACGATACCTATGCTTGCAATATTCAGATATGTCACGATTTGAGACGCTCCGTCTAATGTGCGGTTTACGTAACCAACAATTTCATTTTTGTTTTCTAAAAATTCCCTCGCTATATTTTGAATACTCTCCGAGAAAGCCACGCCGCCTGTCCCGGCAATCAGCTCGCCATTTTCACTCAGAATGTATATATTGTCGTATGTGTCGGTTATGGTTATCTGTTTAATGCTTTCGGTAAACCAAGATAAATCAATCTCAACAAATAAACTGCTTATGGGCAGAGTGCCATGATAATACGCATCATATAAACAGTAAACAAACGAAATCTCACTCACATCTGTCCCGATTGCTACGGGCATTTCCGATATAAATGGTCTTAGGATCGGAAGCGTCCCGTTTTCTTCGATAACGCGGTCAAAAAGCCCGATATTTTCACGAATGCCGGCGGATGTTGAATACAGTACATCTGAACGAAAGTCATAGATACCTACCGATTTGATAAATGGATACGGGATTATTCTCTTTTGCAGTTTCTTAATATTTAATATGTTATCAACGGTATTGGAGTTTTGATACATTAAATTAAAAACGTCCGGCTCACTAAGAAGTTGCAAGCACAAAGACGTTATAGATTCGTCAACATTTTCAATGTTATGGCTAATCTGGTTTAGCAGTTTCTGATTATTACTAAACTCATTTTCAATAAACACATTCCTAATGTAATAGTAAGTAACCAAGGAGAAAATGATTAAAGACAGACTAAAAATGGCGACAATCCCATACTGGATACGCCCTAAAAATTTCTTCCGCTTAAACAGTTTTATATACTTCATACTCATGCTCTACCAACTTAGACAACAATCCTTCCTCCCCGTTTTCACGGGGAGGAAGAATCCAAATACTATGCCGTATTATCTCCAAGCCGCAATCTGCCGCTCTATTTCCGCAACGGCAGTACTAAGTCCTACGGCTTCCATTCTGGCTAACGTTTCCGCGATATACGCATCCACCGCTTCGGCGGAGCCCAGCGTGCCGGTGTTCAGGATTGCCGAGGCCTCATCACCGATTGCTGAAATTTGAGCGAGTTCGGTCATAATCGGATCCATGTCAACTACAAATCCAATAATCGGGGAGACTTTGCCGAACTCATTGTCATACCTAAATTTCGCCAGTGCTTCGGCCGTATTTAGGGCGGACGGCCATTGCAGGAATAAATCGCCAATCCATGGATGCCAAATGACCCACTTAGTTTCCGCGCTCATTTCGACGAAGAGGTCATCGGAAAAGCTTCTTGTGTCACCGGTAATGACGCTGTAATCCTGACCTTCCAGCCCGTAGCAAAGCGTATTGAACAAAAACGCGTCTTCGAACATCATGTCCATCAGCATCATGGTACGCTCGGGGTTTTTGCTGTTTCTGCCGATGGCACTGAGGGCGGACTGAATAGTTCCGGTGCCGATAACGCCCTGAACTCCGGCTAAGATGTTAACACAATCGAAGCCATAGGATACGCTTATCTTCGAGCCGTCCTCCGTAACCGATCCGCCGTCAAAGAAGACACCGTATTTGCCGGACTGACTTTCAATGGTGTAGTCGCTTATGAGAGCGGCATCTTTCGCGATAAAGCCCTTTGCGTAGAAGTCAGCCAGCACATGATAATCGTCACGTCTTTGCGCTGTCTCAAACGCGGTTTTAACTTTTCCGTCAGTTAAATCGTAGCAAATCGGGTTAGTTAAGAAATCAAATGTGTTATCGGTACACATGGGATAGGCTATATCAACAACGCAGAGTGGTGTCATAGTAGGTTCATTGTCTTTAATTTGCTGCAGAAACGGCTCAAGTTCACGCAGAGTATGCTCTTTTGTCGCCGTTAGGGTCAGACCGTACTTATCGGCCATCTCCCTCGAAACTCCGGCACCTCTCAGAGTGGCGTATGCCATATTGTTGATTATCGCGTATTTTTCGCCTCCGAAAGTCACGGCAGGCCAGTACGAGGATTCGACTGATTTTAAGATGTTCTGTCCGTATTGATTAAGCAGGTCGTTCAGCGGATGAAACGCTCCGGTACTGGCATTTTGGTTTACATTGTAGAGCCAAGACGCGGTCATACAGACATCCCAAGGTTCGCCGCCCGCCGACATTGTTCTCATTTTGTCCTCGTAAACGCCCCAATCCAAGAAAATGAACTCCAACTCGGCGTTAATTTTCTCTCTGAAGATTTCGTTCGCTACCGCCATAACAGAAGCCTGGTTGGACATATCTGCCGAGGGCGGGGGCAGATACCATTGAACTGTCACAAAGTCCAAAGCACCGGTGTCCACGGAATCTGCCGCAGCAGCGTCACCCGAAGAGCTGCCGGACGATGATGCCGAAGCGGGTGTCGGGGTTGAAGCGTTTGAGGGTGCGGCATCGTTGCCGCACGCGGCCAGTACCATCACGAGTGCCAAACAAAGTGCGATGGCGGCTGAGATTCGCTTTTTCATCTTAGATTTCCTCCTAAAATAAAATATATTTTACAACGGCATTATGCCGCTGAAAGGGACTATTCTTTGATGGATCCAACGACAATGCCCCGCATAAAATATTTTTGGAAAAACAAAAATACTACAAGCATTGGACCTGCCGCCAAAATGCACATGGCAAACCGCGATGTCAGCGATGGGAGAGCGTTGACAGGCACACCCATACCGGACAGCTTAGTGAGATTCTTTGACAAAAACTCAATATTATTCAGTATCCTGACAAGAAGGAACTGCAAACTGTAGAGTTTTTCGTCTGTTATGAATAACATACTCAGCCACCAGTCGTTCCAATATTGGAGAAGCAGGAACAGCCCAACGGTGGCAAGAGCCGGTTTAGAAATAGGAATAATAATGGCAAAGAAAGTCCTTATTTCTCCCGCCCCGTCGATTTTGGCACTTTCAATCAGCGCGGGGGGAATCCCGCTCATAAAACCTTTAATCAAGAGAACAAACCACGCGCTGACAAGGTATGGAACGATTAGCGCGAAAATATTATTATTAAGCCCCAGCCAACGGGAAACCAAAATGTAAAAAGGAACTAAACCCCCGTTAAACAATATGGTGAAAAACACGAAGAACGATAACTGTTTGTTCAGCAGAAAATCTTTTCTGCTTAGAACATACCCCAAAGAGGATATAATCAAAAGACCGCCCGTCGTACCCACTAACGAAACGAAAATCGTCACCCCATAAGACCGCACCAACATCATTGGATTGTAAAGTATGCTTTGGTATGCAGCCAACGTAAATTCCTTTGGGAACAGTCCGAACCCGTCTCTCAGAACGGACATCTCACTGGAAAAGGAAGTTGAAATAACAACGACTATCGGCAGTACACAGGCCAACGAAAAGATGATAAAAAAAGCGTGCATTAGTATATTCCATATTTTGGAACTGCTGTCGTTTACCCCGGACAGAAAACCGCTTTTAGTATCCATCGTCAACCTCCTTAAAAAACAGCACTTTCTTTGTCGATTTTTCTTATTGTAAAGTTCATAGAGAGAACGAATATGAATCCGACCACCGCCTGATAGAAGCCCGCGGCAGATGCCATGCCGATATTACCGCTAACTCTGAGAACCTTATATACATAGGTATCGATAACACTAATTGTTGTTTGAATCATGGGTGAATTTCGAGGGACATAATAGAAAAGACCGAAATCACTGTAGAATATCCTGCCGATTTGAAGCATGGTCATTATAACGATAAGGGGTTTCAATAAAGGCAGCGTTATATATAAGGCACGCTTGAATCTTGAGGCACCCTCTATTGCCGCGGCCTCATAGTATTCGGGATTAAAGCCCACGATGGCCGCGAAATATATCACGCTCCCATACCCGAGACCCTTCCACACCGCTGTCACAATCAATATGGTCGGCCAATACGAAGCGACATTGTACCACATGATACCTTCCAAGCCCCTGGACTCGCGAAACACATTGAACATTCCGTTGCTCATATCGAGCAGTGCCATTATAATATACGCGACTATGACCCACGAGAGGAAGTAGGGGAAAAACATAATGGTCTGGTATATCTTGGTCACCTTTCTGCTGAGTTCAAACAACATAATGGCAACGGTTATGGCCGCGACCGTGCCGATTAGGATAAAAGCGATGTTATACATCAGAGTATTAAGTGTGGCAACCAAAACATCGGAACTGTTAAAAAGGAATTTGAAGTTTTGAAGACCGAACCAAGGACTTTTGAAGAAACCGAGGTCATACCTGAAATTCTTAAACGGCAGTATCAATCCGTACAATGGGACATATGAAAAAAGCACAATAAAGGCAACCCCCGGAAATGCCAGAGCCAACAGTCCTTTGTCCTTCCACAGCCTTTTGAGGAATGATTTTTTTGACGGCTTATTCAACCCAATCCGCACCCCCAACATAAACAGATTTTTTGTCCGCAATCTAGTCAGCGCAAGTATACCATAACTTTCGGAGAGTGTATACTGTAAAAATCACGAAAATATATTATTTTCAAGATAATTTGGCTTGCGTTTCTATTTTTGCAGTCACTTTGTGGATTATCGTAATATTTCCGTGATATCATAGTAGTTATATACCTGCGGTTATGCTATAATTTACGGGTGCAAACATTGTAAATCGGTGTTTGAAATACATGAATTAGTACACGAAAGGGATGTTATACGTTATGACCGCTCGTGAAAGAATGATGACCGCAATGCGAAAAGGCGTACCTGACAGATGTCCGGTCGCGCCGGACACTTCAAACATGATTCCGGCAAAACTCACAGGCAAGCCATTTTGGGACATATATCTGCACAATGACCCCCCGCTGTGGCAAGCCTACATCAACACTGTCAAACGGTATGGCTTTGACGGATGGTTCATCTATGGGCAACCGGATTTTAACTATGAAGTACAGTGTGAAAAAACAACCGAAATTCTTGAAAAAAATGAGAGCCGTGTCACTGTGCGGACTACCTATCATACCCCGGCGGGCGACCTCACGGATGTTGCGGTATTTCCGGCGGGCGACCCTCCGACACCGGTCGAGAAAGTAATAAAAAACATAGAAAAGGATTTTGAGAAGGTAAATTATCTGCTCCAAACCCCGATTGGGTACGATGCAAAGGTATTCAATCAGCAGCGTGAAGCCATAGGAGAACTGGGCGTTATGGGTATAAATCTGCCGTGTCCCGGACTACAGTCGCTTGTCGGTTTGTTTGACGGAGGGCTTGAATCTCTTATTTACGCCATGTCTGATTTTCCCGAACTGGTGGAATCGCTGAACGACAGGTATCATGATATGTGTATCAAGCAATGTGAGTTTGCCATAGAGGCCGGAGTAGATTCCGTATTGCTCGGGGCATCGGGTTCTATCACGCTTGCCTCTCCTGAGCTTTGGCGCAAGCTGGCGTTGCCTGCGATAAAAACGGTGACGCAGATGTGCCGCGACGCGGGCGTTATATCAGGTCTGCATTCCTGCGGTTACGAGATGTATATAGTCGAAACGTGTGCTAAAGAGACGGCACTTGATTATATAAATCCTCTGGAAATCCCGCCCATGGGCGACAGCACTCTGTCCAAAGCGCGAGAGACAGTCGGTGCCGGAATGTGCTTAATGGGCAACCTGCATACGACCGAGGTCATGCTGAACGGGACACCCGAACTCGTGCGCCTTGAGTCGTTGAAGGCTTTATTGGATGCCGGACAGGACGGCGCGTTTATCCTGTCATCCGGCGACCAATGCGGCAGAGACACGCCGGAGGAGAACATCCGCGCAATGATTGAAGCGATGGAGGAACACGGAAAGTATCCGCTGGATGTCGAACGGATACAAGCCGAGATTGAGAGGCTGAAACGATGAGCGAACTTCAAGTTGTAGTTGCGGGTCATATATGCTGTGATTTGATACCATCGTTTAGAAGCAACGCATCGATACAGGAAATATTTGTGCCGGGTAAACTTATAAACATGGGCGGTGCTACGGTATCAACGGGAGGTCCCGTATCAAACACGGGAATAGCACTTTCGATGCTGGGAATCAATACAAAGTTAATGGGGAAAATCGGCGGTGACTTTTTCGGAGATGCCGTGCTTAAATTGCTGAAACAACGGAACATGGACGATGGTATGATTATCGCTGAAGACGAAGAGACTTCGTATACCGTTGTGATTGTGTCGCCCGGAGTTGATAGGATATTCCTGCATAATCCCGGGGCAAACGACACATTTTGCGCCGATGACATAGATTTCGAGCTGGTTTCAAAAGCAAAGCTGTTTCATTTAGGATACCCGCCGCTGATGCGGCGTATGTTTGAAAATAGCGGCGATGAGCTTATACGAATATTCAAACGCGCGAAGGAGACAGGAGTGACAACTTCTCTCGATATGTCGCTTCCGGATGTGAACGCCGCCGCCGGAAAAGTAGATTGGGAAGATATTCTGAACAGACTTTTGCCCTATGTTGATATCTATTTGCCCAGCGTTGAGGAAACAATGTTCATGATTTCACGAGAGGAGTTCAACGTACTCAACGAAAATACCAAAGGTCACGATATTTTGGAAAACCTCGACTTTAACAGCCTTCAAGGTTTAGGCGAAAGACTATTGGCGATGGGCGCAAAGATTGTGGTTCTTAAATGCGGCTATCAAGGGTATTACATACGCACTGCAGATGAAGAAACGCTGTCAAAAATTGGCAAAGCAAAGCCATTTGATATTGGAAACTGGACCGGGCGAGAACTTCATGAGGAGAGTTTTTTCGTTGAGAAAGTTGCTTCTGCTACAGGCTCGGGCGACAGCAGTATCGCGGGATTTCTCGCGGCGTACCTTAACGGTAAAACTATCGAGGAGACGGTGAGGATCGCGTGTGCGCTCGGCGGCCAGAACGTGCAGGCATTTGATGCCATAAGCGGGATAAAGTCATGGGATGAAACGTTGGCGATGATTCCGAATTGGCCGAAAAACCGCCATGAAATTAAGGGCGGCTATTGGAGATACGACCGAATCGACCGTTTGTGGAAGGGTCAAAAAGATAGGATTTAGCGGCTATGAGAATAGATTCTAAGGTATAAACAAAATCCGAATCGCATGGGATGGAGGTTAAATTATGATTGGCGGCAATGATCGGCGGATTCTGCGGGATTTGGCAAAAAGGCAGCTTGAACTCGCAAGTTCTCCGCAAATGCAAAAACTGCGAGAGGATTGGAAACTACACGGCGAGTTCAGTCACTCCGGCAGACCGATGATTTTGATTGAAACAGCTTCTTTCAAGCAAGATATACTACCTTCACTTCTAAGGTGTGAAGGTTTGGAAGCCCGCGCGTTGGAGGAAGAGCTTCACCTCAATGTTGTCAATCACACCCTTTTTGGAGATGATACAATAGTGAGGGATTATCTGCCCGTTAGCCCCCATTGTTTCTTTGTACCCTTTGACATAGATATCAAGCGTGAACACGCTGATGGTGGCGCGGGACTTGGTCATCAGTTCGTCCCCGTTGTCAAAGACCTGCATGAAGATTTTCATAGGCTTGGAAAGTCGCGGTTTGGCATTGACCGTGAAAGCACACAGTTGGGGTGCGACTATAAGAGTGATATTTTGGGAGACATCTTGCCCGCAAGGCTTGTGGGATCCTGTTTGTACACCTGCCCGACAATGAGTATAGTACACATCATGCACATGGAAGATATGTTCACAGCTATGTATGATTATCCCGATTTATTTCATCGGATGATGCGTATGCTGACCGAGGATTACTTGGAATATTTTGATTTTCTGGAGGCGGAACGCGCACTGCTTCCCACTTTTGACGAGTGCCACCTGGGACAAGGATCCTATTGCTTTAACAACGAGCTTCCGCGCAAAACCGATGGGCTCAAGACAACAGATTTATGGGGTTATATAGACTCGCAGGAGAGTTCCGGAGTATCGCCGGAAATGTTTATAGAATTCATAGCACCGTATTACCGCCGTATGACAGAACGCTATGGACTGCTTTCCTATGGCTGCTGTGAGGCTGTTGACCCTATCTGGGATTGCTTTTTGTCCAAACTGGGCAATTTGAGAAAATTATCTATATCATCTTGGTGCAATGAGGAATTCATGGGCGAGCGTCTGCAAGGAAGAAAGATTGTTTATATGCGAAAGCCATCGCCAAATCTACTGGGTGTGGGCGCAAATCTGGACGAGGACGCGGTAAACGCGCATATAGAGAGGACTGTAAAAGCAGCCGGAGGATGCAATCTTGAGATTGTACAGAGGGATGTGTATAAAATCAGTAACACACCGGACAAAGTGAGACGGTATGTTGAGTTAATCAGGAATTGCTGTGAGATGCATAAATACTAGGTGAGGTGTTGAAGTATGATTAGTTTTAATCAAGATGATTGGGATAAAATCAAAGATATTTATAAAAAATGGTGGAATAATGAGCAGAATGCTCCGATACTTCCCATAACGCTTCAAAAAAATCAAATCGGATTGAAAAAACCGGCGGCACCGGTACTTTCCCAAAAGAATTGCGCCGATTTCTCATGGAGTGCCGATGAACTGATTGAAGCGATGGACTATTCGTTGTCATGCAATGAGTATTTGGGCGGAGCGTTTCCTCATGCTTTTTTTGATTTTGGACCGGGCGTGGTCGCGGCGTTTTGCGGCGCACAATTAGATAATTCGACCGGAAACGTATGGTTTCACAGGCAGAACAACCTACCGATTGAAGATGTTCATGTTGAATATAATCCTAAAAGCAAATGGGCGTTAAGAATAAAAGATATATACCATGCCGGAAATAAAAAATGGAACGGCAATGTAATCATGGCAATGCCGGACTTGGGCGGCATACTTGATATTGCCGCGACTTTTTGTGACACCGACAATCTGTTGACGTACCTTTACGATGAACCGCGTGAAGTCAAGCGGCTTTGTGCGGAAATCCAAACAGCGTGGTTCGCCGCTTATAACGATTTTATGGAGGTTTTGGGCGAAAACGCACAGGGATACACCGATTGGTCTCATGTATACAGCGATAAGCCTTCTTATATTTCGCAATGCGATTTTTCGTATATGATCAGCCCGGAAATGTTCCGTGAGTTTGTTTTAGGTGACTTGAATTACTGTTTTCAAAAACTTGATAATAATATTTATCACCTAGACGGAATCGGGCAATTACCTCATCTGGACTTCCTGACAGACATTAGAGAGCTGAATGCTATACAATGGGTTCCCGGCGATGGATCTCCGCCCGCCACCCATTGGATTGACGTTTATAATAAAATAAAAAGCAAAAATAAAAGCGTTTACATTTACGGTAATTATTCGGATTTTCTGGAAATCGCAAAGGCTGTCGGACGCGAAAATATCTTTATGACGCTAGAGGCGCAGGATAAATCGCAGGCAATCAGAATACTTGAGGAACAGGAAATCATATAACCAACCTCAAATCTTAATATTGCAGGAGGTAACGCCATGAACCGCCGCCAAATCGTCATAGACGCTCTGGAACACAAACCAACGTCAATAGTGCCGTATCATATGGATTTTACCGTGCAGGCGTTAGAAAATTTAGCCGCTTACACAAATGACGCGGATATTGAAAACAAGTTGGGATGCTTTTTGAATTACATACAGTACTGGGGCTGGCCGGAAGAGTTACCGGATTACCCCGGACATTTCCGCGATGAATTTGGTGTGGTATGGAATCGCAGCGGTGCGGATAAGGATATCGGCGTTGTCGATCATCCGCAAATAACAGATATTGAATCTGAGGCTTATCGTCTTCCGGTTTGCGATACAGCAAGCCTTCGAGCGGAGTACGAACAGTTGGTTGCTAATAAACAGGATAAGTTTACAATGGCAGGGTTCGGTTTCTGTATGTTCGAGCGTTCGTGGAGCTTAATGGGGATGGAAAATGTCCTGATTAGTATGATAAGTTGTCCTGAGCGGTTGGAGGAGCTTTATGATGACCTGTGCGATTATTATCTGAAGCTCATTGACATAGCTCTGGAATATGATATTGACGGGGTTTATTTCGGCGACGATTGGGGACAGCAGGAAGGGCTTATCATGGGTCCCAATCACTGGAGACGGTTTATTAAGCCGCGAATGGCGCGGCTGTACAGTCGTGTGAAATCTGCCGGGAAATATGTTTTTCAGCATTCGTGCGGTGACTGCCGTGAGATATTTCCTGATCTTATCGAAATCGGCCTTGATTGTTACCAAACTTTCCAACCTGAAATATACGATATTCAGCAAATGAAAGCTCTGTATGGCTCAAATTTGTGCTTTTGGGGAGGAATCTCCACACAACAGTGTCTGCCATACGCTTCGCCGGATCAGGTGAAAGAGGAAGGCATCAGGATTATAAATACTTTGCGCCGGGACGGCGGGTTGATTATCGCCCCCACGCACGCATTGGCGTTTGATGTGCCGCCTGAAAATGTTCTAGCTCTGGTTCAGCTGTTCCAAAATCAAGAGAATTATTTTTGACTGCTGAGCTTTTCAAACAAGTCCTCAACCAATGTATCCCTGTGTACATGATAAATATATTTAATAAAATGCCTGTTGCCGCAATGCGAGTAATAACCGTCATATTCGGGAATCGGACTCTTTTCCAAGCGTTCTTCAAAAAAATCACCATCCAGCAGCCACGCCACAGCCGTCACATCCCATATTATGCGCGTCCAAGGCTTACCTTTAGCGTAAAGGGACGCTTCAGCAACGGTGTTTTTAACCAAATAATCACAGACTGCATTTTCCCCTAACAGCCACTCTTTCAATTCCGCTTCACTAATTGTAAACGATGAAACCACTCCATAGCAGGGCATTTGTACAACCGGAGCACCGCATCCAAATATAACGCGAGCCGCGGCGACATCCTGATAAAGATTAAATTCTTTGGTGTCATGCCAATGGAAAGCGTGACCTCCAAGCCAGACAATTACAATATTTTCAGTAATTTCGGGATTCAACAGGATGGCGGAGGCGATATTGGTAATAGCACCGATAGCCACCACATATAGGGGATTATCAGAGCTGTACATCATGGCTAATTCCGCGAGATGTTCGGCGGCAGGTGATATTACAGGGGTCTTTTCATCGTTCAAATAACGCTCCGATCCTTTGTATACGCTTATGTCTTTATGTTCCATCAGCGAGAGGAGTTTAATAATTTCATCATAGGATTTCTCCATGCCGTCTTTCGGGCTTGCGGATCTCCCGTTAAAAAATGGCGCGGCATATATAGCCTTAACGTTTAACTTGTCGGAATTACGTACCATATAGGCAATAGCGAATTGGTCGTCAATTTCATTAAACGCATCTGTATCCAATACTACATCAACTTTAGTTTTTGGCCTTTTCAGATTTTTAATAAGAGTCGCAATTTCCATAAAAACACACCTGCATTTCATTTTTCAATAAAAATCACTATTACGCGGTTGCACTCCTATACCTTTGAAAACTCGTCATACGCCGCTTCCACGTTTTCAAACGGTGTGACCGTCTCCCACGAGAGTTGCGCGATTAGTCCCGACTGTTTTTTCTTTATTAATGCGTTTGTCAATCTGCGTACACTCTGCCTCACATCATCCGTTGAGCCAAACGGCAGGATGCGCTGTCTGTCCAACTCACCCCAGAACGCGATTTTTCCCGCGTATTTTTCACCCAATGCCTCAATGTCCATACAGAAAAGCTGTGTATTAAGGGCGTTAACGCCGATTTCTATCAAGTCGCCGATAATAGCTTCGGTATAGCCGTCCGAATGGAAGAATACATTCTTGCCTTTGGAATGGGCAATATCGCAGTATTCTTTATACATCGGTTTGAAATATTTCCGCCACGCGGCGGGGGAAATTAGCAACGAGACCTGTGAACCCCAGTCGTCCATAAAGGCAACGCCGTCATTAGCTTGAGACGCAATCAACTCCATGTTCTTTAGCTCGAACTCATGCAGCATCTCCCTAAGGCGCATGAACATCGTGTCTTCGGTAGCGATTTGTATAAAGAGCTCCTCTGTACCCATTAGGAATTGCATCCGCTCGAAAGGGCGCACAAAAGTCTGCCCAAGTATGTATTTGTCCGACTCCTTATATGCGTTGTTCTGTCCGGCAAACACGGCTTCATCTAATATCTCCCACGGAATCCTGTAATTGTCGAGATCTTGTGCCGTCTTGATGATAGGGTTCTTCACCTCACCTGCAACACCGTCCTCCGTTACCTTCCACTCTGCTCCGAACTCATCGGTATAACGCCCTAACCTATACATTTCGCCTTTGAGATAGCGCGATTTGCCGTAATGAAACTCATTCATACCGACTATATCCATCGGATACATATTTGCAATCCTGTCCAACTCGTCCTGCCGATGGAAGTTCATATATGGCACAGTCCACAGATCGCGTGGCAGGCGATTAACTTTTTCATGCGAGAGAGTCCTTAACACCAATTCCCTGCTAGTCATGTATTTTTTCTCCTACTCGTTTATTTGTCGATTTTATGGACATTAACACAGGTCACTTTAATATTATCAGTATCTATCTTGCCCAAAGCGTCATAAATCGTTATAACGCGAACATCACCCGGCAGCATATCGAAATAGCAGTCACTCATCCTAACCGCCGCCTCAAGACCGAAAGACACAGCATGGCTGTAGCCGATACTCTTTATTGTAACCTCATAGTCACGTCCTTTGACCTCAACTTTTTTGATGCTCAAAACAGATTCGCCGGGTTTATAATCCTTGAAGTCTCCTGTCCTCAGCAGGGAAAGAGGAACACTGTCCGTATCGGCGCGGGCAAATATAACGCCCCTACGTAAATCATGCCCCGGCATATCAAATTCAAAAACTATAGTTTTTGAGAATGGTTCTAATGAAATCTGTTTTTTAAGCGCGTCAAATTCACCGTTAAAACCCGCATAGCCATATTCGATGTTCAGCGTCAGTGCGCCGGGAGTGTCGTTCACTCCCATAACGCGAACGGTTTTCTTATCATTTGCAAAACGCAGAATAAACTTAACAGGCGCGTAAGCCCGTTTGATATAGTAGAATGACGGTTTTCGGTCAAGGTAGTAATCAATAACCGACCAGCCGACTTCGCCCCAAGCATCGTTGTACATCCAAAACAGGCTGCCGCCGCAACGTTCGTAAAAACGTATAGATTCCAAAGAATAGCCATACATCAATCCCTGTACCAGCCGCGCGTATCTGAGGTAATCAGCCAACTCTAATTTGTCCGGTTCCGCATAGTGCTTGCGGATACCCGCCGGTACTGTGTCTTTCTCAAATGTGTTATTGTGCAGATTCCAAATTTGGTTTCCCTGTACCACATCATTGCCGCCGAAATATTTTTGTATACTCTCATCCGAACAGGGTCCTATATAGCCGTACTCCGATACAAATCTTGAAGTCACTTTGTCATACTCCTCAGGCGAGATGCGCTTTTTAATATCCTCATTCATGGTGCAATCGTTCCAGTGATGCCTGTCGCCAACCTCGTTATCATTCGGCCGCTCGCCTCCGTATGGGGATGAACGCCAGTAGGGTATTTCGGGGCAGTTGTTCCGTGTGATTAAAGGGGCGATTTCATTGTATATGATAAGACCTGCGGCAAAATCAAGCCCTTTGTCAACGTTTTCGATACCGTGAACCAATTCCAATGCCCAATGGTTTTCATTATTGCCGCACCAGAGAGCCAAACAAGGATGATGGCGCAGCCGTCTGGTCTGATAATCCATTTCCTTTTCCGTCTCAATACGAAACCACTCTTGATCGTCAGGATATGGCGCACAGGCGAATGCAAAGTCCTGCCAAACTAAAATGCCGTACTGATTGCAATAATCGTAAAACTCGTCCCGCTCGTAAATGCTTCCGCCCCAAACGCGCAGCATATTGAAGTTGCACTCCCGCGCCTCGCTGATTAGCGTTTCATATTTCTTAGGCGTTATACGCGCGTAAATCGAATCAGAAGGACACCAGTTCGCGCCCTTGCAGTAAATATCAATATCATTGACACGCACGGCAAAACGGCGCGTGCCGTCTTCGTATTTGCTCTGGTTGAGCGATACGGTACGGATGCCGGTGCGCACAGTTTCGGCAGCATATGTATGATTACCGTTTTTGAGTGTAACGGATATTGTGTATAGCGGCTGCTCTCCCGCGCCCGTCGGCCACCAAAGCCGCGCGTTTTCGATTACAGCGTCAAAACTTACAAAATTAACACCGGACACCGCCAAAACATCCTGTTGAAGTGACAGGATTTTTTCATCCTCAAAATACACATCCAAAAAAACCTGAGTCTCAATGGTAGAGATAGGACGGTAGCTGTAAAAGCGTATATCAAAGCGCATTTCCGCGTTTTTACCCGTATTTAGGGTGACAGGATGCACATCTGTGATAATAAGGTCATCATATATTTCGAGATATGCGTTTTTCATTATGCCGACAGTGACTACTCGAGGTGCCCAGTCCCAACCGTACACATATTGCGGTTTGCGTAAAAAGGCTCTCCTGCTCTCTAACCGCCCGGCCTTAGCAAGTCCCTCGTCAATCCATACATAATCTTTGGCATAACTTTCTTGCTCAGGTGTAAACTGATCGGGATCGGTAGTCAGACGGACTAACAATGTGTTGACTCCCTCGTTTACATATTTACGAATCTCGGCAGTAAACGGATAGTGACAGCTTTTATGTGAGCCGATATGATGTCCGTTAATGAAAACATCTGCATACAAATCAAGACTTTCCAACACAAGCCGGATACCCCGCCCGGATAAATCTTGCGCGCTGACGGTAAACTCTCGTTTGAACCACCATGACTTTTCTTCTATCCATTCGCTCTCATAACAGTAATCAGCAACTACCGGGTCTTTAATAATACCGTCACGAATGAGCGGCATACGTACATCGCAGGGCAGCGTTCCCACATCAATGAAATCATCGGCGGAGGCAATGCCTTCGGGGGACGTGACTTCCCGTTCCCTGTGCAGAAGTTTCCATTGGTCATTTATTAACTGTTTCATCTGTACGGCACACCCTTTCGCTACTTAATCACACTTAATATCTCATTAAAACCATCGCAATACTGATGACACATTCCAAGCGTACCGCTTTCAATGATATTTCCGCCTGAAATCCCGATAGCCGCGAAGCCGGCAAGTCTTATTGAGCAGATGCCCGCGCCGCTGTCCTCGATTCCAACAACAGAATGTCTCTCTTCAAACGGTATTCCCAAACCTACTCTGCACGTCTCGGCATAGAGCCACGGATGGGGCTTTGGCGAGAGTTCGCCGAGTGTACCCGGTTCTCCCTTGCGTAAAGGGTATCCCGCAGTTATAATCGCGTCATAGAAATCCTTTGGGTCACCCATTTTCAGTGTCTTAAATGCTGAAAGTATTTCCGGCCACGCTTTTTCGTATAGACCCGATGTAACAAGCCCAATTTTTATATTCATAGATTTCAGTTCAAAAAGGAATTCTTTCAATCCGGGGGTTGGAGTGAAAGCATCTGTTTTACCGCGACCCTCCATAATCTCGCGCATTTCCCTGTGGGTATGCTCGAAGTAAAAGCTCCGCGCTTCTTCTAGTGTTCTGCCGGGACAGTATTTGTCAATGCAATACCTAAGATGCTCGGATACGCTGTGTCCCGAAACATATGGCAAGTCGCTGTCTTCAAGCTCGAATTTAGGGTTGCCGAGCAGACTTGCCACACTCATTTGTATAATCCATATCCAAAACTCCTCAGAACGCACACTTGTCCCGTCCAAGTCCATAAGGACAGCTTTAATCGGTTTTTCGAGCTTGACGGGATGGACGGGGTAATACGCCGAGTAACCCATGTTAGATTTGACATAAGCCAACGAGCGGTCTCCGTAAGATATAAATTCTACCTTGCCGTCACCGGTAGAGATAACATTGTTCACGCCGTTTGCGCCTGAAACGTGTATGCCGTCAGAGCTTGCGTTCAACAGTTTCCATCCATGGTCTTTATTGATTTCGCCAATACCGGGGAAACACATTTGTGACAATTATCTGCGCCTCCTTTTGTTACAGCGAATTGCTTTTTATAAAGTCCACCAGTATATCCAGTTTTGTAAATGCCATTCCGGTAACGGTATCAGCCGCGCCATAGTAAATAGCGATTCGGCCGGTATCGGCATCGTGCAGTGACGCACATGGGAAAATCACATTTGGTACGTCACCGACCATCTCATATGTTTCACTTGGCGCAAGCAGGTACGGTTTTGTCCTGTATTTAATTTTCCAGGGTTCGTCAATGTCAAGAATAGCCGCGCCCATGCAGTAGTTATATCCGTTGACGTTCAGCCAGACACCGTGGTAAATAAGCAGCCAACCCTCGGTCGTTTCAATGGGGATAGGTCCCGCTCCGACTTTTACGTGCTGCCAGGAGCGCGTTTCAGGTCCCATAACATATTTACAATTACCCCAGTATTTCATGTCAGGGCTTTCTAAATAGAAAATGTCGCCAAAGGCTGTCATGCCCATATCTGCCGGACGGTTCAGCATCGCGTACTTGCCGCCGATCTTGCGCGGGAACAGAACGCCGTTACGGCAGCAGGGCATAAATGGATATTCCAACTGGTGGAATTTCTCGAAATCATAAGTGTACGCAATACCTATCAGCGGCCCGTGATAGCTGTCGCACCATGTAACATAGTATCTGTCGTCAAGTTTAACAACTCTCGGGTCGTAACCTTCTATAAACGGCTCAAGGATACAACCACGGTCGAACTCAATAGGTTCGCTGCGGATGTCCCACTTATAGCCGTCCATGCTCTTTCCCACATGAAGCCGAAAGTTCTTGCTCTTATCGTCAACGCGGAACACTCCCGCGAAACCATCGCCGAACGGAACAGCGGCACTGTTGTATATACTATTGGAAATAGGGATTTCGTACCTGCCTATGACGGGATTCTTGGCGGATCGCCAAACCGCGTCGGCACAATCTGACGGTCTGTCCTCCCAAGGCATATTAGGTAAGGATGCGCCAATGATTTTTGGGATTTTGTTGTTAGACATTATTTAACTCCTCCGGTTTTAATAGTATTGATAGGATTTCAATACGCGCCGTATTTACGCCTTGCATCAACCATTGCCTGATAATGATTTGCCGGGATACCTTTGAATATAGCGTTGCAACCGCCGAAAGCGAATCCTCCGCCCTCCTTACAGCCCTCGATTATATGACGTGACGCTTCGGTGACGGCTTCCTCCGGACCAAATTGCAGAATTGCACAATCGAGATTGCCGATGAGAGCCAACTTGCCGTGATATTTCTTTTTCAGTTCAATAATGTCCATGCTTGCAAGCGGGTCAACGCATTGCAGCGCAGTCACTCCTGTTGCGGCTATCCTGTCCATGACATCATTCAAATTACCGTCGGTATGCCAAATTGATACAAGTCCCTCCTTGCGGACGCTCTCTGCCCATCGTGTTACATACGGAAACAGGAACTCGTCCAGCTGTTTCGGTGAGAGAAATGTACCCGTATTGAATGCTATGTCGGTACACGCTCCAATACCGTCCGCGCCGGCTTCAATAAATTTCTTTTGTACTTCGATACTGTCTGTCAAATTTTTTTCGACATAAGCATGAACGCCGTCAGGGTCTTCGTACAGAGTATCCACAAAGTCGTATATGCTGTCACCATCGGGAATGCCAATGAATCCCGCACAGCAAGCCAACAAAAAGAACTCATCGCCGGATATTTTCTTTAGTATGCGTATCAGTTCCAAGCGATCTTCAAGATTCGGAAGCCATAAAAACGCGGGGACTCCCGGCGCGACTTCCCAGTAACCTGAAATTCCATTTATAGCATCGTGATCGGCTTTTTGCGCGGTCATTATCATAAGCTCGGCATTGCGGTGCAGTGCGCGTTCTTTTTCTTTTGCGGATAGCTTTGAATACTCAAATCCCACTGTCAGCGGTTCGCCCACATATTCCTCATATATCTGAAACTCAATCTCCATCATGGCAACCATGTCGGTGGGCTGTCGGAAATTCATTGCCGCTAAAAATCGCTGTTTGGGCATCATAGTAAAACACTCCTAATAGATTTCATTAAGTTTCCTATTTATCATTTCCAAGTCAAGCGGATAAGTGCCGTATTCGCGGACAAGTGAAACCATATGTTCATAGCTCTTAGGTGAGACATTGGCGGATATAGAGTGGTCGGACTGACATACCCATCCGCCGCCCTGCGCGGCTTTCAGTTTTGTCAGAACCTCGCGTGTTATTTCATTTATATCGCCGGATTCTAAAATACGCACGTCAATATTGCCGACAAACGCAAGTCTGTGTCCGTATTGTTCTTTCAGCTTGACAATGTCCAATCCTGCTTTTACTTCAAGCGGGTTATACCCGTGTAACCCTATTTCAATGAAATCCTCGAAAATTTCCTCAGCGTCTCCGCAGCCGTGATATATAGTCAAAAGACCCGCATCTCTGCAAACAGATATAATATTACTGACAATCGGCTTGAAATGTGTGCGCCATATTTCAGGTGAAAAGAGCATTCCATTGACATATGCCACATCACCGAATATTAACATACCCGAAAGCCTTCCGCGGCTCTCCTCAATTTGATAGCGCGTAAGATCAACAAGAAATTCGCCTATTCTCTTTACAAACCGTTCAAACTCCTCCGGATTTGACAGTGACCACATAAGCGAGTTTTCGGTTCCGATGCAACGCCACAGATACTCATATCCTTCGCATATCGCGCCGAACACGGGATAATCGCCGCAATATGCGCTTACCCGACTGTCCCAGCACGGAATAGATTCGGATATAGTTTCGTTCAGGCAATTCAACTGATCTTGCCCCGCACGGTACAAACGGTCTCTATTTCGCGCCGATTCTATTATAAAGTGTTCCATTTCTTCCGGCTCATTAACGGAAAAAGCGTCATAATGAGGCATGGGCAAATCGGAACGCCGCATAACCGTTGCTCCAAAGCCTGTCTTTACGGTAATATCAAGACCATCTCTGGAAATAATCTCAAAGTCTTTTATTATAGGATCCATGTTAGGAGCTACAATGACATAATCTAAATCGAACTTTTCAAATAAATCGCAGTCCTGTCCCCAAATATTCTTTGCGTTTTTAACAAACCCTCTCCAAAAACTATCAGAAACAGGAACTCTGTCTCCCTCTCTATGTGTTAGCGCAGCGGTCAGTCTCGCAAGTTTCTCCTGCTTGCCCATAAATAAAACCTCCTGTATTTATTTATGAATCGTGTCTGCGCAAGTCGCAAATGGATTCGCCATGGCGGATGGATGCCCGGAGCGTGACCACAGAACAACTGCCCTCATCTGTTTCATCGTGCAGTCTGCCTAAAAGCAACGCGGTTGCTTTCAACGCAATTTCTTTCATGGGTTGATTGACCATTGTTAGCTTCGGGGATATTGAATCAAACAGTTCCACACAGTCGAAACCGAAAAGCGAAAAATCTGAACCGATTTTTTTGTTCATCTCGTTTATTGCCATCAGTGCGCCGAGGGTCATATCGTAGTTTGTGCAAAACACGGCGGTGCAGTGCGGCGCGTCACGAATGATTTCTTGCAACCCTTCATATCCGCCCGCAACTGTGGGCGGAACCATGCCAATCATACTAGAATCCACCGGAATGCCATGTGCGGTCAACGCATCCTCGTAGCCCGCGCATCTGCATTTCAAGGTGTAGATACCAAGGCTCTCACCGGTAATCAATCCTATGTGTTTATGCCCATAATTAAGACATTCTTTTACAATATCACGGGAGATTTGCCGATTGTTTATAACTACCCCGTCCGTTTCATAATCATCCACGAGATTGTCAATCAGCACAACGGGGATTTTTTCCTGCTCACATTGCAGCAGATGCCGGCCTTCGTTACTTATCGGAATAACAAATAATCCGTCAACCTTTTTGTTTATCAGGAATTCCAGTGCCTCCCGCTCGCCGTCAATACTGTTACGGCTGCCGCAAACAATAATGCCATAGCCAAATCGGCGCATTTCATCCTCTATGTAGGAAATAAGTGCTGTAAAAAATTGAGAGTCGAACCTTGGCACTAAAACGCCGATAGTGTGCGAACGGTTTGATTTGAGGCCGCGCGCGAAATGGTTCGCCTTGAAATCCAGCTGCCGTATAGCATCGTCAAGTATTACCCTATTCTTGTCACGAACATTGCCGCCGTTTATATATTTTGATATAGTGGAGAGTGAAAGCTGCGTTATATTTTGAATATCTCTTATTGTTGCACGCATCTTAATCCCGCCTTTCTGAATGAAACAGTTCACTATATACTATAATCTGCGGTTGCTATTTTGTCAAGTACATTTCCCCAAAAAAATATTATCAAACACTATTGACAAAATATAAACGCAATGATATTATATTAACTAGTGAAATCTAACAAAAGTGTTTCAGTTTCCGAAAACGAACCGTTTCGTTTTTATATCGCAAATACACACGTTTTACAGTAGTCCGCCTTTACCGTGACAACAACCGCCGTAACGAATATTTATTAGGAGGTTTATTGTTATGTTGAAAAGAACCGTATCCTTCCTCATGGCATTGTTTATGGTATCGCAATTCACGCCCATGCCGAGCGTCACGCCTGCACAGGCCGCAGGATCGCTGGAGTTCTACGTTGACCCTGTTGGCGGCTCAGACGCAAACAACGGATTGTCAACCGCTGCCGCGTGGAAAACCATCGAACACGCCCGAAACCACATCCGCACAATTAACGGCGCGATGACGCAAGACATTACCGTTTATCTGATGCCGGGTACGTTCCACATAACGGATACGCTTGAGTTTACCACGGCGGACTCCGGCACAAACGGGTTCAGTATTACGTACAAAGCGTACAATATGTCTGCTAAACCGCTCCTCAGCGGCGGTATGGAGCTTACAGGTTGGGAGAGTGTTGCGAGTATAACCGACACCAACCTCCGCGACAAGCTCCTGTCGGGCAACCAAGCCGGAAAGAATATTTGGCGTGCGCCCGTTCCGGGTTCGCAAGGACCAGTTAACGACCCCGACCCTCTCTCTATTGCACCTAAATTTGTTAACAGCCGCCAGTTCTATGTGGACGGGGAAAGAGCCGTTAGGGCGCAGAGTACCAATCTTGTCGGAAGCAGCCATCATTTTACCGATGCCCGCACTGCCGGAAAGAACGGCAACGGCGGATTTTTAAGGCCGGACACGGACTCTGCCACGGTTAGCTGGACAACCATGCACGAATGGCGGAACATTACGAACATTGAGATGGGCGGCAAAGTCATGTGGAAACTTTTCCGCGGACCGGTCGCCACGGTAGATGATGCCGGCAGGATGGTGACGTTCCAAGAGCCGTTTTGGCAAATGAGCCAGTCGCACGATGATTTTTTTAATTTCAGACCGTCAAGCGGAAACTACTTCGACTCTTTTTGGGTTGAAAACGCTTATGAGCTGCTCACCGATGAAGGCGAGTGGTATCTCGACAAAGGCGGCTGTGACTGCGCCGTTATATGCACAGGCTCGCAGCTTGACGACTGCGTTGGTCACAACCGGGGCGGGTATATATATTACATACCAAGAGTCGGTCAGACCATGGCATCAGCCGATGCCGTCCTTCCGATTACAGAGAAGCTGCTGGACATTAAGGGAACGACCGCAAATAAGGTCAAGAACCTCGTTTTTCAGGGGTTGGATTTCGCTTATACCACTTGGACTTATCCGAACAGCAAATTCGGCTTCCCGGACGCTCAGGGCGGTCAGATGTGGACTTCCGAGTGGAACGGCGATTCTCTGTTGCCGGGGGAACAGAAGGTTATCCCAAGTGCCTTTGAGTTTGAACACGCTTCGGACATTATCGTAGAAAACTGCTCGTTCAGCGGTATAGGTTCCGGCGGTCTTATGATGACGAGGTCACAGAATATAGATATAATCGGCAACACATTCGCCGATATTGCGGGCAACGGCATCTCTATCGGCAACGATGAATGTCACCATTCCGACCAGCCCGACATTCCCGGTCAGCCCGGTGTCAAATGCGGCTACCACAACGCGAGCGGCACATTCAACGCCTGCATTAGACCGGCCATCGACCCAAGGGATCAGATGCTCAACGTTAATATTATAAATAACGAGATAAGCAATGCGGGCGCGGATTATTGGGGTTCGGTGGGGCTGATTGTTAAATTCGCGCGCCATTTGAGAATCGAACACAACATTGTCAGAAATAACCCGGGTATGGGAATTTCCGTTGGTTGGAGTTGGGGCAGAGCCAGACCGACATACGCCGGAGATATGCAAATAAGGAATAACTATGTCCACGCCTTTAACACGCGGATGGACGATGGTTCGGGCATCTACACCCTCAACCCGAACCCGAATCCCGCGTCAAACCCCGGTTACCCGCAATCCACAATCGCGGGTAATCACGTTGACTATACCGAGAAAGGCACATACGGCGGCATTTATCTCGACAACGGTTCGGAATTCTGGATGATTGAGAACAACGTTGTCGAGAAGATGAACAATAGGTGGCTGTATGTGCAGAGTTGGGACACCGGTAACAATATGGGCGATGACTGCCGATCGCGCGGCAATATAATACAAGGCAATTTCCATGACCATCCTAAATCGCTGATTTGGTCAGATGCCAACCCGCCGAATGTCGCCATACCCGTCACAAACACCCGCTTCAACGAAAATGGCGATTGGTACATAAGCGGCGGCGGGACTTACGTCACCGGCGCGAAAAGCACTTGGCCTCAAGCGTCCCATGATATTATGGACAACGCGGGGCTGACTATCGCGGATAACGATGCGGCCATCACGGCGGCGAAGGCGGCGATCGAAGCCGCCGACTTAGAACCTGCCATGTTGAATACGCAAGCCGAGGCCAAGGTTTATGCAATGACCTTACTCAACGGGCTTGACCGTTACGGCTCGTCATTCACCGTACACGGCGACGGCTTCACGCCCGCCGTACCGAGTATCTCCGATGGTGTATATACCTTTTACGCAACGCTGAACAGAGGCTCGGGTACGCCGCAGGATACGGCGCAGCTCAGCTTCGCGATTGCCGAGCCTGTCGCGCCTGTCTACGATGGCGAGATTTTTGAAGACGGCGGCGATGACATAGATGTCTTCCACGCAATCTTTGAGTTTAGCAACGCTCCGACCTATCCCCTTGAAGGCGGCAACGCGCCAAATTTCGGCATATACAACACTATGACAGCCGGGCGCAAAGCCGCCCTTGCCTTAGTCACATCGCCCAACGGCATCGTTTGGACTGATGTTTTACCCGATGATATTCTGGCGGTTACGCTGAAAACCTCCGGCGGCAAGGACACGGTCGCGTTTATACTTGAACCTCCGGCCGGCACGAAGTTTGTCGGGATGAAAGAGGGGGGTGTCTCTAACGCCAAGTTTGAGGAAGCCCATGTCAACGCGGCGGTTGTTGACAGCCATGACAACGGTCTTCCGGGAGACAATACACCCTTTGAACCCCCGAAAGTCGCCCACGGCAGCACAGGCGGAACATTAGATGAAAGCACGGCGGGGTTAAATACCAGTGCTTCATTGTTTGAACTCGGCTCCATTAAGCACGATGGCAATCCGGTCACTGCCGGTGATCTCAATGACAGAATGTACGGCGAGCCGGACGAGGTGGGCATGGTGGGTTTCGGCGATCGGTCTGCCGGTTCGCAGGTCGTGTACGATGCCCCCAACGCGGAATCCATCTTCTTCAAGGCTTATCACTGGGGACACGTCTATGATGACAGATTCCTGAGCGTCTTGGCATCGGAAGACGGTATAACCTACGTACCCGTCACTGTCAGTCGTTTTAGGGAGTACAACGCTTCTGATAGTGCTTTCACGCCCAATCACGCCAGCTTCAGCGATTGGATGACAAGAGACGTTTATTACGCCGACCTCACAAGCGCGGGGCTGTCCGCAGTAAATTATATTAAAATTACAGGACCTCAAACTCCGCCCTATCACTGGTCCGCATGGGGTGACGGTTCCCAACCCGGTCATTATGTCACTTGGTCGCCGCTGGTCGGCAGGGTTATCGTTTTCATCGGCAATCAAGGTCCGCCCGTGCCGTGCGATGTAACCTTCGACACCGATGGCGGCAGCTTGCTTACTCCCGTTGTAGTCAACAAAGGGCAGTTGATAACCAAGCCCACTGACCCGATAAGGACAGGCTGCACTTTTGCGGGTTGGTATAAAGACATTAACTGGACTAATGAGTGGAATTTCGCCACTGACAGAGTTCAGGGAGACATGACGCTGTACGCCGGATGGCGCGACCCCGCAGGCGGAAGCATCGGCACACCTTTAGTAAAAACCATGCGTGATGATTTTGACACCGGCTTTAGTAAAATGAATTCGCATTCACCTAACCTTATTATTGATGAAGTTGCTACTACAGCCAACATCAATGGTTGGAATCTCTACAGAAACGCGGCCGGTACTGAAGAAATTGTATATGCAACGCCGGGAGATATGCTGGAATTTACGGTTAATGCTTTGTTTTGGCCCGGCACCGCGCGGCGGTCGGATGTCAATACGGACTTAATATTCAGCACATCAAGCGATGGGGTTAACTGGACTCTTTTGAGTCCGCTCCCCGACAAGGTGGAATGGAATGTGCTTGATAATATCGGCACTGACATCAGTGATTGGAATCACACTACGTATTCGGATTGTCTTCCCGTCGGCACAAAATATCTGAAAATTGGAATACCGGATCAAGTTAACAATCCGGAGGCTGCTGCGGATTTAAGTGCTAATTCATGGACACCGTTTATACACTTTGTTGAGATTAAGCATTCAGATGTACCGCGCCCCGCGCCGTATGCCCATTGGGTACTTGATGACAGCTTGCAAAATTCGAGAACCGGCGTTGATTTGACCTCCAGAGAGACCGCTAACCCTGCTACTGCCGGAAACGTAGGTTATGTGCCTATAACAGGAACTGTTAACGGGCAAGCAATCGGCTCGGACAGAAAGGCGTTTGTTTTAGACGGTGACAACCGTCTTGTAACCCTCGGAACACAAGCTATCAACGCAACAGAGAACGTTACGTTCAGCGGTTGGTATCATGTGACTGCTTTTAGCGATTGGGCATCATTCTTTTACAACAGCAATGATCATAACGGGTACGGTATGGCTTATTCTACTCCCACCGGTACAGGCTGGAATACTCCCGGCGGTCCGGACATGAATGCCGGAATGGGTGTCGTAATCGGGAACGGTCCGGGGGAAGGCTATCCGTCTAATACGCAAATTTCAACGGGTCAATGGGTTCATGTGGCGATGGTAATCAGAAATCACGTCAATCCGGCGCGTGCGGGTACAATCGAGATTTATATGAACGGTGTGCAGATTTCCTCCGCGCCAATTGGGACGAATATATATGTTCATCCTCCGAATGCAAACGCGCCGTCAGGCGGAGGCGAGTCCAAACCTCCGGGAGATACGACAGTCGGCACTCACATAATCGGTTGGATGGCCGATGTGCGGTTCTACGAGACCGCGCTGAGCGCGGCTCAGATGAAGGCGGTCTATGAGGAGTTCTTCTCGTCCGCAACGCCGGGCTTAGAAGTCGCCGCCGTCGTGCCGCCCACTGATTATAATGTCACGTTTAAGCCGAACAACGGCGGCACGGATATAGTCAGGAAGTTTACAGAGGGTACAAGTATCGCTCCGCCCGGCAATTTGAAAAAATCGGGATACACATTAGATGGTTGGTATACGAAAGATGGAACAGGCGATGACTGGGGTGCAAAGTGGGATTTCACAACTCAAAAAATGCCTTCCAATGCCCTTGCGCTGTATGCCAAATGGGTTGAAGATACCGCACCGGAAATTGATAAAATCATAATCACGAGAGAATAAATTGAGGATTTATATGGGGCGGTTGATTCCGCCCTATAAACCCAAGAGAACAAAGTTGACGAAAATTAACTAACTTTTTATAGGAGACTGTGATGAGCGATAAAGACATTGGATATATAGTACCGCACACACATTGGGACAGGGAGTGGCGCAGCGGGTTATGGGAGAGCCGATTCGATTTGGTGACGTTCATAGACGAATTGCTGGATTTACTTACTCAGGAAAACTCCCCGTACTATTTCATGCTGGACGGACAGAGCGTACTTATTGACGACTATTTGCAGATTAAGCCGGAAAAACGCGATGTAATTACCAAGTACATCAAGGCGGGGCGCATTGCAATCGGTCCGTGGTATACCCTGCCCGACCTTTATCCCTTAAAGGGCGAGTGTCTTGTCCGCAATCTTATGAAGGGTATCCGCCACGCGGACAGTTTCGGCGGTCATTTGGACATCGCCTACGAATCCTTCGGTTGGGGCCGCCCATCGCAGTTGCCGCAAATTTATAAAGATTTCGGATTTAACCTTGCCGTCATAGCAAAGCACGTATCTTCGATACGCGCCCCCCAAAGCGAATTTTTATGGCGCGGCATTGACGGCAGTGTGATTTTATCCACCCGTTTGGGCATACAAGCACGTGCTAACTTTTTTATGAATGTCTATATACCGCTGTCCACCGGGAAACTCTACTTTACCGATGAATTTCGTTTTGACTGGAAAAACGGCGGAATCGTATTTCACCGAGCCGATTCTCAAGGCTATTTAAGAGAATATGTGAACCCGCGCGGTGAACTAAAAGTCCATGAAGAACTGTTGGAACAGTGCGTCCAAGCGGCGTGGGATGCCACGGATGAAACTGTGCTGAAAAATCACAGAGTACTTATGGACGGTTCAGATAACACCGGTGCGCAGCCGTTGCTGTCCGAAATTGTAAGGTTAGCTAATGAGCGGATCACCGATAAGCAATTCAAGATTTGCCCATTGCGGGAATATGCCGATAAACTTTTGGAACTGATTGACCCCTCTTCTTTGATTACTATAGATGGCGAGTTGCGCGATGGACCGGCGATGAAATGTTCCGCCAACGCTCTAATGACTAAGCCGTTTATAAAAACGCTTAACAAAAAAGCGGAAAACACCCTGTTTCATGCGGCGGAGCCATTCTCGGCACTTTACCATATGCTCGGCGGGGATTACCCGCGGAGGTATTTGGATATCGCTATGGACTATATGCTTAAAGCGCACCCCCATGACTCGATTAACGGCGTTACGCCGGAAAAAATCGTGGGCGATACGATGTACAGGCTTAATCAGACATTAGAGATTAGCGAGAGCGTTATAAAACGCGTTTGCGGAACGCTTATTGGTAAAATCGACACCGGCGGCTTCCAAAAAGATGACGTTATGCTGGCTGTATTCAATCCAAGCGTGTATGACAGGCATGAAATTATAAGAGTATTTGTTGATATTCCGCAGGAACAGAGCGTTTGGGACTTTACTGTTGAAGATGCCGCAGGCAACAGATATGACAAACAGTTTATATCACGTCAATCGCGCACGGTTCCTGTCAGCAGCCTTGATTGCAGGCCATGGCCTTTTTACGCCGATACATACGAAATCTTTTTGGATATCGGCGCAATCCCGGCGTTGGGCTACAAGGTTTTTCGCTTAGTGCCCACCAAACATTTTTACCGCAAGGAACTATTTTGGACCGAGATGCGCGTCAGTATCGGAGACGAAATCGGCAAGGCGGTCAATGTCCTTGAAAACGAGTTTATTCAAGCGACTGTCAACCCGAACGGCACCGTGAACATTTTCGACAAAGAAAACGGCAAAAACTATGAGAACCTTAACCATTTTGAAGACACCGGCGACACCGGCGACTACTGGATTTATTATCCGCCTTACCATAATAAAACCTTTACCAGTTTGGGGGCGGCGGCTCAGATTTGGATGGAGGAAAACGGTTCGCTGTCCGCATCTATTGGCGTATCGTTCGATTTTCAAGTGCCGTCAAGCTCCCAAAGACCGCAAGACGGTGTTTCGAGTGAGAGCGTCAGGAGCGGCGTGATGTCCGCGCTGAATATTTCCATGCGTTACACTCTGCAAAAAAACTCACATAAGCTGGATGTGGAATTGACGGTGAATAATACCGCCGGAGATCATCGACTGCGAGTGTTGTTTGATACAGGCTTGGACGTTAATCACTCCGATGCCGCAGGTCATTTCTGTGTTGACCGACGTCCTATGATGTCCCCTATCGATGAAAAAGGCGCGTTTTATCCCGAGATGAAGACACTGCCCCATCAACTGTTTGTGGATGTCAGCGATGGAAAGAACGGTCTAATGCTGCTGAATAATTGTTTGACGGAATATGAGATGATTAGCGGATTAAAAGGCACAACATTAGCACTGACATTATTCCGCGCCATGAAGAATCAAATATGCACCGAATGGCGTTCTGCAAGCGCGTATGAAGATACAGACACAGGACAGTGCCTTGGCGAACAGTCGTACACATACGCCATCTGCCCCCACGCCGGAAACTGGCAGGCGGCTGACGCATATAAACAGGCTGAAAACCTCAACGTACCATTGCGCCCTTATCAGACGGCTTGGCATGAGGGCGAGCTTCCGACCGAGGGCGGCTATCTGCGTATCATACCGGAAAGCCTTGTGTTATCGGCACTCAAGATAGCGGAAGAAAGAGAGACTATCATTCTGCGCCTGTTCAACCCGACTGACAAAACAGTGGGCGGACGCATTGAGTTGGGTGTTCCTGTTGCGGAAGCATACCTCACGAATATGAACGAGGAGCGGATGCAAAAACTTGAGCATGGCGAGAACAGCCTGTCCATTGAAGCGAAACCTTATAAAATCATTACGTTGGAACTGGTATTTTGATTCTTTCGTGTTACAATTCTGATTTACCGCGCCGGAAATTGATAAAATCATAATCACGAGAGAATAGGAGACGCGAACATGAACACTATGCCAAAACAAGAGATGACGCATAAAGAAAGAATTTTAGCCGCGCTCAATCATCAGCCAACGAATCGAATTCCTTTGGATTATTGGGGCGTTCCCGAGACGACCGAAAAACTGATGCGGCACTTTGGAGTGTCATCATATCCGGAACTCATAAAAGCACTGGATATTGACGCGATAATTGGCGTTGATCCCAAATTGGTTGCCGATAGAAAAAACATATGGGACATAGAAATGAGGAAAGTTCCCATTGGAAACAACGCATATTACGATGAGCCGATGAGTGCGCCTCTGGCCGATTATGAAACAATAGATGAAATTGAGGCTAATTACGTTTTTCCGACTGCGGATATGTTTGACTACAGCGGCATACGGGAGCAATGCAAGGCAAACGAAGGGTTTGCCATTATTGGCGGATATATATCACTGACCTACTTTTATGAAATAATACGCGGAACAGAGCAAATGCTGATAGACTTTGTCGCTTTTCCGGAAATAGCGGAGTATATATTTGAAAAATTGCATGAATACGCGCACGAGAACACAAAAAGAATCTTAGATGCCGGTGACGGTAAGATTCATTTATCTCAGGTGACAGACGATTTCGGCACGCAAAACAGTTTAATTGCAAGTCCCGAAATGCTTGATAAATATTTGGGCAAGTATTATGAAGAAAACATAAAATTAGTCAAATCATATGACGTAAAGGTATTTCATCATAATGACGGCGCAATGACACCGATGCTGCCATGGCTTGTGAACAAAGGCATTGATGTGTTAAATCCGTTGCAATGGCATCTTCCCGGCTGGGATTTACAGCAGATAAAAAAGGATTACGGCAAAAAACTGTGTTTCCACGGCGGCATTGATAATCAAGATGTATTGCCATTCGGCAGTGAGCAGGATGTAAAAAATGAGGTGGAAGCCTGCATGAACGCTCTTTACGCGGATAAAACAGGCTATATACTGGCTCCTTGCCACAACATACAAGCGAATACACCGATAGAAAATGTGATAACAATGTATAATCACGCGAGGCAGTATTCTAAATGTATGTGATAAGCTAAGTATAAAGTGTTTATGAGGTGCGAACATGAGCGAGCGTCATAAAATCCACATGATCGGCAACGCCCATATCGACCCTGTTTGGCTTTGGTCGTGGCAGGAAGGTTTTGCTGAAATTAAGGCTACATTCGCGTCCGCATTAGAGCGGATGAAGGAGTTCCCTGACTTTATCTTCACCTGCGCCTGCGCGTCGTACTATAAATGGGTTGAGGAAAACTGCCCCGAGATGTTTGAGGAGATTAAGCAGAGGGTAAGTGAAGGCAGGTGGGAGATTGTCGGCGGATGGTGGTTGCAGCCTGATTGCAATATGCCCTGCGGTGAATCCTATGTTCGCCACAGTTTATACGGTCAGCGGTATTTTTTAGAAAAGTTCGGCAGGATAGCGAGGGTGGGATACAATGTAGACTCTTTCGGACACAGCGGTATGCTGCCCCAAATATTGGTCAAGAGCGGCATGAACTTTTACGTTTTTATGCGTCCGGACATCGTGGAGAATAATGAACTCAAAAAAAACCTCTTCTGGTGGGAGAGCCCGGACGGCAGCCGTGTTATGTCGTTCATAATACCAACGTGTTATGGACCATGGGGCTGGAAAGGTATGCCCGAATCCGATGACCCTAATGCCCACATTGAGAGGATTAAAATTCTGGAAACTTCAAAACTATGCAATGAACAAAACCTTAACATAATGGGCTTTTACGGTGTTGGCAACCACGGGGGCGGTCCGACCATCGCTAATATAAACCTTATACATGATATGCAAAAGGAGTTGGAAGAAGATGTCATATTCAGCTCCCCAAACCGATACTTCGATGAGATGTCAAGTCTGAACTTGCAGATTCCGGTTCATAAAAAGGACTTGCAAATCCACGCGAAAGGTTGCTATTCCGCGCTCTGGGAAGTAAAAAAGAACAACCGCGTTGGTGAAACACGGCTGCTCTCTGCGGAAAAGTTTGCGGCGGCCGCCCATGGTTTATTTGATATGAAATATCCGGGTACTAAAATACAGAGCGCGTGGGAACAGGTCATGTTTAACCAATTCCATGATACAATCTGTGGTTGCAGTATAAAAGATGCTTATCAGGATTCCAGAGAGAGTTATGGCGAGGCATTGAACATCGGTGCTACAGTCCTCAACGCGGCGGTGCAAAAGATTTCATGGGCGGTTAACACATCGGGAAGCAGGCTCTCCAAAGAGAAGCACTGGGCCTTGTGGGAATACGGTGAAAAAGGTTCGCCGCTGGTAGTATTTAATCCATTGGCATGGGATGTCAAAACTCCGATTACAGTCAACAAAGATGTCAAAGGCATCACCGATGAGAACGGTATCCCTGTTGAAATCCAAAAAAATGCGATTCCGCCCATAAATTTGTTGGGAGAATTTGAAACTCTTTTTATCGCGGAGCTTCCGCCGATGGGTTACCGTACATACTGGTTGCATTTGGAAAGAGAGTATCAAGCGGAGCCTCTCAACGGTTCGTTGCACGCCGAAGAAACTGTTTTAGAAAATGATTTTCTTCGAGTGGAGTTTGAGCCTCATACCGGATACATCAGCAGAATGTATGATAAGAAGAACGCTATGGAAATACTGAACGGCAAGGGTTGTGTGCCGCTTGTTATAGATATGAGCAGATGGGATACATGGGCGCACGGGGCACTGGAATTCAGAGACGTGATGGCGAGGTTTGCTGACGCAGAGCTGCGACTTATAGAGAAAGGCCCGTTGCGTACAAAACTGCGGGTCACGAGCATATACAACAGGTCAAAACTAATTCAAGATTTTATCCTTTACCGCGACAGCGCGGAAATTGAGGTACAGGTGAAACTTGACTGGCATGAGCGTGTAAAGATGCTCAAACTGTCTTTCCCTGTCAATGTCACAGAAGGTCAGGCAACTTGGGAAATCCCTTACGGTTACATTGAAAAACCGGCAAACGGTGAAGAGATTGTTGCCTTGCGTTGGATGAATCTCACCGGGCAAGCTGTCACTGCTTGCTCTGGGGGTACGGGGGCGGAGTCCCCGCAAAGGCCGCCGACCGCCCGGTCGCCTTATGGACTTTCTATACTTAACGACTATCAGTACAGTTCAGACATCATGGGTAACGATATGCGGCTTACCCTTGTAAACAGCCCGGTTTACGCGGATCACTCAGATAAGATAATAAAAGATGCCGAGGTAATGGATCAGGGTATGCAGGAGTTTAGATATAAAATCGTCCCTTATGCCGGAGATTGGAGAGAGGCCGGAATCGTTAAAAAAGCCTATGAAAACATTACGCCTGCCATACAGGTTCATGAGACCTACCACGAAGGTCCGCTCCCACAGTGCTTTTCCGGCATTCGGATTGATAACCCCAATATTATAGCAGATGTTTTTAAGAAAGCGGAAGACGAGGACGGGTATATACTTAGGTGCTACGAGAGTTCGGGAGCTGATTGTGAAACGGAGATTGAAATACCGTTCCTTGAAAGAAAGTGGTTAGCCGCTTTCGGGAAGTGCGAGATTAAGACGTTTTTTATCCCGCGCGACGCGAAGAAGACAGTAGCTGAGATGAATCTGTTGGAAACGTATATATGAAACAAAGAGTAATAAATAATTATTTCGGCAGTGAGCGGAGTCCTGCGTAAATATCAGGGAGAGGATTGATAAATATGCGCGAGCGATTATCAATGGATTACGGGTGGAAGTTCCACCTAGGCGACATCATCCCAACAAAACCTAATTGGCATCTTGACACATATTTCGCAACTAAAGCGGGAGGTGCGTTGGGTGCCGCTGCCCACTTTTTCGATGACAGCGCATGGCGCGAACTGGACATACCGCACGATTGGGCGATAGAAATGCCGTATGATGAAACAGAGAATATAAACCACGGTTTCAAGCCGCGTGGTATCGCGTGGTATCGTAAAACATTCAAATTACCGGAAGAGTTAAAGGACAGGCAACTGTATCTTGAGTTCGGCAGTGTATTGACGCATTGTGAGGTTTGGGTTAACGGTCAGCCGATGCACAGAAACCACTGCGGTTATACCGGTTTCATTATTGACATTACATCAATGGCAAATTTCGGAAGTCTGATAAACACCGCAGCTGTGCGTGTGGATGCCGAAGCCTTTGAAGCGTGGTCGTATGAGGGAGCGGGCATTAACAGGCATATTGACCTCCATATTACTGATAAACTGCATATAAAACCGCAGGGAGTTTATGTCAAACCAATCAAAACAGGCGGCAGACCCGCATATGAAAATGGCTGCACATGGGATACGGAGATAGAGATTACCATACGCAACGCCTTTGAAACAGGCTGTCAAGCTGAAGTCCGGTCTGAAATAATCGGCGCGGATGGTATCACCGTTGCTTCCGCGTCCTCACACTTTCATCTTGAGGCAGGGAACGAGAGTGTTGTAAGCCAAAATATTCCCGTTACAGACCCTAATCTCTGGTCTGTGGACTCCCCCGCGCTCTATACTCTTAGAACTACGGTTTTTATCGGCAGCAAATCTGTCGATGAAGTAAATACTGTCTTTGGATACCGTACCATACATTTTGACGCAAATGAAGGTTTTTTCCTCAACGACAAAAGTTTTAAGATTAAAGGCACCTGTAACCACCAGGATCACGCCGGATTGGGTGCGGCACTGCCCGACACCATGCACGAGTTCCGTATCTCCAAACTCAAAGAGATGGGCTGCAACGCTTACAGATGCGCTCATCATCCTCCCGCGAGCGAACTGCTTGATGCCTGTGACAGGCTCGGAATGCTCGTCATGGATGAAAATCGCAATTTCGGAGACTCGCCCGAGATAATCGCTCAACTTGAGACCATGGTAAGACGTGACAGAAACCATCCGAGCGTTATTATGTGGTCGATTTTTAATGAGGAAATGATCCAGACCACCTCTGCGGGCAGGAAAATAGCTCTGAATATGGTGCGCGCGGTCAAGAAGTTGGACACTTCGCGCCCGGTCACAGCCGCCATGAACGCGGTTGTCTCCGATGATGCCGGCGTGACAGACGTGGTAGACGTGGTGGGCATAAATTACTTTCAAGGGCAATACGATGATTTTCATAATCTCTTTCCCGATAAGCCGATACTGGGTTCGGAAAATAACTGCACATACGGTACAAGAGGCATATACAAATCCGATACTGAAAATCGGCGGTTTGCCGACAACGACACCGAGAGTACGGAGTTCGGTGAACTGGCAAGAAAGTCATGGAGTATAATAGATTCACGACCGTTTATGGCAGGGATATTCGTATGGACGGGCTTTGATTACAAAGGCGAACCCTACCCTTATAAATGGCCGGTAGTCAGCTCAAACCACGGAAATCTCGATGTATGCGGGTTTCCTAAGTCGGGATTTTATCTGCATCAGGCACTTTGGACCGATGAACCCATGATTCATATACACCCGTACTGGAATCTGCCGGAGGGTTCGGAGGTAACTGTAAGAGTGTATACAAACTGCGAAGAAGCCGAACTTTTTCAGGACGGTCTGAGCTTAGGCAAAAAATCCGTGGACAGATATGAAATGGCATCGTGGGATGTGGTATATTCACCCGGATGCCTTCACGCGATAGGCTATACAGACGGCAGTGCTAAAGCGGAAACTTCGGTTGAGACTTCCGGCAAACCCTCAGCACTCTTGTTAGAGCCGTGGCGTTCCGAACTTGCGTCTGACGGCGTGGACACAATTCCTGTCACGGTTCGCGCTGTCGATGAAAACGGCAGATTTGTACCCAACGCCATGGACACGGTTGACTTTCAAATTATCGGCGGCGGAAAAATACCGGGAGTCGGCAACGGCGACAACACTTGCCACGAACCGGATAAGGCTGAACGCAGATCATTATTTAACGGTCTATGTCAAGTTATAGTACAATCGGGGTTTGAAGCAGGCGAGATTACACTGTCCGCCTCAGCGCGGGGGATGAAGTCCGCCGAACTGACCATTCCGTGCGTCAAGGCGGAGCGGAAGAAATATATACCATCCGAAAAATATAACCGATTTGTCACCGGATGGCGTAAAACCCCGATAACACAGGAAAAGCCCGATATTAACCTGAAACTGGAAACCCACGACATGAACAGTTGGCTTCACGCGGAAACCGGCAACGGTGAAGACAATGCGTTTGCCGCAAATCCGGGTTACAGCCTTTACAGAGCGACATTTGACAGGCCAAGTTTATTTTCGCCTTTCGTTCTCGACTTTGAGGGGATTGCGGGTGCTGCGGAAATATATGCGGACAAGGTGTTGGTTGCGGTGAAAAGCAGCTGTGATGAGGAATCTGTGACTGTCACTTCACCGGCGACAGGCAGTGAAACGGCGACTATAGATGTGATTATTGACGGTCGCGGCGGTCATGGCGGCATTACAAAAACGGTTAAAATTACATCTTAGAAGGTATTTGCCGTTTGTTAAGATGTAATTATGACGAAAAGATAAGATTTACCCTGTATAATTAAACTATAAAGAGGAGATTGTCATAATGTTTGTTCCTGATTACAATAATATTGTAAACGCGGCTCTGAATAGAAAGTCACAGAGACTGCCCCTCTACGAGCACAACATATCCGTAACAATTATGGAAAGAATTACAGGCAAGGAGTTCGCGCCTTTGCAAGACGGCAGTGAACGTGATAAACAGGAGTTCTTTCGGAACTACAACCTGTTTCAGCGTGATATGGGATACGATGCCGTTACTTATGAATGCTGTGTCGGCGCGATTATGCCCGATAGCGGGGCGTTGCTCGGAACTCGAAAAGGCGTTGTTCAGAACCGCGAGGATTTTGAAAAATATCCATGGGACAAAATTACGGATTTTTACTTTGCCGCGTTTTCATTAAATTTTACAGCACTTAGAGATCAGATGCCGGAAGGTATGCTGGCAATCGGAGGCGTTGGAAACGGCGTTTTTGAATGCGTACAGGAAATCGTTGGATACGAGGATTTATGTTACATAAAGGCGGACGATGAAGAGCTTTATGAAGATTTGTTTGCAAAGGCGGGTGATATGCTTTGCGCTATTTGGGAACGCTTTTTAATCGAGTTCGGCGATATATACTGTGTTTGCCGCGTTGGTGACGATTTGGGATTCAGGACATCCACGCTGCTGCCGACCAATGATATTCGCAGATTGATAATTCCACAGTACAAGAGAATTATTGATATAATTCACAGAGCGCGAAAACCGTTCCTGCTCCATTCATGCGGCTGTATTTTTGATGTAATGGACGATCTCATATCAGTCGCCGGAATTGACGCGAAGCACTCAAATGAGGATGTGATTTCACCGTTCTCTAAGTGGATTGATGATTACGGTGACCGCATTGGCAACTTTGGCGGACTGGATACGGACGCACTTTGCGACATAAACCCCTGTGACATTGTTGACTATACAACGGCTGTGTTCCGCGAATGCGAAAAAAAGGGGCGAGGCGTGGCAATAGGCAGCGGAAACTCGATACCGGACTATGTAAGCGTTGACAGATATGTAAAAGCAGTGGAAACAATCAGAAAAATGAGACATGAGCAGCCCATATAAAATGTAGTGTTCTAAACCGCTAATTATAGAAAGGAATGAACCGTCATGAAAAGTAAACGTTTATTTTCCATGATGACAGCGGTGTTGATGCTTATTACCCTTATGACTCCCTCCGCGTTAGGCGCAGCAACAGACTACAACGGTCATTGGGCGCAGTCCAGTATTCTAAAGGCCGTTCAGTCCGATTGGATTAACGACGATGATGTGTTCAGACCGGGTGAAGCCTCGACACTCGGCGAGTTTGTCGATATGATAAACCGCATGATGGGTTTCACCGAAAAAGCGGATATTTCACATTTCACTGACATAAGCCCGGAAAACCCGCATTACGATGCATTTTCGATAGCCTATGCCGCAGGCTACATAAAAGGCAACGGCGACGGAACATTAGCTCCTGACAGACCCTTATTACGCTATGAAGCGTTCATAATATTTTCGCGCATCGCGGATATTGATTCCGGTGTCACAGATGCAGACCTCGCGTGGGCGGAGAGCGTAATACCCGACTGGGATACAGTACCCGAATGGGCGCAGGAATCCGTAATTACCGCCATTAAAGCAGGCTTTGTGGCGGGCTATACGGACGGCACGTTAAACGGCGACTCTAAAATAACACGTGCCGAGACGACCGTACTCCTGGACCGAAAAGACAGCGATGTCTTAATGTTCGCGTTTGAAGGTGATTATACCGTCAAAGATGCGAGCGGTATCACAATAGCGGGCAGTAAGGTCACGGTAACAGTCGGTTCAGGCGCAAATGTAAATGATATGAAGACGAACTCTAATGTCAGCAACTCAAAATTTGTACTTACAGAAGGCGCGTATGCCGATACGGTGATAATTAACGGTACAAATAACTCGGTAGTAATGGAAAGCGGCTCTGAGATTAACAGGTTTAACGTTGCTGCCGGATCATCAGGCACAACGGTCACTATGGACTCCGAATCGAAGATAAAAACCGCTAATTTCAGAGAGGATACAAGAGTTACGGGCTCTGGTGAAATAGATTTCGCAAACGTTGCCTCATCGGGTGTAAGCATTCAAAATGACCCCAACAGATATTATGTTGACGATGACGTAACCGCACAAATCGCCGGAGAGACCGTAGGCGGCGGCGCAGTGACAACGACACCATCGCCGACACCGTCACCAACACCGCCTTCTCCGCCACAGAGTAATAGTAACAATCAAGGTGGAGGCGGCACGACCCCAACGCCTCCAACACCTCCAACACCTAGCTATACGGTAACAATGCAAAATGATGGGAACGGCACAGCATCCGCAAACCCGAGCAGTGCTGCACAAGGGACTGCTATTACGATAACGGCAAATTCCAACCCCGGATATAAGTTCAAAGAATGGGTGCTTGTAAGCGGCGGTATAACACTGTCGAGTTACACAACCGATACGGCGACATTTACCATGCCTGCCGGGAATGTTATTATAAGTGCGGAGTTTGAACTCGATGGTTACACAGTTAACGTCATCACGTTCGGCATGGAACCCGGAGATTCGGTATCTCCGCAGACCAGTTATAATTTATCGGATTCAGGCTCTGTGACAATCAACTACTATCTGGCTGACACAAAAGCCAACAATCTGCTCACGTTCAGCGGCGTTGCTACCGTACCTGCCGCCGCAGTGACAACAGCGGGTAGCGGCTCATGGACGTACAACGTGAACACCCTCGAAGCGGATTCAAACAATGTTATCACGATTACCGCAACTTTCTTACATACAGACTTGATAATTGACACAATCGAATTTACGAATCCTCACGAAACCAGAACTTTCGGTATCCCGCCATTCACTAACGCGGTTTCAAATCAGGGAAGCGGCTCCGGCGCAATCACATACAACAGCGGCAACACATCGGTTGCCGATGTTAACTCTGCTTCCGGCGTAGTGACAATTTACAGTCCCGGAACTGCGGTTATCACCGCGTATAAAGATTCTGATGGCATATACTCCCACGCTTATGCAAGTTATGTGCTGACGGTCGATAAAGCTGACCCATCCGTTACATGGCCGTCCGTCTTAACGGCGACCTATGGGCAGACGCTCTCCCAAGTGACGATAACAGGCGGCACGGGTACGCCTAACGGTATCTTTACATGGCAATCGCCCGGCAGTTCGGTCGGCAACGCGGGTTCACAGTCACATATCATGGTATTTACACCGAATGACACAACAAATTATAATGCTATAGTCGGCGGCGTGACCATCACCGTTAACCAAGCACCGCAAGCCGCGCCGACAGGACTGGGTATGACACGTCCTACGACCTATGGAGGTAGTGATGGCACTATTACCGGTGCTACCGCCGAAATGGAATGCAGAGTCATGCCTTCGGGCATCTGGACTAATACCAATTTTGCAGGCGGCGCGTTCACGGGTCTTGTTGCTGCCACATATGAAGTGCGCTATAAAGCGGACGCAAACCACTTGGCGGGCGCATCCGCAACAGTCACCGTTGATCCCTATCAGGCAGGTCCGATGGGCGGCTCGGCAACGATAAGCGGCACCAGCCGGATTGGTCAGACATTGAATGTAAGCACAGCTTCAATTACAAACGGCGGCAGTAACAGCTTTAACTATCAGTGGCGCAGAGGTGATACTACCGTTGGCACGAACAGCAGCTCATATGGTCTGACAGGTGCCGACGCGGGCAGTGTCATCACTTGTATCATTTCAAGCGCAGATGCTTCGGCAACGGGCAGTATAACCGCAACATTCGATGGCGGGCTGACAGTGCCGTATGATATTGTTATCACCAACATTGGCAACGTAGGCGGCGATGTTGCCGTGACAGCGGCATCAACCTTCGGGCGCAATGGTGCTGTTATAACTCTTAATTACATCTTAGCTAACGTGAATGTAAACAACGCTTTGACTTTTACCGGCGTGACGGGTCTGACGAATTTGACGACTGCGGGTCAGAGTACTACGCAAAACTACACCGTCAGCTCAGCCCACGCTTCAGGCGGCGTTATCACAATTACCGCTACATTCTCGCATAGCGCGGCGATAATCAGAACAGCTTCATTTGCCGACAGCACCCCAATTACAACAACATATGGCGATAGTTCACCTTTAGTAACCGCCAGAACGGCGACAGTTGACTTGGGCATCGACTCTCCCACATACACATCCAGCGACACTAACATTGCGACAGTAAACGCATCCACCGGTCAGGTAACGCTTGTCGCTAACGGTGTGGCAGCCAATATCGGAACAACGACTATAACCGCTACCTTTGCGGCATCAGGCGGATATACCTCAGCAACCGCCAATTATAACATCAATGTCGGCAAAGCCGCACAAACCGCGCCGGCAACGGGTCTCTTTACAGCAACCCCCGAGACCTCAGCGGGCGCGAATAACGGTCATATCAACGGCATAACCACTGTGATGGAGTGGAAGTTGGACAGTGCTTCGGGTTATACAGACGGCAGCACCCCGCCGAGCAATAATCTCACTCCGGGCATATACCTGATACGCTATAAAGAGACGGCAACCCATGAAGCAAGCGCGGACACATCTGTCACCGTCAACTCGTATACTTGGAGTTATACGGTTACATTCGATATGCAAGGTTCATCGACAAGTGCTCCGTCAAACATTACGGTTGCCAGTCCGGCGACTACAATAACTTTGACAGAGTTTAACGCCTTGCCGAATCCTCCCGTAAGGACAAACTTTGACTTTGTCGGATGGTTTACCACCAACTTGGGTACTGCGGGATCGGCATTTAGTGATACAACGATTATCACGGGCAATACCACTGTCTACGCCGTATGGAAAGCCAACACACCGACAGCAACTCTCAATGCATCTCCTCCTGCCGTTGACTATACGGTCTTGTTGACAGGACTAATTGACGGTATAGAGTATGAGTATATCATGACAAATGGAGGAGGGTCTACAGCACCGCAGACATTCACTGCAAGCGGAACAACACAGAGCTTCGTTTTCGCAGGAATCATCGGTGACGGCAGCGAGACATTAAGCCTAAAAGTCACAGGAACAGCAAACTCCTTAGCCTCTGACCCGCTGACACTCACTATTACAGCTGTTAATATCGGGGTGACACCGCCAACCGCAGTAGCTCCGACAATTACATCAAGCACATTACCTAACGGCACACGCGAAACTTCATATAGTGAAACGCTTGCGGCAACAGGCGACACACCCATTACATGGTCTGTTGAAAGCGGCAATCTGCCTGACGGGTTATCGTTGAACACAAACACAGGTGCAATCTCCGGCACACCGTCTAAGTCGGGTACATTTAGCTTTACCGTCAAAGCAGTAAACACAACAGGAGACGACACTAAAGCGTTAACCATCAACATTGCGCGCGGCGGTGCATCAGGCAACCAAAACAATCAATACAGCGTTTCAGTCGGCACGGCGACACCTGTAGTCGAGACAGACATTAATAACGGCGAAGCGGTACTGACCGGAACTTCGGGCGGCAACCGCACTCTCTACTTCCTTAACGAACATGAAGTATTACAAAATGTAGCCCTTGACGCAACGAATGACGAGCTGACAATTAAACTGATTGACGCACTGGCAGACGCGGGTGATGGAAATAAGGTCACATTCAGCGATGTTAACGATAAGCTGATAGTTGCCATTGAGTTTATTGACGCTGTTAATTGTCTATCAAATCAGCTTGATTTGTCAACAGGTTACGATTTAAGCGATGTTCTCGTAATTGTTGATTTTGACGCTGCCAAAGTCGGTCACTCGATAGTTCTCCCCGGAAGCAATACAACGTTCATAATCAAGGACAACGACAGGCTTTCGCTTAATAATAACGGTAGCCCGTCCGTGACCGGTCTTAACGACATCATGGGTCTTGATATAACTATTGACAGCAATGGTAAAATTGTAATAACCCCCGCAACACCATTGACCGATACCGGCATGGCAGAATTCTACTCAGGTAATAATCCCGGTTGGGATAAAAAGTATAAAATCGATGTCGTAACCAGTCCATAGCCCGGCACACGAAGATGTATTTTCGATATAATGAAAATAAAATTCAAGAAAGGACTTAAAACACTATGAGTAACATTATCAATGAAATCTCAGCCGCACTGCAGAGCGGCAAGGCAAAAATCGTCAAGGAGCTTGTGCCGCAAGCACTCGCGGAAGGTATATCCGCAAAGGACATACTTGAACAAGGTCTGCTTGCAGGCATGGACATCATCGCCGTCAAGTTCAAAAACAACGAAGTCTACGTCCCGGAAGTTCTTATCGCGGCACGCGCCATGAACGCCGGAACGGAGATACTGAAACCGCATCTCGCCGAAAGCGGCGCGAAACCCGTTGGTAAAGCACTTCTCGGCACTGTCAAGGGCGATTTGCATGACATCGGCAAAAACCTCGTCCGCATGATGTTTGAGGGTAAGGGTATCGAAGTCATCGACCTCGGTGTCGATGTGCCGCCTGAGAAGTTCATCGAAGCATATAAAGAGCATAACGCGGATGTAATAGCACTGTCCGCACTGCTGACTACAACGATGGGTGAGATGAAGAATACCGTTCAGGCATTTGTCAATGAGGGTGTACGCGACAAAGTCATCATCATGGTAGGCGGAGCACCTGTTACAGACAGTTTTCGTGAGAGTATCGGCGCGGACATCTACGCAGCAGATGCCGCAAGTGCTGCCGAAGCCGCGAAACAGGCAATCCTGCAAAAGAAAGGCGTATAGTGTATGAACATGAACAACTGGCTGAAAACTGCCGCCGCACAGTATAAGCCCATGCCCGTTCTATCTTTTCCGGGGATACAGCTCACCGGGATAACCGTACCGGAGCTTGTACGCAGCGGAAAACTGCAAGCAGAGTGCATGAAAGCCGTTGCCGACCGATTCGATACGCTTGCTTCTGTAAGTCTTATGGATTTGTCGGTCGAGGCCGAGGCTTTCGGCAGTCCGGTACGCTTTTCCGATGATGAAGTACCTACCGTCACCGGAGCGATTGTAACTGACGAAGAAAGTCTTGCGGCACTGAAGATTCCTGCCGTTGGCGATATGCGTACCGGAGAATATATCAATACTATTCGTGAGGCTAAGAAGCTAATTTCCGACCGCCCTATCTTTGCGGGCATTATCGGTCCGTTCTCGCTCGCCGGACGCTTAATGGACATGACCGAGATTATGATGCTCTGCTATGAAGAGCCTGAGCTGGTGCATGGCGTTTTGGAAAAAGTGACACTGTTTCAGATTGCGTATGGTACGGCACTGCGTGACGCGGGCGCAGATGGTATCGTGATGGCCGAACCCGCTGCGGGTATGCTCTCGCCGCCGCTTATCGGAGAGTTCTCAACGCCGTATGTAAAGAGAGTTATCGAGTCTGTTGAAACGGAAAACTGCGTGTTCATCTACCACAACTGCGGCAACAGCACGCTTTCGCTAACTAAGGAAATTCTCGACACCGGAGCTAAAGCGTTCCACTTCGGCAATGCCATTGACTTATCCGAGATGATTAAGCTAATACCGTCTGACAAACTGGTTATGGGCAATGTAGACCCGGCGGGACAGTTCCGCAACGGTACGCCTGAATCAATGCGGGAGGCTACTCTGGAGGTACTCAGGAAATGCGCCGACTATCCGAACTTTATCTTATCGTCAGGCTGCGATATACCGCCTGTCTCACCGATGGAGAACATCGAAGCGTTCTTTGAAACGGCTAAGGAGTTTTATTGCAAGTAACTGCTTCCATAAATATTAAGGAGGACACACTTATGTCAAAAAACAGACTAATCAGCGACTGCCCCGTTATCGGAATCCGCCCGACAATCGATGCAAGAAGAGGTGCGCTCAAGGTTAGAGAATCCCTTGAGGAGCAGACAATGAATATGGCAAAGGCGGCAAAAACACTGTTTGAGCAGAATCTGCGCTATTCAAACGGTGACCCGGTTAATGTCATAATCGCAAACTCCACCATCGGGCGAGCGTCTGAAGCGGCGGCTTGCGCCGCACAGTTCAAAAAGGCAGGAGTGGACATCACGCTGACCGTAACCCCCTGCTGGTGTTACGGCTCTGAGACTATGGATATGGATCCAATGACAGTCAAAGGCGTGTGGGGTTTCAACGGCACGGAACGTCCGGGCGCGGTGTACCTTGCATCTGTACTGGCGGCTCACGCGCAGAAGGGGCTTCCGTCTTTCGGTATATATGGGCAAGATGTTCAGAATGCCGACAGCACGGAAATACCGGAGGATGTCAAAGAAAAACTGCTTAGATTCGGACGCGCGGCAGTGGCAGCCGCCGCGATGCGCGGCAAGTCATACCTTCAAATAGGTTCAATCTGCATGGGAATCGCGGGTTCTATTGTTGACTGCGCGTTTTTTGAGGAATATTTAGGGATGCGCGTTGAGTCTGTAGATGAAGTCGAAGTCATCCGCCGTATGGAACAAGGCATATATGACGAAGCGGAGTATCAAAAGGCACTGGAATGGACAAAGAAACATTGTCCCGAGGGCTTTGATAAGAATCCGCCTGAACTTCAGGCATCTCCCGAACAAAAAGAAAAAGATTGGGAATTTGTCGTAAAAATGATGTGTATCATTAAAGACTTGATGAACGGCAATAATAATCTTCCCAAGGGTTACGAGGAAGAGATGAGCGGACATAACGCTATTGCCGCCGGATTTCAGGGACAGCGTCAGTGGACGGACTATTACCCCAACTGCGACTTCCCTGAGGCGATGCTAAACTCGTCCTTCGATTGGAACGGAGCGAGAGAGCCGTACATTCTGGCAACGGAGAACGACACATTAAACGGCGTGAGTATGCTGTTCGGCAAACTGCTGACAAATACCGCGCAAATCTTCGCCGATGTACGAACATATTGGAGTCCGGACGCGGTCAAACAGGCGACCGGGTATGAGCTGGAGGGCAAGGCGAAAGACGCGCACGGTTTTATCCACCTGATTAACTCGGGCGCGGCGTGTATCGATGCCTGCGGCGAGGCAAAAGGCAATAACGGCAGCGGGGTTATCAAACCTTTCTGGGAAATGACAGACGCGGATATGGACGCTTGCCTGAAAGCTACGTCTTGGTGCGCCGCTGATTACGGCTATTTCCGGGGCGGCGGATACTCATCGCGCTTTTTAACACGAGCGGAGATGCCCGTGACAATGACACGCCTAAATCTTGTAAAAGGTATCGGTCCTGTTTTACAGCTTGCGGAGGGTTGGACGGTAAATCTGCCTGAAAGCGTGAGCGACACGCTATGGAAACGGACGGACTATACATGGCCTTGCACATGGTTTGCCCCGAGGGTGACTGGAAGCGGCAAATTCAAGACAGCCTACGACGTAATGAACAGTTGGGGCGCAAATCACGGGGCTATAAGCTACGGGCATATCGGCGCGGATTTAATCACACTCTGCTCGATACTGCGGATACCAGTATGTATGCACAATGTGCCTGAGGAACTGATTTTCCGTCCAGCGTCATGGAACGCATTCGGTATGGATATTGAAGGCGCGGATTACCGAGCCTGTGCGGCGTATGGTTCGTTGTATGGGTAATAAGTTCAGACAGGAGGTACAGTAAATGCTGAAAGGAATCCCCGCTATCCTCTCTCCGGAACTGTTAGCAGTATTATGCTCTATGGGACACGGTGATGAAATCGTGTTGGCTGACGGTAATTTTCCGGCGGAAAGTCAAGGTGTACCCGTGATACGCTGCGATGGGCATGGCGTTCCGGAACTGCTCAAAGCTATACTTATGTTGTTACCGCTTGACACTTATGTGGAACAGCCTGTCGCCTTAATGGATGTCATAGAAGGCGATACATATGAGCCGATGATTTGGGATACATATAAACTCATACTTGCGAATAACGACTGTATCTCTGAGCAGGTCGAGTATATGGAACGTTATGCGTTCTATGACCGCGCGAAAAAGGCGTTTGCAGTAGTTGCAACAAGCGAAATGTCTCAATACGCAAATGTAATACTGAAAAAAGGCATCGTAAAACCCGAAAATGCAGAGGTTCTTGTATGAGTATTAATGAATCAGCCGCAGCAAGTCCCTCTCTGGTTCTCTGCGCCGTCAGGTCAGCCTCAAACTGGCTCAAACCCGCGAAGATGGTAAACATCAGTTTTCCATGAGGTGTCGTGGTATCCAGCCACGTTTCCTTCAAGCTCTTTATATCAGCACCCTTGGATTGAATCAACTCCACTATGGAGAATAAATCTCTAAGTAGTGCAAATAACGGTCGTTTATTGTCGCAATAACGCATGAGAAACGCGAAATAGATAATGCGATAAGTTTATCGATGAAACACCCTCCGAAAAGAGGGTGTTTCAGTGGCTTTTGTTGTGTTATTTGGAGCATCTCAATATCGTTCGATATTGCGATACTCAGTATTCCGATGGCAGCAATATAACACCATCTATCAGATAGAGTTTCACTTCATCTAACGGAAAATCTGTAAAAGGTATCTCCTGTGATATAATCAGCTCCGTATCGTTATAACCGTTAACTACACCGATGTTCTTCTCTAGGTTAACCTCTAACTTCCAAACCTGAAACTCCGGATCAAGTCTCTCATCTGTCTGATAGCTGCCTATAATATCAAGTAACCAGTAACAACCCGCAGCTTCCGATAATGCTATGACCCCATCTGTGGCAACAGGAAACCCCGGAATAGATGAATACCTATGGTAAGCCTCCGTGCAGTGTGCGCTGTTAAGTATATCGAGAATCTCACTACTTGATTTCATGGATAATCAACTCCTTATATATTTTTCATTTATACTATTCGCCGCTGTACTCATAGACCTTTATCCCAAACACCGACAGTCGTTCGTTGAGACTGTCTACATCATCAACCTTGAACCCGAAATCCTCGAATGTTTCAAGAACATCTTCAAACGAATCGAAGTACATCGTATCGCTGCCAATCTCCCGTAACCGTTTGCCGTATTCAAACATCGTAGCATCGTCAAGTTCCAGATAATCAACATCAAAACAGTTCATCATATATTGTGTTGAGAAGAACTTGCCTGTATAGTCTGTGTTAACATACACCTCACATCCGGGTTCTTCGGCTATGTATACATAAGCTAATTCGTATTTCTCAGCCATCATATCCCAGACCTCCGGTAAAGGCGACCATGCAGTGTCCATATCAACACGCACATGGTCTGTATTCAGTTCACAGTTAACAATGAATCCGCGGCAGTATAGGTTATCTGTGTTAACTCTATTAGAATGTAACCAGTGACCTATCCAATCTGATACTCTGCCTGTTTCTGGGTCTTTGTAATCTTGATATTTCTGTATATCCGCATAGAATGCTTCGAGTACAGCGTTACCGCCGTCTTCTCTGTAGAATGCTATGGAGTTACAACACCAGTTAGGCATAATTCACTTCCTTTCATATGTTTTAACGCACACAAAAAACAGCCGGAGAACTCCGACTGTTGATGTGTGTTAATGTTCAGTTTGTTTATACTGTAATAAGTTCCCCTGTACGCAGCACTTCTATATTCATTACTCGGCACTATACAATATTTCGCCGACTTTGTAAATATCTTCGACAAAGCCGCTAGGGTCTTTCATGCGGTCAAGTAATATCGGCTCAATATCATCGCTTATATCACGGCGTAATTTCCATAGCTTCGAAGATGTTTCCAACCAGTTACCGTTAAATCCATCGAACACAACGGCAACATCAATATCACTGCCAACATGAGCCATACCTTTTGCATAAGAGCCATATAACAGAATAGCAGAAGGACTTAACTCACCCGCAACTATCTGTGCGTATTGCTGAGCCGTTTTTATAGCTGCTGCTCTATCCATTTCAATAACAACTCCGTTTCTTCAAGAATCTCTTTGCAACGTGATTTTGTGAGTGATGCCGCAACATTGTCCTTATGTGACGGATAACGCGCTTCAATTTGCAAAGGGAGTAACACTTCTAAAAAATCCTTTTGCTTATCATCCATCTTTGAATAAACGCCGCCTTGCTTTGCCAACTTGACTAAATCGTGTATCTTCGGTGGGGTTGCGCCATTATTTTGTATAATTGCTTTCAACCCTTTTTCTGTTACAAGGTGACACATAAACCCGCAATATAACAGCTTGCCTATGCCGAGCAATCCCCGCGCCACATCTATATCCTCTGTGGCAAGGTCAAGCCAATATGTCACATTCTGATTCATCACATACACCTCAATTATATTATAGACTAATTCTACCGAAACATCAATGTTTTCCTGTGAGTTTTTCAATAATCGGTTGGAAATCGCTATCCCAACAAGAAGTAAGCTGACCGGTTATCTTATCTCCTACCAAGAATCTCTGTATGCGTAGCAGATGACAAAGACATAGCTTATCTTGTTTATATAAACTGACATACTCCAATATTCGCGCTTCTCCATCTAACTCCTTACGGCAATACTG
>Ga0082212_10000585_pt1 | contig 52623 bp, 62 predicted proteins | sample TergutNt197P3_FD_71548 | JGI IMG/M metagenome (GOLD analysis project Ga0082212, IMG submission 71548) | Neocapritermes taracua P3 segment gut microbial communities from Petit-Saut dam, French Guiana - Nt197 P3 | ecosystem: Host-associated > Arthropoda: Insects > Digestive system > Gut ...
TGACCATCGAGCTGATCACGCCCATCGCCATCGAGCAGGGGCTGCGCTTCGCTATCCGCGAGGGCGGCAGGACCGTGGGCTCCGGCGTCGTGGCTTCCGTCATCGAGTAGAGTTATTTATATCTGTAAGGCAAAGAGCCCCACTTCAAGATGTTTGAGCGGGGCTTTTTTCATCGCAGAAACTTGACTTTTTAGGCATGATGTAATACAGTTTTTTTGAGCAAACCGGGTTTTATGAGGGAGGCAGATAATGGAAAATCAAAGTTACCTGGCAGGGTTTACGCCCTATCCCCGGGAAATAGTTGAGAAGTATACTGCCGAAGGCTGGTGGGGGACGCAGACGATAGGCGACAGCTTTGACGAACTCGTCGGCCGGCACCCGGATAAAACCGCGATCATCGACGAAGGTAAACGGTTGACCTACGCCCAGTTTCAAAGGATGATCAATGCCTTTGCCGCGGCGCTGCTGGATATAGGGATCAAGAAGCACGACAGGGTACTCATCCAGATACCAAACAAGCACGAATTCATCGTATCTTACATAGCCTGCCAGAAGATCGGCGCCATCCCGGTGCTGGCGGTGTCGTCCATGGGTAGGGTTGAGATATCCTATATCATCGAGCTGACGGAGCCGTCGGCATGGATCGTAGCGGAAAGGGACGGCAGCAAGGAATTCCCCCACATGGTCAGGCCGCTGGTGGAATCCGCCAAGAAGCCCATCAAGGTCGTGTATCTGATGGAAAGCGGCGACCCGGTGGCGAACTACGGCTCCCCCGACGATACGTTTTCCTACGATGAGATCATCAGGAAAGCGGAGGCGGCGGGCCATCCGGCGGATTATCTGGATCGTTTCCGCCCCGACCCAAACGACGTAGCCCATCTGCTCATCACGGGCGGGACTACCGGTTTATCCAAAGCGGTGCCCCGTACGCACAACAGCTACCTGGCTAACGTCCGCGCCACCAACGCGAGATTTGGCGCCGACAGCATATTTTATCTCTGCACCCCCATCGGGCATTCCATGGCTCTGGACGGCGCGATTGGAGGAAATATATGGCAGGGAAACACCCTTGTCATCACCAGAAAGTATAAGACCGCGGATATACTGGCCGCCGTCAGCCAACAGAAGGTATCCGTGCTGAGGGTGGTGCCGACACAGTTTATCGGAATGCTGGATTTCCCGGACCTCTACTCTTATGACCTGAGTTCCCTGAAGTCTTTCATGACCTCCGGCGCCGCTCTGGGCCCCGATGTGGCGGCGAAGGCGTATGAGTTCTGCCAGAAGATCGGATGCACCTTCTACTGGAGTGGCTACGGCTCCAGCGAGGGGCCTTCCACAAAGCATATCATCGGCGAATCCATGGAAAAATCCCTTACCTCCGTAGGCGTATCCATGGTGCCGGGGAACCGCTGGACCGTGGTGGACGAAAACGAAGAGGAGCTCCCCTCCGGCTCTACCGGGGAGTTGGTGGTAAAAGGGCCCTCCGTATTTACCGGCTACTTCAAGTCGCCAAATAACCGTGAGATATTTACGCGAGACGGATACTATAAGACCGGAGACTTGGGGAAGATCGACGAGGAAGGCTATATATACATCACCGGCCGCAGGAAGGACATCATCCAGCGCGGCGGGGAGACTCTGGCGCCCCAGGAGATCGAGCATGTGCTGGTCAATCACCCTGCCATAGCCCAGATCGCCGTCATCGGGATGCCCGATCCGTATATGGGCGAGAGGGCCTGCGCTTATGTGATACCGAAGCCCGGGACTTCCCTGACCTTCGATGAGATGATCGATTATCTCAAAGGCCTGGAGGTGGGTAAGCTCATGTGGCCGGAAAGGCTCGAGATCATCGACGCCATGCCTCTCACCGACATTGGCAAAATCGATAAGAAAGCCCTCCGGAAGGATATAAGCGATAAGCTTGAGAAAGAAGGCAAGTTAGCCGCGACCTGATCGGCCTGTTTTTCTGTATTACTATCCACGGGAGTGGGACTCAGGGTGTGGCTGTTTGCACGCGATGGATTGAACGGTTTTATCTGCCGGATAAGAAATCGCTAATCTGGCAAATCCGTAGGCGTGACACGATGTCACGCCAGACGGAATCGCGACACGGAAGTCGCGTTGTAGGCGGTAGGAGTTGCGTCGAACGATTTCTATATCTGGCTGAAACCGTGAACCATCGCGGTAAATAGGCGCACCCTGAGTCCTGCTCCCGCGAACTGAAACATTTCTGTCAAGCGGAATCGATGAAATTTCTTGACAGCGGCTTCTCCTTGTGATAAAGTCTTTTTGCTGTGGGTAAAACGCCGGGCAGCGATCCGCGTAGAGCAGCATTACCGTATCGGGAGGTGTAGTATGGCGAAGGAAAACAGATCAAATATCATCCTGGCTTGTACCGACTGCAAGCAAAGAAATTATACGACCGACAAGAATAAGAAGAACAATCCGGACAGGCTGGAGCTGAAGAAGTATTGCAAGTTCTGCAAGACACAGACCGTTCATCGGGAGACCAGATAAGACCGGAGTAGGAGTGTAGAAGTATGGCAGTCGCAAAGGGCGAGAAACCGAACCTGTTCACAAGGCTCAAGAGGACTTTCCGCAACACGATCCAGGAGATGAAAAGGGTCCATTGGCCGGGCAAACGCGATCTGGCGGTATATACCGCCGTCGTCATCGGCGTGAGCCTTGTGGTGGCGCTATTTATCTATATCCTGGATTCAGGCGTCGGCGCTTTGATGAACCTGATCTTGAGATAGGCGGATAACATGGATAAAGACTGGTATGTTATTCATACCTACTCGGGTTATGAAAACAAAGTGAAGGCCAACCTGGAGAAGCGAATGGAATCCATGAATGTCGAGGACAAGATATTCCGGATCATGGTGCCCATGGACGACGAGGTCGAGTATAAAGACGGCCAGCGGAAAATCAATCATCGTAAAATGTTCCCGGGATATGTTTTGGTCGAGATGATCATGACCGACGAGACCTGGTACGTGGTGCGCAACACCCCCGGCGTCACCGGGTTTGTGGGCGCGGGCAACAGGCCTATACCTCTGAAAGAGGAAGAAGCTTCGCAGATATTACGCTATATGGGCATGGATGAGGCGAGGCCGAAAGTGGAATTCGAATTAGGCGAATGGGTGCGCATCACCTCCGGGCCGTTTCAGGGCCTGGACGCGTCCGTTCAGGACATAAACGCGGATAAGGGCAAGATCAAGGTCATGGCCAGTATGTTTGGCCGGGAGACTATGGTCGAGCTGGATTTCGGGCAAGTCCAGAAACTGGACTGATTCATTTCGGGTGGGAGAGCTGCCGTTCGGTTTCGAATGAAAAAGCTCGTTATATACCACACATTATTTCAGAGGAGGTGTAACGGACATGGCAAAAAAGGTAATCGGATTCATTAAGCTGCAGTGCGCCGCGGGAAAAGCGAACCCCGCCCCTCCGGTGGGACCGGCGCTTGGTCAGCATAGTGTAAATATCATGCAGTTCTGCAAAGAGTTCAATGAGAGGACGGCAAAGCAGGCCGGCTTGATCATCCCGGTGGAGATATCGGTCTACGCGGATCATTCCTACTCATTCATTTGCAAGACCCCGCCCGCGGCAGTGTTATTGAAGAAAGCGGCCGGGATCGAGACCGCCTCGGGGGAGCCGAACCGGGTAAAGGTTGCGAAAGTGCCCCGGGACAGGGTCAGGGAGATAGCCGAGACGAAGATGGAAGACTTGAATGCCGCTTCCATTGAAGCGGCCATGCGTATGGTTGAAGGCACGGCCCGCAGCATGGGCATCGAAATCACGGATTAAGCCAAGCATAAAGGAAGTGATCAAATGGTAAAGCACGGAAAACGTTATCAGGACGCCGCGAAGAAAGTCGATAAGGATGCATTATACGACCCGGCCGACGCGATCCATCTCGTGAAAGAGCTGGCAAGCGCTAAATTTGACGAAACCATTGATCTGGCTTTCCGCCTGGGCATCGATCCGCGGCATGCCGATCAGCAGGTACGGGGCGCCGTAGTGCTGCCTCACGGTACGGGGAAGACGCAAAAGGTACTGGTCTTCGCCAAGGGCGACAAAGCCAAGGAAGCCCAGGACGCCGGGGCCGACTTCGTCGGCGACGACGACCTCGTCGCGCAGATACAGGGCGGATGGTTTGACTTCGACGTAGCCGTGGCTACGCCGGATATGATGGGGGCGGTAGGTAAACTAGGGAAGCTCCTTGGGCCGAAAGGGCTCATGCCCAACCCCAAGGTCGGTACCGTCACCATGGATGTGGCCAGAGCCGTCGCCGAGATCAAGGCAGGTAAAGTAGAGTACCGCGTAGAGAAGACAGGTATCATCCATGTGGTCATCGGCAAGGCCTCTTTCCAGGAGGATCAGCTGATGGAAAACTTCCGTACCATGGCCGATACCATCAACAAGGCTAAGCCTGCCGGGGCAAAGGGGCAGTATATACGGAGCGTCGCCCTGTCCACCACCATGAGCCCGGCGGTAAGGATCAGCCCCCTCAAAGTCGTCAGCTGAGGAAGCGGCAGTCCTACGGACTCCAATCTGCTATCCGAAAAGCGCATGGGCGCAGATGTCCGTCAGGAGCCAAAAAGACAAGTCAATATGCCGTAGACAGCAGGTATCTTAAGGATGTAATCGGCTCTAAGCCGGCCTGCCGAGGTGGGTATTGGGACAACGGCGAAACTATGTTTGCCGTGACAGTTGATTCCGATCCCTCCGTGTGTCTGCGGAGGGTTTCATTTTATGGGAAAGGAGGAGTCTGTTTGGGCAGCCGTGAAGAAAAAGAACAAATGGTCGCGGGAATTAAGGAAAAACTGGACAAAGCTCAATCGGTCATTCTGGCCGACTACCGGGGCGTTACCGTCAAAGAGTTTACCGGGCTGAGGGCGCAGCTCCGCAATGCGGACGTGGATCTTCAGGTGATGAAGAACACCTTAGGTAAGATCGCCGCGGAGCAGTCCGGCGTCGAGGATGTAGCGGAATACCTGACCGGGCCCACCGTATGGGCTTTCAGCATGGGCGATCCGGCAAGCGCGGCTAAAATATTGAAGGAATTCGCCAGGACCCATCCGCACTTGGTGCTTAAAGGCGGGATACTGGAGAAGAAGGGCTTCGGGCCAAAGATGGCGGAAACGCTGGCCGATCTGCCGTCCAGGGAAGCATTGCTGGCGCAAGTCGCCGGATTGCTGCAGTCGCCGCTCACCGGTCTGGTACGGGTACTGCAGGGACCCATCAACAAATTCGGGTACGCGCTGGAAGATTATCGCAAGACACAGGAAAAATCAGCATGAAGCAGGCGTAGATCTGCACGAACACCGCATAAATAAGGAGGATATATCATGTCAAAGATCACCGATATTATCGAACTCGTAAAAGGCCTTACCGTCCTGGAACTCAATGAACTGGTGAAGACATTTGAAGAGGAGTTCGGCGTATCCGCCGCCGCTCCCGTTGCCATAGCAGCAGCTCCCGCGGCAGGCGCCGCCGCCGCGGCCGACGCCGGCGAAGAGCAGAGCGAGTTTGACGTCATCCTGGCTGCGGCCGGGGAAAAGAAAATCAACGTGATCAAAGTGGTCCGCGAGTTGACGGCCCTTGGGCTCAAGGAAGCGAAGGATCTGGTTGACGGAGCGCCTAAGCCCGTGAAGGAGAAGGTCTCCAAGGAAGAAGCCGAGTCGGTCAAAGCCAAGCTGGAAGAAGCCGGCGCTACTGTCGAAGTCAAATAAACGCTTTGACGCGGGGGGACGGAAAGCCGTCCCCCTCTGTTTCAGACACATGGCGAATAGGTGCGGGTATGGGTTGGCTGAAAGGTTTCGACCGGAAAATATATGATTTTACTCTCCGTTTTTCCCAGGAGAGTTTTTCGCATAAGTATATGCGTTTTGTGAGCCGCAGCGGGGACCTTGGTATGATCTGGCTGCTGGCCTGCTTCATACTCATGTGCTTCCCGGCTTACCGCAGGACGGTGGAGCTGTGTCTGATTACCCTACTTTTCACCACGCTGCTGGGGGAAGGTATACTCAAACATATCTTCCGCAGGCCCCGGCCTTTCATCACCCACGGCCCGGTGAAAATGGGTATACCGGCGCCTACCAGCTTCTCTTTCCCTTCGGGGCACACGGCTTCTTCCGTGGCCTGCGCCAGGATACTGGCCATGGTCAGCCCATGGGTGGCTCTGTGCGCCTTCTGCTACGCGGGCCTTATGGGCTTCTCCAGGGTATATCTGAAAGCCCATTACGTGACGGACGTCATAGCGGGGGGGATAATCGGCCTGATTTGCGCCGAAGCGGTTCGCTGGTTTTTCCGATGACTATTTCGTTGCTGTTCAGGGAGGTAGAAGCCCAAGGCATGGCTATTTGTAAGCGATGGATTGAACAGCTTCGCTTACCAGATAAGCAATCGCAAATCTGGCTAATCCGTGGGTGCGACATGGATGTCGCACCAGACGGAACGCGACACGACGTCGCGTTGGAGTCGTTAGGATTTGCATCGAACGATTGCTATATCTGGCCGATGCTGTGAATCATCGCGGCAAATAGGTGTGCCTTGGGCTTCTACCTTCCTGAACAGTCGTGCTTGAACTTCGATTTTACCTGGAAAACAAAAAAATATATTGACAGGCGCATTGAAATATGATAATAATATTTAATGTGCCTTCTGAAGTAGCGGGGGCGACAGAGGCTTCTTGCTTCTTCTGTTTAAAGGGAAAAGCACAGAGAAATCCTACGTCAAAATGTTATTAGGATGGTGAGTTTTTCCATAATTATAATCCAGGTTTAATCTTTCATACAGCCGCGAAAGCAAGGATATCAACCTTGCTGTTGAGTGTTGCATACTGAAAAGTATGTCGGGCGCCGCCGGAAGTGAAAAACGAAATTGAGTGACGCAGGATTTTTCGCTTTCGGCAAGGCAGCAGTGGCTTGCAGCCAATCGAGATGGGGCTTACGCCCACTCTCTTGGGCAAGCTGTGCATGGGTTCTGTTTACCAAATCAAAGATTTGGACAGAGCCTCAAGCGACGGAAGTCGCGAGGGAGTGTACTTATGATGGTACATGATCGAGACGACTTAGGAAGCGGGCGCCGCCGAAAGTGAAAAAGACGCGTCAGAGGAGTGAAAAACTGATGGGGCAGTCGTTGGTAACAGAGACGAAATATCGCGAACGCAGGAGCTTTGCCCGTATCAAGGAAGTTCTGGAGATGCCGAACCTCATAGAGGTCCAGCAGGATTCTTACAACTGGTTTCTGGAAGTGGGCATCCGTGAGATGTTCCAGGACATTTCACCGATCCAGGATTTCACGGGAAATCTTGTCCTGGAGTTTATCGACTACAATCTGGGCGAACCTAAGTGGCAGGTAGAGGACTGCAAGGAGAGGGACGCCACTTTCGCCGCGCCTCTCCGCGTTAAAGTACGGTTGATCAATAAAGAGACCGGCGAGGTCAAAGAGCAGGAAGTATTTATGGGGGATTTTCCCCTGATGACAGAGAAAGGGACCTTCATCATCAATGGCGCGGAGAGGGTCATCGTAAGCCAGCTGGTTCGTTCCCCCGGCGTATATTATGATGAAGCGATGGACCCCAGCGGCAAGAAGCTATACAGCGCTACGGTGATCCCTAACCGGGGCGCCTGGCTTGAGCTGGAGACGGACATCAACGACGCCGTACACGTCCGCGTGGACAGGACACGCCGCTTACCGGTGACCGTGCTGCTGCGCTCATTAGGCTATAGCTCAAACGCCCAGATCAATCAACTCTTTGATAACGACGAACGCGTCCTGCTGACCTTGGAGAAGGATCATACGGAAAACGAAGACGACGCCCTCATCGAGATTTATAAACGCCTGCGCCCCGGCGAGCCGCCTACGGTGGACAGCGCCCGTTCCTTACTCAACACCCTTTTCTTCGACCCGAAGCGCTACGACCTGGCCCATGTGGGGCGATATAAGCTCAATCAGAAGCTGAAAATGGATATCTCCGATAAGATCCGCCATCTGACGAAGGAAGATATCGTAGAATCCATCCGCTATCTGCTGAATCTGATGAATGGCGAAGGCCGGGCGGACGACATCGACCATCTGGGCAACCGCCGCCTCCGCTCTGTGGGCGAACTCCTTCAGAATCAGTTCCGCATCGGTTTGTCCCGTATGGAAAGGGTTGTGCGGGAGCGGATGACTATACAGGACGTGGAAGTCATCGCGCCCCAGGCGCTCATCAATATCCGGCCGGTGGTGGCGGCGATCAAGGAGTTTTTTGGCTCCAGCCAGCTATCCCAGTTCATGGATCAGACGAACCCCCTGTCCGAGCTTACGCATAAGCGCCGCCTTTCGGCTCTGGGCCCCGGCGGCTTATCCAGGGAGCGGGCCGGATTTGAGGTTCGGGACGTCCATCACTCCCACTATGGCAGGATGTGCCCCATCGAGACCCCTGAAGGGCCCAATATCGGGCTTATCGGATCTCTCAGCACCTATGCCCGGGTCAACGAATACGGCTTCATCGAGACGCCTTACCGCCTGGTGGACGGCGAGACCCACAGAGTCACGGAGACGATCAAGTATCTGGACGCCACGGAGGAGGACGAGTACGTCATCGCCCAGGCGAATATGGAGCTGGACGAAAAGGGCTTCTTCCTATCTAACCGCATCCAGGCCCGTTTCGGCAGCGAAATCATGATCGTTGCCCCGGAGAAAGTGGAGTACATGGACGTGTCTCCCAAGCAGCTGGTATCCATCGCTACCGCCATGATCCCTTTCCTGGAGCATGACGACGCCAACCGGGCCCTTATGGGCGCAAATATGCAACGCCAGGCGGTGCCCCTGCTGCGGACGGAAGCCCCTTATGTCGGGACAGGCGAGGAGCGTAAAGCAGCCAGGGATTCTGGCGTGACCATCATTTCGAAGAAAGACGGTATCGTAGATCAGGTGACCGCCGACGAGATCGTCGTCGCCGACGAAGCCGGCGAAAAGATCCGTTATCGGCTCACGAAGTTTTCCCGGTCGAATCAGGGGACTTGTATCAATCAGAAGCCTATCGTCAGCAAAGGGCAGCAGGTAGGCGCGGGGGAGATCATAGCCGACGGCCCGTCGACGGATCACGGCGAACTGGCCCTGGGCAGGAACATTTTAGTCGCGATGATGACATGGGAAGGGTACAACTACGAAGACGCCATGCTCATCAGCCAGAAGCTGGTCAAAGAGGATTATTTCACCTCCATCCATATTGAAGAGTACGAATGCGATTCGCGGGATACGAAGCTGGGCGCCGAGGAGATCACCAGGGATATCCCTAATGTCTCTGACGATGTGCTCAAGGATCTGGACGAACGCGGCATCATCCGTATCGGCGCCGAGGTCCAGCCGGGAGACGTGCTGGTGGGCAAGGTCACGCCGAAAGGGGAGACGGAGCTTACCGCCGAGGAAAGGCTGCTAAGGGCGATATTTGGCGAGAAAGCCCGGGAGGTGAGGGATACATCCCTCCGCGTGCCCCACGGGGAAGCCGGCAAAATCGTGGATGTGAAGGTGTTTACCCGGGAAAACGGAGACGAACTGTCTCCCGGCGTCAATCAAGTCGTGCGGGTCTATATCGCCCAGAAGCGTAAGATATCCCAGGGGGACAAGATGGCGGGGCGCCATGGCAACAAAGGCGTCATATCCCGCATACTACCGGAAGAGGATATGCCCTTCCTGCCCGACGGGACGCCTGTGGAGATTGTGCTGAACCCTTTGGGCGTGCCTTCCCGTATGAATATCGGCCAGACACTGGAGACCCATCTCGGCTGGGCTGCCCAGGCGCTGGGGTACTCCTTCGCGACGCCGGTGTTTGACGGCGCTACCGAGGAAAACATTCTGGAAGAGCTGGATAAAGCCGGTCGGCCAAAAAATGGAAAAACCATCCTCTACGACGGCCGTACAGGCGAGCCTTTCGACAATGAGATCACCGTAGGGATCATGTACATCCTGAAGCTGGCCCATCTGGTGGACGATAAGATCCATGCCCGCTCCACCGGCCCCTACTCCCTGGTGACGCAGCAGCCCCTGGGCGGCAAAGCCCAGTTCGGCGGCCAGCGCTTTGGCGAGATGGAGGTCTGGGCCCTGGAAGCTTACGGCGCGGCGTATACCCTACAGGAGATACTGACGGTGAAGTCCGACGATATCGTCGGCAGGGTCAAGACCTATGAAGCGATCGTGAAGGGGGAAAACGTCCCCGAGCCCGGGGTGCCGGAATCGTTTAAGGTGCTGATCAAGGAGCTGCAGAGCCTGTGCCTGGACGTGAAAGTGCTGTCCGAGTACAACGAAGAGATCGAAATCAAGGAGCTGGAAGACGACGTCTCCGAATCCGCCAGGGAGTTTGGCCTGGATCAGACCATAACCGACCGGCGCACAAACACCGCCGTAGTCCCCGAGGGGGCCGGGCCGGATATCGAGGATCTGTCGGATCTGGCGGAGATGCAGGACAGCAGCGACGCGGATGACGAGTATTTCTCCGGCGAGATCGAGACCTATGACCTTGACGCCGAGGATGCGGAGGGGCAGGATGATTTCGAACCGGAGGAAACGGCGGCGCAAGAGGAAGATTTGACCGGCGATACGGATGATGATGAGACGAAAGACTGACGAGAGGCGGGATTTTGTTGTTAGACGTAAATAATTTCGACAGAATGCGTATTGGGCTGGCTTCTCCCCAGCAGATGCTGGAATGGTCGAGCGGAGAGGTCAAGAAACCGGAAACCATCAATTACCGTACATTGAAGCCGGAGAAGGACGGTCTATTCTGCGAGCGTATATTTGGGCCGACGAAAGACTGGGAGTGCCACTGCGGCAAGTACAAGAGAGTCCGTTATAAGGGCATCATCTGCGACCGCTGCGGCGTGGAGGTCACGAAGGCGAAGGTACGCCGGGAGCGCCTGGGCCACATAGAGCTGGCCGCCCCGTGCTCGCATATCTGGTACTTCAAAGGCATACCGAGCCGGATGGGCCTGATCCTGGACATCTCGCCCAGGCTCCTTGAGAAAGTGCTCTACTTCGTATCCTATATCGTGACAGATCCGGGGGATACGCCCCTGATGAAGAAACAGCTCCTGACAGAAGCGGAGTACAGGGATTATAAGGAGCGCTTCGGCAGCCGCTTTGAAGCCGGCATGGGGGCGGAGTCCATCAAGCTTCTCCTCGAAGAGATGGATCTGGACGAGATGGCCCACGAGCTGCGGCTGGAGCTGCGGGAGACCTCGGGCCAGAGAAAGATACGGGCGATCCGCCGCCTGGAAGTAGTGGAAGCCTTCAAGAACTCGGGCAACCGCCCGGAGTGGATGGTCATGGACGTGGTGCCGGTGATACCCCCTGAGCTTCGCCCCATGGTGCAGCTTGACGGCGGGCGTTTTGCCACGTCGGATCTGAACGACCTGTATCGCCGGGTGATCAACCGGAACAATCGTTTAAAGAGGCTTCTGGACCTGGGGGCGCCGGACATCATCGTCCGCAACGAGAAGCGCATGCTCCAGGAAGCCGTGGACGCCCTCATCGACAACGGCCGCAGGGGCCGCCCCGTGACCGGCAGCGGCAACCGCCCGCTGAAATCCCTGAGCGATATGCTGAAAGGCAAGCAGGGGCGCTTCCGGCAGAACCTGCTGGGCAAGCGCGTGGACTACTCCGGCCGCTCCGTGATCGTGGTAGGGCCCGAGCTGAAGATGCACCAATGCGGGCTGCCCAGGGAGATGGCGCTGGAGCTATTTAAACCTTTCGTGATGAAAAAGCTGGTAAACGAAGGCCACGCCCACAACATCAAGAGCGCCAAGCGCATGGTGGAGCGGGTGAAGGACGAAGTCTGGGAAGTACTGGAGGAAGTGATCCAGGATCATCCCGTACTGCTGAACCGCGCACCTACGCTGCACCGCCTGGGCATACAAGCCTTCGAACCGGTACTGGTGGAAGGCCGGGCGCTGCAGTTGCATCCCCTGGTCTGCACCGCTTACAACGCCGACTTCGACGGGGATCAGATGGCCGTGCACGTGCCATTATCCGCCGAAGCCCAGGCGGAGGCAAGGCTGCTTATGCTGGCGGCGAACAACATACTGAACCCCAAGGACGGCAAACCCGTCTGCACCCCTACGCAGGATATGGTGATGGGGTCCTACTACCTGACGGGGGAGAAGGAGAACCCCGAACGCGGCGAACAAATGCCCATTTATAAAGACATAAATGAAGCGATCTATGCTTATGAGCAGAACGCGGTGAAGCTGCAGGAGCCCGTCAAGGTCCGGATCGACGGGAGCCAGGTGCAGACTACCGTAGGCAGGCTTATTTTCAATCAGGTCATCCCGGAAGAGCTTGGCTTCTTCAACCAGGTCATCGGAAAAAAAGAGCTGGGGAAAATCGTCGCCAAGTGCTTTCAGATGCTGGGCAACGCCCGCACCGCGGAAATGCTGGACGGTATCAAGAAGCAGGGCTTCGACTACTCTACCAGGGCGGGTATCACCATCAGCGTCTCCGATATAAAGGTCCCGGAGAAGAAAAACGCCATATTGAGAGCCGCCGAGGAAAAGGTCGAGCAGACGCAGAACCAGTATCGCCGCGGCCTCATCACGGAAGAAGAGCGTTATAACCTGGTCATCGAGATATGGAACCAGTCTACCGAAGAAGTGAAGGACGCGCTTCTGGAAACCATGGATCAATTCAATCCCGTCTATATGATGGCAAACTCCGGCGCCAGGGGCAACATTCCTCAGATCAGGCAGCTTGCCGGCATGCGCGGGCTGATGGCGGATCCCACAGGGAAAACCATCGAGGTGCCCATCAAGTCCAATTTCCGGGAAGGCCTTACCGTGCTGGAATACTTCACCTCTACCCACGGCGCGAGAAAGGGCCTGGCGGATACGGCGCTCCGCACCGCCGACTCGGGTTATCTCACCCGGCGGCTGGTGGATGTGGCCCAGGATGTGATCGTCCGTGAAGACGACTGCGGCACAGGGGTCGGTATCTGGGTAGACGAGGTCAGGGACGGTAAGGAGTCCATCGAGCCTTTGGTAGAGCGCCTGGTGGGCCGGTTCACCATGGAGAATGTAGCCGATCCCCAGACAGGCGAGATCATCGTGGAAGCCAATACGGAAATCATGGAAGAGCAGGCTGAGGCAATCGTTGCCGCCGGCATCGAACGGGTCTATATCCGCTCCGTGCTCACCTGCCACTCCCGTTACGGCGTATGCCGCCGCTGCTACGGCAGGAACCTTGCCACCGGGCAGCATGTGGAGATCGGCGAAGCCGTAGGCATCATCGCGGCTCAGTCCATCGGCGAGCCCGGTACTCAGCTGACCATGAGGACCTTCCATACCGGCGGCGTGGCCGGCGACGATATCACTTCGGGTCTGCCTCGCGTAGAGGAGCTTTTCGAAGCCCGCAAACCCAGGGGCCAGGCTGTGATCAGTGAAATCGAAGGGACGGTCCATGTCTCCGAAGCCAGGGGCCGCAGGGAAGTGGAGGTCACCGGGGACGACGGGGAAAAAGAAGCATACGCGATCCCGTATACCTCAAGGCTCAAGGTGGCCGAAGGCGAGCAGGTAGAGGCAGGGCAGGAGCTGACGGAAGGCTCCATCAACCCCCATGACCTGCTGAAAATCAAGGGGATGAAGGGCGTGCAGCTCTATCTGCTCCGGGAGGTGCAGAAAGTATACCGCTTCCAGGGCGTGGATATCAATGACAAGCACATCGAGGTCATGATCCGGCAGATGCTGCGTAAAGTCAAGATAGAGGAAGCCGGGGACACGGAGCTTCTTCCCGGCGGGCTCATCGACATCTTCGAATTCGAGGAAGAGAATCAGCGCGTCCGCGAGTGGGGAGGCGAGGAGGCCACGGCTAAGCCGGTGCTCCTGGGTATCACGAAGGCTTCGCTGGCTACCGACTCCTTCCTGTCGGCGGCTTCCTTCCAGGAGACGACCAGGGTGCTGACGGAAGCCGCGATCAAAGGTAAGATGGATCCTTTGCTGGGGCTGAAGGAAAATGTGATCATCGGCAAGCTGATCCCGGCAGGTACGGGCATGTCCCGCTACCGGGATATCCAGATCCATTCGGAAGGGCAGCCTTACGATATGTACAGCCCCGACGACCTGCTCTCGGACAACTTTGTCGAGCGGGATGACGAGGACTATGACGACGCGGACTACGACGAAGAAGATATAGACGGCCAGGCGGAAATCGACGAGTACATCGACGGGCTTGCCGGCGACGACGATATACCGGAGAAGCTGGATGTATTAGTCGGCGCGTCGGGCTTTGTCGGCTATGAAGAAGACTTCTCGGAGGAAGACGATTTAGACGACGACATGGCGGAAGACTTACTGGAGTCGGAGATCGGCGATCTGCTGGAGCCGGAGATCGGCGACCTGGAAGCCCTGGGCGAGCCGGAGGAGCTGGATATACTGGCGGAAGCGGACGAGCTGGAGATGGGAGACGAGCCGGATTTCCCGGAGGGGCTGGATCTCTCGGGCAAGCTGGACGACATGGACTAAATTGTTGACAACAAACAGCTGTTAATGATACAATCCCCTGGTGACTTATCCCATGATTGATTTGATCAGGAAGGAGGAAAGGTATGCCAACAATCAACCAAATGGTGAGGCAGGGCAGGGAAGCGGTTTTCAAGAAGCCGAAAGCGCCCGCTCTTCGGAGCTGTCCCCAGAAGCGGGGCGTCTGCACCAGAGTTTACACCACTACGCCAAAGAAGCCAAACTCCGCGCTGCGTAAAGTCGCCCGCGTCCGTTTGTCCCACGGCGCCGAAGTGACGACATATATCCCGGGCGTCGGGCACAATCTGCAGGAGCACTCAGTCGTCCTGGTGCGTGGCGGCAGGGTCAGGGACCTTCCCGGCGTGCGTTACCATATCATCCGGGGCGCGTTGGATACCGCCGGCGTAGCCGCGCGGAATCAGGCCCGCTCCAAGTATGGCGCTAAGAAGCCGAAAGGCGGCACGGTCAAGAAGTAAGTATTGCCATGGTACGCTTCGGCAGTACGGCCACCCCTGTTATCTTCCAAGTACCGGACGGCCGGGGTCGGCTTCCGGCGAAGGCGCGGGGTTCCGCACAGTGGGGATAGTGACGACAAAATGCCCTACAGTATTGGCGTTATCTCTGAAAGGGAGCGCTGAGAAGTTATTTGATTGAGGAGGAAGACTTATGTCCAGAAAAGGGGCGGCGCCCAAAAGGGAAGTATTGCCGGATCCGATTTACCAGTCCACGCTGGTTACCAAGCTGATCAATAAAATCATGTACGACGGGAAAAGAGGCGCGGCGGAGAAAGCGCTGTACAATGCCCTGACTACCGTCGAGGCGAAAACCGGGAAAAACGGCCTTGAAGTGTTGGAGACCGCGCTGAAAAACATCATGCCGACCTTGGAAGTCAAGGCGCGCAGGGTGGGCGGCGCCAACTATCAGGTGCCGATAGAGGTCAGAGCCGACCGGCGGGAGACTTTGGGTATACGCTGGCTGGTGACCTACGCCCGCAACCGGGGCGAGAAAACCATGGAAAGCCGCCTCGCCGGAGAAATCATGGACGCGGCGAACAACACGGGCGGCTCGGTGAAGAGGAAAGAAGACACGCACAAGATGGCTGAGGCCAACAGGGCGTTTGCCCATTACCGCTGGTAATTGAAAGGGGTCGGATCTTGGGACGGGAATTTCTACTGGAGAAAACAAGAAATATCGGAATCATGGCCCATATCGACGCCGGAAAGACAACGACCACCGAGCGGATATTGTTTTACTCAGGGCGGACTCATCGCATCGGCGAAGTGCACGACGGCGCCGCGACCATGGATTGGATGCCCCAGGAGCAGGAACGGGGCATCACGATCACTTCCGCGGCTACCACGTGCAACTGGGGCGATTATCGGATAAACATCATCGACACGCCAGGGCACGTTGATTTCACTGTGGAAGTCGAGCGCTCTTTGCGGGTATTGGACGGCGCGGTCGCTGTGTTTTGCGCGGTAGGCGGCGTACAACCTCAGTCGGAGACGGTATGGCGCCAAGCCGACAAGTACCGGGTTCCGCGGATCGCTTACATCAACAAAATGGACAGGGTCGGCGCTGATTTTTTCCGCGTCGTACAAATGATGAAAGACAGGCTCAAGACGAAAGCCGTGCCCATCCAGCTGCCGATAGGCGGCGAGGAAAACTTCAAAGGCGTCGTCGACCTGATACGGATGAAAGCGGATATCTATCAGGACGACGACATGGGCAAGGAGTATGAGGAAGTCGATATCCCGGCGGATATGCTTGAGAAGGCGATGGAGTACCGGGAGATATTGCTGGAAGCGGTAGCCGAGGAAGACGAGGAGTTGACGGAGAAGTTTCTGGAAGGCGAGGAGATCACGGAGGAAGAACTGATCCGCGGCATACGCCAGGCTACGATCCAGGTAAGGATCACGCCGGTGGTGTGCGGCTCGTCTTTCAAGAACAAGGGCGTACAGCCCATGATCGACGCGGTGGTGGACTATCTTCCCTCGCCTCTGGATGTGCCCCCCGTGGGCGGGATAGACCCCGGCACCGAAGACGACGCCGAGCGCAAAGCGGACGACGGCGAGCCTTTCTCAGGCCTTGTGTTCAAAATCATGACGGACGTCCATGTGGGGAAGCTGGCATTCTTCCGCGTATACTCCGGCATCCTGAAGACCGGCGACGCCGTCCTCAACGCCACCACCGGCAAGCGGGAGCGGGCCGGCCGGCTGCTGATGATGCACGCCAACCACAGAGAAGAAGTGAGCGAGGTCTATACCGGCGATATCGCGGCTTTTGTAGGCCTCAAGGAGTCCACCACGGGGGATACCCTCTGCGATGAGGCTCATCCCATCATCCTGGAGTCTATGGTGTTTCCCGAGCCGGTCATCGACGTGGCTATCGAGCCGAAGAGCAAAAACGACGAAGACAAAATGGGTCTGGCTTTGAGCAAGCTCAGCGACGAAGACCCTACTTTCAAGATACATACCGACCCCGAGACGGGGCAGACGATCATATCCGGCATGGGCGAGCTCCACTTGGAGATCATCGTGGACCGCCTGCTGCGGGAATTCAAAGTTAACGCCAACGTAGGCCGGCCTCAGGTGGCTTACAAAGAGACGATCACCAAGGCGGTGCGCTGCGAAGGCAGGTTCATCCGCCAGTCCGGCGGCAGAGGCCAGTATGGCCATTGCGTGGTAGAGATGGAGCCCGGCGAGCCCGGCAGCGGGTTCGAGTTCCTCGACAAGGTCGTGGGCGGCGCGGTGCCCCGGGAATACATCCCCGCTGTGGAAAACGGCATCAGGGAAGCGATGGAAAACGGCGTCATCGCCGGGTATCCCACGGTGGACGTGAAAGCCACCATCCTGGACGGCTCTTTCCACGAAGTGGATTCATCGGAGATGGCTTTCAAGATCGCCGGCTCCATGGCATTCAAGAATGGCGCCATGAAAGCCGATCCGGTTCTGTTGGAGCCGGTGATGTCCGTGGAGGTCAACGTACCGGAGGAGTATATGGGCGACGTCATGGGCGACATAAGCTCCAGGCGGGGCCGTATCGAAGGTACGGAGGAGCAGAGCGGCGCCAGGATCATCCGGGGGCTGGTGCCTTTGGGAGAGATGTTTGGTTACGCGACGGATCTGCGGTCGAAAACCCAGGGCAGAGGCGTCTACATCATGCAGTTTTCCCATTATGAGGAAGCCGCGAAGAGCGTGACCGAAGAAATCGTCCGCAAACGATTAGGCAGATAGGTATCCATACAGCATAAATTTTTATGGAAATATTAAGTTACGCAGGAGGATTATGACAATGGCAAAGGCAAAATTTGAACGCACGAAACCCCACGTCAACATCGGGACCATCGGGCATATCGACCACGGCAAGACAACGCTGACCGCGGCGATCACGCTGGTGCTGTCGGAGAAGGGGCTGTCCCAGAAGGTGGACTTCGACCAGATCGATAAGGCGCCGGAGGAGAAGGCCCGGGGGATCACCATCAACACGGCCCATGTGGAGTACGAGACGGAAAACCGGCACTACGCCCATGTGGACTGCCCCGGTCACGCGGACTATGTGAAGAACATGATCACGGGCGCGGCGCAGATGGACGGAGCGATCCTGGTGGTGTCCGCCACGGACGGGCCGATGCCCCAGACCCGTGAGCACATCCTGCTGGCAAGGCAGGTAGGCGTGAACTATATCGTGGTCTTCATGAATAAGTGCGACGCGGTGGACGACGAGGAGCTGCTGGAGCTGGTGGAGATGGAGATCCGGGAGCTGCTGAGCTTCTACGACTTCCCCGGGGACGACATCCCCATCGTGCGGGGGTCGGCGCTGAAGGCGCTGGAGGATCCCCACGGGGAGTGGTCGGGCAACGTATTGGAGCTGATGGACGCGGTGGACAGCTACATCCCGACGCCGGAGCGGCCGAAGGATCAGCCGTTCCTGATGCCGGTGGAGGACGTATTCTCCATCACGGGGCGCGGCACGGTGGCCACGGGGCGCGTGGAGCGCGGGGTGGTGAAGGTGAGCGACGAAGTGGAGATCGTAGGGCTGCAGGACGAGAGCCGCAAGACGGTGGTGACCGGGGTAGAGATGTTCCGGAAGCTGCTTGACCAGGCGGAAGCCGGGGACAACATCGGCGTGCTGCTGCGTGGCGTGGACAAGAAGGAGATCGAGCGCGGGCAGGTGCTGGCGAAGCCGGGATCGATCAAGCCCCATACGAAGTACGAGTCGGAGGTATACGTGCTGACGAAGGAGGAAGGCGGGCGCCATACGCCGTTCTTCACGGGATACCGTCCGCAGTTCTACTTCCGGACGACGGACGTGACCGGCGTGGCGACGCTGCCCGAAGGCGTGGAGATGTGCATGCCCGGGGACAACATCCGGATGACCATCGAGCTGATCACGCCCATCGCCATCGAGCAGGGGCTGCGCTTCGCTATCCGCGAGGGCGGCAGGACCGTGGGCTCCGGCGTCGTGGCTTCCGTCATCGAGTAGAGTCATTTATATCTGTAATACAACAGGCCCGTATGTCAGTTTACCTGATATACGGGCCTGTGTTTGGTTTAAATCTCTACAGCTGAATGGACGACGGATACGACCGGGCGTCCGGTACTATTTCGCCCAGTAGGCGCGCCACGGCGTCCACATGGTATCCGCCGAATACTCTTTGAAGCCGCCGTCGGTGAGTCCGTTGCGGATGAAGTAAGTCGTGTTGTTATGATAGACGGGGACAAAGGCCTGGTACTTGAGGGCAAGCTCATCCAGGGCGCCGAACAGATCATTGTCGATATCGTAGCTGCGCCGGGCGATGTAGTACATATCCTCGTACTCGTCAGGACGCATGCAGCTCACGTATGACGTCCGGTCGGGATGCCACCAAATGTAGAAGGAGATACCGGTATTCATGACCTGGCCCCAGTTAAAGGCCATGATGCCGTCCCAGCCGTTATACTGCAAATCGGTGAGTCTGCCCGGATCCGGGAACTCCAGCTCGCAGTTGATGCCCACTTGGCCAAGCATATCCGCCACCGCTACGATCTGATCCTGGAACTGGGCGTTGGAGCGCAGAGCGGTGGTGAAGCCATTGGGGTAGCCGGCGTCGGCGAGAAGCTGTTTGGCTTTCTCCGGATTATACGTGGCGAGCTCGAGATAGGGGTTGCCGGGATCGAGCCTGCCGGCAAAACCGGGGCTGGTGAGCTGGGCGGCAGGCTTCCAGATGCCGAAGCCTTTCGCTTCACAGAGGGCTTCGCGGTCGATGGCGTAGGAGATCGCGTTGCGGACGCGTACGTCATAGAAGGGGTTGTCCTTCTCGTCTACGCTATTGGGGCAGAGGATCCAGGAGCCGGAGCCGCGCATATAGGAGTAGTCGAAATCGATGCCGGCGTTCATCAGCGTCCAGGCCTGCTCGGCGTTGGAGATGCCGAAATAGTCGATGCGATCCTTGGGATCGTTTGACATCAAGGCGGCGTTCTGGACCAGGACGTCGGTGATGGCGTAATACTCCACGCCGTCCAGATAAGGCATGCCTTCACCCCAATAGTTCTCATTGCGCTCGAAGATGACGCTGGAGCCGATGTTCCATTCCTTCAGCTTGAAAGGCCCTGTGCCGACGGGATTCTGGCGGGCGTATTCTTTGCCGTTTTTCTGATAGTTTTCCATTGAGACCATGGCATAGGTATGGGAAGCGAAAGTCTCAAACAGCACGTTTTGCCAGTTCCGGAATGATACTTCCACCGTATATTCGTCAATGACCCTGGTCATCCCCGGGCCGACTTCCTCGTTGCCTCTATTGTCTTCGTGCCAGGAATCCAGGTTCCACTGCACAGCCTCGGCATTGAAGGGGGAGCCGTCGGTAAATTTGATACCTTCCTTAAGCTCGAAGGTAATGGTTTTCTTATCCAAATCGATATCCCATGTGTTCGCCAGCCAGGGTTCGTATACGCCGCTCATGGTGAAGTTCACCAGGTCTTCGGCGAAATTGGTGCTGAAGTGACGGGCGATGATGGGCTGCCAGACCAAGCCGAAAGGTTCGCCAAAGTCACCGGTATCGATGAGCTTCACGACGCCGCCATACTTGTCGCCGCTGTCGGCGCCGTCGCCTGCCGGTTGGGCGGGAGGCGAGGCGGTGATGTTATAGTTGGTCTGTACGTCCGGGGTGGGAATGGTGACGGGTTCAGCCGGAGCGGGGGTGCTGCCGCCGCCGCAGGCCGCGAGGGCAAATAAGATAAGCGATAGGATGACAGTACAACAAAGTAGTTTTTTCATTGAAGACCTCCTGTTAATTCGTGATTGATCATTCTGGTATACATTACAACTATTCCACAATAGATCGAGTGTAAACTGGTATCTTTCGGTACCACCTCCGATTTGAATGAGTATCTTGTTAACATTCTTTTTACATTCTATCAAATCCATGAAAAAATTCAATAGAAATAACGATAATAAAGTATGAGAAAGTGCAAAAAAATACTTGCGTCGCTTAATTTTTTTTGTTAGAATAACAGGGCTTGGCAAAAGACAGACCCATGATGAGTGTCTGCAAAGGGTCAGTATTCATGCGATGAAGCGGGAGGTTGCCGGATACTTGTGACACGCCGGTGGGCGTTGTTCATAAGCGGGCTGGAAAACAGCGCCGTACCGGGGAATTTTCGCTGAGCATGTCCGAAAAATCATCAATCGGGCGAAAGGGAGGAAACATAGTTTATGGCCAAACAACAAAAAATCCGAATCCGCCTCAAGGCATTTGACCACAAGGTACTGGATGCTTCCGCGGAAAAAATCGTTGACACCGCCAAACGCACAGGCGCCAGCGTAGCAGGGCCGGTACCGCTGCCCACCGAGCGGAATCTGTATACGATCCTCAGATCCCCTCATGTAAACAAGGATTCGCGGGAGCAATTCGAGATGAGGACGCACAAACGTCTCATCGATATCATCGACCCCACGCCAAAAACCGTTGATTCTCTGATGAGTCTTGACCTACCGACGGGCGTCGATATAGAAATCAAGCTTTAGGAGGGAAGGCGCAGTGAAAAAAGCGATATTGGGCACGAAGCTGGGGATGCTCCAGATCTTCGACGACGCCGGCCGGGTCATACCCGTGACGGTAGTCAAAGCGGGGCCGTGCATCGTGACCCAGAAGAAAACGAAAGAGAACGACGGCTACGAAGCCATACAGGTCGGATTTATCCCGGCTAAGGAGAAGCATCTCACCAACCCCCTCAAAGGTCATTTCGCCAAGCAGGGCGTAAGCGCCATGAGACATCTGAGGGAGCTCAGGCTTGAGGATACCGCTTCTTATGAGTTAGGCAATGAGATCAAAGCCGATGTATTTGCGGCGGGCGACCTGGTGGACGTGAGCGGCGTCAGTAAAGGCAAGGGCTTCCAAGGCTCCATCAAGCGTCACGGCTTTTCCAGAGGCCCCATGCAGCACGGCTCGAAGTATCACCGGCGCAACGGCTCCCTGGGAGCCAAGGGGCCGGCCAGGGTGCTGCCCGGTCGCAAGGGCCCGGGCAGGATGGGCGGCGACGCCGTCACCATCCAGGGGCTTCACGTGGTGCGGGTAGACGCCGATAAGGATCTCATCCTGATCAAAGGCGCTATCCCCGGCGCGAGGAAGGCCGTTGTCCTGATCCAAAACTCCATCAAAGGGAAATGATATCGTCCACGGGCAAGGAGGAAGTAATATGGCTAAAGTTTCATTATATAATATGCAAGGCGAAGAAGTGGGCGAATTTGAGCTCAACGACTCGGTATTCGGCATCACCCCCAATGAATCCGTAGTGCACGAAGCCGTAGTCATGCAAATGGCAAGCCGTCGCCAAGGTACCGTGGGCGTCAAGTCCCGGGGTATGGTCAGCGGCGGAGGCAAGAAGCCCTTTCGGCAGAAAGGCACAGGCAGAGCCCGGTCCGGCAGCAGCCGGTCACCATTGTGGCGTCACGGCGGCGTCATCTTCGGGCCGCAAGCCAGGAGCTACGCTTATACGATACCTCGCAAAAAGCGCCGCCTGGCTATGAGATCCGTACTTTCCGACAAGGTCGCAAACGGCGACTTCATCGTGGTAGACGAGCTAAAGATGGAGAAGCCAAACACGAAAATGATGGCGCAGATACTGGGCAAGCTGGGCGTGGAGCGCAAGGCTCTGGTCGTGACGGATTGCGAGGACGCCAGGTTGTCTGCCCGCAATATAGCCGGGGTCAAGCCGGTGAAAGCCGACGGCGTAAATGTCTACGACGTCCTTAATCACGATAAAGTAGTCATCGGCGCCGATCAGGTTCGAAAGATGGAGGAGGTGCTGGCAGATGCGTAACCCTCACGATGTATTGATCAAGCCGATCGTGACAGAGAAATCATCCGCCCTCATGTCGGAAGGCAAGTATTCATTTAAAGTTGACAGAGCCGCGAACAAGATCGAAATCAAATACGCTGTAGAGACGGCTTTTAAGGTGGACGTGACTGACGTACGCACGATGAATATGCCCGGCAAAGTAAAGCGCCAGGGCAGGACCTCAGGCTTGACGCCCGAGTGGAAAAAGGCCATCGTGACGCTAAAGCCCGGTCAAAGGCTGCCTATATTTGACGAATAGAGGAAGCCAAGGCGGCAACGACAGGCGCGAGGGCGCGTACGTAAATGGTACGTAACCGAGCGGATGGAGGAAGCCAACGTAGTATAGCGGAAAAAGGAGGAGCCAAAATGGCGGTAAAAAGTTTTAGACCCATAACCCCATCCCGTCGGCAGATGACGGTAGCCACTTTCGACGAGATCACCACGGACAAACCGGAAAAATCCCTGCTGACCCCGCTGAAGAAAAGGGCCGGCCGAAACAATACCGGCCGCCTGACCGTACGGCATCAGGGCGGCGGCCATAAGAGGATGTACCGCGTCATCGACTTTAAGCGGAACAAGGACGGCGTACCCGCTAAGGTCGCCACCATAGAGTACGACCCAAACAGGACATGTTATATCGCGCTGCTCCATTATGTAGACGGCGAGAAACGTTATATACTGGCGCCGATAGGCCTCAAGGTTGGCGACACGGTAGTATCCGGCCCCGATGTGGATATCAAAGTCGGAAACGCTTTACCTCTGGCGAATATACCCGTCGGCTCCGTTGTGCACAACATCGAGATGAAGCCCCTCAAGGGCGGCCAAATGGTTCGAAGCGCCGGCAGCTCAGCCCAGTTGATGGCAAAGGAGAACAACTACGCTTCCGTACGCCTGCCTTCCGGCGAGGTCCGCAAAGTCCTCATGGCGTGCAAAGCGACGATAGGCCAGCTCTCCAACCCGGAGAACGATATCATCAATATCGGCAAAGCCGGGCGCTCCCGCTGGATGAACAAGCGACCTACGACCCGCGGCGTGGTCATGAATCCCGTAGACCACCCTCACGGAGGCGGCGAGGGGCGTTCCCCGGTGGGCAGAAAGCGGCCGGTGACCCCCTGGGGCAAATCTGCCATCGGCGGCAATACGCGTAAGAAGAAAAACCCCAGCGATAAATATATCGTCACATCCCGTAAGAAGAAATAGTGCTTAGGAAAGGAGAAAACCTTGTATGGGAAGATCCGTCAAAAAAGGTCCTTACGTTGAAGAAAGGCTTATCGGCAGGATCAACGCTTTAAATGAAGCAAATGACAAGAGAGTACTGAAGACCTGGTCCCGCCGTTCCACCATATTCCCCCAAATGGTTGGGCATACCATAGCCGTCCATGACGGCAGGAAGCATGTGCCAGTCTATGTGACGGAAGACATGGTCGGGCATAAGCTGGGCGAGTTCGCCCCGACGCGCACATTCAGGGGACACGCAGGGGACAAATCCAGCGGCGGCAGATAAGCCGGCGTCGCGTGGCGCCTTAAGAGGAGGAAGCAGCATGGCAAAAAAAGAATCGATTCAGGAAGAAGCCGGCATGGAAGTCAAGGAAGCGAAAGCGATGGCCAAGCATGTGCGTATCTCTCCCCGAAAAGCCCGGGCAGTCATCGACCTGATCAGGGGCAAAGAGCTGAGAGAAGCCGAAGCTATACTGAAGTTTACCGTTCATAAAGGGACGAAGCCCATAGGGAAGGTTTTACAGTCGGCAGCCGCCAACGCCGAGCATAATTATGAGATGGATCGGGAGCTGCTTTATGTCAAAGCCGCTTATGTGGACGGCGGCCCGGTGATCAAGAGGATGATGCCCCGCGCCCAGGGCCGGGGGGACATCATCAAGAAGCGGTCCAGCCACATCACCATCATCATGGGCGAGAAATAATTCGATTACGCAGGATTTTTCGTTTCAGGCGAGGCAAGCAACGAAAGTCGCGAACAGGTATATAAGGAGGGATACGTCAGTGGGCCAAAAAGTACATCCCAAAGGTATGAGGGTCGGCATCATCAGAGGTTGGGAAAGCAACTGGTACGCGGACAAGAAAAATTTTTCCGACCTGCTTCTGGAAGATATAAAGGTCAGGAATTATGTGAAAGAAAAACTCTTTCAGGCCGGGGTTTCCGGCGTGGAAATCGAGCGCAGCGCGAACCGGGTCAAGGTGACCATCAAGACGGCGAAGCCCGGCATCGTCATCGGCCGGGGCGGTACGGAAGTGGAAGTCCTGCGCAAAGAGCTGGAGAAGATGACCGGCAAGAAGATCAATATCAACATCGCCGAGATCAGAAAACCGGAGCTGGACGCGCAGCTTGTGGCTGAAGGGATAGCCGCGCAGCTGGTCAAGCGGATCGCTTTTCGCCGGGCGATGAAGCAGTCGGTCAACCGGACGATGCGCCTGGGCGCCCTGGGCGTCAAGATATCTTGCGCCGGTAGGCTGGGCGGAGCGGAGATCGCCCGCACCGAGTGGTATAGCGAAGGAAAGGTGCCCCTTCATACGCTGAGGGCGGACATCGACTACGGCTTCGCCGAAGCGAATACCACATACGGCAAAATCGGCGTCAAGGTGTGGATCTATAAAGGCGAGATACTGCCGGAAACGAAAGCCCGGAAGGAGGAAACGCCAAATGCTACTGCCTAAAAGAGTGAAATGGCGCCGCCCTCACAGAGGGGGCTCCATCAAGGGGCGCGCGACCCGGGGCAACTTCGTAAGCTACGGCGAGTATGGATTACAGTCCCTGGAAGCCGGTTGGATCACGAACCGCCAGATCGAGGCGGCCCGTATCGCTATGACGCGTTCCATCCGAAGAGGAGGTCAGGTCTGGATCAAGATATTTCCCGATAGGCCGATAACGGCAAAGCCCGCCGAGACCCGCATGGGATCCGGTAAAGGTTCTCCCGAGTATTGGGTAGCTGTGGTCAAGCCCGGCAGGGTACTTTTTGAGATCGCCGGCGTTAGCGAGGAGATGGCGAAGGAAGCCATGCGCCTGGCGTCACACAAGCTGCCTGTGAAGACAAAGTTTGTACGAAATGAAACCGGAACAGGTGGTGAAGCAGGTGAAAGCTAAAGAAATCCGGGATATGACCAGGGAAGAGCTGGGCGCCAAGGTTGGCGAGCTAAAAGAGGAACTGTTCAACCTGCGGTTCCAGATGGCTACCGGTCAATTGGAAAACCCCATGCGTCTCCGTGAAGTACGGAAGGATATAGCCAGGACGAAAACCGTACTTCGGGAAATGGATTTCCAGGCGGAACGCGTCTGAAGGAGGTTGTGAAATAATGGGAAAAAGTAACCGAAAAACCCTGACCGGCGTCGTCGTTAGCAACAAGATGGATAAAACCGCCGTCGTTGCCGTTACGACCACCGCGAAGCATGGGATGTATAGCAAAACCATCAAGGTAACCAACAAGTATAAGGCTCACGACGAGAAGAATGAATGCGGCGTAGGGGACAGGGTCTCTATCGAGGAATGCCGCCCGCTGAGTAGGGAAAAACGCTGGAATGTGGCGTCCATCATTGAGAAGGCGCCGGGCACCGGCTACTAAAAGGAGAAATACGATATGATTCAGCAGGAGACAAGACTAAGGGTAGCGGATAATACCGGCGCGAAAGAGCTGCTCTGCATACGTCCTCTGGGCGGGTCCTTCCGCCGCTACGCATCCATAGGCGATACCATCGTAGCCACCGTCAAGGAAGCCGCGCCGGGCGGAGCCATTAAGAAGGGCGAGGTAGTCAGGGCCGTGGTCGTCCGCACGAAGAGCGCGGTACGCCGGGTAGACGGATCCTATATCCGTTTTGACGAAAACGCCGCCGTACTTATCCGGGATGACAAGAGCCCCCGGGGCACCCGTATCTTCGGGCCGGTGGCCAGAGAGCTCAGGGAACACGACTATACGAAGATATTATCGCTGGCTCCGGAAGTATTGTGATGCGAGGTGACAAATTAATGAAACTTCATGTTAAGAAAGGCGACGTCGTCGAAATCATCACCGGGAAAGACGTCGGCAAGAGGGGCAAGATACTCAGCGTCGACACCGCGAAGGGCCGGGTCGTCGTAGAAGGCGCCAATATGATCAAGAAGCATATGAAGCCTACGCAAACCAGCCCCCAGGGCGGTATACTGAATAAGGAAGGGTCCATCGCAAGCTCCAATGTTCTGCTGTATTGCAACAAGTGCAGAGGGCCCGTCCGCCACGGTAAGCAGATACAAAGCGACGGCACGAAGGTCCGCGTTTGCAGGAAATGCGGCGAGACCTTCGATAAATAAGGCCGGGAGGTGATAACGGGATGAATCGTTTAAGAGAAAAGTACGCGAAAGAAGTTGTCCCCGCTATGCAGCAGCGGTTCGAATATGACAATGTCATGGAAGTGCCAAAACTGGTCAAAGTCGTGGTCAACATCGGCATGGGTGAAGCCATCGCCAATCCCAAAGCCATGGACGGCGCGGTAGCGGATCTGATGAGGATCACCGGCCAAAAGCCGATCATCACCAGGGCGAAAAAGTCCATCGCCGCGTTTAAGGTCCGCACGGGGATGCCCGTAGGCGTCAAGGTGACTTTGCGGGCAGAACGCATGTTTGATTTCACGGATAAGCTGTTCAATATAGCCCTCCCCCGCGTCCGGGACTTCAGGGGCGTGTCGGATAACTCCTTCGACGGCCGGGGCAACTACTCTCTGGGCTTGCGGGAACAGTTGATGTTTCCCGAAATCGACTATGATAAGATCGACAAATTGCGCGGCATGGATATCGTATTCGTGACCACGGCGCAGACCGACGAAGAAGCAAAGGCGCTGCTGGGTTTGATGGGCATGCCTTTCGCCGAACGCCAATAAAACAATCAACTCTGCTGAGTTTAGCGAAGGAGGAGTACAATGGCGAAGACAAGCCTGATCAACAAGCAACAGCGTCCGCAGCGGTTTCAGGTGAGGGCTTACAACCGTTGTAAGATCTGCGGCAGGCCCCATGCCTATATGCGGAAGTTCGGCGTATGCCGTATATGCTTCCGGAAGCTGGCGTATGAAGGGCAGATCCCCGGCATCACAAAAGCCAGTTGGTAAAAAGTTTTGGCGCTGGATGCAATAGAATTACGTTTGGCAAGCCAAAAAGGAGGTATACGATAATATGGTTATGACAGATCCCATCGCGGATTACCTGACTCGGATCCGAAACGCGAATTCGGTCAATCATGAAAGAGTCGAAATCCCCGCGTCCAAGCTTAAGAAAACGATGACCCAGATCCTGAAGGACGAAGGCATGATCAAGGATTTTGAGTACATCGAAGACGGTAAGCAGGGCATCATCCGCGTGCATCTGAAATATGGCGCAAATAAGCAGAAGGTGATCACCGGGCTGAAGAGGATAAGCAGACCGGGATTGAGGGTATATGCTAAGAAGGATGAGATCCCCCGGATACTGGGCGGCTTGGGCATTGCCATCATATCCACATCTCAAGGCGTGATGACCGATAAGCAGGCGAGAAAACGCGGACTTGGCGGAGAAGTTCTCTGCTACGTCTGGTAAGCGGGAGGTAACGCATGTCCAGAATAGGAAAACTACCGATTCCTGTACCTGCGGGGGTCGATGTGAAAATCGAAGGCACGAATATTACGGTGAAGGGGCCGAAGGGGACGCTTACCCAGGACTTCCCGAAGGAGATATCCGTGACTTTGGACGAAGGCCAGGTGACGGTGACCCGGCCGGACGACGCGAAGCAGAACCGCGCGTACCATGGTCTGATCCGGGCATTGATTCAAAATATGGTCACCGGAGTCAGCGACGGTTTCGAGATATCTCTCGATATGGTAGGCGTTGGTTACCGGGCGCAGATGCAGGGAGACAAATTGGTATTGGCTATCGGGTATTCCCATCCGGTAGAAGTCACCCCGGGCCCGGGGCTCTCCATAGAGGTTCCCGCGCCGACGAAAATCCTTGTGAAGGGCTTTGACAAGCAAGCCGTGGGCCAGCTTGCGGCCGATATCCGCAAGATCCGCGAGCCTGAGCCTTACAAAGGCAAGGGTATCCGCTATACGAACGAATTCGTGCGGCTGAAAGCCGGCAAGGCAGGCAAGCGGTAGTAAGCGGTAGTAAGCAGTAGCAAAAGGCACTCAAGTATAGATGGGAACCGGCTATGCCGCGAACTATCTGAAGATTAAGGAGTGAAAGCATTGATCAATCCTATTGACCGTAAAGCGGTACGGCAGAAAAAACATCTGCGGATCCGAAAAAACATCTCGGGGACGCCCGGTTGCCCCCGATTGGCTGTGTATCGCAGCCTCCATCACATCTACGCGCAAATCATTGACGATACTAAGGGCGTGACCCTCCTGTCGGCCTCGACTCTCGAAGCGCCGCTAAAGGGCGCCTTGGACAATACCGGCAATGTGGAAGCCGCGAAAAAAGTCGGTCTGGAAATCGGTAAGAAAGCCAAAGACAAGGGCATCACCGAAGTGATCTTTGACCGGGGCGGCAATATCTATCACGGCCGGGTCCAGGCTTTAGCGGAAGGCGCCCGGGAAGCGGGACTGAACTTTTGAGCATAAAGGAGGGAATGAAGAAGGATGGCAAGAGACGACAGAAATAACCGGAATGACCGTAACGAAGAAAATGTCAGCGAATTTACCGAGCGTGTGGTCTATATCAATCGCGTCGCTAAGGTAGTCAAAGGCGGGCGGCGGTTCAGCTTCAGCGCTTTGGTCGTAGTCGGCGACGGCAAGGGCCGGGTAGGCGCCGGGCTGGGTAAAGCCACCGAAGTGCCGGAGGCGATCCGCAAAGGCATCGAAGACGCGAAGAAAAATCTCATTTCCGTACCGATCAAAGGTACCAGCATTCCCCACGAGGTGAAAGGCGTCTTTGGCGCCGGAGCTGTTTTTATGAAGCCGGCAGCCCCCGGTACCGGCGTCATCGCGGGCGGGCCGGTGAGGGCCGTCATGGAGCTGGCGGGGATACGCGATATATTGACCAAGTCTATCGGTTCCAATAACGCGAATAATATGGTTCAGGCTTCCCTCGTCGGGTTAAAAAGCCTGATGCGGGCGGAGGAAGTAGCAAGGCTTCGAGGAAAGACCGTCGAAGAATTGTTTAGCTAGGAGGGCAGTATGGCTAAGGCGAAAGCAAAACCAAGTGACAAAGTTAAAATAACACTGGTGAGAAGCGTGATCGGGCATAATCATGACGTACGGGAGACCGTGAAGTCCCTGGGCCTCCGCAAGCTGAACTCCAGCGCGATCCAAGCGAAGACTCCGGACATCCTGGGCAAGATCCGCAGGGTAGCCCACATGGTGATCGTCGAAGAAGTAGCCGAGTAGACAAGCAGATAAGCAAGAGCTAAGTAACGTGGGATTTTTGGCTTCTGGCAAGGCAAGCGACGATAGACGAAAAAGACAAGTTAAGGATGTGATAGGGATGAAATTATCTGAGTTGAAGCCGGCGCCGGGCTCAAAGCACGCCAGGAAGCGCTTAGGGCGGGGAACCGGTTCAGGTCTGGGGAAAACCGCCGGCAAAGGCCACAAAGGGCAGAAAGCCCGGTCGGGCGGGGGCAAAGGCCCTTATTTCGAAGGCGGGCAGACTCCATTGCAGCGGCGGATGCCAAAGCGGGGATTTACGAATATATTTAAAAAGGAATACGTGGTGCTCAATGTGGAAGCTCTTGACGCGAAGTTTGACGCGGGCGCTACCGTCGATACGCAAGCTTTGGTCATGAGCGGGCTGGTGAGCAATCTCCGGGACGGGGTAAGGATCCTGGGCAGGGGAGAGATCACAAAGGCGCTCAACGTAAAAGCCAAGGGGTTTTCCAAGACAGCGGAAGAGAAAATCAAAGCCGCAGGCGGCTCGATTGAGGTGATTTAATTGATCGAAGTCATGAGAAACGCTTTTCGGGTGGAAGACTTACGGAAAAAACTTCTATTCACATTACTGATGATCGTCGTATTCCGTATCGGCACCCACGTACCCGTACCCGGTATCAATACCGATATCATCAAGGAATTGAGCGGCGGGCAGCTGCTGGGCTTCTTTGACGTGATATCCGGCGGCGCGTTTAAGAATTTCTCCATATTTGCCATGAGCATCACGCCATACGTCAACGCGTCCATCATACTGCAACTGCTGACAGTGGTCATCCCCAAGCTGGAGGAAATGAATAAGGACGCCGACGGCAGGAAAAAAATCGCCTCGATCACGCGATACCTTACCGTGGTGCTGGCTTTCGTCCAGGCGGTAGGCATCTCCATGGGCTTCCAGACCGCTTACCTCAGTTATACCTGGTATAATGTGGTTATCGTATCGGTCTCCCTCACGGCGGGGACGGCATTTCTGATGTGGATGGGCGAGCAGATCAATGACAACGGCATTGGAAACGGCATATCCATCCTGATTTTCGCGGGTATCGTTTCCCGGTTGCCTTTCGGCTTGATCCATATATACGAATACGTCGCCCTGGATCTCACGAGGATATTTGTCGCTCTGATCATGGCGGTCGTAGCCATCCTGATGGTAGCCGCGGTAGTCATGCTGAACGAAGGCCAGCGGCGCGTGCCGGTGCAGTACGCTAAGCGCGTGGTAGGGCGGAAGGTCTACGGCGGGCAGAATACGCACATCCCTCTCCGGGTAAACCAAGCCGGCGTCATCCCCATCATCTTCGCCATGACCATGCTCATGTTCCCGGGGCAGATCGCCAGTTGGTTTCCCAACAGCCCCACTTGGTCGGGCATATCCAATTTCTTTGACCCAAACAAGATCTGGTACCAGGCAGCCTACGCGCTGCTGATCGTGTTCTTCACATTCTTCTACTCCGCTATCACCCTCAATGTGATCCAGATTGCGGATGACCTGAAGAAATACGGCGGGTTTATCCCCGGGCTGCGTCCCGGCAGGCCCACCTCCGATCACCTGGCGAAGATTTCCCAGCGCATAACGATGGCGGGCGCGATATTTCTAGCCCTCATCGCGACGATACCTACGCTGCTGATGCGCTTCACTTCCCTCCAGCTGGCTCTGGGAAGCACCAGCCTGCTCATCGTCGTCGGCGTGGTACTGGATTCGGTGAAGTCGCTGGAGTCCCAGCTGATGATGCGCAACTACCAGGGCTTCTTAAAGTAGCGGGTACTTCGCGGCATCGAGAAATCCGCAGAGAATGTAGCTTTCCGATACTGCGGAGCAGGAGGAGTGTTATGCTATGAAAATCGTTATGCTAGGCCCCCCCGGCGCCGGTAAAGGCACCCAGGCGGACGCCTTGTCGGAAAAGATGGAGATCCTTCATATATCCACGGGGGATATGTTTCGCCGCGCGGTGAAGGATCAGACCGCCATGGGGCTGGAAGCAAAAAAATACATGGACAGCGGAGCGCTGGTCCCCGACGAGGTCACGATAGGCATCGTCAGAGAGCGTCTTGCCATGCGAGACTGCGCGAAGGGCTTCATCCTGGACGGCTTTCCCCGGACAGCGTATCAGGCGGAGGCTTTAGACGGCATACTCGGGGAGCTCGAGGGGGCCATGGACGCCGTCATCTATATCAGCGTCGATACGGAGACGCTGATCGGGCGGCTGAGCGGCCGGCGGATATGCAAAAACTGCAGCGCGCTGTACCATGTGAGCTATAATCCGCCGAAGAAAGAGGGCGTATGCGACAAGTGCGGCGGAGAGCTTTACCAGCGGGACGACGACCAGGAAGAGACCGTCCGCCGCCGTCTTGAGGTATACAATTCGCAAACGCTGCCTCTGGTAGGGTACTATCGCGACAAAGGCCTTCTTACGGAGATCCACGGTAATCAGAGAAGGGAAAAAGTGACGGAGGATATCCTCGCGGCACTGGGCCGGTCAGGATGACCGGACAGCCGATGAGTGTCAGGGCCATGACCGACGCGGCTGCCGGCGGTTCCTGCGCAGGATATGGAAAAGTGGATCGTTTTCGTTTTCCGGCTGCCCGAAAGGAGGGGAAGACTCCATGTCAAAACAAGATGTGATCGAAGTTGAAGGAACGGTTATCGAACCATTGCCCAACGCTATGTTCAAGGTTGAGCTGGCAAACGGGCACAAGGTATTGGCGCATGTATCCGGGAAGATTCGCATGAATTTTATCCGGATCCTGCCCGGAGACCGGGTCACCGTGGAGCTGTCTCCCTATGACTTGAGCCGGGGACGAATCACTTACCGCTTCAAATAACGCAAGGCAAGCAAGGGGGTAAAACCGATGAAAGTAAGACCTTCGGTAAAGGCTATATGCGAAAAATGCAAAATCATCAGACGTAAAGGCGTTGTCCGGGTGATATGCGACAACCCGAAGCACAAGCAACGCCAGGGCTGAGAAGGAGGCTAATCAATGGCAAGAATTGCCGGCGTCGACCTCCCCCGTGACAAACGGGTGGAAATCGGGTTGACATACATTTTCGGGATCGGAAGATCCACATCCAAGATGCTCTTAGCGACTACAGGCGTTAATCCCGATACACGGATAAGGGATTTGACCGAGGACGAAGTAGCCCGGCTGAGAGACGCCATCGACGACAATGTCAAGGTAGAAGGCGACCTCAGGAGAGAGGTTTCCCTCAACATCAAGAGGCTGATGGAGATCGGCTGTTACCGCGGCCTTCGGCACCGCAGGGGCCTGCCCGTACGGGGGCAAAGGACGAAAACCAACGCCCGCACGCGAAAAGGCCCGCGCCGCACCATCGCGGGCAAGAAGAAGTAAGGGGGGGATTTACGACATGCCAAAAAGAACGGCGACGACAAGGGTCAGGCGCAGAGAACGTAAGAATATCGATAAGGGCATAGCCCACATCCAATCAACGTTTAATAATACGATCGTGACGATTACCGACACATCCGGCAACGCTATCTCCTGGGCAAGCTCCGGCGGCATGGGATTCCGCGGATCGCGAAAAAGCACGCCTTTTGCCGCGCAGATGGCGGCGGAGAAAGCCGCGAAAGCCGCTATCGAGCATGGTATGCGGGAAGTAGAGTGCTTCGTCAAGGGGCCCGGTTCGGGCCGGGAAGCGGCTATCCGCTCGCTGCAGGCTACCGGGCTTGAGGTAAGCGCCATCAAGGATGTGACGCCCATACCCCACAACGGCTGCCGGCCGCCTAAGCGCCGCAGAGTTTAAAGGAGGATCTAATTCATGGCAAGATATACAGGACCCGTCTGCAGACTATGCCGCCGGGAAGCAATGAAGCTGTTCCTGAAGGGCGATAAATGCTACACGAAGAAGTGCGCCATCGAAAAAGGCAGGGTGACCCCTGGCCAGCATGGGCAGAGCAGGAAGAAAGCCACCGAATACGGCACGCAGCTGCGGGAAAAGCAAAAAACCAAGAGGATATACGGGATGCAGGAAGGCCAGTTCAGGCTGACCTTCGATAAAGCAGAACGCCAGAAAGGCGTCGCGGGCGAAAACTTCCTTGCCCTGCTGGAGCGCCGCCTGGATAATGTGGTATACCGGCTGGGGTTCGCCAACTCGCGGAGAGAAGCCAGGCAACTGGTCAGGCATAATCACTATACATTGAATGGCCATAAGGCAAATATACCGTCCATGTCCCTGAAGCCGGGCGACGTAGTGGCGGTCAAGACAAAGAGCAAGGATTCCCCCAAATTCAGGGATATCAGGGAGCTGGCGGCGGGAAAGACGGTTCCGTCCTGGCTGGAAATGGACCCGGACAACATGGCTGGCCGCGTGGTGGCTTTGCCCACCCGGGACGCCATCGACGTTCCCGTTCAGGAGCACCTGATCGTTGAATTGTATTCCCGATAATACGAATAAGGGGGGCAGCCAATGCTTGAGATCGAAAAGCCAAAAATCGAGTGCGTTGAAAGCAGTGAAGACAGGCGGTACGCCCGCTTTATGGTGGAGCCTTTGGAAAAAGGCTATGGGATCACCTTGGGCAACTCATTGCGGCGCATTTTGCTATCCTCTTTACCCGGGGCCGCGGTGACCTCCGTCAAGATCGACGGCGTACTCCATGAGTTTTCCACCATACCCGGCGTAGTCGAGGACGTAACGGACATTATACTGAATTTAAAAGCCATATCCCTTAAGATATTTGACGACGAGCCCCATACCCTGCGCCTTGAAGCCGCTTCGGCAGGCGCGGTGACGGCGGGCGATATAGAGCCAAACAGCCAGGTAGAGATACTGAATAAAGATATGGTCATCGCCACCCTGGAAGATAAGGCAAGTATATCCATGGAAATTACGGTAGAGCGGGGACGCGGCTACCGCTCCGGCGAGCGCAACAAGAAGGACGAGCACATCATCGGCGTCATCCCTGTAGACTCTATCTTTTCCCCGGTGACGAAAGTCAACTATACCGTGACAGCCGCCTGGGACGCCACGGGGACGAATTACGACAGGCTCGCCATCGAGGTCTGGACCGACGGGTCGCTGTATCCGGAGGAGGCGGTAAGTATATCCGCCAGGATCCTCCATGATTATCTGAAAATATTTATGAGCCTTACCGAGCAGGTCAGCGACGTGGAAATCATGGTCAACCGGGTGGAGGACGAGAAGGATAAGATACTCGACATCAGCATCGAGGAATTAGACCTCTCCGTACGCTCGTACAATTGTTTAAAGCGGGCGGGGATCAACACCGTGGGGGAGTTGATCATGAAGACGGAAGACGACATGATGAAGGTCAGGAACCTGGGTAAGAAATCCTTGGAAGAGGTCGACGAGAAGTTAAGCTCTCTGGGGTTAGGCCTCAGAAGGTACGACGAATAGGGGGAAGTAACTGTGGGATACAGAAAACTGGGCAGAAACACGGGAGCGCGAAGGGCGCTGATGCGGCATCTGACCACGGCCCTGATCCGCTACGGCAGGATCGAGACCACTGAGCAGAAAGCCAAGGAGTTACGGTCTACCGCGGAGAAAATGATCACCCTGGGCAAGCAAGGGGATCTGGCCGCGCGCCGGATGGCTCTGGCATATATCATGGACGAAACGGTAGTCAAGAGCCTCTTTGACGAAGTGGCGCCGAAGTACAAGGACCGCAACGGCGGTTATACCCGCATCATCAAGGGCGGCAACCGCAGGGGCGACGCCGCGCAGATGTGCTACATCGAACTGGTGTAAGGCGCGTGGGCGACGGCAGGGACTTCTTACTCGATGCAGCGGCTTAACGCCGCGAGTAGACAACAGGGATATTCCGGGGCGGACATATGAGTGATGCCGATCCGGAATGTCCCTGTAATGATGAAAGGGTGGGAATAATGGCAAGACCGATCAAAGTCAACAAACCGCGATACCTGATAGACCTCAATGACGAGAGCCATTGGCTGTACACCGCTTCGCCGCCCGTGACCCGGGCGAACGGGAAACCCAGCGAGGAAATGGCCGTCTTCATCCGGCCGGACGACAGCGGGCAAAAGCTTTACGCGATGACGGACTCCATCATGATGGATACGGAAAGCGAAGAGTACCTGATGGGCTTTCACGAGCATCGCACCGGGTACGAGACATGGTTTGTGGACAGCAACGCCATGGACCTGTATGTGATGGGGAAGATCACCCGGGTGGAGCCGGGGAGCTTTTTCCACTTACAGCCTTACATGATCCATCGCATGTACAATCATGGGGATGTGAAGTTCCGCGGGTTCTTTCAGAACTGGAGCGGTTCGGATTCCGTGCCCTATACCCAGCTGATGGAGCACTACCAACCCGGCCTCAAAGCGAAGTTCAAGGAAACGGAGCTTTTCCGGGCGGGGGGCGACTCCTTTCGCCATGAGCCCATGGACTATGTGCGTGTGCCGAATGAAGAGGTCTATCCGGTCAGGCATCCGGACAGGCCCATCGCGAAGTATGAGCTGGAAGGCGTCACGGTGAAGCTCATGGTTGGGCGATGGGAATGCGCCGGGGTCCGGGAAATCAATTACTTTGAGTTTGAGAAAGGCTTCAAGGCGGAGACCGTGGACTTCCCGGCATATCGCGAGCTTTACTATGTGAGGGAAGGGGAAGTCAAGTTCAAGATATTTGACGACGAATTCATTGCCCGCAAAGAGAATCTTGTGGATATACCCAAGTACATCCCCCATAGCATAGAGGCGCTGACGAAATCGGCGATGTACGATATGGGCGGCATGACCTGTTGGTATGATTTCCTGCACGACTATACCACGCTGCTGAAAAAGTTCCCGGACAGGGCAAAGAACCCCGAGGAGATCGAGGCGTTGAGAAAGGTCAACGGCTGCCAGATCAAGTCATTTGGGTTTTGAGATAAGCTACGTCTTCGTCTTCTTCCGCTTCATCCGCCGCTTCGGTATCTTCGGCGTTGGCTTCGTCGTCGGCGTCTTCGCCTTCTTCCGCTTCCTCTTCGTCTTCCGGCTGCGGCTGCTTTTCGGCAAGCATCTTGACTATCCCCATGATGTAGGACATGGATACGCCGTCCAGCTTCTTCAGATCCTCGACGAGTTCGTTTAGCGCCTCAGGCTGGGGGTTGTCCAGGTCAAAAAACTCCTGGGGCGTGATGCCCAAAAACTCACAGATATAAAAGAAGGACTGCATCGACGGAAGCATCTTCTTATTTTCAATATGATTGATGTAGTTCTGATTCTGGCCGAGGATCAGGCTCATCTCCCGGGCAGACCTCTCTTTGAGACGTCTCAACTTCATAAGCCGCTCGGCGATAAATTCCTCATACATGGACTCACGCCCCTCCATACTATTGTACACGCTCGACCCTCAAAAACCGTAAGGCTTCACACGCTATTTTTTTCCAGATATAAGATTAAAAGTTGTAGCGAGGGGTTTTTGACAGAAAAACGCTTTTGGGGGCGACAAAAAAGGAAGCCGCTTCCTGCAATGCTATTGTTTGCTAATCGTGAAACAATGGGCGGGAGGGGGCTTCTGTTTTGTTCGGTTTACTTAGGCGCGGGCGGGTTTGGGGCTCAGTTCGTCAGCATTTGACGCAGGCGGCAAAATGCCCGGGGGATATCTCCCGGAGAGGCGGCACGCTTTGCCCGCAAGCGGGCTCGGCCTCGGGGCATCTCAGGCGAAAAGGGCAGCCGGCCGGCAGGTCGATAGCGCTGGGCGTCTCGCCGCCGAGAACCTCTATCCCTTGCCCGCGCTCGGCTTCTACCCGGAAGGTCGACGCGTACAGCGCTTTCGTGTAAGGGTGCCGCGCGCCGCCCACCAGCATTGGGCTGGGAAACTGCTCCAATACATACCCGAGGTACATCACCGCGATCCTGTCGCTAAGCTGGCTGACGAGGGTAAGGTCATGGGAGATAAAGAGCAGGGAGATATCGCTGCTTTGGCGAAGGTCGCCGAGAAGCCGGACGATCCGCTCCTGTATAGAGACGTCCAGGGCGCTGGTGGGTTCGTCGCAGATCAACAGCAAGGGGTCGAGGGCTATGGCCCTCGCGATGGCTACGCGCTGCAGCTCGCCGCCGCTCAACTGGTGGGGGTATCGCTGTGCGAAGCTCTCGGAGAGATCGACGGACGCCAGGAGGGACAAAGCCTTTTCCCCGGCGTCTTTCTTCGATAGCAGGCTGAAATTGAGGAAGGGCTCCCGCAGGAATTCGCCGATCTTCATACGGGGGCTGAATTCGCTGATGGGATCCTGGAAAATGATCTGCATCTTGCGCCGCAAGGCGCGCAAAGAATCGCCGCGTAAGCCCATGATCGGTTCCCCGGCGAAGTGGATCTCGCCTTCCGATACCGGCTCTACCCTCGCGATGAGCCTGGCGAGCGTGCTTTTGCCGCAGCCGCTTTCCCCGACGATAGCGAGGCATTCTCCCGCGGCCAGCTCCAGGCTGACGCCGTTGACTGCCCGGAGGATCTGCCTACCCGGTAAGTAAAAGCGCTTATGGACGTTTGTAAGCTTGAGAAGGGGCTGGTCTGCCACAGGCATTAGCCCGCCTGCGGCAGGTCGTGGTTGGTGGGCTGTAGGCAATGGGATTGACCTCCATGTCCGGCTGCTTTCTTTGCGCGGGCCTCACGCGGAGCCCGCTGCTTTCATCGTAGGTACGGCAGCCAGTAAACTTTTCGTATAGTCGTGCTGCGGGTCAAGGATCACCTGGTCGCGGGAACCGGATTCGACGATGCGCCCCTTGCGCATAACGACTATGGTGTCCGCCATATACGCGGCGACGCCGAAGTTGTGCGTTACCAGAATGATGCTTGTGCCGAAACGCTCCCGGTAGGAAAGCATCTGACGGATGACCTGGGCTTGCAGCATCACATCCAAGGTGCTGGTCGGCTCGTCGGCCAGCAAGATATCCGGCTTGGCGTACTCGGAGATCGCCATAGCCAGGGCGATACGCTGGCACATTCCTCCGGATAGCTCAAAGGTATAGGAATTCATGATCCGCCCCGGGTCGGGGAGATGCATGTCCGCCAGTACCCGCAAGGCCATACGCCGGGCTTCAGCCGCGGAGAGGAGCCGGTGGCTGCGGAGGCTCTCCGTGAACTGGCTCCCGATCTTGCGCTTGGGGTCAAGGCTCGAACGGGCGTCCTGAAAAGCCAAAGCGATCGTTCGGCCACGCAGGGCGCGGAGCTGGCGGGGCGGTAAACGCGTCAGGTCGAGACCCTGGCACAGGATGCGCCCTTCCGTGATCCTGCCGCCTCCGGGCAGTAAGCCGATGACGGCGCGGATCAAAGTGGACTTGCCGCTCCCGCTTTCCCCCGCGACGACCACGATCTCGCTTTTCGCCATGGTAAAACCCGCGTGATCTACCGCCGGCTCGCCGTGAGGGTAACTAACCGTCAGGTTGTCGATTTCCAAAAAAGGCTTCGTAGTCATGTGGTACCGGTTCCTTTAGCTGTGTTTCTCCGGCTGCGCTTCCTTGGGGCATGGGCGTGACTAAGCTTCGGATCAAGGAAGTCCCGCAAGCTGTCCCCCAAGAGATTGAAGACGACAACGGTGATGATCAGAACCATACTGGTATAGATCAGCATATGGGGATAAAGGAGCATGCCATTTCTGCTCGCGGCGATCATGTTGCCCCACTCCGGGGCCGGCGGCGGTGTCACAAGGCCCAGAAAGGATAAGGTAGAGATGGTGATCATCATTTCGCCTATGTCCAGCGTCGTCATGATCACAATATGGGGGAGGGCGTTGGGCAGGATGTATTTGATGACGATGCGGGGCAAGCGCGCCCCACCAAACCTGGCTTGTATCAAATAATTGCTGCGGCGTATATCTTTGACGAGCCCGCTGGTGAGACGGGCATACTTCGCCCAGGAGACGGCGCCCAAGGCGATGATGGTATGATAGATGCTTGGCCCCATGATCCCCGCCACGGCGATAGCGAATACCATCGTGGGGAAAGCCAGCAGGATATCGGCAGCCTGCATCGCTAATGCATCCGCGAAGCCGCCTATGTACCCGGCAGCTAAGCCGATGGCCGCGCCGACGATAGTGACGATGAGCACCATCGCCAGGGTCAGGGCAAAGGAGTTTCGCGCCCCGTAGAGGAGGCGGGAAAATAAATCCCTGCCCAGAGTGTCGGTGCCAAGCCAATGCCCGCTTCCGGGAGGCCGGACAGTGTTTCTCAAATCGATCCGAAAGGGGTCGTCAGGGGCCAACAGCGGGCCGAAGACGGCGACGAGGAGAATCATTGCCGCCAGGGCTATAAGGACGTATAGGCGAAGCCGCTTGAGCATAGGAATTATGCCGCTCCTTTCCGATGAAGCTGAGGATCGAAGAAATAGATCAGGACGTCGATGATAAATCTGGCGACAATATAGAATATCGCCATCCATATCACGTATGCCTGGATCACAGTGTAATCCCGGACGCGGATGGATTGCACCGTAAGGGAACCGATCCCCCTCCAGACGAACATCATCTCGATGATGGCGATGCCGCTGAGGAGCTGCCCGATGATGACGCCCAGGGAAGAAAGGATGGAGGCCATGGCATTTGGCAGGATATGAAGCCGGATGATGCGCGGCATACCGATTCCACGGGCGGCGGCGCCCGTGACATAGTCCTGATTAAGCTCTTCCAGCACGGCGCCCCGAACTTGCCTGACATACCGCGATATCAGCGGCGTCGAAAGGGCGATCACCGGCAGAACCATCCCTCTTGGATCGTCGCCGCTAATGATAGGGAGTAGCTTCAGCCGCAGGCTGAAAAACAGGATAAGATATACGCCCAACACAAAGTTGGGGACGGCGGTCCCGATAAAGGAAAAAAAGCGCACTACGTAGTCGAAGGGGCTGTCCTTTTTCACCGCGGTGAGTACTCCCAGAAGCAGGGAAAAGAACACCACCACTAGGAGAGAAATGCAGGCGTGCTTGACTGTGCTCGGTATAAACTGGCCGAATCCTACAAAGGCCGAGCGTCGGTAACCCATGATGACCTGGTCGCTACCGACGAAAATACGGCGCAGCCAGGTCAAGTAGTTGAGCAGGAAAGACGTCCCTTCGCCACCCCTCCCCACAGCGCTGTAGGGGACGGCGATAGTGAGAGCGTAAGTAAAAAAGGAAACCCCGAGAAAGACGATGAACAGCTGCGCGAGCCGGGTGATAAGAAATCTCTTCATTCGTATATTCTGTCCGATCCTGTAAGCATTGCTGATGCGTCAGCATAAGTCTGCCGCGAAAGGCTAATCCTATTCTATAGCAAAAAAGCCGAATTGTGAAGCTGTAGTAGTCAGTAAAGGGTACAGTTCAGGGTAGCGGGACCCAGGGCGCGCCTACTTGCCGCGACGGATTGAACGGCTTCGTCTGCCGGATAAGAAATCGCAAACCTGGCAAATCCGTAGGCGTGACACGATGTCACGCCAGACGGAATCGCGACACGGACGTCGCGTTGGAGTCGGTAGGAGTTGCGTCGAACGATTTCTATATCTGGCCGGAGCTGTGAACCGTCGCGGCAAGTAGGCGCGCCCTGGGTCCCGCTACCCTGAACTGTACCCTTCGTTTGACGGAGCCGGCTTTTTGCGGTACAATTCGGTATGGAGTTATTTCGCAGAGCCGTACGCGGAAGCAGGAAGCAGGTAAAGGGATGACGAAGGAATACTGGAGATGGCCCGGATCCGCCTGGGCCTCGCAGGACGCCGACTGGCGGAGGGCCGATAGGATCACCGCGGGCGTAGACGTGGGTACCACAAGCTCCCAGGCCGTAGTATTGTGCGACGGCGAGGTATACGCATATGCCAGCATCCATACGGGGGCGGATTTCCGTAAGGCGGCCGGGGCCGTCGTCGAGAAAGCCATCGACGATACGGGTATGAGGATGGCGGATATAGGCGCTGTAGCCGGTACCGGCTGGGGAAGCGACCACATCACATTTGCCGGGCAGATACTGGACGAAGTACTCTGCCATGCCAAAGGCGCCAGGCATATATATGGGCGGGAGGTGCGTACGGTGGTGGATCTGGGCGGGCAGACGACCAAAGCCATACTGCTCTACGACTGGGATCGGGTGCGGGACTTCATGATGAACGATAAATGCGCCACGGGCATGGGCAGGAATGTGGAATACCTCTGCGGGCTGCTTCAGGTACCCATCGAAGAGATAGGCGAGCTGTCCCTTAGCGTGAGCGAAGACCCCGAGCCGGTGAGCACCACCTGCTACGCCTTCGCCGATACGGAGACCATGGGGCTTTTCGGGCGCCCGGAGTACAGGTCCGACAAGATGACGGACAATGAAGTCTACGCTTCTCATATGTTTAGCATCGCCTGGCGCGTGCTGGGCGTGATCGGCAGGCTGCAACCGCCGGATGTGGGCGACGTCAAGGTGTGTAAAGAGCTTGGCTTCACCGGCGGCTTGGCGAAAAATCCGGGAGTGACCAAAAGGATCGAACGCGAGCTGGGCGTGACAGCGCTGGCCGGCAGGTACGACCCGCAGCTTGCGGGCGCCCTGGGCGCGGCTCTGCTGATATAGGCTGAGGGGAGTCGAACCCCTCAGCCTAGGCTGAGGAATCAGGCCCGCCTGGGCGCGGCTTTTGGAGGATAGGAAGGATGAATCGATTCAAGCAGATACTGGACAATCATCAGGAGTACGCCCGGGAATGGAAGAAGCGCGTCGGAGGCCGGATCCTGGGGTATTTCGATACCTATCTCCCCGAAGAGCTGGCTTACGCCGCGGGTATGCTGCCGGTGAGGATGATGGCGGAGCGGGAGCCGGACATGATATCGGCTAAGTGGATATATTCTTCCTGTTATCCCGTAAAGTCCCTGACCAACCAGCTTCTCCTGGGACGCTATGACTATCTGGACGCCCTGGTGATCACCGAAGGCTGCCAATGGATGTATAACGCCTTCGAGGTAGCGATGAACAATAAACCGGATCTGCTCACCCACTATTTGTTTTTCCCCGACCACACGGACGCGCCCACATCAAAGGATCTGCTCGTATCGGAGCTGAAGGTCTTCCGGGCGAAGCTTGAGGAATGGAGCGGCCGGGCCATCGCCGACGACGCGTTGGACAACGCCATCGATGTATACAATACAAACCGCCGCCTTCTCAGGAAGATGTACGAGCTGAGGCGTATGTACCGCTCCGTGATCCTGGGCTCCGAAGCCATGACTGTGATGCTGGCGAGCCAGCTCATGGATAAGGCGGAGATGAATGTATGGCTGGAGGAATACCTCCGGGAGCTGGAGGAACGCGAGCCTTACGACGACCGGATACGGCTCATGCTCCTCGGGAGCGAGACCTGGAGCGTCGACCTGGAAGAGCTGGTAGAGTCCCTGGGGGCAAATATCGTCGTGGACGATTTGGACAACGGCGCGTCTTACTGCTGGAATGAAACCGTCGCGCTTAAAGACAAGGATATGGCCCTGGCGCTGCGCTATCTGGGCCGGCCCCACAGCGCGCTGAAGGACAATAACTGGCGCCGGCGGCCTCAGCGTATATTTGAGCTGGCTGAGGATTTCGCCGTAGACGGGGCCCTTATCGCCAAGCAGATATATTGCCATCCCCACGGCTTGGACAACTATGCGATATGGAAGCTGCTGCGGGAGCGGGGTATACCCTTCCATTACTTTGAACGGGATCTGACGCTGCCCCGTGAAGAAACGCGGCTGCGGCTGAACTCGTTTTTCAGTATGATCCGGCCGGGGCTGACCCGGCTGGCGGGCTGGCATACGCCCATGACGATATAAGGGACGCGGGAGGAGCATCGTATGGCGGAAAAAGGGCAAATCTATGAGACCAGGCCCCTGGAGTTCTGGGCGAAAGCCAAGGAGCTGCGGGCAGGCTGGCAGCAATCCATAGAAAGCACAGAGACGGTAGTAGGGCAAGGCAATATATTAGCCATCGCCGACTGGTCAAGGGCGTTTCCCGCCATCGGCCTGGTGGAGGACAACCCCGCCGGCTCGATGATCGCCAGCCAGAGTTCGCCTTTCGCGAGGAAGTGCCGCCTGGCCAGCGAGATACGCGGCTGGGGCCGGGAGATATGCGGATATCAGAATACCTGCTGGGGTTCGCAGTTCCTGGGGTACCAGGCGGACGGCAGCCCGTTTCCCTATCGGAAATTCGTCGTGCCCATCCCCTGCCTGTGCGACCAGCATAATAAGCGTGGCCAGCAAGTCAGAGACTTTGAGCCTGTCCCCCAGTGGATGATGGATCAGTGCGTATACCTGGGGCCCAGGGACGCCGGCAGGGAAGAGGCTATGATCGAGCACCGGGCGTATAGCATGCTCAGGCAGATCAACGATATCGAGCGGCTCTTCGGGCAGAAGTTTGACGACGAGAAATTCCAGGAGCTGCTCACCGCCTACTCCCTGGTGGATTTGTACTCCAGGGATATCTCCACGCTCATGGCGCAGACAAAGCCGACGCCCTTGTCGATCAAAGATTACTACTCGGTGTATACGCTGGGCAGCCTGACCAAAATCGATCCCCAGGAGACCGTTGATTTCTGGAAGCTTGTGCGGGATGAAGTGGAGTGGCGGGCGCAAAACCAGATCGCCGCCGTAGGCAACGAGCGCTTCCGGTGGATCGAGGCCCATCCGCCGTCCTGGCATTTCCTGAAATACTACCGATATATGGAGAGCTACGGGGCCGTGTGCCTGGGTTCGCAGTACGCCCACCGGGTGACCGCCGGCTGCCTCGAACGCAGGCCCGACGGGAGCATAGACCGCAGGGAGATGTTATACTACCCGAAAGATACGCCTCTAGAGACAAGGGAAGACGGCGTCAGGGTCTGCCTGACCCCGGATGTGCGCTACCCTCATCACCATAAGATGGACGAATACATCCGCCACAATGCCATCGTGGAGTTTGCCGATATCTTCCAGGCGGATGGGGCGCTGCTGGCGGGTTGGCGCTGCGGCGTCGGCTGCACCCTGACCCGGAAGGAGCAGGCCATGCGTCTGAGGCGGGCGGGATACAACGTGATGTTCTACGAAGGCAGTCAGCCGGGAGACCGGACGGATCTGGACGAGAAACGCTTCCTGGAGCAATTGGACACATGGATGGAGACCCAGGGGCTGGAGAAGCAGGGGGATTAACAATGATTACAGCCGGTATCGACATGGGTATGGAGTACGTGAAGGCGGTTTTACTGCGGGACGGCGAAGCCGCCGGGCGGGGGATAGGCTTATCCGGCGGCGCCAGGCGGGAGTCCGCGGCGAGAGCCGCCCTTGAAGGCGCCCTCAAGGAAGCCGGCCTGAGCGCCGGGGATATCGGCAAGACCGTCGCCACCGGCAAGGGCAAGTTTGACCTGAGCTTCGCGGATAAGCAGGTGACGGAAGCCGTAGCCGCGGCGAAAGCGGCGAAGCGCCTGTGCCCGGCTGCGACCTGCGTCATGGACGCCGGCTGCGACGAGACCCTTGTATTGACTTTAGATGGCGGGGGCAAAATCAATGAGGCTGTCTTAAATGAGAAATGCGCCGCCGGCGTCGGCGGCTTCCTGCAGAACATGGCCCGCCGCCTGGAGCTGAGCCTGGAGGAGATGAGTGCCCTTCCCCCGGTAGCGGCGGGAGGCGCCACAGTGAACGACGGCTGCATCGTCTTCGCGGAGCTGGATATGCTGAGCCTGCTGAACCGAAACGTGCCCGTCAGGGAGATCGCCGCCGCCCTTACCGACGCGGCGGCCGTACGGGTCTGCACCGTCCTGAACGACGTCACCGTACCGGCTACGGATAAAGTCGTGTTGCTCGGGGGGTTGGCGAAAAATAAAGCCTTCGTAAGGGCGCTGGAAGCCCGCTCCGGGATAAGCTTCGTGATACCCGACCACGGGGAGTATGGCGGCGCCCTGGGCGCGGCGCAAATCGCCTTGGATACATAATGGATACATTTATATCGTAGCATAAACCCGTTATTGATTTCATTTCAACCGGAGGACGCCGTTGACGATGAGGGAAAAGAAAGCAGTACTTTCGACGGGACAAGGGAAAAAGCTTGGACTTCTGACGCTGGTTTGCGTATTGCTTCTCACGGCACATACCCCGGCCGCCCTTGCGGCGGAGGCGCCCTCGCCCTGGGCGGAGGAACAGGTGTACGCGGCGATAGAAGCCAAGCTTGTGCCGGTACGGCTCCAGGAGGATTTCACAAGGGCCGTGACCCGCGCCGAGTTCTGCGCCCTCATCGTGAGGATGTATGAAAGCGCCACGGGAGCGCCGGTGAGCGGACGGACGGGTTTTGCCGACACTTCGGACGTCAATGTAGAAAAGGCGGCGGCGCTGGGCATCGTAGCCGGTACGGGGGGCGGATTATTTTCCCCGGACGCGACCATGACGCGGGAGCAGGCGGCGGTCATGCTTGTCCGCCTGGCGGACGTCGTAGGGCTGCCTTTCCCTTACAAACCGGCGGATTACGCCGACATAGACGAGATATCCCCCTGGGCGCTGGAAAGCGTGGGGCGGGCGAAAGCCGCGGGCGTGATGAGCGGGACGGGAAGCTTTTTATTTTCCCCCAAGACGGAGTATTCTGTGGAGCAGGGAATCGTCACCTTATATAAACTGCACAATTTCCTCATCGCCTACAACGATGAGAAAGAGCGGGGATATGACGGGGCAACGACGGAGATCGCCGATCAGAGCACGCCTCTGGGCGCGTTCCCTGCCGACGAAAAGTCCGGTGTCATGCGGCAGTACGCGGAGAAGGTCATGGAGCTGGTCAACCGCGAGCGGGCCAGGGAAGACCTGGCGCCCCTTGTAGAAGTCAAGGCGCTGAACCAGGCTGCGGCTATACGCGCGGTGGAACTGGAAAAAGGAATATCTCACCAGCGCCCCGACGGCAGGCTGGGGCCGACGGTATTTAAAGACCTGGATATCGCCAATAAGATCAGGGCGGAAAACATCGCGGGGAACTACAGGACGCCGGAAAGCGTGGTAGAAGCCTGGATGAACTCCCCGAGCCACCGGGCGATCATCATGGATCCGCGCTATACGGGCCAGGGCGTAGTCGTCCGGCTGAATTCGTCAGGGGAGATGAACTGGGCCCATCTTTTCATGGGTTAGTCGCTTACGGAGAACTCTATGTGGATAAAATCGACAACCTTTACGAACACTGCCCGGAAAGCTTATGTCCGGGTTTTTGTCGTTTCCGCCCTCCTGTGCATATACGCGGCCGCCCGCGCCCTTCCAGGCGGCGGACTACTGGCGGCTGATGTTGCCCCTGCCGGAGACGGCGTCTACATACAGGTGGACGGCGTACTCATGGAGGGCGCCGATAAGCCCCTCATCGAAAACGGAAGGGTAATGATCCCCCTTCGCGCCGTGGTCGAGTACCTGGACGGTACGATCCACTGGTATCCGGATGACAATCAGATCATCGGCTTCCGGGGCGCCAGGGGCTTTGACCTGGTCATCGGCTCATCCAGGGCGAACCTTATCGACGGCACGGTATATCAGCTGGATGTGCCCGCCATGATCATCGCCGGCAGGACTTATGTGCCCCTGCGGTTCGTGTCTGAAGCCATGGGCTGCCTGGTCGCCTGGGACGACGCCGCCAGGACGGCGAGGATAACCACGGTCCGGACGGAGGCGAAGAGGGAGGTCGAGGCGCTGACTTTGCCGCTGCTCCTGGAAGTAACCACGGATAAGGGCGGCGGCAGCGGTTTTTTCTACAGCAGGGACGGCCAAATGATCACCACCGCCGACCTTGTCCGGGATGCGGCGTGGATCACCGTCAAGACCGGCGGCGGGGCCGAGTACCATGCCGAGCCGATCTTGATCGACAACGTATACAATCTGGCAAAGCTCCGGGTAAGGAGGGCGCCCGGCGAGGTATTCCCCGTATTTCGCTACTTCGATGACTTCTCAGGCCTTGCCGAAGGCGACAAAGTTTACGCGGCGGGCAGCCCGCTGCTGTCAGACCTGCCCCTTACCGAAGGGAGCATAGCCGCCAAGGCGCCGGGGGACGGCTCGCCGGGGGGGATAAACGTCTATAAGGTCACAGTCGCCATAACGCCGGAGAACAACGGCGGCCCCCTGGTGAAGGGGAACGGGGCGCTCATCGGGGTAAACTGCCTGACGGAGAAAGGCGGCGGCGGGGCGTCTTACTGCATACCCATCGAATATGTGTTTGAGATGAAGAACAGATAAAAGGAGGCGCCTATCATGAATGAGATGGAACTGAAGTACGGCTGCAACCCACACCAGAAACCCGCGCGGATATACAGGGAGGCGGGGGCGCTGCCCATAAGCGTGCTCAACGGCAGGCCCGGATATATCAACTTGCTTGACGCCTTCAATGGCTGGCAACTGGTCACGGAGCTGAAAGAGGCTTCCGGCCTTCCCGCCGCCGCGTCCTTCAAGCATGTCAGCCCCGCCGGTGCATCCGTCGGATTGCCCCTGGACGATACCCTCCGCCGGATCTATCATGTGGAAGGCTATGTCCTTACGCCTCTTGCGAGCGCTTACGCCAGGGCCAGGGGGGCGGACAGGATGTCGTCTTTCGGCGACTTTATATCCTTGTCCGACGTTTGCGATAAAGAGACCGCGGCCCTCATCGCCCGGGAGGTGTCCGACGGTATCATCGCCCCCGGATATGATGAAGAAGCCCTGACCATCCTCAAGGGGAAGCGCAAAGGCGGATATACGGTCATCGAAGTCGACCCGGCGTACAGGCCGCAGGATCTGGAGCGCAAGACGGTGTTTGGCGTGGAGTTTGAGCAGGGACGCAACGACGTCAAGCTGGATACGGGATTATTCGCCGATATCCCCACCGCAAACAAAACGATTCCCGAAAGCAGCCGGCGCGACCTGCTCATCGCCCTGATCACGCTGAAGTATACGCAGTCCAACTCCGTCTGCTATGTGAAGGACGGCCAGGCCATCGGCATCGGCGCCGGCCAACAGTCGAGGATCCACTGCACCCGGCTTGCGGGAGACAAGGCGGATCGCTGGTATCTGCGGCAGCATCCCCAGGTACTGGCGCTGCCCTTCAAGCCGGGGTTGGGGCGCCCGGACCGGGACAACGTCACCGACGTCTATGTCTCGGGGGATGTGAAGGAATTGTTTGCCGGAGACCGCTGGAAGCTGTACTTCACGGAGAGGCCGGTGGAGCTGGACGCGGACGCCCGGGAGGCTTGGCTGGCAGGGCTGAAAAATGTGGCTCTGGGCTCCGACGCCTTCTTCCCCTTTGAGGATAATATCCGCCGGGCTTATGCAAGCGGCGTCCGATATATCGCCCAGCCGGGGGGCTCCATCCGGGACAAAGAGGTCATCGAAGCCTGCGACAGCTGCGGGGTTGCGATGGTATTCACAAAAACCCGCCTATTCCACCACTGACGCGTCTTTTTCGCTTTTGGCTTCGGCCGCTTCCTTAGTCAACTCGGGCATGCATCAACGGAGGTATTTTGATCATTTATATATGGAAGAAAGAGGAAGAAGGCGGGGGGGCTACTGTGCCGTCCCTCGCCCGGGACTATGCCGCCGCCGCCGGGATGATATCCGCGCAAGGCCTGCTTCTCATGCCTGAGCCGGTCATCGTCCGGGACGAAAGGGGAAAGCCGCGCTTCGCCGCCGAGAGCGGCGGAGGCTATGGCGAAGCCCGGTTTCGATGGGCGGACGTCCATTTCTCCCTTTCCCATAGCGGCGTCTACTGCGCCTGCGCCTTCCATACGCGGCCCGTGGGGTTGGATCTGCAGATACACCGCGAGTGTCGGCGGGAAGCTGTCGCCCGACGGTTTTTTCATCCTGCGGAATATGCCTGGCTGGAAAAGGGCGGCTTCAAATCGTTTTTCCAAGTCTGGGCGGCAAAGGAAAGCTATGTCAAGTACACCGGCGCCGGCCTGGCTGGGGGGCTGGATAAATTCAGCGTCGTCGAAGGCGGCGGGCTGGCTTGCGAAATCACCCGGGGAGACAGCTCCCCTGTGGCGTTGATCTGGCCCCGGGAGAGCCATCCCCATTGTGTGCCGGACAACTACAGCATATGCCTGTGCGCCGAACCGACGCCGGATTTGCCGATCGAAGTTTTTTGCGAAGAATGACGCCAAGGCTATTTACCGATTGGTTATAGTCATATATAATTGAACATGACCAAACGAGGGGGGGATATCGTCATGACATTCGGAGAATATCTCAAGGATTTACGGCAAGCCAAAGGCATTTCCCAAAAAGAATTAAGCGGCCTGACAAACGGGCAGGTCAGCAATGCCGAGATTTCCAGGCTTGAAGCCGGTATCCGCAAAAAGCCATCTCCCGCTGTGTTAAAGATACTAGCCCCTCATCTGGGCGTGCCCGTAGGCGCTCTGCTAACGGAAGCGGGGTACCTGGACAGTATGCCCGCGGAAACCGGCGCCGAGGCCCAGAGCGCCGCAGCCGCCGTAAGCGCGCCGGACAGCAATCAGCTCGCCAGGCTCCAGATCCTCGAGGAGGAAGGCGCTTCCCTGCGGGCGGAGAATAAAAGGCTCCGGGAAGAATCGGAGTCGTCCGGCAGGCGTTGCGAGCGCCTGGAAGCGGCGAATAAAGCTTTGGAAGCCACGAATAAAGAGCTTGAGGAGAAATGCGACTATTTGCTCATACAGGGGCGGCCGGCCGGTGAGATCAACAGCGAGCTGGCGGAAGAAAACCGCGTCTTCAAAGAGCAAAATGAGAAAATGAAAGAAGAAAACCGCCGGATCAAGGAAGAGACCATCGCCTTTCTCGAAGAGGGGGATCTGCTTCGGGCGGAGACGGACGGTTACCGCAAAAAAATGAATCTGGCGGAAGATACGGCCAGGAAAGCCATACAGCGCCAGGGCGAGCTGGAAGAAGGCATGAACGCGTCAAAAGCGGAGCTGGAGATGCTGAGAGCCGAGATGGAAGCGCAGAAGGCGCAAGCCGAGGCGGCATTGGCGGCAGCGGCAGCCCGGGCTTCGGAAGCCGGCGGCCCGGCTGGGGAGATAGCGGAGCAAAACGCCGCCCTGGCGGGAGAAGCCGCGGAGCTCAGGAGTCTTCTGACGGAAGCGGCAGCCCGCTACGACAAGCTGTCGGCCGAGTACAAAGCACTGGAAAAAGAACTGCTGGCGGTGAAAGAAGCCGGGAGCATCAACGCCCCTGTGCTGAACTCCATCAGGAGCGTCACCGTCGCCGATATGGATCTGGGCAAAATCTTTACCGAGACGGCAGGGGCGGCGAGCCCGGAAGACCTGGAGATGCTGGGCCGCGTCATGCAGGCGATGAACAGGGACGCCATCAAGGCTTCGGATAAGCGTATGCTCATGGACATCCTGAAGCGGTTTGTAAAGTAAAGATTAAATAGAGACGAGGAGCTGATCAGATGGCCGGTAAAGTATTGATCGTCATGGGGAGCGACTCTGATTGGAGCATAATGGAATCCGCCGCGCAAACGCTGGCGGCTTTCCAGGTGGAAGCCGACGTCTATGTCGCCTCGGCTCACCGGACCCCCGAGAGAGCCCTGGACCTATCCTCCAGGGCCAGGGAAAGAGGGTACTCGGTCATCATCGCCGGCGCCGGGGCGGCCGCCCATCTGGCGGGGGTGCTTGCGTCAAAGACTACTTTGCCCGTCATCGGCGTACCGCTCAGCGGGTCGGCTCTACAGGGCCTGGACGCGCTGTACGCTACGGTACAGATGCCTTCCGGCGTGCCGGTAGCTACGGTAGCCATCGACGGGGCGAAAAACGCCGCTTTACTGGCGATACAGATACTGGCGGTACATGACAGTAATCTGGCCGGTCGCCTTGCTCTGGAGAAGGAAGCGATAGCCGCTCAGGTGGAAGAGAAGGATCAGAAAGTCCGCGAGCTGGCAGAAGCAGGAAAGTTTTCGGGAGGCGCCGAGCATGGGGCAAAAAGAAAGCGGTGACCGCACAAGCGGCAGCAAAATCGAGGTCGGCGGCATGGATTACGCTTCCGCCGGCGTCAGTATAGACCGGGGCAACGAGACGGTGGAGCGGATCAAGCCTTTCGTGGAAAAGACGCGCCGACCGGAGCAGTTAGGCGGATTAGGCGGCTTTGGCGGCCTTTTTCAGTTGAACACGGCGAAATACCGGCAGCCGGTGCTGGTCTCCGGCACGGATGGCGTGGGTACCAAGCTGGCTATCGCCCATATGGCGGGTATACATGATACCATAGGCATAGACGGCGTGGCGATGTGCGTGAACGACATCCTGGTATCCGGCGCCGAGCCCTTATTCTTCCTAGACTACCTGGCGACGGGTATATTGGAGCCGGAGGTGGCGGTGGCTGTGGTCGCGGGCGTCGCCGAAGGCTGCCGCCAGGCGGGCTGCGCCCTCGTCGGCGGGGAGACGGCGGAGATGCCGGGCTTCTACCGGCCGGGGGAGTATGACCTGGCGGGCTTCGCCGTGGGCGCAGTGGATAAAGAGGATATCATCGACGGCAGCCGGATAGCCGCCGGGGACGTATTGATTGGCATACCATCTTCGGGACTTCATTCCAACGGCTTTTCCCTAACCAGAAAGATCGTGTTTGATACAGCCGGGCTCAAGC
>Ga0082212_10000586_pt1 | contig 52614 bp, 50 predicted proteins | sample TergutNt197P3_FD_71548 | JGI IMG/M metagenome (GOLD analysis project Ga0082212, IMG submission 71548) | Neocapritermes taracua P3 segment gut microbial communities from Petit-Saut dam, French Guiana - Nt197 P3 | ecosystem: Host-associated > Arthropoda: Insects > Digestive system > Gut ...
CTGTCTTTCAATTGATCAGCGGTGTAGAAAACGTTGTACATGCGATAGTAAAAGCCTTCAGGCGGCAGGCTGGCAGCCTTGATGCCCTCTACCCCTTTGACGTAATGTCCGGCAAAGGCGGCGCTGCCTGCGAGGCACATGCAGACGATGACGGACAAAAAAAGGATACGCTTCATAAAAAACTCCTACGCAGTGTTAAAAAGTCACTATTTTTTATCAGGATGGTTTAGCCAGAATTCAACACAGCCAGACGCTATAATAAAAATTATCTATTTTCCCTGCTGCTGTCGCAAGAATCCACCTCCTAAACCAGACTTTGCGCCAGGCGCACCGCGTCCACCGCATCTCTGGCGTAATGCGCGCCTATGGAGCGGGCAAAGGCATCCGTAACCACGGCGCCGCCGACCATAACCTTTTTTTCCAGACCGCGCTCTTTTAAAAGCTCCACGGTGTCCTTCATGCGCACCATGGTGGTGGTCATCAGGGCGGAAAGCCCGATCAGGACCGCCCCGTGCCGCACCGCCGCCTCCACAATGAGATCCGCCTTCACGTCCTTGCCCAGATCCACGACCTCAAAGCCGTGGTTGCCAAGCATGAGGTTGACGATATTTTTACCGATGTCGTGGATGTCGCCTTCAACCGTGGCCATGACCACCACCGGCCGGACCGAGGAGCGGGAATCCTTTTCCAGCAGCGGACGCAAGATGGCAAAGGCCTTTTGCATGGTTTCCGCCGAGCGGATAAGCTGGGGCAGGAAGTATTCTTTCCGTTCATACCTGGCCCCGACCTCGGTAATGGCCGGGATAAGCCGCTCGCCCACGATGGCAAAGGGCTCCTCGCCCGCGTCCAGGGCGGCCTGTATCAGCGTTTCAATGACATCTCTGTGCCCGGCAATGACCGCCTCGCCTATGGTAGCCACGGTAGTCGCGACTGAGGTTCCGGCAAGCTTTCCCGGTATGGGCGCGGCGCCGCCGCCGTTCCACCCGGAATAGCGGGCGATAAAGCGTTCCGCTCCGGCATCGTGCCCCAGCAGCAGGTTGGCCGCGTCCATGGATTCGGCGATGCGCGCATTGGAAGGATTGGCAATGCAGGAGCACAGACCGGCCCCGGCGGCCAGATTGAGAAAGGTCGCATTGAGCAGTTCGCGCGCGGGCAGGCCAAAGGAAATATTCGACAAGCCGCAGGTTGTGGGCAGGTCCAGGGTATGCGTGCAATACCGGATGAACTCCAGGCACTCGCGCCCGGCTTCAGGGCTGGAGGACGCGGCCAGCACCAGGGCGTCCACCATGGCCAGACGGCGCGGGATCCGTAGCGCCTCCATACGGGCCAGCAGATCCTCCACAATGGCAATGCGCTCCGCCGCCTTTACCGGCAGCTTCCGGCCGCGCAACGGCAAAAGAATAAAAGGCGCGCCAAAGTCGCGGCACAGCGGGCCGAGGCGTTCCATGCGCCCTTCTTCGCCGCTGATGGAGTTGACCAGGGGTGAGGCAGGGTACACGGCCAGAGCCTTTTCCACAGCGTCCATGTTGGAAGAGTCAAAGGCCAGGGGCAGCGGGTGGCGGGCGGCCAGCCGGGCTACCAGTTCCGGCAGGCACACGGCTTCATCCACCAGGGGCGCTCCCACATTCACATCCAGAATACGGGCTCCGGCCTCGACCTGTTCATCGGCCAGGCGCAAGGCCGCGCCGAACTCCCCGGCCTGCAACTCCGCTGTAAGCTGCTTTTTGCCCGTGGGGTTGATCCGCTCGCCAATAATGCACAGCGGTTCATGCTTGCCGATGCGCAGCACCTGGGAACGTGAGGTCAGGACGATGCCGGAGGGCTGTGGCCCCGTTTCCGGCTTCGGCAAGCCGGAAATGGCCCGCCGCAACGCCGCTATATGATCCGGAGAAGTGCCGCAGCAACCACCCACGCATTGGGCGCCCGCAGCGGCAAAGGCGGATGTCAGTTCGGCAAAAGGCTCAGGCCCCAGGGGAAATACGGTTTTTCCCTCTTTGAGTTCCGGCAGACCGGCATTGGGCTGAATCAGCACCGGCACAGGGGAAAAACGCAGCAGTTCAGCGGCCGCGGCGCGCATTTCCACAGGTCCGGCGCTACAGTTCATGCCGATCACATCCACGCCCATGTTGGCCAGGGTGGCGACGCAGATCTCCACATCCGAGCCGGTCAGAGTGCGCCCGGCTTCATAGGTCATGGACACCGCCAGCGGCAAGTCGCTCTCGCGCCTCGCGGCCACGACAATGGCCCGCGCTTCGGCAATATCGAACTGGGTTTCGGCAATAAGGCAATCAACGCCGCCCTCCAGCAGGCCGCGTATCTGCTCCTGAAAGGCCTGGACCAACTCTTCAAAGTCCAGTTCGCCCAAGGGGCGCAAAAACTTGCCGGACGGACCCAGGCTCCCGGCCACGAAAACACGGCCGCCGCCGGTCTCCTCGGCAGCGGACCGGGCCGCACGGGCCATCAGCCGGTTGAACTCAAAAACTTCTATCCCGGCGGGAAGCTTGAAGCGGGTGCCGCCAAAAGTGTTGGTGGTGAGCACGTCAGCCCCTGCCCTGGCATAATCCGCATGAACGCCGCGCAAAATATCCGGGTGTTCCAGGCAGAAGCTTTCCGGGTCCTGCCCCGGCGCAAGCCCTCTGGCCTGGAGCATGGTGCCCATGGCTCCGTCAAAAAGAAGGCGGGCGCCGGACCTTAGCCGTTCTCGAAAAGCTGACACTGGCGACTCCTTGCCGAACAGGCAATTTTTTTAAAGCCATCCTGCTCGAATTGTGATATACATGCGGCATACTGGGCTCTTGCAACCGGAAAGCCGCCCAGCCCTGCATTTACTGAAAAACATTGAAAAGAACAAATAAAAATTCTATACTGACAAGAGTGGAAAACCTTTCCAGATAAACATACTCCGCCCGCTATGCCGGGACCGGCCCGCGCAGATTGCACGTCACACCGAATCCGCGCGCTCCGCTCAATACCGGCCACGGCGCGGTCATAGAACGATATTATTATGGCGAAAACAACACAAAAAGCCAAGCCTGCCAAGGCGAAGGCCCCTCAATATACATCCCGGACGGCCAAGAACAAAAAAGACCGTTCCGCGCAAAATACGGCCGAAGAGGACGTGTCCGCAACCCCGGATCCGGAATTGCCGCAGGAAGAGGAAGAAGAGGATATTTCTTCCCTGGACCTGTCAGAGGACGATATCTCCGACGATCTGTCAGCGGACCTGCCCTTGAATTTTACAGGCGATGCCCCGCAGGATGAGACTCTGCCTGCGTCTTCGGATGCGCCCGGAGCTCTGGCCGTGTTCACGCGCCATTCTCCGGACCGCGCCAGAGACAGCCTGCATCTCTACCTGCGTGAAATCAACCGCTTCCCCATGCTGCAACCGGATGAAGAGGTGGAACTGGCCCGCAGGGTCCGGGACACGGGCGATCCTGATGCGGCCTTCCGGCTTGTGTCTTCCCACTTGCGTCTGGTGGTGCGCATTGCCATGGACTTCCAACGCCGCTGGATGCAAAACGTGCTGGACCTGGTGCAGGAAGGCAATGTGGGACTGGTGCGCGCGGTGAGCAAATTTGACCCGGAAAAGGGCATCAAATTCTCCTATTATGCGACCTTTTGGATCAAAGCCTATATTCTGAAGTTCATCATGGATAATTGGCGGCTGGTCAAGATCGGCACCACCCAGACCCAGCGCAAGCTGTTCTACAACCTGAACAAGGAGCGTCAGCAGCTTATTGCCCAGGGATACGATCCTGACGCAAGGATGCTGGCCGAACGCTTGAATGTCACGCCAGATCAGATTGTGGAAATGGAACAGCGCCTGGACTCTTCCGACATGTCGCTTGACGCGCCCATCAGCGATGAGGACTCGGGCAGCGCCTCGCGCATGGATTATCTGCCCGCCCTCGGTCCCGGCATTGAGGAAACCCTGAGTAACAGCGAAATATCCCATCTGGTGCGTGAGCGTCTGGAGTCACTGGCGCCCTCTTTGAACAGCAAAGAACAGTATATTCTCAAGCAACGGCTGCTCGCGGAAGATCCGGTCACGCTACGGGAGATAGGCGACAAATTCTCCATAACCAGGGAACGGGTGCGGCAGATAGAAGCTCGCCTGCTGCAAAAGGTACGCGATCATCTTTTCAAGAATATCAAGGACTTTTCACAAGACTGGATTACACCGTAGCCATGCAAAGCACTATTCCCCGTTTGATGACAAGCCCGTTCCGTTCACGGAGAGCGGCCTTTGCCGTTCTTCTGTGCCTTGGCTTGCTCCTGTTCAGTTCTTGCGCATCCGCCGCCAATAAAGCGGGCGGAAAATCGGCCGAATCGGGCAAAGTCCTGGCCCGGAAAATCGATCCCTCGGCCTGGAAGCTGAGTCCCGAAGCGGAGCTCCTTTACTATTACTTAGTGCTTACCTCGGCTATCGCCGACGATTCACGGGAGGAAATCACCCTTGCCCTGGAGGCCCTGCTCAAGCTGGACCCCTCGCTTGAGGTGTATCAGGACAGTGCAACCATCATGCTTTCACGCGGCGAATTCGCCAAGGCCCGGCAAACCGCGCTGGAGGGCCTGGACAAGTTTCCCGGCGACAGTCTGCTCACCTTGCTCCTGTCCGCCGCTTATAGTGAGGCGGGACAAACTTCCGAAGCCATCCAACTGCTGGAAAAGTATGTTGCCGACAACGCCGCGGACAAGGAAGCCATGCAGGAGTTGGTCCGCCTGTATATAAACAACGGCCAGGAAGAAAAGGCCGGAACCCTGTTCTCGCGCCTGCCCGAGACTGATATGTCCGCCGACGCGGAGCTCTTCCGGGCCGGAGTTCTGGGCACGGTGGGCCGCAACGCGGAAGCGCAGGCCATCCTGGACGAATTGCTGGAAAAAGATCCGAAAAATTTTGAAGCCTGGCTGGAATTGGCCTATCTGCACGAGCGGGAAAAAAGGCCGGAAGAGGCGATCAAAACCTACCGCAAGGCCGCCGAAATAATGCCGGACAACGTTGAACTGCACTTCCGGCTGGCCACCCTGTATATTGAGCAAAAGAAACCCGCTGAAGCCATGCAGGCCTTGAACGCTGTCCTGTTTTCTCCCCAGATGGGCATACAGGCCTCTTTGCGCTTTGCCGAGGCCGGATTCTACAAGGAAGCCCAGGAAGTGCTGAATAAGGCAGGCGAAGCCGGAGGCGATCCGGATCAACTGGCCCTCGTTGCTTCCATGCTGCTTCAGGAGAGCGGCGCAAACCCTCTGGAAGGACTCGCTCCTCTGGAGCGCATCACGCCAGCCAGCCCGTTCTATCCCGCCGCTCTCCAGCAAAAGGCGCGCATTTACATCGCTGCCGGGGAGTATGCCAAGGCCCATGCGGTGGCTTTGGACGGACGCAAGCAGTTCCCGGATCAAAAGGAGCTCTGGGGCCTGGAAGCCTACGCCTTGATCAAGCAAAAAAAAATCGGCGATGCCGAGGCCCTGCTGCACAAAGGTCTCAAGCAATACCCTGACGACGAGGAACTGCTGTTCACTCTCGGCAGCGTGCAGGATGAAGCCGGAAAAAAGGATGAGGCCATGAAGACCATGGAGCGCATCCTGAAGCTCAACCCCAGCAACTATCAGGCCCTCAACTATGTCGGGTATACCCTTGCCGAAACCGGCAGGGATTTGAACCGCGCCCTTGCCTTGATCACTGCCGCGCTCAAGCAACGGCCGGACGCGGACTATATTGTTGATTCACTGGCCTGGGCGCAGTACCGGCTGGGGCACTTTGAGCAGGCCTGGGAGAGCATTGCCCGCTGCATCACGCTCGGTGGCGATGATGCGACCATGTGGGAGCATTATGGCGACATCGCCCTGGCCCTCGGTAAAAAAGATGAAGCTATCAAAGGCTACACCGAAGCTATCGTGCGTAAGCCCGACAATATTGAGGCCGTGCGTAAAAAGCTGGCCGCGCTGAAAAAATAGGATACCCGTCATGCGTCAGATATACCGGTCCCGCCTTCCTCTGCTTTTGCTCGTTCTCCTGCTTGGCCTCACGGCATGCACGGCACGGCACGGCAGCACGCTGCCCACGCCCCCGCCGCTGCCCGAGCCGCAGGTGGAAGACAAGGCCACCCGCATCTGGCAACGCTTCATGCTCCGCTCCAGCACGGCCGAGGTCATGACCGGGCCTTTTCGCATCAATGCCAACCTGCGCTACACGGACAGCGCGGGCAAAAACACCCGCGTTTCCGCTCTGCTCTGGGGCAACGGCAAGGCTGATTCACCCTACCCCTTGCGCCTTGACCTGCTGGCGGGCGTTGGCACAGTTGTAGCCAAGGTACGTGAAGACTCCACCAGTTTTATCGCTTTTGCCCCGGATGAAAAAACCGCCTGGGTACATGAGGGCGGCGCACGCACTCTTGCTTCTTTCGGCGTGCCTATTCCTTTGTCTCTCAGTGATTTGACCATGTTGCTCACCGGACGCAGCGGTTTGCTGTTCATTCCGGCCTCCATGCATAACGATGCCGGTGTTCCTCCCGATCACACGCTTACGGAAAGCGGAGCACGCTATACCGTGCCTGACGCCCGGCTGCCCGGCGTCATCGAACTTTCCGAAACCGGCGCTCCCATTGCCTGGAAAGAACTCCTGCCGGATGGCTGGTCCATTGCGTTTGAACCGGACGAGGTAAACCCCCTTCTGCCGATCAAACTGCATATTTCCCACCCCAAAGGCTATTCCGCCCTGGTTGTGGTCAAGGAAATCGCCCGTGTCTCCCCCCCCTATTCAACTGCCCAGATGGGGCTCGTCCTGCCCCCCGAAACCCGGCAAAAACCCCTGGAGTAGTGAGAAGGGCTTCCCATTAACCCTGTAACCTCCCATAAACAAGGAATATGACATGCTACCCGGAACCATATATATCGCCTCGGATCACGCGGGATTTATCCTGAAAGAATATCTTCGTCTCTGGCTGGAAGAAAAAGGCTGGAAAGTGGAAGACCTGGGCCCGGACTCATGCGACAGCACCGATTATCCCGAATACGCCCACAAGCTGTGCAAAAGCGTCCTGGCCACCGGACACAAGGGCATCCTGATATGCGGCAGCGGCATCGGCATGAGCATGGCCGCCAACCGCCACAAAGGCATTCGCGCCGCCCTGTGCACCCATGAGTTTCACGCCGTGGTCTGCCGCCAGCACAATAACGCCAACGTACTCTGCCTCGGTGAACGGGTCACGGCTCCCGGCCTGGCCGCTGTTCTGGTCGAACTCTTCCTGAGCACCGAATTTGAAGGCGGCCGCCACCAGCACCGCGTGGAAAAGATTGAAGTATAGCGAATACTTTTTGGAGGGGCTCTGCCCCTCCACCCCGCCAGGGACTAGCCGTCCCTGGACCCGGCATTCCTGAAAACGGCTTTGCCGTTTTCAGGGTATGGGGGTGCAGGGGAAATCATTTCCCCTGCCAGGGGAGTCTGAGGGGACAGAGTCCCCTCAGGAGTTTTAACCAAGCCAGGCCAGGAGCCTTCATGCAGCTTTACAACACTTTGAACCGCCGCAAGGAAGAGTTCACTCCCGCAACACCGGGAAACGTCGGCCTCTATGCCTGCGGCATCACCGCTTACGACTATTGCCACATCGGCCATGCCCGATCCGCCGTCGTTTTTGACGTGCTGGTGCGTTACCTTGAGTATATCGGCAACAAGGTTGTCTTTGTACGCAATTTTACCGATGTGGACGACAAAATAATTGTCCGCGCCAACAAGGAAGGCGTGCCCAGCGAACAGATTGCCGAGCGATTTATCGCTGCTTTTCATGAAGACATGGATCGCCTGGGGGTTCGCCGGGCCTGCGTGGAACCCAAGGCCACGGAATATATCAACGAGATGATTGCCTTGTGCATCGAGCTAATCGCCAAGGGACACGCCTATGCCGTGCCTTCGGGTGATGTTTATTTCCGGGTGCGGTCCTTTGACGGCTACGGTAAACTCTCCGGCAGGGGCATTGATGATCTGCGCGCCGGCGCGCGCATTGCTCCGGGCGAGGAAAAGGAAGATCCCCTGGACTTTGCTCTCTGGAAGGCGGCAAAGCCCGGCGAACCGTCCTGGGACAGCCCTTGGGGCAAGGGACGGCCGGGCTGGCACATCGAATGCTCGGCCATGAGTGAAAAAACTCTGCCTCTGCCGCTTGATATTCACGGCGGCGGCCAGGATCTCATTTTTCCGCACCATGAAAATGAAATCGCCCAGACCGAGGCGGCCACGGGCAAGCCTTTGTCCCGCTTTTGGGTGCATAACGGCTTCGTGCAGATCGATTCCGAAAAGATGTCCAAATCGTTGAATAACTTCAAAACTATCCGCGACATCCTGGAGCAGTATCTGCCCGAGGTACTGCGCCTGTTCCTGCTGGGCAGACACTATAGAAGCCCGGTGGACTTTACCGTGGAAGCCATGGATGAAGCGGAAAAAAACTGCAAGCGCCTCTATGAGACCCTGGCGGCCACGGATGCGGAACTGGGCAAGCCTGAAGCCAAGGGCGGTAAACTGCCCGAGGAAATTGCCGCTGAATACGCGGCCATGGAGAAAGCTTGGGACGCGGCTATGGATGACGACATGAATACCGCGGCCGCGCTCGGCCACATGAACAGCCTGGCCCACCTCATGGGCCGGATCATGGAAGACAAAACCTTGCGTAAAAACGCGGGCGCGCGTGACCTGCTGCGGGCCGCGCGGGAAAGGTTCACCGTCTGGGGCACCGTGCTCGGCCTGTTTCTGCTGCCGCCCGCCAACTTTCTGGCTGACCTGAAGATCTGTCGCGCCCGGCGCAAAAACGTTGATATAGCCCGAGTGGAAGAACTTATGGCTGAACGCCGCGCCGCCCGCGAGGCCAAGGATTTCGCCGCGTCCGACGCTTTGCGCGACGCTCTGGCCGAACTTGGCGTTGTTGTGCGCGATACTCCCGAGGGGGCGGTCTGGGATATGGCCTAGGCGCAGGAAATATCATGTCGCATCACGTGCTTTCGCATAAGCTTCTCAGCATCATTCTGATCTGCGCTATGGCTTGCGGCGGCCTGTTCATTCCCGAACGCGCCCTAGCTTGGGGCGAGTTCACGATTAAGGATGAAAGAGAACTGGGCGAAAAATTCAACATCATGATCCGTTCGCGCCTGCCTCTGGTGCAAGACACGGAGATTGTGGGCTATGTCAAAGACATTGTGGACAGGCTTGCCAGGACCATGCCCCCGCAGCCCTTCCCGTTTACGGTCAGCGTTATCCAGCATAACGCGGTCAACGCCTTTGCCGCTCCCGGCGGCTATATTTTTGTAAACACCGGCCTTTTGCTGGCCATGAACAACGAATCAGAGGTGGCCGGGGTTCTTGCCCACGAAATGGCTCACGTGACCCAGCGCCATATCGCCAGGCGCATCGAAAACAGCAAGGTGGTCGGCCTGTTGTCGCTTATCGGCATGCTGGCCGGAGTGTTTCTGGGTGGAGACGCCGGCGGCGCCGCTGTCGCGGGCAGCATGGCCGCCAGCCAGGCAGCCATGCTCACCTACAGCCGTAGCGATGAACGTGAAGCGGACCAGGTGGGCATGAATTACCTGACCAGGGCGGGATATCCGCCCCAGGGCATGACCGGCGCTTTTGAAATTTTAAGCCGCAGGCAATGGCTTGTGGGCAGCGCTGTCCCCACTTACTTGTCCACCCACCCCGACATAGCCGAGCGGATCAGGGACATGAACGTCCGGGTGGAGCGCCTTCCTGCCGCCAAGCAGGGCCAACAGGACGACAACCGGCGGTTTCTGCGCGTGCAAGCCCTGATCAGGGCGCGCTACAGCGACCCCCAGGGAGCGGCTCAGGCCTTTGCCAGACAAGTGAACGGTCCGGACAAATGCATCGCGCTCATGGGCATGGCCATTCTTGCCGCACGCCAGAACCGCGTCAATGATGCTGCCGAGCGCTTTGAAGAGGCCCTGGCCTGCGCGCCGGACGACCAATTGATCGTGCGCGAGGCAGGTCACTTTCATTACATCAAGGGCGACAAGAACCGGGGCGTTTCGCTTTTGCGGCAGGCTGTTTCCATGAACCGCAATGATATTTTGGCCTTGCATTATTATGCCCGGGGTCTCGGCGATCTCGGCAAAACCGACGAAGCGGTCGAGATGGCCCGTCAGGTGCTGGCAAGCGTGCCGGAAGACGCCGAGTCGCATGAACTGCTGGCCCGGCTGTACGGCAAGCAACGCAATATGTTTCTGGCCAACCTGCATATGGCATACAGCGGCCTTTACGAGAACAATGAACGTAAACTCCGCCAGTTCATGGACAGGGCCAAAGGACTTGCCGCTTCCCCTTCGGACCAGGCGCTCATGAGCCGCCTGGAAAAGATATACAAGGAACGCAAGGAATTCTGGAAATAAACAGGCCGGGCAGCGTCTTGCCTTGTTGCCGGGAATACTTATTTTTCCGCTACCGCAACCCTTTTTCCACGAGCGAAATATGCAACTCAGAGGAACCACCATTCTCGCCGTCAAGCACGGCTCCCAGGTCGCCATAGCCGGTGACGGACAGGTCACTATGGGCCAGGCCGTGGTTATGAAACACAGCGCCAAAAAAGTACGCCGCCTCTACAAGGGCAAGATCATTGCCGGGTTCGCCGGTTCCACGGCCGATGCCTTTACCCTGTTCGAGCGCTTTGAAGGCAAGCTGGAAGAGCACAACGGCATCCTGGTACGCGCCGCCGTCGAACTGGCCAAAGACTGGCGCAAGGACAGATACCTGCGCCGCCTGGAAGCCATGCTCCTGGTGGCGGACAGGGATACTATCCTCATTCTGTCCGGTACCGGCGACGTCATCGAGCCTGACGACGGCATTGCCGCCATCGGCAGCGGCGGCGCTTACGCCCTTGCAGCGGCAAGGGCCTTGTCCCGCCACGGCGGCAAGGATGACATGAACGCCGAGCAGATCGTCCGGGCCGCCATGCATATTGCCGGAGAAATCTGCGTGTACACCAACAACGAACTGACCGTGGAAGTGCTGTAATTTCCACGCCGTTGTGGGCTCTATGCTATGACCGCAGCCTCCGCCTCCCTGCGCGCCGGATGTAAAATCAATCTCTATCTGCACGTGGGGATGCGCCTGCCGAACGGCTACCATACGCTGGAAAGCCTGTTCCTGCCGCTTGCGCAGCCGCACGACATCCTGGAAGTCCGCCCCTTGGCCGGAGCATCCCAAGGTCTTGCGCGCACCTCCTTTGTCACGGCCTGTGAACAGGAAAGACCCATTTCCGGCATCGATCCCCGGCACAACACCCTGACCCGCGCTGCAGCCTGGCATGCCGAACAAACCGGATTCCGCCCGGCTCTGGATATCCGGGTACGCAAGGGCATCCCGCACGGAGCCGGACTTGGCGGGGGCAGCTCGGACGCCGCTGCCCTGCTGCTCTGGCTGCGCGAACAGGCTGCTTTGGCAGGCGCAGACCTTCCGCCCTTTCCGCGCTTTCTTGAAAGCGCCGCGGCCATCGGCGCTGACGTGCCCTTTTTTCTCCAGGGAAAACCCGCGCTGGCCGAGGGCATTGGGGAAAAACTGCGCCCCGCGGCCAATCCTTATGCCGGATATTTTCTGTTGCTGCTCTGCCCCGGCCTTGCTGTTTCCACATCCTGGGCTTTTGCCGCTCTTGACCGGGAACGCGGCGAAAAAAATCCCCCCGGCGGCTTGACATCAGAAGGAAGTCAGGCTAGATCCTCTCTCGCTCGTGCGCTGAAGCAAGGCAATGACTTTGAGCCTGTTGTCTTTGCTGCTTATCCTGAACTGGAGCGCCTGTACGGACAACTGCTGCAAAGCGGCGCCGCACAAGCGCGTATGAGCGGCACGGGCTCCTCCCTTTTCGGGCTGTACCGCGAAGAAAAAATTGCGCGGGAAGCGGCAAAGATGCTTGCAAGGGACGGGCTCAGTGTTTATATTCAGCGCTTGCCGGAAGGGTAATTCCTCTCTGGCGGGATGCTATGCAGGGGTGTCGCCAAGTTGGTAAGGCAACGGGTTTTGGTCCCGTCATTCGTGGGTTCGAGTCCTTCCGCCCCTGCCAGATTTTCCTGAAACCGCCGCCGCAACACCGTGTGGCGGCGGTTTTTTTCAGTGAGGCATTGTCATGTATTCCTATAACCGGACAGGTTCCTTCATGCCCGGCACACTGAAGATTATGACGGGGAGTTCAAACCCCGAGCTTGCTGCGGCCATATGCAATCATCTTGGTTGCAGGCTCACTCCCACGATGTGCGAGACCTTCAGCGACGGGGAAATCCGCATCGAAATAGGAGACAACGTGCGTGGCGATGACGTGTTTGTCATCCAGCCCACCTGCGCTCCTGTCAACTTCAATCTGATCCAGCTCTGCCTCATGCTTGACGCGCTCAAGCGCGCCAGCGCCGGTCGGGTCACGGCCGTGGTGCCCTACTACGGCTATTCGCGCCAGGACAGAAAGGTCAGTCCGCGCGCGCCCATCAGCGCCAAAATGGTGGCCGACTTCCTTGAGGTCGCCGGGATGCACAGGCTGGTGACCGTTGACCTGCACGCCGGGCAGATCCAGGGTTTTTTCAACCTGCCGGTGGACAACCTGTTCGCCCAGCCGGTCATACTCGACCACATCCGGCAGATTGCCCCGGCTTCCGACCTGGTGATTGTTTCCCCTGACGCCGGTGGCGTGGAGCGAGCCCGTTCCTATGCCAAGCGCCTCGGGGCCAGTCTGGCCATTATTGACAAACGGCGCGACAAGCCCAACCAGGCCTCGGCCATGCACGTTATCGGCGACGTGAAGGACAAATGCGCCATTGTCATTGATGACATGATCGACACGGCCGGAACCATGGTTGCCGCGGGACGGGTGCTGTTGGAAAACGGAGCCAGGGAAGTGATGGCCTGCGCCACACATCCCGTGCTTTCCGGCCCCGCTGTTGAGCGTCTGCACAACTCGGATTTTACTCAGGTTATCGTCACCGATACCATTCCTGTCGGCGACAAGGCCGTGGCCTGCGGAAAAATCAAGGTGCTTTCCGTGGCCGGATTACTGGCCAAGGCTATTCATAACATACACACCGAATCCTCCGTCAGCGTGCTCTTTGTCTAGGACGATTGGCGTCCTGAAGAGCGGCTCCGTCAGCAACGGCACTTGTCATGGCTGAGGATCACCAAGGAGAAAACCATGTCCACTGAGCTCAAAATTTCCGCCAAGGTCCGGGAAAAACTCGGCAAAAACGCCAACCGCCAACTGCGCGCCTCCGGCCAGACCCCGGCCGTGTTTTATTTCGCGGGCAAGGAATCCGTTCCGCTAACGGTCAATGAGGCCGCGCTCAATAAATTGTACGCCGGCGCGGGCCGTACCACTGTTTTTACCCTGGAAATCGACGACAAGGGCAAAAAAAGCACGCACTCCTGCCTGATTTGGGATGTGGAATATTACCCCACCCAAAATCGCTTTCAGCACGTCGACTTCTACGGCGTGGACATGGAAAAGGAACTCAAGATCCGGGTGCCGCTCGAATTCATCGGCACTGCCAAAGGCACCAAGCTTGGCGGCAGGCTGGAAGTATACCGCGAGCAAATTTTCGTTCTGAGCAAGCCCGCTTCCCTGCCCAAAAAGGTCACGGTTGACATTTCCAACCTTGATGTGGGTCAGGGACTGCGCGTGCAGGATCTGGCCATGCCGCAAGGCGTGCGGGCCAGCTTTGACACCAACTTCGCCATCCTTACCGTGACCATGCCCGGCGCGGGCAAGGGTGCGGACGAAGAAGGCGAAGTCTAGTACCTGTTTCCTTGGAGGGGCTCTGCCCCTCCAAACCTCCCCGCCAGGGCCTAGCCGGCCCTGGACCCGGCATTGGGCGTTATCCCTTGACCCGCAGTCTCCAAAAAACGGCTCTGCCGTTTTTTGGGTATGGGGGTGCAGAGACAACACCTTACCATAAAGGCTGGCCTGACTCGCACCGCCGAGCATGGCAGAGGCGCTACCGGCGTGTTACTGTGTCCCCTGCCGGGGAGTCTGAGGGTGTGGCTCGTAATGATGAGGCTCACGTTCAGTCCATTGCCAGGTATCACTTTGTAAAGCGACCTTTGAGCTGCTGGTTTGAGTCCCCTCAGTAAGAAACATCTGCTCGGCAGCATTTCACGCGCGGCCCCGGAACCTTGCCGGGGCCGCGCGTATGTTTCTACAGTAACTCCCCGTACCTTCTGATGAAGATTTTTTTGAACAGGGTCACCAGGACCATGTACAGGAAAATTGTCAGAGCCAGCCAGGCAAAATAGACCGGCGGCAAGGCGGCAAGGCCGATCGCGGCGCCAAATCCCGTAAAAGGAATGATCGTCAGTACCGCTATGCCGGTGAAGGTCAGCAGCGTCACCGGCGCTGAGGCCCTGCTCCGGATAAACGGTATCTTTGGCGTGCGGATCATGTGGATAACCAGGGTTTGGGTCCACATGGACTCCACAAACCATCCCGCCTGGAAGACGGCGATGTAATACGCCTGGACCGCCGGGTCGGCGATCTCATGGAACAGCAAGCCGCCGCACACGGCGGGACAAATGACAAAATACATGAGCAGGTAGGTTGTGATATCAAATACCGAACTGGTCGGGCCAATCCACAACATGAACTTGCCCACGGACGAGGAATCCCATTTTCTCGGAAGCGCGAGGAATTCCTTATCCACATTGTCCCACGGGATTGCCGTGCAGGAGAGGTCATAAATCAGGTTGAGCAGGATCAGGTGAATGGGCAACATGGGCAGAAAGGGCAGAAAAGCGCTTGCGACCAGCACGGAAAACATGTTGCCGAAGTTGGAACTGGCCGTCATCTTGATATACTTGATCATGTTGGCGTAGGTTTTCCGCCCCTCGATGATTCCCTTTTCCAGCACCAGCAGATCTTTTTCCAACAAAATAACATCAGCGGATTCCTTGGCGATATCCACGGCGGTGTCCACGGAAATACCCACATCGGAAGCCTTCATGGCGGCCGCGTCGTTAATGCCGTCGCCCATGTATCCCACACTGTGCCCGTTATTCCTCAAGGCGGTGATGACCCGCGTTTTCTGCTGCGGCGACAGTTTGGCAAACACGCTGACCGTTTCAGCGGCCTGGCCGAGCGCATCATCCGTCATGGCGTCAAGGTCGGAACCGAGCAGTATGCGTTCCACCGGAATACCCAGTTGACGGCAGACGCTGCGGGTCACCTTGTCATTGTCGCCCGTGAGAACTTTTATCGCCACGCCGTGTTCGTCAAGCGCCTGCAACGCCCTTGACGCGGACTCCTTTGGCGGATCAAGAAAGGCCAGGTATCCCATCAGCACCATATCGGCTTCATCCGCCGTGGAAAAGGCGCCCACAGGAGAGGGGTTGGTCTTCTGCGCCACGGCAATGACCCGCATGCCGTTCCCGTTCAGTTCATCCACTTTCTTCAGAATATATTCTCTGATGGCATCCGTTAACGGCAACACCGCGCCTTCGTATTCGGCAAAAGCGCATACCGACAGCATTTCCTCCACCGCGCCCTTGGTAATCATCTGTGTTTTGCCGTTAGCCACGACAATGCTCATGCGGCGGCGCTCAAAGTCAAAAGGAATTTCATCAACCTTGATGTAGCGTTCGGAAAGCCCGCGCAGTTCAGGCGCATTTCCCTGTTCCTGATAGGTTCTTTCAATGATGGCGTGGTCCATCAGGTTCTTGAGGCCTGTCTGGTAATAGCTGTTCAGAAAGGCATGGCGCAACACCCGCATGTCTTCCTGCCCGTGAATATTCAGGTGGTACAACAGCGCCACTTTGTCCTGGGTGAGCGTTCCGGTTTTGTCGGTGCACAGGATATCAATGGACCCGAGGTTCTGAATGGAATTCAGGTTCTTGATGATGGTCTTTTCCCTGGCCATGCTCACAGCGCCTTTGGCGAGGCAGGTGGTGACGATCATCGGCAGCATTTCCGGGGTCAGTCCCACCGCGACCGAAAGGGCGAACAGCGTCGCATCCACCCAGTCGCCTTTGGTGAAACCGTTAATGAACAGCACCACCGGAACCATGGCCAGCATAAAGCGGATAAGGACCCACGATACCTCGTTAATGCCCTTTTCAAAGCTGGTTTGTACCGGCTTGACGCTGACGTGTTTCGCCATTTCACCGAATATGGTGCTGTCGCCCGTGGCGATGACCACGCCTGTCGCGCTGCCGCTGATAACGTTTGAGCCCATAAAGGCAAGGTTCGGGTATTCGAACGGACTGTCATGGCTGTCCGGTTGCACGGCGTGCGCGATTTTTTCCACCGCGACGCTTTCACCGGTTAGGGCCGATTGGCTGACAAACAGGTCTTTGGCGTGAATGATGCGCATATCGGCCGGGATCATGTCTCCCGCGGCCAGATGCACGATATCGCCCACCACAACGTCTTCAAGCGGAATTTCCGTTTTTTCCGCTCCCCGCTCTTCCTGTCGCTGGACGCAGGTGGTCGTCTTGATCATTTTCAGAAGATTTTCAGCGGCGTTTCCGCTTCTTGTCTCCTGCACGAAACGCAGTACGCCGGAGATAATGACCATGGTCATGATAATAATGACGGTGGTGGGATCAGCTTCGCCCGGTTCGGCCCAAAGAATGTCGGTACAAGCCGACACCCCGGCCAGTCCGAATAAAATGGCGGTAAAGGGATTGATAAACGAGGCGGCGATGCGCCTGAGAAGTGACGGCTTTTTGCCGTGGGTGACGTTATTGTCGCCGTGCCGCTCGCGGGAAGCGTCAACACCGGCTTCGTTCAAGCCGCCCGGCGTTGTTGCAAGCGTTTCGAGCAAAACGTCCGTTACGGCGGCAGCGGCAAACAGCAATGTGTCGTTCGCCTCGCCACTGTGGAGACCTTTTGCAAGACCATTGTCCGGATTTGCGTGGGTGAGAATACCATTACGCATGAGTCTGTACCTCCATGTGTTGAAAAGAAAAAGCCTGGAAGCACAGCCTGCGAACTGATGAGCCGAAAATTACGGTGGCGGAACAGAGACAAACATCCCTTCCGCCACGCCGCTTCGGGGCGGCCCGTCAGAATCAGGGCTGTGTCTACTGTCCGGTTCCATTCCTCTCTCCTTGTGTGTGTTTGTAGTTCCGGCTCAAACAAGCCGCTACGTTGATGACATGCCCTAAGGCACTTGCGGGGGTGATACGCCCTTGCTCCGGAAAGGTCAATGTCTATCCTCTAATAGCGGCTTAGGTTTGACAACAGTCCGGCTTTTAAGGAAGATATGCCCATGAACCTGCGCGGCCTGATCACGGGGCTCGGCAACCCCGGCCCGGAATACGAACGTACACGCCATAATTTCGGCTTTATGCTCATTGGCACCCTGATCCGCGAGGCTGAGAGCAAGGGTTCCGTGCGCCTGCTCTCCGGGAAAAAAGACCCCTATGCCCTGTGGCGGGCAAGTTTTGGCGGAAACAGCGGGGAGTGGCTGCTGTGCACGCCTTTTACCTTCATGAACAGAAGCGGAGATGTGGTGCAACGCATAGCCGCATACTATCACATCCAGCCGCAGGATATCCTGGTGCTGCATGATGAGTTGGACCTGCCCCTCGGACGCATGAAACTGAAAAAAGGCGGGGGCAACGCCGGGCACAACGGCCTGCGCTCCATACAACAGATGCTCGGCACGCCTGATTTCTATCGTTTGCGCCTCGGCATCGGCAAGCCGCAGGGCTATGACAGCGCCTCCTATGTGCTCAGCCGTTTCAGCGCGGACGAACAGGACACCTTGGCCAAAACCCTTGACGCGGCCGTCCGGGGCGTCCTTCTGTTCCTCCGCGACGGAGAACGCGCGGCGCAACAGTTCTGTAACGGCTTTGTCGCGGAATCCTGACACTTGTCCAACTGTAGCTACTTACTCAAGTATTTGTCGGCTTTTTTCTCCTTGACTAAAACCGCTTAAACACGCTATCGCCTCTGAGATTCATTTCACGGCGCCGGCTTGTTCGTCTTGTTGTCGCCGGTGAGCCACGCCTTATAGCAGTTTACGTTTGAGATTGTCGCTTAACGGCGGGCAAAGCCCGCCTACGCCAATCTCACGGCAAGGATTTGCGGGCAAATCCTTGCAGAGCAGTTTAACTTTTTCAAAGTTAAACTGCTCTGAGTCTTCCCGATCGTGCGCCGTTTGTCAGGACGGCTGGCTGGTATGGTTTTTTTCACCTTATCAAAGGACTGCACTTATGAAGAACCGGACCTTTTTGCCGCGGATAACGGGCTTGATGGTTCTGGCGCTGGCCTTTGCGGCCTTTGCCGGGTCTGTTGCCTGGGCCGCCGCAGTGGAGAAACGCGCCGATGTGGTGATCATCGACGCCAGGACCGCAGACGGAAGGCGAGAATTGCCTGCCGTCACCTTCCTGCATGACCAGCACACAAAAGCGCTGCAAGCGGCGGGAAAAGACTGTAGCAGTTGCCACAATCCCGTGAAGGAAGGCGACGCCGCCTATTCCTTTTCCTTTAAGGGATCCGATGCGGTGCACGGTGATGCGGCGCTGAAACTCCTTTACCACACCAACTGTATCGGTTGCCATGCCCAGATGAGGAGCAGCGGGAAAACCGGCCCGCAGGAAGCGGAGTGCCGTTCCTGCCATACCGCCGCGCCGCCTCTTTCGGACCGGCAAGCCGTCGGTCTTGATAAGGTGCTGCACTACAAACATATCGCCTCTTCCCATATCACATATGCAGGAAGCGACAAAAACTGCGGCGTTTGCCACACCGTCCACGATCCCGAAAAGAAAGCAATGGTATGGGCCAAGGGCAAGGAAGACTCCTGGCGGGCTTCCTTCCTGACCGCTACGGAAAGAACCGCCACGCTGCAAAGAAATCCTGACGCGCTTGACCCCGAAGGCCGTCGCCTGGCTGACCAACCCACGCTCGATCAGTACTCGCACCTGACCTGCGTGAACTGCCACCTCAGCATCAAGGACCCCAATGCCAAGACCGGTCCGGTGGACTGCTACGGCTGCCACAGTTCCGCCGCCCAGGCCGCGTGGGCCGAAGAAGCGGCCAAACTTGCCCCGACCGTTCCGCGCCTTGAACGCGGCCAGGACGACAGCGTGCTCATGCTGCCCGTGCCGGGCAAGGATCAGGAACTCAAGGGCATGATGGCTCCGGTGAGCTTTAACCACAAGTTCCACGAAAGCATGACCATGGATTGCCGCTCCTGCCATCATAAAAGGATAGATTCCTGTTCCTCCTGCCACAGCCTGGAAGGCAAGGCGGAAGGCAGCTTCGTTAATTTCGCGCAGGCCATGCACTCCGGTAAGGCCAGACAATCCTGCGTGGGCTGCCACAATATCGAAAAGCAAGCCCCCTCTTGCGCGGGCTGCCACACCATTGCTCCGGTACGTCCTCCGCTGCAATCCTGTTCCTCCTGCCACGCAACGCCCGCAGGCGTGAGCCCGGCAGCGGCGGAAAACGGCTCCCTGCTGACCATAGACAAGGACTCCCGCAGGGCTCTGGCCATGATGACGGTCTCCGGACGCGACAATAAACGTGTTTCCACCTTTTCCCGTGACGACATCCCGGAAACCGTGACCATCGATATACTGTCCAAGGACTACGAAGGCAGCAAGATGCCGCACGGCAAGATCGTGCAAACGTTGTTGGAAAAACAGCAGAACAGCCGCATGGCCGCCACCTTCCATACGGAAGAGGCCACGCTGTGCCAGGGCTGTCACCATAACAGCCCGCCGTCCAAGACTCCTCCCAAGTGCGTAAGTTGCCACGGCATTGACATGCAGCCTTCCGCGAACAGTCTCCTGTCGCTCAAAGCCGCCTATCATCAGCAGTGCATAACCTGCCATGAGCGGATGAACCAGAAGCCTCTCGCCACTGAGTGCGCCGACTGCCACAAGCCGCGCGGAAACTAAAAGGAGCCCTGGATATGCAACGTAGAAAATTCCTGAGCCTCTTGAGTGCGTGCGGTATTGCCGCTGCGGTGTCTCCCAAGATCGGCAACGCGGCGTCCACGGGCAATTTTTCCGGCCACCCCGATGCCGTGGGAGTGCTGCATGACTCCGTGCGCTGTATCGGTTGCCGTAAATGCGAGGCCGGTTGCCAGCAGGCGAACAATCTGCCCGATCCCAAAAACTACAAAAAACCCGATAAGCCCTTTGATGACCTGACTGTTCTGGACAAAAAACGCCGGACCAGCTTTCAAAAGTATACAGTGGTCAACAAGTACGAAACCGGCAATGGCAAAGTGGTCTTTCGCAAGTTCCAGTGCAACCATTGCCTGGAGCCCGCATGCGCCTCCGCCTGTTTCGTCAGAGCGTTCGTCAAAACTCCGGAAGGGCCGGTCGTTTACAAACCGAACCTGTGCGTGGGCTGCCGCTACTGCATGGTAGCCTGCCCCTACTATGTGCCCACCTACGATTATGACAGCGTTCTCAACCCACTGGTCTACAAGTGTACCATGTGCAGCGACACCCGTCTGGCCAAGGGTTTGCGCCCCGGCTGCGTGGATGCCTGCCCCACGGATGCCCTGACCTTCGGCAATCGCTCGGAACTCCTGAGAATCGCCCGCAGACGCATTCTGGACAATCCCGGTACGTATGTGGACCATATCTATGGCGAAAACGAGATGGGCGGCGCCAACTGGCTGTATCTCTCTCCCGTTGCCCATGAAAAACTCGGCCAGCCCGTGTTGAACAGTACGTCCGCTCCCGAACTGACCGCAGGCGCTCTCGGCTCCGTGGCCATGGTGGCGGGCATCTGGCCGGTCCTGCTCGGCGGCGCCTACTTCATCAGCAAGCGCCGGGAAAAAACCGCCGCTGAAGAACAGCGGGAAGCCGTTGCCAAGGCCGTGGCCGAAACACGCGAGGAAGACGACGCCAAAATGCAGACTGCCCTCGCCAAGGCCGCCAAGGATAAGGAAGCCTCCATCGCCCGGGAGGTAAAAACCGCCCGGGAGGAAGCCATCAAGGAAATGGAAGCCAAGATGGCTCCGCCCGCCGCAAGCGAGCCGACCGAAGAAGGCGACCATGAAAACGGAGCCGGGTCTCCCCAAGAGGAGGACGCATAAATGAATGCCGAACATCAGACTGTGGAAAACATCCACAAGAGAAAAATAGTCATTAATCCCGGCAAGCTTTTGAGCACTCCGGGCAACCTGCTCACGGCTGTAATCATTGCCGTGGGATTGGTGGTTACGGTTCTGCGCTTCACCAAAGGCCTCGGCGGGGTGACCAATCTGGACGACAACTACCCCTGGGGCATCTGGATCAGCTTTGACCTGCTCTGCGGCGTGGTTCTGGCCGCAGGCGGCTACGCCGTTACCTCGGCCTATTACCTTTTCGGACTGAAGGGTTTCAAAACCGCGGTGCGCCCGGCCATTACCTCGGCCTTCCTGGGCTACACCTTTGTGATTGTGGCCCTGAACTACGACGTGGGCCAGCCCTGGCGTCTGGTCTACCCCATTTTTTACTCCCCCGGCACCACCAGTGTGTTGTATGAAGTGGGCCTGTGCGTGTTCCTTTATGTCTCGGTACTGGCCGTTGAATGGTCTGTATCGGCCTTTGAATGGCTCGGCTGGAAAGGCCTGCGCAACATCGTCGTCAGGCTGACCATTCCCCTGACCGTGATGGGCGTCATCCTCTCCACCATGCACCAGTCTTCCCTCGGCGCTCTGTATCTCATCGCGCCGTCCAAGATGCACCCGCTCTGGTTCTCCTCCTTCATCCCCGTGTTCTTTTTCATCTCCAGCATGTTCGCGGGCATGAGCATGGTTATTTTTGAAGGCACCCTGGCGCACAAGGGCCTGCATGACCAGATGGACGAGCACCATTTGCGCGACGCTGACAAGATTGTGTTCGGTTTCGGCAAAGCCGCATCCATCATCATGATGGGCTATCTGGCCATCCGTATCTACGGCCTGGCCATGGACAACAACTGGGCTTACCTGGGCACCGGGTACGGTACCTGGTTCCTCATTGAACTGCTCGGATTCGTGGCTCTGCCCGCCTTCCTGTACGGCATCGGCGCGCGTGAAAGAAAGGCCGGCATTGTCCGCTTCGCGGCCATCCTCACCGTGCTTGGCGTGGTTCTCAACCGCTTCAACGTCAGTCTGGTGGCCTTCAACTGGCAACTGCCCCCAGCGGAAAAGTACTTCCCGAGCTGGATGGAATTTGCGATTTCCATATTCGTGGTTACCCTCATTGTCACGGCCTACCGCTTCATCAGCACGTACATGCCGGTGCTGCGCGAACACCCTGACTATGACGCCCACTAGGAACAAGGGAGAACAGCATGGACAGCATATTTTACTCACTGCATGATTTTTACCTGCACAGCAAATCCATTACCTATATATTCATGGGCGTCGGCCTTTTCGGCCTGCTTGGCTGGTGGCTCTTCCTGACCGGAAGGGATCGTAACAACGATACGACGACAACGGCCGGAAAGCACTAAGGAGAACGCATATGGCATCATTTTACGCTTTTCTCACTGGTCCGGCCCTTGTCTTCTCCCTGCTGGTCTTCTTTGGCGGCCTTGCTTTCAGGCTGGTGCAATACTTCCGGGGATTGGACTGGCGTCTGGAGCGTGTCGGCTACCGCCCCAATATGGACAGGGGAATGAAAGGCGGGCTCTGGTCAATCTATAAATGGCTGCTGCCCTTTGGCACGGCCGGATGGCGCGCCCAGCCCTTTTTCACTCTCTTTTTCTTCATGCTCCACTTCGGAGCGGTGCTGGTTCCTCTTTTCCTCATTGGGCACAATGTGATTCTGAAGCAAAACTTTGGCTTCAGCTTTCCCACCCTGCCCCTATGGCTTGCGGATACACTGACCGTGGGCGCCATTATTGCGTTGTTTTTCATTACGCTACGCCGTATCGCCCTGCCGGAAGTGCGCATCATCACCACCTGGTATGATTATTTCATCCTTGCCCTGGTGGCCATGCCTTTCATCACCGGCCTTATCGCCAGAATGCACACGGCCAACTACGACTTCTGGCTGATCTGCCATATCATTACCGGACACCTGATGCTCATTCTCGCTCCTTTTACCAAACTCTCGCACATCGCGCTCTATTTTGGATCGCGTTGGCAGATTGGGGCGGACTTTGCCATCAAACGTGGCGGGCACTCGCGCGGCCCCTGCTTCCCCTGGTAAACCTCGACAGCTCAGAAAAGGAGCCTCACCATGCCTGAAGGCCAATTTTGCAACAAAAAGCCCATTGAAACCGAAGAGGAACTCAAAGCCCTCCTCGCCGATAAGGGTGGCAAGCAATATTACGATGAAATGACCCGGCTTGACGTTGATGTGGAAAAGTTCTGGGATACCATCCAGAAAACCTGTAAGACGCGTACCCGGACCTGGTTGGAAATCTGCGCCCATTGCGGCATGTGCGCGGAAAGTTGTTTCCTGTACTCATCCAATGACTCGGACCCCGAGCAGGTGCCCGCGTTCAAGATCCAGAGTACGCTCGGCGAAATCGTCAAGCGCAAGGGCAATGTGGACAACGCCTTTATGCGCCGGGCCATGGAATACGCCTGGTCCCGCTGCACCTGCTGTAACCGCTGCAGCCAGTTCTGCCCCTATGGTATCGACATGGGCGTCATGTTCAGCTACCTGCGCGGCCTGCTTTTCTCCCAGGGCTTTGTTCCCTGGGAACTGAAAATCGGCTCGGGCATGCACCGCGTGTACCAGGCGCAGATGGACGTAACCAGCGAAGACTGGGTGGAAACCTGTGAATGGATGGCCGAGGAAACGGCCGAAGAATGGCCCGGCATTGAAATTCCCGTGGATGTTGAAGACGCGGACATCATGTACACCCTGAACGCCCGCGAACCCAAACACTATCCGGAAGACATCGCCGAAGCGGCCATTCTCTTCCACCTGGCCGGGGAAAAATGGACCGTGCCCAGCACAGGCTGGGATCAAACCTCCCTGGCCTTGTTCGCGGGAGACTGGGGCGCCTGCAAAATCACAGTAGGGGCCACGTATGACGCTATCAAACGCCTGCGGCCGAAGCGTGTTCTCGGCACCGAATGCGGACACGCGCACCGGGCCTCGGTTATTGAAGGCCCGTACTGGCTCGAGCGGGAAGACGGATCAACCCCCGCTCCATACCAGCACTATGTGCAATGGCTCGCCGAAGCCCTGCGCGAAGGGAAAATAAAAATTGACCCGAGCAAACGGATCAAAGAAAAGGTCACCCTGCAGGATGCCTGCAACTATGTCCGTAACCACGGCCTTGGCAAATACACCCGTGAAATACTCAGTTATATTGTGGAGCCGGGCTACTTTGTCGAAATGGGCACGGTCATGGAATATAACTATTGTTGCGGCGGCGGCGGCGGCTTCAACGGCGTCGGTTTGTACCGCCATCAACGGAATATGGGGCTCAAGAACAAGCGCGACCAGATTCTGGAAACCGGCGCGAAACTGGTCGTTGCTCCCTGCCACAACTGCTGGGACGCCATCCGCGACCTTGAGGAAGAATTCCCCATCGGTATCCGGTGGAGCTTCCTCAAACCCCTGGTTATCAGTATGGCCATTGTGCCGGATCACCTCAAGCCTCAGGAAGAGGATGAGGAAGAATAGAACAAAAGCAAAAGGGCCGCACATGCGGCCCTTTTGCTTTACAGCAAAAAGCGAAAACAGCTATGCCTTGCGCTTTACAAGAACCACGACAGCGACGCGCTGAACCGCACTTTTAAGCAACCGCTCCGCATAAGATTTCTGGGAACCGCCTTTCTTGGGTTCCAGCCATCCCTGAAGATCCAGCCATTCCGCATCCTCGCCCGTGTAAAGCTTTATGCCCGCGGCCCCGTCATGGCGTTCAATAAAAACGGCATCGCCTTTTGTCCTGGGCTTGTCAGGGTCGCAGACCACCACATAGCCCGCCTTGATGCCTTCAGGCTGCATGCTGGTTCCCAGGGCAATCACGGCAAACATATTCGGGGTCGCCTCTTCGGCGGATACAGGGCAGCTCAACGCTACCGGGCCGGTATTGAACCAGCCTTGCAAGCCGCATTGCGCCAAACCGGTTACCGGAATCTCTGTAATGCCTCCGCCAATACTCATCATATTTGTGCCGACCGCCCCGGCCTGCGGCGTGGTATCCGCAACGCGGGACACAGGCGGTTCGTGCTGCATGGCAGCTTCGGCAGGGCCTTCCCCATCACCTTCCTTAGGGCCGAAGAACAACCAGTCCGTGGACACGCCAAAGCGCACCGCGATGGTATGAACCCAAGCCGGAGGGATGACCCCTTTCTTTTTCGCATTGTAAACTGCCTGATGGCTTATGCCGATGGCAGCGGCCAGAGCGGATTCATTTTTCGCTCCTGCCGCATCCATAAGGCGGCGGAGGATCGCTTCCGCTTTCTCTTGGCGGGAGGGGGTATTTTCAATTTTTGCTTGCATAGCCTTGCAGTGATTATAGGTTATTTCAGCATATTAGAGAGAGGTCCTAAATTATTTCGCGCAAATTTATATTTTTAGTTGACATATTTTAAGAAATTTGCCATTCTTCAATCACATGTTCCGCAGGAAAATGCAATTTTATATTGCAATTAATCAAGAGCCACGGCGAAACCACTACGCAGGCATGGACAACGAACGCCACAATAGTATAGTGAGCAATTTCTATGGATAATAAAAATGGTTGCAATAGAAGTCAACTAACGGAATATGAGCGTCTTCTCAAGGCTTTTGGGGAAAAAACACAGCGCGAGGCTTCCTCCATACTCGGAGTAATGCAGCGCCAATTAAGCGACTGCAAAAGACGCGGCGGCAAGCTTAGCCCGCTCCTGCTGCAATGTGCGCAACAAGCCGGAATATCCCGGGACTGGCTCATATACGGCCGCCTGCCCATGCTGAGTCAGGGCGAGGCGTCTTGCCGGAACAAGCGCTACTGCAAGGAACAATGTCCCGCGGCTGATCTGGCGGCACAACTGCTCGACATCGTGCAGCACTGCCGTTACCTGTGTCGCGGCTGCCCGCAATCAGAAGATGATGCCCCAACGCGGTCCCGTTTATAGCGGTCACGGCGCATATATTCCCGCTCAAGCACCCTCGCTGTACGCGAGCAAACGTTCGGGGGAATAGACGGCGAGGTTTTTCCGATGGTAGGAGCCGATAATGCCTTCCTCCTTCAAGCGGAACAAAACCTTGTGCAAGGAACTTCTATGCACGCCGAGAAAGGCGGACAACTCCTGCTGGCTCAGCCTCGGCACAATATTCCCGTTGCTGCGGTTGAACAGATACATACTGTAGAGCACACGACACACGTTGGCAAAGGTATCAAAGGCGCGCAGTCCGAATAGCTGAATAGAAAAACTGATGGTTTTTTTAGTCACGGACTCAATCAAGTTCATCATCAGTTCCGGGTGTTCCCGGATAAAATCCACTGTGATGCGTTTTCGGGGAATAAAGACGGTATCCGTTGCTTCCGTACTGGTAAACAAATAGGGAGCACTATTATTATGAAACATGGGAGCCTCATTAAAAATCATCCCTCTGGCCATGTACAGCATGATCTTTTCCTGGCCGTTGGGAGTAATGTTGGAAAGCCGGATGCAGCCACGCCGAATGTAATACATGCCCGCGCCAACGTCTCCCCGCTGGCGGGCGGGTATGATCATTTTGGCGGAAAACGATTGCGGTATGCCGAGTGAAAGCACTTTTTCCCAAGGGGAGTTCAAATCCATGAAAATGACCGGTTGAAAGCTGGAAGTTTCGGACATAACACCTCCCATACGTTTACGTCCTATAATACTATGAGGCAGTATATGATACTTCGTCAAGGCAGCCTGGGAGAGAGCGGGCGATGCAGCCGGACTGTGCGTCAGGGGCGGGAGCGGTAGAGGCAGGAGCATGATCAGATGCGGGGCCGCTGAGCGGCCCCGGACTGCTATGAAATTTACCCCAATGAACGGATATACCTGTCCGCCATGAGCGCCGCGATTGTGCCGTCAGCCGCGGCAGTGGTCAACTGCCGGAAGGCCTTGGCATTGATGTCCCCGGCGGAAAAAACCCCGGCGATATTGGTCTGCATGCGTTCGTCCGCCACGACATAGCCGGCCTTGTCCAGAGTGAGCACATCCTTGAACAAATCGGAATTGGGGAGTTGGCCGAGAAAAACGAACACGCCGTCAACGTCGACGCTCGAACTCTCGCCGGTGACCGTGTTTTCCAGAATAGCGGCCTTGAGCGTTCCGTCCTTGACTACCAGGTCTTTGACCGCCGTGCTCAGCCTACAGCTTACCGTGCCGTGTCCAAGCAGGGCATCCTGGGCGCTTTGAGCGGCAAACAGGCAATCCATACCTTCAACAATGAGCATATCCGCAACGCCCAGTTGCTTTAAGTACAGCCCTTCATCAAAGGCGCTGTTACCGCCGCCGACAAGCAGCACTTTCTTGCCTTTGTACGGAGCCCCGTCACAAATGGCGCAGTGGTGCACCTGCTCGCATTCGGTGGGCACGTCGAGCGGAATGGGCTTTCTGCCTGTGGCGACAATCACGGCTTTGGCCTCGTAACGCATATCCTCGGTTTCCACGACTTTGGGGGAAGCGCGAAAATCGATGCGCTCAATTTCACATACCTCCTCAACCGTCACGCCAAGGTGATCGACCTGTTCGCGCACCTTTTGCATCAGTTCCATGCCGTGCACCTCAATATATGAGGGAAAGTTCTCCACAATATAGGTGGAGTTGGCCAGTCCGCCGGTAATGGCGCTTTCCAGCATCACGCAGCTTCTGTTGGCCCGGGCCGCGTATACCGCGGCCGTCATACCCGCCATGCCGCCGCCGATAATAACGATGTCAACGGCCTGCTTTTCTTTCATTATATACCGCCTTGGTCAGAGCGATTTCGCTTTCAAATGGTTGTGCTCTATTTGGCGCCGTCATACAGGGCGGACAATTCTTTGGGATTCATAAGCCCTGCTTTACCGGCCGCAACTTTACCGCTCTTGATGATAAACAGGGTGGGCACCCGTTCCGCGCCGAGGGCGGTCATAACTTCCGGCTGTTCCTCGCTGTCCACTTTGAACAACGCGACTCCCGGCTGTTTGGCGCTGAATTTTTCCATGACCTTGGCCATGTTCGCGCAGTGCGGACACAGTTTTTTGGAACACAGCACAATGCCCTGTTCAGCCGCGGCAATGGCGGCGCCATAGGTATCCTTGTCAAGTTCAACGTACATTGTATCCTCCTTCTCGAATCAACAAACCTTTTCCGTGTTTTGTTCTATAATTCACGGAATCCGGCACTGACTGTCGCCTAAACAACATTTTTTTTGTCTTTTTTGGTCCATGCTTCATAAGACGAATACTTAGCGCCACATAAAGGAGTGAACCCGCATGAAACACCGTCCGGTCATCTGCATTCTGGATAATGACAAAGAGCGCTGCCTGCGCGAGGAAAAAGCGCTGGACGCGGCCATCAAAGCCAAACAATTGCCGGTATGCGGCATTTCCAACTACGGCGCGAACCATCTCGCCCGTACCGGCCTTGAACAGTTCCCGGTTATTGATCTGGACGGCATGTACTTTTCTCCCAAGCAGGCCGGGGTCGAGCTTACTTACGAAACGCTATGTGACTTTCTGGACATGCTGGTACGCAAGAAAATTCTCTCTCTTTCCTGAAAATGCCGCGCGGGAGACATTTTTTCTCCCTGGGACGGGTATGTTCTATTTACCGTAAAAACAAACCGTATTCCGAACGTACTGTAGTGGTTTTCCAATGCCATATGGCGCAACCCCGGTCTTCCTGGAGGAACATATGTCCAAAAAAGTTGTGAAAAATGCCATTTTCATCATGCTTGACACCCTGCCGTTCAATTACCTCGGCTGCTATGGCAGCAATGTGGTAAAAACCCCCAATCTCGACCGCCTGGGACGCAATGCCACCATTTTTGAAAACGCCTATAGTGAAGGATTGCCTACTATTCCTGTCCGCCGCTGCCTCATGACCGGCCGCTTCACCCTGCCGTATGGCGGCTGGAAGCCCCTGGAGCACGACGACACCACCCTGGCCGACGTGCTGTGGGGCCGCAAGTGGCAGACCGCGCTTATTTACGATACGCCGCCCATGCGCCTGCCCAAGTTCGGTTACTCGCGCGGCTTTGACTATGTGCAGTTCCTGCCCGGTCATGAACTGGACCACACCAGCTACAGCGAAGTGCCTCTGGACCCCACCTGGAAGGCGGACCAGTTCACCGCGCCCGGCATGGTCTATAATGAGAAGGGAGAGCTGATCGACGACGACAGCCGCGCCCTTCTGGAAGAACTGGACCTGTTCCTGCGGCAATTCCAGAAGCGCCGCACCGATGCCGACAGCTATGTGGCCAAGGTGACCAGCGCGGCCAGGAAATGGATCGAGGAAGGACGCGACAAAACCCGTCCCTTCTTCCTCTGGCTTGACTCTTTTGACCCGCATGAGCCCTGGGATCCGCCCAGCGTATGGGCTGGCGAGCCCTGCCCCTACGATCCGGACTACAAGGGGAATCCTATTGTGCTCACGCCCTGGACTCCGCTGGAAGGCCGGATCACCGAACGTGAAGCCGAGCACGTGCGCGCCCTGTGCATGGAAAAAATCACGCTCACCGATAAATGGGTGGGCAAGCTGCTTGATACCCTGGAGCGGGAAGGCCTGATGGACGAAACGCTGATTGTGGTGACTTCGGACCACGGCCAGCCCATGGGTTACGGCGAACACGGCCACGGCATCATGCGCAAGTGCCGTCCCTGGCCTTATGAAGAACTGGTGCATGTGCCCTTGATCGTGCACATGCCCGGCACCAAGCCCGGCCAGCGGATCAAAGGCTTTGTGCAGAACGCGGATATCATGCCCACCATCCTGGACGCCGTTGGGCTGCTCCACAACTCTGAAAAACCGGATTCCGGCCACGGCTTCCCGGTCTACGACTGGTCCGAGATGCACGGCGAAAGCCTGTTGCCCCTGATGCGCGGGGAGAAGGAAAGCATCCGCGATCACGCCATTGCCGGGTACTTTGGCAAGGCCTGGTCCATTATCACCGAGGATTACAGCTACATACACTGGATAGCCAGTGATGTACGCGACTCGTTTATCCTCAGGGGAGAGCTCAACGACAGCGAAGAAATGTGGAGCTGCACCGCCGGAGCCAAGGTTATCGTGCCTGAGTCCGACGAACTTTTCGATCGCCGGACCGACCCCTTCCAACTCAAGAATCTGCTCAAAGAAAAGCCGGACATCGCCGAGCAGTTGCTGCAAAAACTCAAGCTGCGCATCGGAGAGCTTCGTTCCAGTTAGGATAGTATACCATTGACGTTCGAGACGCTTACAGGCGGGAAAAGTCCGCCTGTAGGCGTCCGGCTCAAGACTACTCTACCGCCATGAAACCATATATCCCGCAAATACGTATCATCAGCGTTGATCACGACCGCACCACCATTGCCGAGACCCGCTTGCGCCGCGCCTTGGACAAGCACGGCCTGCAAGCCTATCCCGTGCGCGGTGTTTTTTGCCACCTTGAAGCCGGGCGCTGCGGGGTCACAGCAGGTCTGGTGGCCATCGAGGTGGAAGGCCTTATTATCTGGACCGGCCAGGAACTGAGCGAAGCGTTGGCGGACCGGTTCTGTGAAGGACTGCCCGCTTTTGTGCGGAAGCTGAAAGAAGAATACGGCCTGGCCTGATCGCCTGCCGCTCTCGTCAGGATCTCTTATTCATTGCGCTGCTGTTCCGTTTGGTGCATACTCCAGACAACTATCTATACTGTCCGGAGGTTCTGATGAAAAGAATAAAGATAAAAAACTTGCGCCAAATGCCCAGCCAGGACACCGTGATCGCGCACTGCGTGGAAACCGTGGACGGGCTGGAATATGCCCATATCAATTTGGATACCGGTGAAATCACCTACAGCAGCGACGCCTGCATCGATGAACAGCACCTGCGCGATACCTTTGCCACACAAGGTGTCGAGTTGGAAGATCTGTGCTGAAAGAGCAGGTATACCAATCGCTCAAACATAAGATTGTCGTTCAAGACATGAAGCCCGGGGCGCGCCTGAACGAAAAAGCGCTCATGCAGGAATACGCCATCGGTAAAACCCCGTTGCGGGAGATATTTTTTCGCTTGCAGCGCGACGGGCTTATCCGGCGTTTTCCCCGTTCCGGCACCATTGTCACGCCTATTGATTTCAAAGAACTGCGCGACGCCGCCGAGATTCGCCTGGCGCTTGAAGGACTTGTGGGCACCCTGGCCTGTCGGCGGGCAACCCCGGCCATTCTGGTCCGGATGCGGGAACTGGTTGCTGTCATGGAAGACCGGCTGAAAGACGGCCTCTCGGAGGACTTTATCGCAGCCGAGACATCCCTGCACAGCATCCTGTACGACATGACCGACAATGACAAGCTGAAAACAATCATTGCCGAACAACACAATCTCTTTGCCCGGCTCTGGTTTTCGGTCGAACGAACCGGGCTCGACCTTGCCGGGCAGATAGAGGATTGGCGAAACCTCTGCGCCGCGCTTGCCGCGCGCGACGAGTCCCAGGCCTGTGAGGCTAACCGCAAGCACTTTCATACCTCTTACAACCACCTGCGCGTACACTTTTATTAAAGAAAACGCTCTCCCCTTTTTTTCTCACCGGCAACGCAAAAGACCGCCCGGCGCAAAAACTGCTTGCATAAATTTCCCGCGCACTGTAGAAAATCCGCTGTGGATGCACAGTGCGCAAAGCCGCCTAACCACCCCAAATACGTGCGGAGCAATGATTTTTGACTTGACGCGCGGCAGAGTATCTCGTAAGTATTACGGTTCCGGGTGGTTAGCTCAGCTGGTAGAGCATCGGCCTTACAAGCCGAGGGTCACAGGTTCGACCCCTGTACCACCCACCACTCTCGTTGCCGCGTTCAGGGAATGACGCCCCAAGATGATTACGGACGAGAGTTTTTTGCGGAGCAGTAGTTAAGACGGTTATAACGCCGGCCTGTCACGCCGGAGGCCGAGGGTTCGAGTCCCTTCTGCTCCGCCAGAAATTTCGCATTGTCGGCGCTCGTATGTGCTCCCTGAGCCGTTGTTCCTCGGGAAATGCGCCGGATGCAATGAATTGGAGCAGTAGTTAAGACGGTTATAACGCCGGCCTGTCACGCCGGAGGCCGAGGGTTCGAGTCCCTTCTGCTCCGCCAACAAACAAGCCAGGGTATGCCCTGGTATGCCGGGAGGCCTTTACAAGAAGGCTTCCCGGCTTTCTTTTGTCCCAAAACAAAGCCCCGATTTGCCGCGGCGCAAATCAGGGCTTTATCAGCAGTCTGGAAAGGGAGGGCCGTATGGCCCTCCCTTGAGTAATAGACAAGCAAAACCTGAGATAGACTTAGAATTCGTACCGGAAGCTGACTTCCGCCTTCCAGGCGTTGTCGTTCTTCTTGAGGTCGTTTTGAACGCCCTTGCCAATCCAGGTATCCTTGTCGGAACGCAGATGTAGGTAGCCAAGTTCAAGCACTGCGGTCAGGTTTTCATAGATCTTGTACTTGTGGTCGAAGTTGACTTCAAACACTGAGTCTTTGGTGGTCAGGTACATGGCGTCCTGGAACCAGGTGGGGGCGCCGACTTCCAGGGGCATCTTCTTGTCGTTGGTGCCCTGGTAGTAGGCAAAGCGCAGGGTGTGGCTGAGGTCCTTCACAAAGGTCACGTCAGCGGCCTGGATGCCGATACCCCAGGAGCCGGTGGCGCTGCCGAGGATGGCGGGGGTGGCCTGTTGGCTGTTGCCGTAGTAACCGGCGGTACCGAAGCTGGTGGGCCTGAAGCCGCCGCCAGCGTCGAGCATGATGGCCGGGAAACGGCCGAGCATGCCCTTGTCTTTGACTTCACTGGCTTTATCGCCGGAACCATACCAGCCAAAGATACCGGGAGTGCCCCAGTCCATCTTGTAATCCAGGGTAGCGGCGACGTACCAGCCCTCGGAGCCGACGCGCCCCTTGCCGCCGCCGAAATTGCTGCCGATGGTATACTCGGCCTGCTGCATGCGGCCGTAGGCCACGTCCATGCCGAACACCAGGGGATCGAGCAGGGTCACGTTGAAGTTGGAACCAAGATACCAGACAGTGGAACTGGCCTTTGAAGGGGGGGTTCCGGGGGCGGTGTGTGTACCAGCTATCAGGCCGCTGCCGTTAAAGGCGTATTGCGCAAAACCGGAACCCGTGCCGACGCGGCCCCAGACAAAGTAGGGGTTGACAGCAAAGCCGCTGAACTTCATCGGAGCGATAAGGCCGAAGAAGTCGGCTTCGTCTCTGATATCGGGGCTATATCTGCTCTGATCGAAGGGGCGCGCCCAGAAGCCGGTCAGCCGCAGCCAGTCGGTGATCGGGGAGCTGACAGTGATGCCGGCCACGTCCGCGCTGATGACCTGGTTGTTGAGGCGAGTTCCGGGCAGGGCCATGCCCTGGATACCCATGCGCACGGACACTTGGGTGTTCGGAATGAGCCAGTCAAGGTAGGCATGTTTGGTCTTGACGTTCACGCCGTCAGCGTCAAGAGCGCCGCCAGAGGGGCCGCCTATGTTGTTTGCAGCGCTCCGGCCCCAGTCAATGTGGCCGATTTCAAAGTGCAGCACGCCTTGCAGGTACTCGGAGGCGACAAAGTTGACCTGGGTGCGCACGCGGTGGCGGGCTTCAAAGCTGTCGTCGAGGCGGCGTTTTTGGGTGGTATACGTCCCCGCTCCGGCGCGGACAGCGTTGGGCCTGCCGCCGGACCAGTTGGGGGAGTTTCTGAACGTCCGGTTGTTCTGGATGCCGATGGCATACTGCCACAAGCCCTTTACCTTGACGTCGATGCCGTCGGCTTTGGCGACCGCGACGCTGCTGAGCATAAAGGCCATGACCAGCAGAAGTGTGGAAATGCGTTTCATGTAATCTCCTGAGTATAAGGTGAAAGGAATATATTTGAAGCCTTTGCCGCGTGTAATAAGAATGCTAACACTCTAATTTAACAGATTTTCAATAGCCCTGACGATGAGCGGCTTCTGCTTGAGCCCTTCCATTCTTTCCACTTCCTGCCCGTTCTTGTAAAAAAGCATGGTCGGAAAACCAGTTACATCCAGGCTTTCTTTGAGTGCAATATTTTCATCAAAATCAATCTGATATATTGGAAAATCCGGCCTATCCTTCTCAATGTCTTTCAAGACGAAAGCCAGCATTTTACAGGGACCGCAGGTCTTGGAGTAAAACTCCACCAACATGGGTTTTGTGCGGTCCAGGCCTTCGTACTCGTCCTGGTTTATCTCTTTAATCATTATTCACCTCACACTCTTTCAGTGATTTTACGTAAGCTGCGGCGCTGTTGGCGGCGATAGCTCCATCGGAGCATGCGGTAACAATCTGGCGCAGGTGCTTGGCGTTAATGTCGCCGGCCCCGAAAATTCCGGGGATGGAAGTGCGCATACGCCCGTCGGTTTGGATGCAGCCGAACGTGTCGGTTATGCCCAGGTCTTTGAAGGACTCGTTGGAAGCCTGAAAGCCGATATACTCAAATACGCCGTCGCAAGTGACATAGCGCTCGGTCTGGTCTTCTTTATTCCCTTTGAAGCGCACGCCGCTGATTTTTTTCTCGCCGGTAAACTCAAGCACGTCCTGCCAGAGATAAATGTCCACGTTGTCGCGGCAGCGCAACTGGGCACAGGCCTTGGGGTCGGCGGTAAGATCGAGCATGGTCACCAAGGTCACGCGGGTGCAGATATCGGCCAGGTAAGCGGCTTCTTCCACAGCCGAGTTGCCGCCGCCAATGACCACCACCGTCTTGCCGCGATACTGCGCGCCATCGCAAATGGCGCACCAACTGATGCCGGAACCGGCAAAACGATCTTCGCCGGGCACGCCAAGGCGGCGCGGCACCGCACCGGTGGCCAAAATAACCGAGTGAGCCTTGTAAACGGCATTATCTTCCTCGCAACTGACTATCTTGATGTTGCCGTCCAGGCTGACGCTTTTGACCGTCTTGTAATCAAACGCAACGCCGAGTTCCTGAGTGTGCTCGAACATCTTCACAGCCAGTTCCGCACCGTTTAATTTTCCGGCTCCGGTATAGTTTTCAATTTCGTTGGTGTTAATCATCTGCCCGCCGGGAGAAAGGCGATCCAGCAAGAGCACCCGCATGTTGGCGCGAATGGCGTAAATGGACGCAGTCATACCGGCCGGTCCGGCGCCAATGATTACAACATCATACATATCTTCCATAACTTCAGCTCCTTCAGCCCCTGTGCGCCTTTTGGCCGGGGGGAGTTCTCTCCCCCCGGTCGCACACTATTGGAAGCCTTCTTATGGCATTTTACACTTGAGATGCTTGCTATACGGCGGGCAAAGCCCACCTACAAGCATCTCGCGGCAAGGATTTGCAGACAAATCCTTGCAGAGCAGTTACACTTTTTCAAAGCTAAACTGCTCTAAACGCTAAGCTCAATGCCCGTATCGTACTTTTTGTCGTCGATGATCAGCGCAACCTTGTAGTTGCCGGAAAAACCCTCGAAGCTTACAGGGAATTCCACGGCGCGCTCGTCATTCTCCAGGAAGGTACCGACGCACATGGCCAGGAAGGGCCGCTTGGTGGTCGGCACGAAGTACGCATTGGTTTTGGCGCTGCCCTCAAGCAACAGCATAACCATCTGGCCCTTTTCAAAGGTGCCCTTCATTACCAGGCGGTCAACCTCTTGGGCCAACTTGATCTTGTACTGCTCCGGCACCATGCCGCCGGCCTCCACATCAGGTACGGTACTAAACACTTCGGTTACGCCCAGGGTGCCCAGCCGCTCGCCTTTGCCAAAGCTCAGCAGATCTTCCTTGCAGAAGAGTTCGAGTTTTTCCGCCCGGTAGTAGTTGGCGTGGATCTGCATTTCGTACATTATCTGCTCGTCCTTGATTTCCACAGTGATGGAATTCAGAACAACCTGTTTGCCTTCAGGAGCCTTGACAACGGTGGGGGGCCGGTCCAGAGCTTTGCCGTCAATAAAGCCGGTGCCGCCGGAGTGCACCATGTAATGGCCGTCACTATAGCATTCCACGTTGCAAATGTAGGTTGAGAAGAACTCTTGCCCCCGTTCCTTGCCGTACTGCCAGACCTGCTCGATTTCCATCTTGTCGGTATCGATTCTCCAACGCACGCCGCGCGAAAAGTTTTTCTCGGCCGGTACGTATTTATCCTTCACTTTGGAGCGCCAGTGGCCGTTATCAAAGCACATGACATCACCGTCGGGAAGAAGCAGGGCCGTATGCTGCTCGTACTGCCAGTCAAACTTGGAGAGATCGCCCACCGGCTTGAAGAAATACTTTTTCACAAGCTCTTCGGGCCAGCCCTCGGGGTCGCCCAGGATCCAGTTGAGTTTGCCGCTGTCGTAATCAATATTGATGATGATGTCCTGGTGACGGCCGGAGAGAGTCAGGCTGTTGGTCCTCTTGTCATACCAGACGGAGTTGTTGTGGAACCAGTCGTGTTTGTCCTGGCTGCCGGATCCGCCCACGTCCTGGGGCAGAACGGTTTGATAATCCCAGGTTCTGAGAATATTGCCGCTTTTGCGGTCAACCAGCACACACATGTCTTCGACAGTGCCGCGCGGCGGATCCTGGGTCAGAATAAGCAGATTGCCGTCTTCCATTTCTATCTGGTCGTGGTGATAGCCGCCGGGTATGCGGTATTCCCTGTATATTTTGCCAATCATGCCCATTTCGAAAATACCGGTGGTGTGGTATGGGGGCAGCAGCAGGCGCTGGGCGCCAATGAGGATACGCCCGTTTTTCGCCCGTTTGAGGTCAAAGGAGAAGTTCAGGGTGCCGTACCAGCGCACGTCGCCCTTGTAGTCATAGGCGGCGGTTGCGCCGGGAGAGGTCGGGCTTACAAAAACAACCTGGCTGCCCAGGTATGCCGCGCTGGTTTCAATCTTGTGCGGCATGTGCACATTATTGGCGGCCTTGTCGGTCTTGATGCTCACAATGCTTTTCCTGCCGTTGCCCAAGGCTATTTCCACCCGGTTGTCATGGCCCGCATAAAGACCATACACCGGCAGGTAGTGTTCCTTGGCCCTGGGGTAGGTGAAGCTCATGTCGCCGGCTTCTTCTTTGCCCTTTACCAGAACACTGGCCTCGGTCTCTTCATCGGTTTTGAAGTAGATCAGGGCGGTCAATGGAGCGATGATATAAGGGTTGAGCTTGATATAGGGAGCCTCCAGGCTGAAACTGCCGGCCTTGATTTCTCCCAGCATCTTCTGCTCGGCAACGTGTTGGTCGTCAATAATGTGTGAAATTTTCCTCAGTTCTATGCTCATAATAAACCTCCTGTCATAAGGACATTTAGGGGTAACAAGCTTAGTAAATCATGCGCATCACGGGTATGCCGATAACCGTGTACAGAAAAATAGCCAAAATACAGATGGCCAGACCATAGCTGGCTACATCCTTCTGGCTGAGCCAGTCCTTGTTGCCATAAAGAATAGCGGAGTAAGGCGAAGCCGCGGGCGTGAGGATGGCGACATGCAGGGCAAGGATTATCAGGGTGGCAATAGCCTCGAAGTTGCCGCCACTCTGCTCCGCAAAGACTTTGATGACCGGCATGAGCAGCACGCCCATCACACCATTATTGGCGAACTGGGTTATGCTTATGCAGAATACCACCAAAATCACGGAGAACAGGAACAGACTGTGCCCACCGAGGACGGGGTCAAGATGCTTTTGCAAGAAGGGAGTAATGCCGGTGCTGTCTCCGGTCATGGCGCTGGAAATAACCATGGCCATGCAGACCAAAAAGTAGACATCCCAGATGACATACTTTCCGGCGATTTCTTTGAAATCCATAATCGGCTTGCCATCCAGCTTGAAGAGACTGAGAGCCGCAACAAAAAGGATCACCACGCCCAGGGGGCCGATTTTTGCCAGCAAGGCTATGGCGCCAATGCTCTTGGGCAGAATGCTGGGCAAAAGCACCAAGGTCAGGTAGCCGAACAGCGAGAGCATCATGATCTTCTGACGCAAATCCATGGGCGGCAGGGCATCCTTCTTGAAGCGCTCGATGCTGATGTCTTTGATCCTGGACATATCCGGGCGAAAAACAAACTTGATGAGCATGGCGTAAAGAAAAATACCAAGACTGCTCATGATGAAACCAAAGAGCATGTAATGCAGGTAGTCGATGTTCGTGCCCGCAGCTTTTTCGTAAGCGCCGACAATCATCAGGGCCGAGCCGGTAAAGGGCTTGGCGGCCTGGCCGGAGATTGCGCCGAACATGGTGCCGATCACCATGATGGTGGCATACTTGTCGCCCTTTTTATAGCCAACGTCGTCAAGCACGCTGTAGAGAATGGCCCACATAAAGAGCAGCGCGGGCAGAATGTTGGCTGAAAGAGCGCCCAGCACATAGGTGGCGTATATGAAGATAAAACTGAAGACCACCGGTTTGCCGTTAATCACCTTGCGGGTCAGGAACCAGCGGCTGATGTAACGGGTAACCCCCGCGTGCTGAATAGCTCCGAAAAGCACCATGGCGAACAACACCAACGTGGGCACGACATCGCCAAAGGACATCGCCACAATCCTGGGCAAGGGCGCGTAGCCGCTGATGATCAGCGCGACAATACCTAAAAGGCTGGGCCAGAGAATACTGACAAAAGACCAGAGAAAAATCATGCCGATGAAAATGCCGAGCACCTTCATTCCCATGGGGGTTATGGGGTCAATCGGAGGAAGAGCGCCGAAGCCGAAGATTATCAGAATGCCGATGCCGGATGCGATATAATGCCAGAGATGTTTACCGCCCGCGGATTGTGTTGCGCCACTTTGAGCCATGGTTTGAAAACTCCTTGGTTGAGAGACCGGTTCTGGTTCCGCCTGCACGGTGAAATGCGGAACCAACGTTATTCAACAACGCCTCAAGCATGATTTGTGATACATCGAACTACACCAGGCAAAAATTTCACCGCCTCCTCCCTGTGTAAAATTCCACGCAGGAACAAACCTTACACTTAATCCAAGAATATCTGTGGCTTGAACAGACGAGTCTGCACAAACCCGACTCTTTTCCTGTTGCAACAATCGGCAAAAAGAGAACCTCACCCGGAAAAAGTGAAAAAGCGAACTTTTCGAGATGATAATACGAAAAAAATGATTTTGGACAATACCGTTCCGGCACAATTAAGTTTAACAGTGGTTAATTAAATCTTAACCTGTGCGGCTTAAGCCAGCGTTACGGCTTAGATGGAGGTGGGGGGGAGATGAGGACGGCCCAGGCAGCTAACTACTGCTCGGCACAATCTCAGGCAAGCGTGGGGAAACGAGGCGAAAAGCCTCGAATTGCTTCGATGAAATCAAGAATTTTTATGGGGAGGTATTGGCGATCCAAATAGGCTATATGAAAATGAAAAACAGGCAGGCCTTCGGCAACCTTGATCTCGTGAAAGAGCCCTTCATTCAGTTCCCGCTCCACTATGAAGCGGGCGATGAATGCGCACGAGGGTTCCCTGAGCAGGAACTGCTTGCCAACATCCGAACTGATGTTGTCCTGCAAAACATTTGGCTGTACTTCATGCTTTGTAAAAAATTGTAAAAGAGTGCTCCGCGCTCCAGTGCCGCGTTGCGGAAGAATCAACGGCAAGTTTGGAAGTTCCTTGACAGAAATTGCGTTCAGCTTGGAGTAGGCATTGCCTGCGGCAGTAACGAGCGCAAGATTTACAGCAAAAAGTGGGACGGACCGGCAGTGCATTGCCGGGGGAGGGGCGCCAATCATCAAAACCAGATCCAGTTTGTGCTGAAGGAGTTTTTCCAGGAGAGCGTCTTGCGTGCCCAATTCCATCTGAAGCTTCAGACGTGGATATTTCGAGTACGCATGGGAAATGAGATCCGGGATAAAATAGTTGCCGGGCAAGTGGTGGGTGCCCAGCTTGAGCTCCACTTCTTCGGCCTGCACCAAACTATGGATATACTGTTCCAACTTCTCCAAATTTCCAAAAATAGGCTCCAGAACTTCATACAAACCCTGCCCCCGCTCAGTGAGCCTCAGCTTGCCGCTCTCCCGCTCAAACAACGGAAAGCCCAGCCAGTCTTCCATTTTCTTGATCTGCATGCTGACAGCGGGCTTGGAAACATAAAGAAGATCGGCCGCAACCGTCATACTGTTATGCCGGGCCGTGAGGTAAAAGACGCAAAGCTGATTCAGGTTAACGCGCATATTGGTTCCAGGATCGCTATATATTAGAATATTGTCCAGTTAAAAGTATACAATGTGGCTGGCCTTGCCAAGTTTTTCCCGGTAATGACGTTGCGAAATCCCCGCCGCAAGAGTAGTATGGCGCTTTGCGCTTAAAACTTGAAGGAGCATTCATGCAAGGTAAAACCGTGGCCCAAAGTGAAGTGGTGCTGATGCTTACTCCCATGCCGGATGAAACGAACTTCGCGGGCACGATCCACGGCGGGCATCTTTTAAAGCATATTGATAATGCCGGAGCGCTTGCGGCCAGGCGCCACTCGCGCACCAACGTGGTAACCGCCTCTCTGGAGCGCATGGATTTTCTGACTCCCGTGCGGCCGGGAGAAGTGCTTATCTTGAAAGCCTCCCTGCATATGGTGGGCAGAACCTCCATGGAAGTCGGCGTTCGGGTGGAGGTGGAAAACGTCACCGCCGACACCCTCCGCCATGCCGCCTCCTGCTATCTTACCTTTGTGGCGCTCGACAGCAAGGGCAAACCAACGCCTGTTCCTCCCCTGATTCTCAATAGTGATATTGAGCACGAACGCCATGCAAAAGCGCTGGAAAGGAAGCGGCACCGCGCCAGGATGCAGGCGTAGGGGAAAGAAGAACGCTCACCCTGAGGTAGCGTATCATTTGTCGAACATATCCGCATCCCAAAGAGAAAAACACGCTGCCTTGCCCGGTTCCAGCGTTCCCAGCAGAGGCAGGCCGAGAACGGCCGCGCCATTGACTGTGGCTATCCGCAGGGCGGCCTGGGGCGAAAAACCGTGCGCATCGCGCAAGGCGGCAAGTTCCCGGCGCATGTCCAGATCGCGGTTGGAAGATAATCCGTCCGTGCCCAGGCACAGCGCTATCCCGGCTTCGGCCATCGCGTCCGCCCGAGCCTTGCCCACCCCTATGTAGGCATTGCTTCTCGGGCACAGGCACACCGCGGTTCCGCTGGCGGCAAGACGCTCAATATCCGCGTCCGAACACTGCACGCAATGCACGGCCAGGGTTTGCGCGCTCAGCAGGCCCAACCGCTCGGCATACTCCACCGCGCCAAGCCCCGGCGCGGACCAGCCGGGCGGCAGTATGCTCACGGCAAGCAGGTCGTGCAATGTTCCCGTTCCCCGGCGCAGGCACTCCTGCTCCTCGATCGACTCGGCCAAATGCAGGCTGAACGGACGGCGCTGCTCTTCACACCAGGCCAGTGCCGCGCGTAGCCCTTCCGGCGCGGTGCTGTACAGCGCATGCCCTGAAACCGCGCAGTGCAAAAGGGCCTCTTCCGGAAGCGCTACCGCGCACAACGGGGCGTATCCTTGCGCGGCCACGGCCTTTGGCAACGCCCCTTCCGGTTCCGGCGGCCCGAATCCGAGCACTTCCAGGAAGTGGGTAAGCGGATAGGGCATGGTGTGCTCCTGGGCGGCGTGACAGGCGGCCTGATGCGTCAGTGAGACATATCTGCCGCCTACATCGCCCACATGAGCCGTGCCCGTGTTCAGCATGTCGCTCAGGGTCCGCTGGTACAAGGCCTGCATGACGTCCGGACCATCCACGGAAGTATGCCCGCCCGGCAACGGTTCCCGCAGGGCGGTCACAAGACTGCGCACCCAGGCCGCGAACCCGTGGCCGCTCACTGTTTTGCCTGCCAGATGGGATAATTCCAGATGGCAATGCGCATTAATCAACCCCGGAGCCATGCAGACGTCGCCCACATCCGTAAACGCAATACTCTGATGCGCGCGGCGGCGGTATTCGGCATAGGTTTCCACAGCCTCAATGCGGCCTGCGCGCGTGAGCAGAACAGCGTTCTCAAGCGTCCGCACAGGCGCATCCAGGGCATTGCGGCCACGAGCTTGCTTTTCTCGCCCAAGAGCGATAATTCGTTTTGCGCGGTAAGCGTTATGCGGTAGGTTCATTGTACATCCCAAAATAACCGGCCATTATGCACAGAAAGCTTTGTCTTTTACACGCCAACTGCCAGGGCGAGGAACTCGCTGTTTTGCTGCGGGCGTCCGCCGCCTTTAACAGCGCCTATCGCATCGTCCTGTACACCAACTACACGCGCGAACGCATCAGCCCGCGGGATCTGAGCGAATGCAGTGTTTTTCTCTATCAATACCTTGACGATACCTGGGAGGAACTGGCCTCACGAGAACTGCTCCAGCGGCTTTCACCGTCCGCCCATGCTCTGCAAATACCCAATCTTTTCTTTAAAGGCTACTGGCCCTTCTGGACCTCGCATGGTCCCATTGATTTCGGCGATTCCTTCCTGAACCGCCTGATCGATGAAGGCGCGCCCAAGTCGGCTGTTTTGAAACTCTATTTGCACAATGACATTAACAAGTTCATTGATCTGCAAGCGGCTTTGGAAGAAACCGTTGCCATCGAGCGCCAAAAAGAAGCCCACACCTGTATCAAGTATGTGGATTACTTACTGCGGCTGTGGAAAAAACAGATGGTTTTCCTTTCGGTCAACCATCCCGGACAGTGCCTTCTGATTCACGTGGCGCAGGGCATACTTGACGCCCTTAGCCTGCCGCCCCTGACCGAACAGGAAATCAGCCTGGTGGGACTCCAGGACGCTTTTCCCTCCTACGCGGATTTCGAACTGCCGGTACACCCACAGGTGGCGGCCTTTCATGGTCTGGACTTTGGCGGACCGCAACAGACCTATGCCGTGTTTGGCCGCCGCATGACCTTTGAGCACTATATTTCCCGTTATATTGATTGCCGTCTGAGCGGTCTGGACGGTGAATTCATCGGCTATTTGCAGTTGGTGTGACATGGACGATCATATTGCCGCGCATGCTGTTCTCGAGCCGGGAAAAATCGCGCTCAACCTGTGCGGCAGAGAATGGACCCTGCTCAGGCCCGCGAACCTGGAGTCTCTGTGGGCATCCATCACCGACGAGGCATTCACCACGGACGAACGCCTCCCCTACTGGGTGGAACTGTGGCCGGCCAGTCTTGCCCTGGCCATGTGGCTGCAAGGCAACAAGGAGCGCATTGCAAACCGTATTTGCCTGGATCTGGGCTGCGGCCTTGGCTTTACCGCCCTTGTGGCTTCCCTTGCCGGAGCCAGGGTCATCGGCATGGACTATGAACCCGCGGCCCTTGCTTATGCGCGCAGAAACGCCGCCCGCAACGCCGTGCCCGGCCCCTTGTGGGCGGTCATGGACTGGCGCAAGCCCGCCGTGGCCCCCAAAAGCTGCGCCTACATCTGGGGTGGCGATGTTATGTATGAAAATCGCTTTGTCACGCCGGTGTTTGACTTCATTGCCCATGCCCTGGCCGAAAACGGCGTGGCCTGGATGGCTGAGCCGGGGCGCAATACCTATGAGCTGTTCAAGAATACCCTGGTCAGCAGGGGTTGGAAATCTCGCTGTATCGCCGCCAATACCGTGGACGCCCTGCACGTGCAGCCGTCCCCGGTTTCGGTCAGGCTCTGGGAGCTGTCGCGGGGGTAGCACCTCAGTTTGGTGTGATACTTCGTCAGGCTTGCTTTGTGCTCCGGGGCAGGACCGAAGAGCTGACTCGGCCCGTCCTGGGCCTCGGCCTTCGGCTCCCGCCCTGCGGGCGGTTCCCAATTCCGCTATCCTGCGGAATTGTCAGCCCCATCGCACAAAGCCGCGCCTTCCTCGTCTGACCCCAAACTGAAGCACTACCGGTTCTTGTATTCGCGCTCATTGCCGTTTATAGTAGTGTGCCTTTTTCGAATCCCAAGGAGAACCGTATGGGCACGACCATCCGCTTCGGTGTGTCACTGGATTCCGATCTGCTGGACAAATTTGACGCCTTATGCGACGAGCGTGGCTACCAGACCCGCTCCGAAGCTATCCGCGACCTTATCCGCAGTACGCTGGTGCAGCAGGAATGGGAAGACAGCGACAAGGATGTGGCCGCCACGCTCACCCTGGTCTATGATCACCATAAAAGCGACCTGGCCCAGAAGGTGACCAACGCCCAGCATGACAACCACCATTTGATCATCACCACCCTGCACGTGCACCTGGATCATCACAACTGCCTTGAAGTGCTGGTGCTCAAAGGCCCCGGAGCCGATGTGCGCGGTCTGGCCGAGCGGCTCATAGCCACCAAGGGCGTCATGTTTGGCAAGCTTTCGTTAGCCACTACAGGCGAAAACCTCTGCTAGGAGGGTGTCTCCAAATAGTTCTTTTGCCCAAATAGCTTCGTCACCCGGCCCTTTTTCCTACGGTCGAGTACCATAAGAGTACACTCCCTTCACAAAAAGGGCCGGGTTCCTTGCTCTTGGAGCAAAATTCCTTATTTGGAGACACCCTCCATGGCCTGTTAACGCTACAGGCCCTAAAGCAATGCACGCTTCAAATGTGAAATACTCTAACAAAAATATTCATGGAAGACGTACAAAACCGACAGGCTGAAGTTGCCATGCCCATTGACAGCGTGGGCGTGCGTAATCTGCAACTGCCCATCAGGGTCAGCCAGCGCGAAGGCGGCCCCCAGCATAGTGTGGCCACGGTGGAACTTGGCGTGGAATTGCCCGCCGCTTTCAAGGGCACGCACATGAGCCGCTTTGTGGAGGCGCTGGAAAACTGGAATGAGGACTTGAGCTATACCAGCATGAAGCGTCTGCTTGAAGATATTCTGCAGCGCCTTCAGGCTCGTAAGGCCCAGATCATTTTCGCCTTTCCCTTTTTTATCCGGCGTATTTCGCCCGTCAGCGGCGCTTCGGGCGTGCAAGGCTATGCCTGCCGGTTGACCGGAGAGTTGGGTAGTGACTCCGACAAACTGAGCCACTACCGGGAGTCAAGCGGCGGCAGGCCGGGGCAGAAGCCTGTGTTTCTGCTGGAGATGAGCGCTCCCGTGATGACCGTCTGCCCCTGTTCCAAAGCCATCAGCGACGAAGGAGCGCACAGCCAGCGCGCCGACGTGCGTATCGCCCTGCGCCTCAAGGGATTCAACTGGCTGGAAGAGTTCATTGACATTGCCGAGCAGGCGGCTTCTTCCCCCACCTATCCTCTGCTCAAACGCGAAGATGAAAAGTTCGTCACCGAGCAGGCCTTTGCCAATCCGCGCTTTGTGGAAGACGTGGTGCGCAATGTGGCAGGCAGGCTTGAGAAACACCCCCAGGTCACCTGGTTCCGGGTAGAGGTGGAGAGCTATGAATCCATCCACGCCCACAACGCATACGCCCGCATCGAGCGGTATTGCGAAGCGTAGTTCACGTGCACATCGTTCTGTTTCAGCCGGAAATTCCTCCCAATACAGGCAATGTGGCCCGGCTTTGCGCGGCCATGCAAGTGGAACTGCATCTTATCGAGCCTCTGGGCTTCAGCCTGGAGGATCGCTACCTGAAACGCGCCGGGTTGGACTATTGGTCCCATGTGCGCGTCAGCGTCTGGCCCTGTCTGGAGGCGTACCGGGAAGAAGCGGGCAGGCACAAGCGGCTTGTGGCCAGCAGCAGCCGTTCCGGCGCGCCTGTGCATCGTTTCACTTTCACGCTGCGGGATGCCCTGCTGCTCGGCCCGGAAACCAGAGGGTTGCCGGAAGAGATACTGGCCGCTGTGCCGCACCGGGTGCGCATTCCGATCCATGACACGGTCCGCAGTCTCAACCTTTCCACTGCGGCGGGCATTCTGCTGGTGCAGGCCATGATCAGCACCGGCGCGCTGGACACGGTGGACGGATGAGTCTCTGGCTGCCGCCCCTGGCCCTGCTGCTGGATCTGCTTTTCGCCGATCCCAGGCGTCTGCCCCATCCGGTGCAGGGCATCGGCCTCCTGGCGAACACAATGGAAGGCCCGGCCCGGCGCATGAAACATCCGGTCATGGCCGGGGCTTTGGTTCTGTTGGCCTTGCTTCTGCTCGCGGGAAGCGCCGTGACCTTGCTTATCCGTCTGCCCTTCGGTCTTGGAACATGCGCCGCCATTTACTGCGCCTGGTCCGGCCTGGCCCTGGGCGGATTGGTGCAAAAGTGCACCGAAGCCCTGCACGTTGTGCACGCGGCCGAGACCGCTCCGGAAACCCTGCCCCTTGCCCGCCAGGCCGTGGGTATGTTGGTTTCGCGTGACACTGCCGCCATGAACACCGCCGATCTTTACCGCTCCCTGGCCGAAAGCGTAAGTGAAAATTTTAACGACGCCTTTGTGGCTCCCTATTTCTGGCTCTGCCTGGGCGGGCCTGTTGCTTTGTGGTTGTATAAAACCGCCAGCACCATGGACTCCATGTGGGGCTATACAAGCGAGCGCTGGCTCTATCTGGGCCGGGCCTCGGCCCGGCTGGACGATCTGCTGGCCTTCATTCCCGCCCGTCTGTCCGCGCTGCTCCTGTGGCTGAGCGCGGGAGCGATATTCACCCGGTCCGGCTGGCCCGGCTATGCCACGGTGAGCAGACAGGCCCGGCAATCCGCCAGCCCCAACGCGGGCTGGCCCATGGCCACGGCGGCCTGGCTCTTTGACGGACGCACGGGCGGTCCCACACCGTATAACGGCGTTCTGGTCCACAAGCCGCTGATGGGCCGGGAAAGCGGCGCATGGCAATACGCAAACACCGCCGCCCTGATTCGTCACGTGCGCCGGTCAGGCATCGTGGGCGGCCTGTTGGCTGCCGTGCTTGCGGCGCTTATTCAGTTTCTTTAATTCCCAGAGCAATTTCGCTTTCAAGTAGTTATTTATTTAAACAATACGGAAGTGTCTCAGTTTGGGTGCGCTACGCTTTGCCGCCCCGCAAGGACAGGCAAGGCTAGACTGTGGAGACAGCAATAAACGCCATTGACTGCTTTGACGAGAAAGGTAAGTTTTTGCGAGGGTGGGCTGACAATTCCGCAGGATAGCGGAATTGGACGGGGGAGCGCATGCGACCCCGCCCGCAGGGCGAGCCACAGGAGGTGGCGAGTCAGCTCTTCGGTCCTGCCCCCCGAGCAAAAACGAAGCCTGACGAAGTATCACCCCAAACTGAGGCACTACCGGGTCTTGCCTTTCTTCCGCATGGCATGCATATTGCTGAAAAGGACGGATGTTTAAATTAACCGCGTGAACCTGCCCTAACAACGGAAGGACAGCATGAAAATTATTGATTTCCGCTTCCGGCCTCACACTCCCGAGATTGTCAACGGCATCAAAAACAGCGCCATGTTCAAAGCCACCTGCGAAGCCATCGGCTTTGACAAGCGCGTTCCCGAGCCGCTCCCCAAAATAGTGGAAGACGTGAAACGGCGCGGCGTTGAACTGGCCGTCATTACCGGGCGGGACTGCGAAACCACCTACGGCTTTCCAGCCAACAATCCCAGCGTGCTGGAGTTTGTGAAAGCCTATCCGGACTTTTTTGTCGGCTTCTGGGGTATTGACCCGCATAAAGGCATGAAGGCTGTGCAGGAAATCGTGCACGCCATTGAAGTGCTCGGTATGCGCGGCATAGCCACTGACCCGTATCTGGCCCATATCCCGCCGCATGAAGCCCGTTACTATCCCCTGTACACCAAGTGCGCGGAACTGAATGTGCCGGTCTTCATCACCATGGCTCCGCCGCCGCAAGTTCCCAGAGCGGTCATGGACTACGTGGACCCGCGCCATGTGGATATTGTGGCCCGCGACTTCCCCGAACTGACCGTCATCATGAGCCACGGCGGCTATCCCTTTGTGAATGAAGCAATTTTCACCTGTATGCGTAACGCCAACGTATACATGGATCTTTCCGAATACGAACTCGCACCCATGGGCGATGTATACATGCAGGCCCTGAACAACGCCATTGGTGATAAAGTGGTGTTTGCCAGCGCGCATCCTTTTGTGGATCAACAGGAAGCTCTCGACATCTACAAAAAAATGAACCTCAAGGATGATGTACGGCGCAAAATCATGTACGAAAACGCCACGCGCATTCTTGATCGCTCCGCTCCGCGTTCCACGGCCGTATCCCGGCCCTCGACAGCCGGAGTGCCCCTGCCCTTTGTTCCCTTTATTCCGTCGTCGCGGTAGACGGTAGTGCAAAAATGCATCATTTTGCTTGAAATGATGCAATAGTGCGGCATGGGCCCGGACAGTTTGAACGCAGGAATGCATACGGAAATTGTATTATGAACAAAGAGGCCTTTATAGAAGCGGTTCGCAATGCGGGCATTGTCGGAGAAGGCGGCGCGGGTTTTCCCGCTCATGTTAAATACGCCGCCTCGGCTGATACGCTCATTGCCAACGGCTGCGAGTGTGAGCCGCTTCTGCATACCGACCACCATGTTATGCAGCATTACGCCGTGGGTATCGGCAGGGCCATGCAGGCTCTGGGCGACGCTGTTGGCGCGTCGCGCCGGGTACTCGGCCTGAAAGAAAAGCATACGGCGCTTATCCCGATGCTGCGTGACGCCCTCGCTCCCTTTGGCGTGGAACTCTTTCTGCTGGACGACTTTTACCCTGCCGGAGACGAACAGATCCTGGTGCGTGAAGTCACGGGCCGGAGCGTTCCCGCTTTGGGCATCCCGCTTCAGGTAGGGGCTGTGGTGGCCAATGTGGGCACTCTGGCTGATGTGGACGCGGCCATGCAAGGCATTCCGTTCACGGATAAGTTTTTGACCGTGACCGGAGAAGCGGGCCGTCCCGGCATCATTCGCGCGCCTTTGGGCACGCCGCTGGCGGACTGTCTTGCAGCTTGCGGCGGCGCGCTCCCGGCCGACCCTGTTTTTGTGCTCGGCGGCCCCATGATGGGCCGGGTTGTGGAAGGCCTGGACGCCCTGTCCAGGGAGCGGGTGACCAAGACCACGGGCGGGCTTGTTGTTTTGCCTTCCGGCCATCCCCTGCACCGCAACGCCACGCTCAAAGTTGAATTCATGCGCCGCCGGGCCGCCTCGGCCTGCATTCAGTGCCAGTTCTGCTCCGATCTTTGCCCGCGCAGGCTCATCGGCCATCCCTTTGAAACGCATCTGGTCATGCGCGCCTTTGCCGCCCAAAACGAGCTTTCCGAAATGGGCAGCCAGGCGGCCATCTGTTGTGAATGCGGCGTGTGTGAACAATACGCCTGCCCCATGGGCATGTCGCCCCGGCGCATCAATCAGGTGGTCAAGGCGGCCATGCGCGGGGCTTCCCTGCAATATTCCGGAACCAGGGAGATCCGCGAAAGCGCGGCAGCACTCCGCGAGTTCCGTAAAATTCCCGTGCCGCGCCTGGCCGCGCGTCTCGGTATCGCTCCTTACATGTCCCTGCACACGCCCTGGCTGGGCGAGCTTACCCCGAGCCGCGTGGACATTCCCCTGCGCCAGCATATCGGCGCGCCCGCCGCTCCCGTGGTCAGCGCCGGAACCACGGTGCGCAAAGGGGACTGTATAGGAGAAATTCCGGAAGGCGCGCTCGGCGCGCGCGTTCATGCCAGCATTAACGGCAAGGTTGCGGCTGTGGGTAATGACAGTATCAGCATAGAAGCCTGTTAGTTTAGTGAGGACAGCCGTGTTTTTCTTTATCATACCCCTGGCTTTCCTGTCTGCTCCGCTTCCGGCTCTTTTCCTCGAGGAAGAAGATCAGGAACCCCGGCGTGCTTTCGCGGCAACAGACAGGTTCGGTAACGGTCCCGACCGGGAACGTATACCGCTGGGTAACGGACACAACTTTAATCCGACCTTTCATTGAGGTGACCCGTGCAGGATTTTTCCGCCATAGGCATGTTGGAGTACACCAGTATAGCAGCGGGCATTGAAGCCTCTGACATCATGGTGAAAGCCGCTGACGTGACACCCATATTTTTCAAAACCGTTTGTCCGGGCAAATTCATGGCCGCGGTGAGCGGCAATGTGGCGGCAGTGACCGCCTCCATCCAGGCCGGGCGGGAAATAACGCCGGAAGCCATAGCTGACTGGTTCATCATTCCCAATATTCACCCGGATGTGATCAAGGCCGTGGCAGGCTGTGTGCCCTTGCTTGAGCGTGGGGCGCTCGGCGTTATTGAGACGTTTTCCGTGGCCTCGGCCATTGTGGCCGCTGACGCGGCGGCCAAAGCGGCCAGTGTGCAGATTCTGGATGTGCGCACCGCGCTCGGCCTTGGCGGCAAGGGTTTTGTGCTGCTTTCCGGCGATGTCGCGGCCGTGCAGGCGGCGGTTCAGGCCGGGGAAGAACACGCTCGCGAAAGCGGTCTCCTGGTCGGCACTACCGTGCTGCCGCGCCCGGCGGATGGTCTTTTTGAACAGCTTTTATAAAACGTGTTTCCAAGGAGTACAAACGTGAGCCATCTTGCCCAGGGATTTATCGAGGTGACCGGCTACGTGGCTGCCATTGAAGCCGCGGACACCATGGCCAAAGCGGCTGATGTGGTTGTGAAGCGGGCGCACAAGGTTGACGGCCCGCGCGTGTGCGTGATCTGCGAGGGCGACGTGGCCGCCTGCCAGGCGGCGGTGAACGCGGCCGTGGGAGTTTGCGGTCCTCAAGGCATGGTCATCTCCAGCAATGTTATCCCGTCCCCCGCGGGAGGCAGCGAAGAACTGTACCGGCATCTTGATACCATCAATGAAGCCAAAGCCGCCAAGAAAAGGGCCAGAGTGCAGGCCGAGACGGCACGGCGCGAAGCGCTGAAAAAGTCGGCTGCCAAAAAGAGTGGAAAGTAACCGCACATTGCCTTTATCCTGGAGCCAAGGACTGTAGTTCATGAAAAAGGTTATCACCGCGCAGGATATTCAAGAGGCCAGAAAAGCCGGTCTGACGGCTGTTTCCGTGCCTCCCGGCGCAATAATCACGCCGCAGGCCCTGGACGATGCCCGCAACTACGGCATTGCCCTGCAACGGGAATCCGCTGTTTCCACTGCCGTGCAAACGGCTGTTGCCGGAGCCCCGGCACAGGCCGCAGTGATGCCCGCGCGCCCGGTTCAAGCCCCGGCAATGACAGCCGCGCCCATTCCCGCCGCTCCGGCTTTTCCGGTCGCTTCCGGCCCCTTTACGACCAGGGAAACCCAGGCCGTGCGCAACCTGATGGCCGCAGTGTCGGCTCCGGCAACGGCGGTGCCCGCCGCTCCCGCCTCCCCCACTCCGGCAGCCATGCCCGCCGGGTTCGTGGCTGAACTGATCAGCAAACAGGTGGCGCAGCAGCTTGGCGGCACAGCGGACATGACCCGAATCAACACCGTGGTCCGGGAAGTTATGGGCGAACACGAAATTTCCGCATCAACAGGCGCGGCCCCGGTACAGAGCGGGAGCGGCGCTGTTCTGGTGCGCGGGCGCGAAGCCCTGCCCGCTCAAAGCGCCGCCGCTGACGCCGTGGTTGTCACGGACAGCCTCATCCCGGACGCGCAAGGTCCGGGCATCGGCTATTTACAGCTTGCGGACAGTTCCTTTGACTGGACCTTTGCCGCTGATGAAGTGCTGGTGGTGCTCGAAGGGGAACTGCGGCTCCACGGAGCCGGGCTGGATGTGAAAGCCGGACCGGGCGACGCTGTGCGCCTGAGCGCCGGTTTGTCCTGCACTTTGACAGCCACGGGCCGCGTGTCCTGTGTTTACAGCGCCTGGCCCAAGTAAGGGGCAGTGCCTCAGTTTGAGCAATGTAGGTAGTGCTTCAGTTTGTCGTCAGACGAGGAAGGCGAGTTTTTTGCGGAGGGAGTGTACTCTTATGGTACTCGACCGGAGCAAAAAACGACGCCTGACGAAGTATCACGGCAAAATGGAGCACTACCAAAAGAAACTCTCAGACCGTCAGACATGGAGAACAACCATGCTTTTTCTTACTGAAGACGATGTGCGCGCCCGCTGCCCCCAGCCCGGCTCCACGTTAAGCCTCGGTCCCGGCGAACGGCTCACCCCTTCCGCGGCCGAGTATGCGCGCAGCCTGCGCGTCACGGTGCTCGGCGGCCCCGGCGCGGCTCCTGCCAATTCGTGCGGGACGCCCGCTCCTGCCGGGACCGCTGCCCGCTCCTGCGCCATGACCTGGCTCAATGCCGATACCCAGGTGCCCAAAACATGCGGCTGCATTATTTTTCGCGGAAAAATGGACACCTTGCTGGCCTCGGCCATGCTGGTCCAGACGCAGTTCGACCCCAAGGATCGTCTGCCTGCCCTGCTCAAGGATTGTCTGCGCGATGTGAAGAACTGGATCATGCAGGTGCTGGCTGCCGAGATGTCCGGCAAAGCTCCGGAAATCGCCGGAATGGCGGGCATGGATATGGATACCCTGCACACGGTATCCCGCGATCCCGCCAAGTATCTGGGCATGGAACACTGCATGGCCCATGAGTCCCAGGGAGGAAACGTGGCCCTTATCAACTGGCTGCGCGCCCTGGTCAGGGAAACGGAAATCGCCGCCCTGCGCAACCTGCCCGGCGACAGTCCGGTCTGCTGCGCCCTCAACCGCCTGAGCAGCGCCCTTTACGTGCTGATGCTCCTGACCATGGCGGCTCAAGCGGGCAAGGATGTTTCCCAGTTCAGAGGCTGATGTAGAATATTTTTTGGAGGGGCTCTGCCCCTCCAAGCCTCCCCGCCAGGGCCTAGCCGGCCCTGGACCGGGCATTCCTGAAAACAGCGAAGCTGTTTTCAGGTAATGAGGGGTGCAG